>Ga0307278_10001145_pt1 | contig 13157 bp, 10 predicted proteins | sample ER_DNA_117_FD_194482 | JGI IMG/M metagenome (GOLD analysis project Ga0307278, IMG submission 194482) | Bulk soil microbial communities from the East River watershed near Crested Butte, Colorado, United States - ER_DNA_117 | ecosystem: Environmental > Terrestrial > Soil > Floodplain | place... | reverse complement strand
TGCTGCTGGCCGCCGGCGGTCTGGCCGGCTGCGGCGCGGGCGAGCCGGCGAGGCCGGCGGGCGTCCCCGCCACCGCGGCCGCGAGCACCACCGCCGCGAGCACCGCCGCCGCCGGCCGGCCGCGGCCGGTCACCCTCGCCGACGCCAAGCGCTGCCCGGTGACGCTGCCCGGCAGCGGCGGCCCGCCCGGGGTATCGCCCGACGACTTCTTTGGCTGGGGCGCCTCCTACGGCAACGGCACCCTGTGGGTGGGCGGGCTGTGGCCCCACGGGGTGATCGACGCGGGACCGGACTTCGTCGCCAAGGACGGCTCGGTCGGCATGAAGTTCGGCTGGTGGCGGACGGTCACCGGCAAGCTCAGGATCACCGGCTGGCGGCTGGACGCCCCCGCCCCGCCGGCGCGGAGCTTCGTCCCCGACGGCTACGGCGCCACCGGCTTTCAGGCCAGCGGCGTCGATTTCCCGACCGAGGGGTGCTGGGAGGTCACCGGGACGCTGCCCACCACCAGCCTGCGGTTCGTGACCTTCGTGATCAAGAAGGGGCCATAGGCACCTGCCCGGTCGGCTCGGCTGCTGGACGTCCGATGGGATAGAACGTACCCGGAGCGGGTAGTCGCGACGTCGAGCAGCACGAGCGACTGGAGGCTGGCAGCGGCATGGGCACCGCGTCGGATGTGGTTCCGCCGGAATGCGACAGCCTGGTCCGGCCCCGCGGGCCGGTCCGGCCGCTGACGCGGTGGATGCTGCGGCACCGGGTCGAGGAGGTCACCGGGCCGGAGGCCGACGGGGCCGCCGGCGAGCAGCACCCGTGGTGGCAGGTGATGTGCCTCACCGGGGTCGACTACTTCTCGACCCTGAGCTACCTGCCGGCGATCGCGGCCCTGGCCGCCGGCGCCCTCTCGCCGGTCGCGACCCTGCTGATCGTCCTGCTCACCCTGTTCGGCATGCTGCCCGTCTACCGGCGGGTGGCGGCCGAGAGCCCCAACGGCCACGGCTCGGTGGCGATGCTGGAGCGGCTGCTGTCGTTCTGGGGCGGCAAGCTGTTCGTGCTGTGCCTGCTGGGGTTCGTGGCCACCTCCTGGATCATCACCATCACCCTGTCCTCGGCCGACGCCACCGCCCACATCGTGGAGAACCCCTTCACCCCGGCGTTCCTCACCGACCAGCGGGTCGCGATCACCCTGTTCCTGCTGGCGGTGCTGGGGGCGGTGTTCCTGGCCGGCTTCAGCGAGGCCGTCAGCATCGCCATCCCCCTGGTCGCGGCCTACCTGGCCCTCAACGCGGTGGTGGTGGCGGCCGGGCTGGTCGAGATCCTCGGCCACCCCGAGCGGCTGCACTCCTGGCGTGACGCCCTCACCACCGGCCACGGCGGCCTCGGCGGGATGCTGGGCACGGCCGTGATCGCCTTCCCGCTGCTGGTGCTCGGGCTGTCGGGGTTCGAGACCGGCGTGAGCATGATGCCGCTGGTCAGGGCCGAGGGCCGCGACGACCGGGAGCGCCTGGCCGCACGCATCGCCAACACCCGCCGGCTGCTCACGGTGGCCGCGGCCATCATGAGCGTCTACCTGCTGGCGACCACCTTCGTGACCACCGTGCTCATCCCCCCGGCCGAGTTCGAGCCGGGGGGCCAGGCCAGCGGGCGCGCCCTGGCCTTCCTGGCGCACGAGTACCTGGGCGAGGGCTTCGGCACCGTCTACGACCTCAGCTCGATCCTGATCCTCTGGTTCGCCGGGGCCTCGGCCATGGCCGGGCTCATCAACATCGTGCCCCGCTACCTGCCCGGGTACGGGATGGCCCCGGAGTGGGGGCGGGCGGTGCGGCCGGTGGTGCTGGTCTACACGGCGGTGGCCTTCGGCATCACCCTGCTGTTCCGGGCCGACGTCAACGCCCAGGCGGGGGCCTACGCCACCGGGATCCTGGCCATGATGGTGTCGGCCGCGTTCGCGGTCACCGTGACCGTGCGGCGCCGGGGCGGGACGGCGTCGGCGGTCGGGTTCGGCCTGGTCACCCTGGTCCTGCTGTACGCCCTGGTCGACAACATGATCGAGAAGCCCGACGGCATCGCCATCTCCTTCGGCTTCATCCTCGGCATCGGGGTCCTGTCGCTGGTCTCGCGGGTGCTGCGCAGCACCGAGCTGCGCGCCGAACGGATCCGGTTCGACGACACCGCCAGGCAGCTGCTGGCCGAGGCCATCGCCAGCGGCGAGCTGCACATCATCGCCAACAAGCGCCAGGCCGGCGACGCCCTCGAGTACCGGCTGAAGGAGCAGGAGCAGCGCGACACCAACCCCATCCCGGCCGGCGCCCGGGTCCTGTTCCTGGAGATCACCGTGACCGACCCCTCCGACTTCTCCCGGGTCCTGGAGGTCCGGGGGGCGCGGGTCGACGGCTACAGCGTGCTGTGGACCGACAGCCCGGTGGTCCCCAACGCGCTGGCGGCCGTGCTGCTGTGCCTCGGCCAGATCAGCGGGCTGCGGCCCCACTGCTACTTCCAGTGGGCCGAGGGCCACCCCCTCGGCAACCTGCTGCGCTACCTGCTGTTCGGGGAGGGCGACACCGCCCCGGTGACCCGCGAGGTGCTGCGCGAGGCCGAGCCCGACCCGCGCCGCCGGCCGGCCATCCACGTCGGCGGCTGAGGCTCCCGAACTTATTCGGTTCAGTAGGTATTGACGCGGCAAGCTCAGGATGCTTTCATCCCTCTACTTACACGGTTCAGTAACCGGAGGGACCGCGGTGGGGAGCGACCGGGATCTGCTGCTGCTGGGCGGGCGGCCCTGGCTGGGGGCCAACTTCTGGTCGCGGACCGGCGGGCCGCTGATGTGGCGCCGCTACGACCCGGCCGTGGTCGCCGAGGAGCTGGCCACCCTGGCCGCCAACGGGATGAACCTGACCCGCTCGTTCTGCTACTGGCCCGACTTCATGCCCGAGCCCGACCGGCTCGACGAGCGGGTGCTGGAGCGCTTCGCCGACTTCCTGGACCGCCACACCGAGGCCGGGATGGCCACGGTCCCGACCTTCCTGGTCGGCCACATGTCGGGGGAGAACTGGGACCCGGCCTGGCGGCAGGGCCGCGACCTGTACGGCGACGTCTGGATGGTGGCCCGCCAGGCCTGGTACGTGCGCGAGCTCACCCGGCGGTTCGCCGGCCACCCGGCGGTGGCCGGCTGGCTGCTGTCCAACGAGATGCCCATCTACGGCGGGCCCGCCCCGGCCGAGGAGGTCACGGCCTGGGCCGAGCTGCTGGTGCAGGCCGTGCGGGCCGGCGGCGGCCACCAGCCGGTGTCGCTGGGGGACGGCGCCTGGGGGATCGAGCTGACCGGGGTCGACAACGGCTTCTCGCTCCGGGCCACCGCCCACCTGGTCGACTTCGTCGGCCCCCACGTCTACCCGACGGAGAGCGACCGGGTGCGGCTCCACCTGGCGGCGGCCTTCGCCTGCGAGCTGGCCGGGGTCGCCGGCAAGCCGGTGGTGCTGGAGGAGTTCGGCGTCAGCAGCGCCTTCTCCTCGGCGGCCAACGCCGCCCACCACTACCGCCAGGTGCTGCACACCAGCCTGCTGGCCGGGGCGAGCGGCTGGATCGCCTGGAACAACACCGACTTCGACCTGGCCGACCAGGACCCCTACCGCCACCACCCCTTCGAGCTGCAGTTCGGGCTGACCGACGCCGCCGGCGTCCCCAAGCCGCAGCTGGCCGAGGTGCGCGCCTTCGCCGAGCTGCTGGAGGCGGTCGACTTCCCGGCCTGTGCCCGCCCCCCGGCCGCGGCCGCCCTGGTGGTGCCCTCCTACCTGGAGCACGCCTACCCCTTCACCGAGCCCGAGGACCGCAGCTTCGTGCTCGACTCGCTCCGCCAGGCGTACGTGGCCGCCTGGGAGGCCGACGTGGCGGTGCGGCCGATGCGCGAGCAGGACGGCCTGCGGCCGGGCCAGGCCCTCTACCTGGTCCCCTCGGCCAAGCAGCTCACCGCCCCCGGCTGGCGGGCCCTGGAGGGGTTCGCCGGCGACGGCGCCGTCGTCTACGTCTCCTGGTCGGCCGGCGGCCACGGGACCCAGCGCGGCCCCTGGTACGCCGGCCTCGACGCCATGTTCGGCGTCGAGCATCAGCTCACCCACGGACTCGTCGACCCCATCGAGGATGAGGAGGTGGTCGTCACCTTCGTGCGCGACTTCGGGTCGATCCCGGAAGGGAGCCGGCTGGAGCTCCGCGCCGGCGGCAACCGGCACGTGCGCGCCTTCCTGCCCGTCCGGCCGGTCGCCGCCGAGGTCGTCGCCGTCGACCGGCGGAACCGGCCGGTGCTGCTGGAACGCCGGACCGGCGGCGGCCGGCTGGTGCTGTGCACCTACCCGCTGGAGCAGCTGGCGGCGGGCTCGGCCCGGGTCAACCCCGAGCCGACCTGGCGCATCTACGACGCCCTGGCCGAGCTGGCCCGCCTCGACCGTCCGGTGACGGTCGAGGACCCGCGGGTCATGGCGGCCGAGCTGCGCCATCGGGACGGCCGCAGCTTCGTCTGGCTGGTCAGCCAGTCCGACAGCGAGGTCACCGTCAAGCCGACGGTCGAGGGCCGCCTGGCCGACCTCCACACCGGGCAGCCCGTCGAGCAGGTCAGCCTCGGCGCCTACGGCGTCCAGGTCCTGCGGCGGCTGCCCCCAACCCCGGTGGGGTCCCTGTGAGGAGAAAGGGGATTGGAATGCGAGACAAGCTCAGGATGGCGGTGCTGGTCGCGGTGGTGTGCCTGCTGGTGGCGGCGTGCACCGGGAACGGCTCGGGCTCCAAGGGCGCGACCGGGGCCGGGCAGGGCCAGCCCGCCGGCGGTGCGCCGGCCGCCGGCCCGGCGTCCTACCCGCGCAACGAGACGCTCTACACCAGCGGCAACCAGTGGGGCCCGCCCAACAACTGGAACCCGATCATGGACTGGCAGTACGCCACCGGGACCGAGGGGCTGGTCTACGAGAACCTGTTCCTGTACGACCCGCTCAAGGGCCAGTACAAGCCCTGGCTGGCCTCCAAGGGCGGCTGGACCGGCAAGAACGTCTACCAGCTGACCCTCCGCGACGGCCTCACCTGGAGCGACGGCCAGCCGCTGACCGCCGACGACGTGGTCTTCACCTTCGAGCTGGGCAAGTTCGCCTCGGTGCCGTACCACAACCTCTGGAACTGGCTGAAGCGCGCCGAGGCGGTCGACGCCCGCACGGTCAAGTTCACCTTCTCCCAGCCGCTCTACCAGGAGTGGGGCAACCACCTCTACAACCGGGCCATCGTCCCCAAGCACCTGTGGCAGAACCGCACCGAGAAGGAGGTCGCCACCGGCGCCAACGAGAAGCCGGTGGGCAGCGGCCCGTACCTGTACCAGACCCACAGCCAGGACCGGATGGTCTGGGTCAAGAACGACAAGTGGTGGGGCAAGACCGCCCTCGGCCTCGACGTCAAGCCCAAGTACATCGTCGACATCGTCAACTCCAACAACAACGCCGCCCTCGGGCTGGTCCTGCAGGGCGGCATCGACCTCTCCAACAACTTCCTGCCCGGGATCGCCACCCTGGTCAAGGGCGGCTACCAGGTCCAGACCTACTTCCCCAACGCGCCCTACATGCTGTCGGCCAACACCGCCTGGCTGGTCCTCAACACCAAGAAGAAGCCGATGAGCGACCCGGCCTTCCGCAAGGCCCTGGCCTCCGCCATCGACGTCAACAAGATCGTCAACGGGGTCTACGGCCAGATCGTCCAGGCCGCCAACCCCACCGGGCTGCTGCCCGCCTGGGACAAGTTCGTCGACCGCTCGGCCGTCAGCCAGCTCGGCTTCCGCTACGACCCGGCCAAGGCCAGGCAGCTGCTGGCCGACGCCGGCTACAAGGACACCAACGGCGACAAGTTCGTCGAGGGTCCCGGCGGGGCCAAGATCGAGCTCAACCTGATCGTCCCCAACGGCTGGACCGACTGGATGGAGTCGATCCGGGTCGTGGCCGAGAGCGCCAAGGCCGTCGGCATCAAGGTCGACACCCAGTTCCCCGAGTTCCAGGCGCTGGTCGACGCCCGCAACAAGGGCAACTTCGACCTGCTGATCAACAACGAGAAGCAGCTGTCCAACTCGCCCTGGGAGTACTACGACTACATGTTCCGGCTGCCGGTCACCGACACCCAGAGCACGGCCAACTTCGGCCGCTACGAGAACAAGAAGGCCTGGGACCTGGTCCAGCAGCTCGACAAGACCCCGACCGACGACGTCGCCGCCATGCGCAAGATCACCTCCCAGCTGCAGCGGATCCAGCTCACCGAGCTGCCGGTGATCCCGCTCTGGTACAACGGCGCCTGGGCCCAGGCCAACAACACGGTCTGGACCGGCTGGCCGTCGGCCAAGGACGGCGACAGCCACATCATGCCCGTGACCTGGCGCAACTACTGGGAGATGGGCAGCGTCCTGATGCTCACCGAGCTCAAGCCGGCCGCCGGCAAGTAGCGGCCCCCACGGTCACCGCGACGAGGACCACCGATGCGACGGTACTTCGGGAGGAAGCTCCTCATCTACGCCGTCACCTTCTTCGTCGCGGTGACCGTGGACTGGGTCATCCCCCGGTTCATGCCCGGCGACCCGGTGCAGACGATGCTGGCCAGGGCCTCGCTGCGCCCCGAGGCGAGCCGGGCCCTGCAGGCCTACTACAGCGGCGTGTTCGGCCTGGACGTGCCCGTGTGGCGCCAGTACCTGAACTTCTGGAGCGCGCTGGCCCACGGCGACCTCGGGGTCAGCATCTGGCTGTTCCCGCAGCCGGTGACCGGCGTCATCCTGCGGGCCATCCCCTACACCGTGGCCCTGCTGGTCCCGGCCATCCTGCTCAGCTGGTGGGCCGGCAACAAGTTCGGCGCCTACGCGGCCCGGCGCCGCTGGCTCGACAACACCGTCCTGCCGGTCGGCTACGTGCTGACGGCCACCCCCTACATGTGGCTGGGGATCCTGCTCGCCTGGGCCCTGGGCAGCGTCGCCGGCCTGTTCCCGATCGCCGGCGGCTACAGCTTCGACGTGGAGCCCACCTGGACCCTCGGCTTCGCCGGCAACCTGCTGCGGCACTGGTTCCTGCCGTTCACCTCGCTGTTCCTGGTCGGCTTCGGCGGCTGGGCGATCGGGATGCGGAACCTGATCATCTACGAGCTGGAGGCCGACTACGCCCACTACCTGGAGGCGCTGGGGGCGCCGCGGCGGCTGGTGCGGCGCTACGCCTTCCGCAACGCCCTGCTGCCCCAGCTCACCGGGCTGGCCCTGCAGCTGGGGGTGCTGGTGGCCGGCGCCCTGGTCACCGAGATCGTGTTCTCCTACCCGGGCCTCGGCTACCTGATCCTGCAGGCCATCAACAACCAGGACTTCTTCCTCATCCAGGGCGCCTTCCTGTTCATCATCGTCGGGGTGCTGGCGGCCAACTTCCTGGTCGACGTGGCCTACGTCCTGGTCGACCCCCGCACCCGGACCGGCATGCGAGGTGGCGGGTGAGCGTCTCCGACGCCGAGGAGCTGGCCGCCGCGACCCCGGCGGCGGCCGCGGCCACCCCGGCCACGCTGGCCACCGCGCGGGCCGGCCGCGAGGCCCTCTACTTCGCCCGCCGCAACCGCAAGCTGCTGGTCGGGCTGGCGGTGGTGCTGGTGTTCCTGGCCGTCGCCCTGGTCGGCCCGCTGCTCACCGACCACGGCCCCAACGAGTACGTCGGCCCGCCCGCCCAGCGGCCCTCGGCCCGCTGGTGGTTCGGCACCACCATGTTCGGCCAGGACGTGTTCGCCCAGTTCGCCCACGGGCTGCGGGCCACCTTCCTGGTCGGGCTGCTGGGGGGCGGGCTGGCGGCCGCCATCGGCATGCTGATCGGCTTCGCCGCCGGCTACCGGGGCGGGGCCGTCGACGAGGCCCTGAACATGCTCACCAACGTCGTGCTGGTCGTCCCCACCCTGGCCGTGCTGCTGGTCATCGCCACCTACCTGCGGGTCAGGGGGGTGGTCCCCGAGGCGGTGTTCATCGGGCTGTTCTCCTGGCCGTGGGTGGCCAGGGCCATCCGGGCCCAGACGTTCTCGCTGCGGTCGCGAGACTTCGTCGACCTGGCCCGGCTCAGCGGCGCCGGCGGGGCCAGGATCGTGCTCCGCGAGATCGCGCCCAACATGAGCTCGTACCTGTGCATGACCTTCATCCTGCTGTTCGGGGGGGCGGTGCTGACGGCGGCGACCCTCGACTTCATCGGGCTCGGCCCCACCGACGGCATCTCGCTCGGGCTGATGATGAACAACGCCGTGCTCTGGAGCGCCCTGCCGCTCGGCATGTGGTGGTGGTTCGTCCCGCCGGGGCTGGGGATCACCATGATCGTCGGCTCGCTGTACATCATGAACGTCGGCCTCGACGAGGTCTTCAACCCCAAGCTGCGGAAGCTGTGAGCGCGGTGACGCTGCGGGTCGACAACCTCAAGGTCTGGTACCGGACCCTGCGCGGCGACGTGCAGGCCCTCGACGGGGTCAGCTTCGGCGTCGGCGACGGGGAGCTGGTCGGGCTGGCCGGCGAGTCCGGCTGCGGCAAGTCGACCCTCGGCAAGAGCCTGATCGGCCTGGACGCCTCCATGCGCCACGTCGGCGGCACGGTCGAGCTGGACGGCAAGGAGCTGCCCATCGGGGACCCGGCGCGGATGAGCGGCTTCCGGTTCAAGGAGGTCTCGATCATCCCCCAGTACGCCATGAGCGCCATGAACCCGACCCGGCGCATCGGCCGGATGGTGGCCGAGCTGCTGGAGTCGCGGGGGGTCCGCTCGGCCGGCGTCCACGACGAGCTGCTGCGCCGCCTGGCCCTGGTCGGGCTGGACGCCGAGGTCCTCGACCGCTACCCGATCGAGCTGTCGGGCGGGATGAAGCAGCGCATGGTGATGGTGATCTCGACCCTGCTCAACCCCTCGCTGCTGGTCGCCGACGAGATCACCTCGGCCCTTGACGTCTCCACCCAGAAGGCGGTGGCCGAGGCGCTGGTCGACTTCCGCGACCGCGACTACGTCAAGAGCACCATCATCATCACCCACGACCTGTCGCTGGTGTACCAGATCGCCGACAGCATCATCGTCATGTACGCCGGCAAGCTGGCCGAGAAGGCCCCGACCGACACCCTGGTCGCCGCCCCCCGCCACCCCTACACCCGGATGCTGCTGGCCGCCCTGCCCGAGGTCGGGGTCCGCCACGACACCCGGCGCCTTGAGGGCATCCCCGGGAGCCCGCCGTCGCTGCTCGACCCGCCACCGGGCTGCCGGTTCCGCGACCGCTGCCCGCTGGCCTTCGCCAAGTGCGCCGAGCAGCCGCCGTTCACCGAGGTCGCGCCCGACCACCTCGTCGCCTGCTGGAAGGCGTCCTAGCCATGCTGTCGCTGGAGCACGTCGACAAGCGCTACCGGGTCGGCACCTTCGGCGGCCGCGAGCTGGTCGCGGTCCGCGACGTCAGCCTCGCCGTGCGGCCGGGCGAGGTCGTCTCCCTGATCGGCGAGAGCGGCAGCGGCAAGAGCACCATCGGCCGGATGATCCTGCGGCTCACCCCGGCCTCGGGCGGCACCATCCGCTTCGACGGCGACGACGTCGCCGGCTTCCGGGGCGCCCGGCTGCGGGCCTACTACGGCAACGTCCAGGGCGTCTTCCAGGACCCCTTCAGCAGCTACAACCCCGTCTTCAAGGCGGACAGGGCCCTGGAGCTGCTGCGCGGCCCCTATTTCGCGGGCCTGGACGACCGCGCCTGGCGGGCCCGGGTGGCGGCGTCGCTGGAGGCGGTGCGCCTTGACCCCGGGCAGGTGCTGGACAAGTACCCCCACCAGCTCAGCGGCGGCCAGCTGCAGCGGATGCTGGTGGCGCGGGCCCTGCTGCTGGACATCCGGCTGCTGGTGGCCGACGAGATCATCAGCATGCTGGACGCCTCCACCCGGATCGACGTGCTCAACCTGCTCGGCGACCTCAAGGCCAGGGGGCTGGGCATCCTGTTCATCACCCACGACCTGTCGCTTGGCAACTACCTCAGCGACACCGCGGTGATCCTGCACCGGGGCGAGGTGGTCGAGACCGGCCCCACCGCCCGGGTCTTCGGCCGGCCCGAGCACCCCTACACCCGGTCGCTGCTAGCCTCTTTACCGCAGCTGCACCGCAAGTGGGACCGGACGGGCGCGGTCCGCGGGCCGGCGGGGGAGGGCGGATGACCAAGCGGGCCACCATCGCCGACATCGCCCAGCGGGCCGGGCTGTCCAAGGGCGCGGTCTCCTATGCCCTCAACGGCCTGCCGGGGGTGTCGGAGGCGACCCGCCAGCGGGTGCTCAAGCTGGCCGCCGAGATGGGCTGGCGGCCCAACAGCGCCGCCAGGGCGCTGTCGGCCTCCCGGGCCGGCGCCGTCGGCCTGGCCATGGCCCGCTCGGCCAGCCTCCTGGGGGTCGAACCGTTCTTCATGAAGCTGATGTCGGGGATCGAGAACACCCTGGCCGCCCGCTCCACCGCCCTGGTGCTGCAGGTCGTGCCCGACCACGACGCCGAGGTCGAGGCCTACCGCCGCTGGTGGGCCGAGCGGCGGGTCGACGGCATCTTCCTGATCGACCTGCACCTCGAGGACAAACGGGTGCTGGTGCTGGAGGAGCTGGGCCTGCCCGCGGTGGTGATCGGCGGGCCCGGCCACCACGGCCGGCTGCCCGGGGTGTGGAGCGACGACGCCAGCGCCATGGCCATGGTGGTCGAGTACCTGGCCGCGCTCGGCCACCGCCGCATCGCCCGGGTCGCCGGCCCCTCGGGGCTGCTCCACACCGAGCTGCGCGGCCAGGCCTTCGCCGAGGTCGCGGCCCGCCTCGCCCTGGCCTCGGCGGTGACCGTGGCCACCGACTACAGCCCCGAGCAGGGCGCCCAGGCGACCCGGCGGCTCCTGTCCGGCACCCCGCGCCCCTCGGCGGTGATCTACGACAACGACGTCATGGCCGTGGCCGGGACCTCGGTGGCCCACGAGATGGGCGTCGACGTCCCCCGCGACCTGTCCGTCGTGGCCTGGGACGACTCGGTGCTGTGCGAGATCGTCCACCCGCCCCTGACCGTGCTCAGCCGCGACATCGTGGCCTACGGGGCCCGGGCCGCCGAGCGGCTGCTCGCCCTGCTGGACGGGGAGACCGTCGGCGACTTCGAGGACGCCATGCCCCGCCTGATCACCCGGGGCAGCACCGCCCGCCCACCCGCCTGACCGCCCGACCGCCCCGGGGCAGCACCGCCCGCCCCGGCCCGCCGATCCGCGCGGTCGCCGGTAGGCTGGCCGCCATGCGCTCCCGCCCGGCCGCCGCGCTCGCCGCCACCCTCCTGCTCGCCCTGGCCCTGCCGGCGTCGGCCCAGGAGGCCCCGGGGGCCGAGGTGGTGCTGCGGCTGCGGGACCCGCGGATCGTCGAGTCGAGCGGCATGGCCCTCAGCCGCCGCCACGACGGGGTCCTGTGGACCCACAACGACTCCGGCGACCGGGCCCGGCTGTTCGCGGTCGGCCCCGACGGCCGCACCCGGGCCACCCTGACCCTGGCCGGGGTGGCGGCGCGCGACTGGGAGGCGCTGGCCGCCGGCCGCGACGACCGCGGCCGGCCGGCCCTGTTCGTCGGCGACATCGGCGACAACAACGGCGTGTGGCCCGAGGTGGCGGTGTACCGGGTGGCCGAGCCGGCGGTCCTGCGCGACGCCACCGTCCCGGCGGTGCGCTACCGGCTGCGCTACGCCGACGGCCCCCACAACGCCGAGGCCCTGCTGGTCGACCCCCGCAGCAACCGGCTGTACGTGGCCACCAAGGCGGACGCCGGCGCCGGCCTGTACCGGGCCCCGGCCCGGCTGCGCCCCGACACGGTCAACGTCCTCCAGCGGGTCGCCAGGGTCCCGCCGGTGGTCACCGACGGCGCCTTCCTGCCCAGCGGCCGCGGGTTCGTCCTCCGCGACTACCAGGGCGCCTTCGTCTACACCGCCCCCGGCCGCCGCGCCGGCGGCTTCGAGCTGCCCCTCCAGTTCCAGGGCGAGTCGATCGCCGTGTCCCCCGACGGCCGCTCGGTCCTGGCCGGCTCCGAAGGCCCCGACAGCGAGCTCTGGCGGGTCCCGTTCCCCCCGTCGATCCTGGCCCGGGTCACCCCGGCCACCCGAACCGCGGGCGGCGGGTCGCCGGCTCCCCCCGGCCAGCCGGCATCCGGCGGTCGGCGCTGGGCCGCGACCCTGGCCCTGGCGGTCGCCGCCGGCGCCCTGGTCGTGCTGGTCGCCCTCGCCCTGCTGGGCGCGATTCGCCGCCGCCGCGCTGCCTGAGGTCGAACAGGAACCGGGTGACCGGGTTGCGGCGGTCGCCGAGGTCGTACAGCAGCAGCGTCGCGGCCGGGAGATCAGGCAGAACGGGGCCGCGGCGCCGATGGGCCAGGGACAGGAGGAGGTGGGCCACGACCACGATGTTCGTCTCGTGGAGGAGGTAGAACGGCGGCACCGCCTCGTTGGCGTAGGCGCCCAGGCGACGCAGCAGCGTCGCCCCGACCGGGCTGGTCGCCGGCCCGCCGAGCCTCGGCCGTGACAGCCTGGTTCGGCATGCTACGGCAGGAGAGGGCTGACCAGCTGGTAGCAGCCGATCAGATAGGCGAGGTTGACCACCACCCGGGCCGGTGCGGGAAGCCGCGACAGGTCCATGTGCAGCGCTTCGCTCGCCACCGTGACCGCTCCGTAGACCATGAACCACATCGTCACGAACGGGTTGAGCCGGTGGCTCAGGAGTGCGGCGAGGAGGTTGTGGACGAGCCCGCTGGCGGTGAAGGTGACCATGACCGCCGCCGCATGGGGGAGCACCCGCCGGGCCGGCCGATAGCACCAGACCGAGAGCCAGTAGCCCCATACCGGGTTCCAGGTCCGCCAGAGCTCCGCGATCGACGGGGCGGCGAGGGGTTGGACGAGCACGTTGTAGGTCTGGCGCCACCATGGCTGGTTGCGACCGAGGCGATAGTCGAGGTAGGTCCGCAACGGGATGCGGTGGCGAGTGCGCCCGGCCGGCTGCGTCAGCTCGGTCACGGCGGTCTCCTCCCGCTCAGCCTGCGGTGGCCAGCCAGTCGATCGGGTCTCCCGCGCCGTCCAGCTGCGGCAGGCTGCGGACGCCGGTGCCGTCGGCGCGTATCAGGTACCAGCTGGGCAGTGGTTGGTTGCCGTGGA
>Ga0307278_10001144_pt1 | contig 13159 bp, 13 predicted proteins | sample ER_DNA_117_FD_194482 | JGI IMG/M metagenome (GOLD analysis project Ga0307278, IMG submission 194482) | Bulk soil microbial communities from the East River watershed near Crested Butte, Colorado, United States - ER_DNA_117 | ecosystem: Environmental > Terrestrial > Soil > Floodplain | place... | reverse complement strand
AGGTCATCACGTCGGCCGGGGCGGGATCAGCCGCCGCGATCGCGATCAACGCCGACCTCGTGCAAGACGACGTCGCGCGAGCGGTCGCAGACCTGCGCTGACAGTTCTGTCGAAGTACGGCGGAACACAGAAACAGGGCCCGAAGGCCCTGTCCGGAAGGTGTAACTGGTGGGCGATACTGGATTCGAACCAGTGACCCCGCGGATGTGAACCGCGTGCTCTAACCACTGAGCCAATCGCCCGAGGAGTCGCGGCGCCGCTCAGGGAGCCGGACGGACCCGGATCATACCCGCAGGCCCGGCCAGCGGGCAACGACCGCATCGGGCTCCACGCCCTCGACGACGACGAGCTTCTGCCGACCCGAGGCGCCCGCCACGAGACGGACGGAGCGCCGGCCGATGCCGAGCTCATCGGCGATCAGCCGAAGCAGCGACTGGTTCGCCGCTCCGGCGACCGCGGGGGCCGCGACGTGTGCCCTGAGGACCCCGTCGACCACGCCATCGACATGGTCGGACCCCGATCGCGGAGTCAAACGGACGGCGAAGCGAACGTCGGTGTCAGGCAGGACTCAGGACCGGCGCCGAACGGCGCTCGGCAGGATCCGCTGATCGGCGCGGGCTGGTGAGAGGTCCACGGCCCGAGTCTAGCAGCGATCAATGGCGGTGCCCGAAGATCGCCCGACCGATCCGGACGATCGTCGCTCCCTCCTCGATCGCGACCTCGAAGTCGTCCGTCATGCCCATCGACAGCCCGGGCCCGAGGCGCGGCCATGACGCGCTCAGCTTCTCCGACAGGGCTCGCAGGGCGACGAAGGTCGGGCGGGCCGCCTCCGGTTCGTCGACCAGGCGACCGACCGTCATCAAGCCTCGATAGTCGAGATGGTCGGTCGCGTCCAGGTCCGCGACGGCTCGCTCGAGCTCCTCGGGCATGAGGCCCGCCTTTGCGGGATCGCGGTCGACGTTGACCTGGAGCATGACCGGATAGGGTGGCCCGCCAACCGTCGAGCCGACCAGTCGGTCGAGCCGCCTGGCCAGGTCCACCGAATGGACCGACTCGATCGTCGCGAAGGCATCGAGGGCCCGCCTGGCCTTGTTCGACTGGAGTGGCCCGACGAGGTGCCACGTGGCGCCCGGGACGGCGCCGACCTTCGCCTCCGCCTCCTGGACCCGGTTCTCGCCGAGGAGCGTGAGCCCTGCGGCGACCGCAGCCCGGAGGCGGGCGACCTCGACGGTCTTCGACACGGCGACGAGGGTGACCGATCGTGGATCCCGCCCCGCCCGCTCACTCGCGCGAGCCATCCGCTCCAGCACGTGTGCGCGCGCATCCGCGAGCTGCGCGACCTCGCGCGGATCGGGTGTGCCCGCGACGATCGGATCCGGTGGCGTCACCACCGAATCGTCATTTCCGGCGGAGGAAGCTCGGAATCTCGAGGTCGTCGGCGTCGTAGGCCGCGGGACGCTTGACCGGCACCGGCTCACCGACGGTCCGCTCGACGCGCGGGCCGGGGCCCACGGCCGCGGCGGCGCGGTCGTCATGACCGGCGTCGGCGGAGCCGTCGCTGGCCTCGAGACGCTGGCGCTCCAGCTCCTCGAGGAAGTCGCGCTCGCGCGGCGCGCGGATCGACGCCGACGCATCGGCCGGCTGGGCCGCCTGCGTGTGGCGCACCGAATCGCGCTTGCGGCTGCCGTCGAACCCCGTGGCGATCACGGTGATCATCACCTCTTCGCCGAGACGCTCGTTGAAGCTCGTCCCGAAGATGATGTTCGCCTCCGGATCGGCCGCGGCTCGGATCTCCTCGGCCGCCTCGGTCACCTCGAACAGGCTCAGGCTCGACGAGCCCGTGATGTTGAAGAGGATTCCCTGGGCGCCGGTGATGTTGACCTCGAGCAGCGGGCTCGCGATCGCCTGGCGAGCGGCCTCGACGGCCCGGTTCTCGCCGGTCGCCCGGCCGATGCCCATCAGCGCCGACCCGGCGTCCTTCATGATCGCCCGGACGTCGGCGAAGTCGAGGTTGATCAGTCCCGGCATCGTGATGATGTCGCTGATCCCCTGAACCCCCTGGCGGAGGACGTCGTCGACGACCCGGAACGCGTCGATGATCGACGTGTTCTTCTGGACGACGTCCTTGAGACGGTCGTTCGGGATCGTGATCAGGGTGTCGACCTGGGTCTTCAGCTCCTCGGCGGACTTCTCGGCGATCAGCTTGCGCTTGGCGCCCTCGAAGCTGAAGGGCTTCGTCACGACGCCGATCGTGAGGGCCCCGGCCTCCTTGGCGAGCTGCGCGACGATCGGGGCCGCGCCCGAGCCGGTCCCACCCCCGAGCCCAGCGGTGATGAAGACCATGTCCGAATCGACGAGCGCCTGGGCGATCTTCTCCGAGTCCTCCTCGGCCGACCGGGCTCCGATCGCGCTGTCACCGCCGGCACCGAGGCCCCGGGTGATCTTGTCGCCGATGCGGATCTTGTGCGGCGCATCCGACTGGAGGAGTGCCTGGGCGTCGGTGTTGCAGGCGATGAACTCGACACCCATCATCTCGGACAGGATCATCCGGTTCACGGCGTTGCTTCCGCCACCGCCGACGCCGATGACGCGGATGAGCGCGAAATTCTCGGAATCCGACCGCAGCGGCATCGCCTTCCTCCGGGGCTGTCGAGGCTCGTGACGGCGGCGGTCACGCTCGGGTGACGGGCCGCCTCTGGTTGGCGTATGTCGACCGGCCGGATCCCCTGCAGGCGTGTCCCTCGGTGGTCGGTCGGACTGGCGGAGTCTAACACCCGACTGCCGGCTGCGGGCCGCACGACCGGTCGCCGGACGGCCTTCGAAGGCCAGATTCACCACGCCTTGGCCAGACGATCCGAATGCGGCATTCGCCCTATCGACAGCGGCTCCGCCCGGCGGCGATCCTTGGCCGCGTACCGGCACTGGTACTTCCGGGGAGAGCGCGCGTGGGACTTTCGGATCGACTCGTTCGGGCGGCCGCCGTCGCCGTCGTGACGGCTGCCATCGGGCTCGGTGGCGTCTCGTCCGCCGCCCTGGCGGCCGAGCCCACCGCGGTCACGGTGAGCGGCACGCTGGCCGACGAGCACGGGGCGGCCCTGGCCGGCGTCCACCTCGTCATCGAGGAGCTGCTGCCGCCCGACGGCGGTCTTGCCGGCTTCCAGGTCGTCAGTGACGCCAAGGGCGCCTTCTCAGCGGACGTCGAGCCATGGGGCACCGCCGATGCGCCGGCGACCCTGACCGTGTCGACCCCGACGGACGTTCTCCAGACCGTCATTGTCATCGATGGCTCGTGCACCCGGTCGTTCTCGGTCACGGTCAAGGCCTCGCGTGACGTGGCCCTGGCCGACGGACCGGCCGATCCCCTGGCGCTCACGGCAACCACGGAGCTCCTCGGAGAGGTCTGTGGGACGACCGCGACGCCACCGCCCACGAGCGCCCGAACCCCGAGGCCGGGTCTCACTCCGCCACCCACCGACGCGGCCGCTCGGAGCGGCACGGAGTCTTCCGATCACCTCGGCCTGGCGGCCGCCCTCGGGTTCGCCGCCGGCCTGGCTGGCGCCGTCCTCTATCTGACGCCACGCCCTCGCGGGCGCCGGCGGAGCTGAGCGGCAACGACGAGCGCCCCACCGCCCGCTCGTCGTTGCCCCAGCTCAACCAGCCAGAAAGCTCAGCAGGACGGTTCGGTCCGGGTTGTCGGGATTCGGGTCGAGCAGCGCGATCGACTGCCACGTCCCGAGGGCCAGCTCGCCGCCGATGACCGGCACCGTCACGGACGGCGCCGTGAGGACGGGCAGGACATGGTCGGCGCCGTGGCCCGCCGAGCCATGGCGGTGCTGCCAGCGATCGTCGCGTGGCAGGAGCCGGTCGAGCGCGTCGAGGGCATCCTCGTCGGAACCGGCCCCGAGCTCCATGATCACGAGGCCCGCCGTGGCGTGAGGCACGAAGATCGAGAGCAGGCCGTCGCCGCCGGCGGCATGTTCCGCGACGAACCGCCGGCACGCTGCGGTCAGGTCGGTGAAGCCTCGGTCGGAACCCGTTCGGACCGTGAGCCGGAGCGTCTCTACGGGAAAATGCTTCGGAGGGCGTCGCGGAGGCGGCCCAGCCCGCCCATCGCCGGCGCCGACTCGTACCGCATCGGCTCGTCGTCGGCCAGCGTCGAGGCCCCCCACTGGAGGAGCCCGACCGCGGTCGAATAGCCCGGGTTCTGGATCGTATCGACCAGGCCGCCGATCCCCGCCGGGGCCGCGATCCGCACGGGGATCCCCAGCACCTCGCGGGCGAGCTCCGCGGCTCCGGCGAGCTGGGCACCGCCACCGGTGAGGATGATCCCCGCGGGGAGCAGGCCGGAACCGCCCCGGGCCATCTCGGCCCGCATCAGCTCGAAGGTCTCGCGCATCCGGGCCTCGATGATCTCGCACACCTCGCGCCGCTGGATCGTCCGGCCGGCCTCCTCGCCGAGGACGCTGACGGTGATCTCCTCATCGTCGGTGACCGCAGCCAGGTTGCAGGTCCCGTGCTCGATCTTCAGCTCCTCGGCGACCTGGATGCTCGTCTTCAAGCCGAGAGCGACATCGTTCGTCACGTTGTTGCCGCCGATCGGCAGGACGGCGGTCCGGAACGGGGAGCCGTCGGCGAACATCGCCAGGTCGATCGTCCCCGCGCCGATGTCGGCGACCGCGACGCCCAGTTCCTTCTCGGTTTCGGAGAGGACCGCCTCGGCGCTCGCGAGGGCCGAGGCGACGAGCTCATCGATCTTGACCCCGGCCGCGTTGACGCACTTCGAGAGGTTCTGGACGGCAGTTGCCGCGGCGCTGACGATGTGGACCTCGACCTCGAGGCGGAGCGCGCTCATGCCGAGCGGATCCTTCACGCCCTCCTGGCCGTCGACCTTGAAGCCACGCCGCTCGACGTGGAGGACGACCTGGCTCGACGGGATCGTGATCGCCCGGGCGACCTCGACCGCCCGGTTGACGTCCTCGCGGCTGACCTCCTTGCGAGGGCCGCTGACGGCGACCTGGCCGGGCGAGTTCAGGCTCTCGACGTGCTGGCCGCCGACCGAGACGAACGCGCGGTCGATCTTCCAGCCGGACAGGCGCTCGGCCCGCTCGACGGATTCGGCGATCGATCGGACGGTCTGATCGATGTTGACGACCACGCCCTTCTTGAGTCCCGACGATGCCACGGTCCCGTGACCCATGATCGTCATCCGGCCGTCGCGGCTGACCTCGCCGATGAGGGTGCAGACCTTCGACGTGCCGACGTCGATCCCGACGAGGACCGCTTCTCTCTCCACCGTCGTCGTCCATGCCTCCCGTTGGTCGCCGCGGGCTCGGTCCCGCGGCCGTTGTTACACGAAATGGCGCCGGATGAGCGCCACGTTGTTGAAGATCCGGAACCCGAAATTGATCAGCGCCACCAGGTACAGGTCAAGGTTCAGCCGATCGCCGATGAACGTCAGGATCACCGCCACCAGCGCGTTCGTGATGAACCCGCTGATGAAGATCCGATTGTCGTAGACGCCATCGAGCTCGGCCCGGACCGCCCCGAGCACCGAGTCGAGCGCGGCAAGGATCGCCACGGCCGAGTAGCGGCTGAACTCGAAGCTGACGTTGACATTGAGAACAAGCCCGGCAAGGACGCCCACGAGGAGGCCCGCCAGGGGTAGGAACACGCCTCGCCGCCCTCTCTCCGGTGCGTTTGGGCAAGGCTACCCGACGCACGCGCCGCCTGCCAGACCGCGGCGCTGTGTCTGAGCGTGACGGCTGCTCGCGTCGGCCGCGTCGCGATCGTGGGCCCGGCGTTCGATTTCGGCCACGTTCCGAACGAGAGCCCTTCCGCGGATCACGGTCGCGGCGTCGCCGAGGGCCGCGGCGTCGGCTTGGCGATGAACGTCCCGTCGCGGTCGTCGGCCAGGATCACCGTCGCCACGGACGGCTCGCGACCGGCGAGCAGGGCCCCAAGGAGCTGGACCTGGCCGGTGATCAGCTTCGGCGTCCGCTGACTGGCGCCATAGAAGCCGAAGACGGCGAGCCAGCCCTTCGCTCCGCTCGACACGGTGAAGCCCTTCTCGTCGCTGACGCGGACGGTCAGGGACCGCGCCGTGCTGCCGATCTGGGCCGGCGTGAGGGATCCCAGCCGGGTCGCGGCGTCGAGGTCGACCGGGTCGAGGGTCGACCGGACGCCGAGCGAGGCGGCGGTCTGGCGGTCGTCGGCGACGACGGGCAATGCTGCGATCGCCGGCGACGGGGCCTCGCCCATCTCGGCGAAAAGCAGGCCCGTGACGTCGACGACGAATCGGTGGCCGGCCGTCGCCCAGACGACGATCGGTCGCCGCTCGGTGACGTCGACGCGGATCGTGTCCGGCAGGCCGATCGAGATGTTCGCGTCCTTGACCGACGGGATGCCGCGCAGGCGCTGCTCGAGCGGGTCGGTCGCGAGTCCGACCAGGTTCAGCCCCTGCTCCAGTCCGAGCGTCGCCTCGACGTCGGCCGGTGCCGTGAGAGAGGTTCCCTGGATGTCAAGCCGGCTGAATCCGAATGCCGACGTCGCCGCCAGCCCGTAGATCGCGCCGGCCGACACGAGCATCGCCAGGATCGCCCCGGCCCGGACCGGCGACAGCCCGGCCGAGGCTCGCCGGACGCGCGGCTGGCGCCGGCGGCTGCCGGCCGCGGCCGCCGCCCGGTAGCGGCGCGGAGCTCGGGCCGTCATCGTGACATCGATGTCAGCGCGGCAGGTCGGCCGGGGCCAGGCGCCGGCGGCTCCACGCCGCGTGGCGCTCGATCGCGAGCTCGACCACGCGGACGCAGACGTCGGCGAAGCCGTACCCGCCGTCGGCAGCCAGCTTCGGGAACAGGCTGATCGGTGTGAAGCCCGGGATCGTGTTGATCTCTGAGAGGAAGACGTCCTCGCCCCGAACGAGGAAGTCGATCCGGGCGAATCCCTCCGCGCCGGTCGCCCGGTACGTGTCCCGCGCGATCTTCAGGATCGCCGCCCGCATCTTCGCGGGGACTTCCGCGTTGGTCGAGGTCTCGGAGAGGCCGGGCGTGTACTTCGCGGCATAGTCGTAGAACTCGTGGCCTGCGAGGATCTCGCCCGGACCGTAGAGCTCGAGGTGGGCATGGTCGTTGCCGATCACGCTGACCTCGAGGTCGCGGGCCCCGGCGACGTACGCCTCGGCAACCGCGACCGCGTCGTACCGGAACGCCTCCTCGAGCGCCGCCCGGTATTCCGTCGGGCCGTGGGCGAGGGTGATCCCGACCGACGAGCCGAGACCGGACGGCTTGACCATCAGGCGCTCGTCGCCCGTCCCCCCGGCGAAGGCCTCGAGCTCGGCGAGGACGGCGGCCGGATCCGTCCGCCAGCGGACGACGCGGACCTCCCGCCAGTCGGCGACCGGCAGGCCGATCCCCCGCACGAGCCGCTTGAAGACGGCCTTGTCCATGCCGAGCGCCGACGCCGTGACTCCCGAGCCCGTGTACGCCAGGCCGGCCGCCTCGAGCATCGCCTGGACCGTGCCGTCCTCGCCGAACGGACCGTGGAGGGCGATGAACACGACCGGCCGCGGATCCGCAGCCGCGAGGCGATCGATCGCCGCGCCGGCGGTCAGGGGCCCGTCGGCCCCGAGTGCGGCCGGATCGTCGTAGGCCGCGCCCGGCCGATCGGCCCGCCGGTGATCGGCCGGCAGTCGCCACCAGCGTCCGTCGAGGTCGATCAGGTGCTGCGCGACGTCCGCCCCAGTGCCGGCCAACGCCTCGGCGATCGCGGTGCCCGACACGATCGAGACGTCGTGCTCGGCCGACGGGCCGCCGAGGAGGACCGCGATCGGCGGGAGCGACGTCATCGACCCGTTTCCGTGGCGGCGGGCGGCGTGGCGTCCCAGTCGCCGAGGAAGACGATCTCGGGGTCGAGACGAACGCCGGTCTCGCGTTCGACCGTGACCGCGACGAGGTCGACGAGCGCACGGACATCTGACGCGCTCCCATGGCCGTCGTTGACGAGGAAGTTGGCGTGCTTCTCGGAGACGCTGGCGCCGCCGATCCGGCGACCCTTGAGTCCCGCTGCGTCGATCAGGCGGCCGGCCGAATCGCCCGGCGGATTGCGGAACGTCGACCCGGCCGAGGGGATGCCCAGCGGCTGGTGCTCGCGCCGCCAGCGCCGGATGTCGTCGAGCCGTGCCGCGATCGCATCCGCCTCGGCCGTCGCGAGCCGGAACGTCGCTCCGATGACGACCTCGCCGGGCTCGTGCTTCAGGCGGCTGTCGCGGTAGCGGAGGTCCAGATCGGCCGCCGCGACGGTGGCCTCGCTGCCGTCGGCGAGCAGGACATCGGCGGATTCGAGGATCGCGGCGACGTCGGCGTCGTGGGCGCCGGCATTGGCCCAGACCGCGCCGCCGGTCGTGCCAGGGATCGCCAGGCCGAACTCGAGACCGGTCAGGCCCGCCTTCTGCGTCTCGGTCGCGGCGCGGGCCATCGGCAGGCCGGACTCTGCGACATACCGTTCGCCGTCGATCCGCGAGCCCTCGGCCCGGTTCTGGACGACGAGCCCGCGGATGCCCGCGTCGGCGATCACGACGTCGCTGCCCCGTCCCAGCAGTGTCAGCTGGATCGCGCGCGACCGCGCGAACCGGACGATCGCCCGCAGCTCGTGGACGTTGTGGACGGTCGCGAACAGGTCGGCCGGGCCGCCGACGCGCATCGTCGTGAACCGCGCCAGTGGCTCGTCGCGCGACGTCTTGACGCCGATCCGGCGCTGGATCGCGGTGCCGACAGCGACGGGGTCGAACGCCGTCGACTCGGTGGCGGCCGTCGGACCGGGACCCGATCCCGTCACGCGGCCACTCCCCGGGCAATCGCCTCGATCTCCGCCGCGTCCGGCAGCGGCCGTCGCTCGGCAAGAGCGAGGACCAGGGCAGCGACTGCGCGTGCGGCCCCCGGTCGCCCGAGGGAGCGGGCCGCGGCCGCCATCGCGGTCCGGGTCGGCTCGTCGAACAGGATCCCGGTCGCCGCCACGAGCGCGTCAGCATCGAATGCCTCGTCGGCCACGATCCGGGCCGCGCCCGCGGCGGCGAGGATCTCGGCATTCGCCGCCTGATGGCCGGCCGCATGCGGGTACGGGACGATGACGGCGGGGATGCCCAGCGCCGTGACCTCCGCAAGCGTCGATGAGCCTGCCCGGCCGATGACGAGGTCCGTCGCGACGAGCGCGGCGAGCATGTCCTCGCGGAGGAAGGGGTACGGCCGATATCGGACGCGCCGGTCCGTCGAGAGCTGCTCGCGCCCCGCGAGGGCGGCGGCGTAGCCGCTGTCACCGGTCACATGGAGGACGTGGACCCGCTCGACGAGCCGCGGAAGCGCCGCCGCGACCGCGGCGTTGAAGCGGCGGACGGCCTGCGAGCCACCGAAGATCAGGATGGTCGGCGCGTCGGCCGGCAGGTCGAGCCGGGCCCGGGCCTCGGCCCGGGAGATCGCCGTGACGTCGCGAATGGGCGTCCCCGTCACGAACGCCGGTCGGCCGGCCGTGGCGAGCGCGGCCGCGGCGGCCTCATACGAGACGGCCAGGGCGTCGGCCCATCGGGCGGTCAGCCGGACGGCCCGGCCGGGGGTCGCGTTGCCTTCCCACAGCACGACCGGGATCCGCATCGGGCCCGCCGCGATCAGCGTCGGCACCGCGACGTAGCCACCGGTCGTCAGGATCGCCGCTGGCTTCTCGATCGCGAGGACCGCGGCCGCCTGGGGCACGCTCACCGCGAGCCGAACGGGGTCGAGGACGGCGTGGATCGACACGTCCACGGTCCGCAGGGAACGCAGGGCCAGCCGGCGACACCGGATCCGGGCGTCGCGAACGAGATCGGCCTCGAGACCGCGATGGCCGCCGAGCCAGACCAGGTCAGGTGCGTTCGGCCGATCGCGGAGCGAGCGCGCCACGGCGAGAGCCGGGTAGATGTGCCCGCCCGTCCCGCCCCCGGCGATCAGCAGCCGCATTGTTCCAGGCACCTCGTTCGACGGTCTCGCGAGAGATCGACAGCAGGATGCCGACCGCCGCGAGGCTGATGGTCAGCGACGAGCCGCCGGCGCTGATGAACGGCAGGGTGATGCCGGTCACCGGGATGAGTGCGACCACGACGCCGATGTTGATGAACGCCTGGATGCACAGCCAGGCCGTGATCCCGGCCGCCAGCAGCGCCCCGAAGGTATCGGGGGCCGTCAGCGAGACACGGATCCCAGAGTAGGCCAGACCGACGAACAGCAGGATCACGATCCCCGCCCCGATCAGCCCGAATTCCTCGCCGATGATCGCGAAGATGTAGTCGTTGCTCGCGTTCGGCAGGAAGAGCCCGCCCGCCAGCCGGCTCTCACCGAGGCCCGCCCCGAGGAGCCCACCGAGCCCCAGGGCGAGCAGCCCCTGGATCGTGTGGAAGCCGGTCCCGAGCGGGTCCGACCAGGGGTCGAGCCAGGTCCGGATCCGGGTCAGCTGGTACGCGCGGAGGCCGACCGCGACCAGCGCGACGAACGCGGCGAACCCGATCGCCGCGAGCTGGAGCAGGCTGCCACCGGCGACGAAGAACATCGTGAGCCCGGTCAGGGCGATGACGATCGTCGTCCCGAGGTCGGGCTCCTTGAACACGAGGGCGACGATCGGGGCGAGGATCACGAGGAACGGGATCGTCCCCGACCAGAAGCCCTTCACCCGCGTGCCGCGCTTCGCGAACCAGTGGGCCAGGTAGATGATCAGGGCGAGCTTCGCGATCTCGGCCGGATGGAGCGCGGGCAGGGGTCCCACCTTCAGCCACCGCGCCGATCCGCCGATGACGACGTTCAGCCCGGGGACGAACACGAGGACGAGCAGGACGGCGCCGAAGATGTACGCCGGGACGCTGATGAACCGCAGGTAGCGGTAGTCGACCCGCATCATCGCCGCCATCGCGACCATCCCGAGCGCCGCCCAGCCGATCTGCGGGCCCACGATCGAGAGCGTGTCGTCGGTCGCGATGTACGCCTTCATCGCCGACGACGAGTAGACCATCAGGATCCCGACTGCGGTCAGCGCGACGACGATCACGAGAATCCCGTAATCGGCCTGGTGGCGATCGCGGTTGAGAGCCGTCGCCTTCTGGTGCGCGGGCGTCCGGCCTCGGGCGGCGTCGCTCCCGTCGGTCCGGCCGTGCCCGACCCGACCGCGTGGCTCCGCGGGACGGCTGCGGCCGCCGATCCGGCGAAGGAGCGGCAGGGCATCGCTCACGGGGTCCTCCTCTCCTGACGGTCGGCCGCCAGGGCGGCTACGGCTGCCTTGAACGCCCGGCCGCGGGCGGCGTAGTCGACGAACATGTCGAAGCTCGCGGCCGCCGGGCTGAGCAGGACGGTCGCGGGTGCCGGCGCCGCCGGTCCGAGCTGTTCTCGCGCGATCGCGTCGGCGCGTCGGACGGCGTCTTCGAGCGTCTCGGCGCGCTCGGCTCGGCGCAGCCCGGCCGCGCGGAAGCGCGTCTCCAGATCCGGCCCGCTCTCCCCGATCAGGACCGCGGCGGCCGCACGTTCCGCGACGACCGGCCCGAGATCGGTCAGGTCCACACCCTTGTCGCGGCCGCCGGCGATCAGCACGATCGGCGGCTCGAACGCGCGGAGGGCGGCGATCACGGCGTCCGGCTGCGTGCCCTGTGAGTCGTTGACGAAGCGGACCTGGTCGATGACGGCGACCTCCTCGAGGCGATGCTCGACGCCACGGAACGCGGCCGCCGCCTGCCGGATCGCTGCCGGCGGGAGACCGAACTCGAGCGCCGTCGCGACCGCCGCGAGCGCATTCGAGACGTTGTGCCGGCCGGGCACGCCGAGCTCGGCAGCCGCCATGACGTCGACGCCGCCGTCCGCGACGAGCCGCCCGTCCACGAGCCCGACCCCACCCGGGAGCGGCGGTCCGAGCCCGTAGGTCACGACGCGAGCGCGGGCCCCCGTGGCATAGGCGGCGACGACGGGGTCGTCGGCGTTGAGGATGAGGGCCCCTTTCGGATCGACGAGCTCGGCCAGCCGCCGCTTGGCCGCTCGGTACGCGTCGAGGGATCCATGCCGGTCGAGATGGTCGGACGTGACGTTCGTGTAGACCGCGACGGTCGTCCCCCGGGACAGCGTCGGCAGCTGCAGCTCCGACAGCTCGATCACCACGCGGTGATCGGCGGTCAGGTCTGGCAGCCGTTCGATCAGGGGGATACCGATGTTCCCGCCGAGCACGGCCGGGTGGTCGGCGTCGGTGGCGAGGATCGCCGCGATCAGCGACGCCGTCGTCGTCTTGCCCTTCGTGCCGGTCACGCCGATCGTCGGCGCCGGGCAGAGCCGGAGGAACAGGTCCGGCTCCGAGACGAGAGGTGGTGCGGTCGGATCGCCGGCTTCGCGCGCCAGGCGCAGGTCGCGCAGGGCCACGCGCATCGGCTCGTCGGTCGTCGGATAGCTCTCGTTCACGGACGGCGAGGCGACCACGAGCGATGCGCCTGCCCAGGACGCTGCTCGATCGACCCGTGGGCCCATCCAGGGCTCGACCTCGCGGCCCTCGAGCTGGCGGAAGGCGTCGTCGAGCTCGTCGTGGCCGCGCGCGTCGTAGACGCGGACGCGCGCGCCGGCATCGTGGAGGAACCGAGCCGCCGCGATCCCGCTGCGGGCGAACCCGAGCACCGTGACGATCCGGTCGCGAAGGATGCCGCCGAGGACGTCGTCGAGCGTCAACCGGTCGAGGTCGAGCGGCGTGTCCGTCGTCATGGCGGGCGTCACGCGAGCTTCTGGATCGAGGCGAGAAAGAGGGTCACGCCGAGGAGGCCGGCGAGGATCCCGACGATCCAGAACCGGAGCGTGATCTTCTCCTCGTCCCAGCCCGCCAGCTCGAAGTGGTGGTGGATCGGCGACATCCGGAGCAGGCGCCGGCCCCCCGTGACCTTGAAGAAGGCGACCTGGAGGACGACCGACGCCGTCTCGATCACGAAGATCAGGCCGATCAACGGCAGGACGAGGATCTGGCCGGTGATCAGGGCGATGACCGCCAGCGTCGCGCCCAGGGACAGCGAGCCCGAGTCGCCCATGAAGATCTGGGCCGGGTGGACGTTGAACCAGAGGAATCCGAGCAGCGCCCCGATCACCAGTGCGCACAGGAACGCCAGGTTCGGCTGGTTGATGAACCGGCC
>Ga0307278_10001143_pt1 | contig 13162 bp, 14 predicted proteins | sample ER_DNA_117_FD_194482 | JGI IMG/M metagenome (GOLD analysis project Ga0307278, IMG submission 194482) | Bulk soil microbial communities from the East River watershed near Crested Butte, Colorado, United States - ER_DNA_117 | ecosystem: Environmental > Terrestrial > Soil > Floodplain | place... | reverse complement strand
GCGCAGGTACCAGCGGACAGCCAGGACGATCAGCTCGGGCGGGAAGCAGCAGCCAGCGAAGGCAGGTCGCGGAACCGGACGGGGCGAGAGCGGCGGGTTCTCATGACAACAGTCTGCCTACTCAGGACTCGCTCGCAGCAGATGCAACAGCGCCGCCATTCCCATTCTGATCGTGCTCGGGACCGTGTCGGGGGGAGGGGGCTGGGAGGCGAGCTCGGAGAACACCCGGACCGTGGCCGCCGCCGGCGGGCTGCTGTTCTTCGGGCCGCTGCTGATGATCCTGTTCCGCCACAAGTACCCGCGGTGGTGGTTCGACTGGAACCTGGAGCTGCAGCGGTTCGGCAACCGGGTGGGCGCCTACCTGGCGTTGATGGACGACCGCTACCCGGCGACCGACGAGCACCAGTCGGTCCACCTCGACTACCCCTATCCCGACGTCCCGCAGGATCTGAAGGCGTCATCCGCTGGCACAACGGCGTCGTCGGCTATGCCTGGACGCTGGTCACCGACCGCTACCCGCCATTCCGTTTGACCCAATAGCCAGGACGCCGTTTCGCAGCAGACGCGTAGCATCCCAGCCGTACGAGCCCGCACGAGCCCCCACGCACCAGCCTGCTTGGTGCGCTGAAACGCTTTGCTACGCAAGGGTTCGTGGTGCGCGCTATGGCGGGGATCCCTCGATGGCATGCACGGGATCTGCATCGGGCTACGATCGTCGCGGCTTGTGGCAGGGCGCTCGGTTGGCTCGGTCTGGCGCGTCTTTGGCGGGGGCCATCGTGATCCCGGAGCTGGACAGCAAGGAAGCCGACGACCGCGTCCGGCCGCTGACCCGCGGGGTCGCAGCCGTCATCGTGCCGTTCCTGGTGGTGGAATTCGCTGTCCTGTACCCGTGGCCGGGCGACACTGACCGCCTCTTCGCGTGGCATATCAGGCCGATGATTACCGCGATGGTGCTCGGCTCGGCCAACCTCGGCGGCGCCTACCTCTTCGTCTGTACCGTCCGAGCCCGGTCCTGCATTACAGTCAAGGCGGGCTTCGTACCGGTCGCTGTGTTCGCCATCGTTGATGGGAATTGCGACCATCTTGCACTGGAACAAGTTTCATCATGGCCATGTCGCGTTCTGGCTGTCGGTGCTTCTGTATTTCACGACGACCTTCCTGATCGTCGTGGTGTGGCTGCGCACCGTCGCCACGATGTCCCGCCCGACGCTGATGAGCTGCTCCTATCCATCCCGGCGGCGCGCGTGATCGCCGCGGTCGGTGTGCTTCTCCTCGTCTGGGGCTTGTTCCTCTTTCTGCTTTGATCGGCGCTGGAGTAGTGCTCGCCTGCCGTTCCAGGTCGCCGGCGTGATGCTGACGGCGATCCTTGTGGCCGGTGTGCGTGCCCATGCCGAGTTTGATCCCGGCGACGTACTCACCTGACTGCTCGCGGCTGGCTTCGTCGGGATAACCGCCGCGGTGGCGGCGGTGTGCTGGCGAATGGAGGTGCGGACAAGGCGGCCACGCCCAGCTGGTGAGTGAGGGAATGCAACGATCGCCAGCGGTCGAGCGGTGGTGAGGAACGCCGGAAGACCCGTGACGGCGCTGACGATCGTGTCCCATTCGTCAAAGCGCGCCGACCGTGTCTGGGTGGCACCTGGGAGCCGTGAGCGGCCAACGGCACGGTCGCCCCCCCGGCAGTCGAGGCGCAATGCAGCCGCCAGCCACGGACCACCAAGGTGCCTTGCCGGTCGCGGGTCGACTCGATGGGTCTGCCGGCGAGCTATGCTCACGGCCGGGGACCAGCCAAGGGTGAGGACGTGGTCATGGCCGGGCGTGGCGTGCGGGCGAGGATTGCCGGTGTCCCTCGTGGGCTGCGGTTGGGCGTGGTCGCCCTGGCCGGGCTCGGGCTGTGGGCGGGGATTGCGCGTGGGTGGCGTTGGCTGACCGGGTCGGGCTGGGACCGCAAGGACGTCGAGGAGCTGTACGGCGAGCAGTCCTCCCGCGGCTATGCCGCCGGCCTCGGCGATGTGATGACCCACCGCGAGAAGAACCCGGTCCGTCCACAGCGCACCACGCAGCCTCGGGACTCTTCCGACAGCTGAGCTCGCGCATCCGCCGCCAGCGGCGACGACCACCCGCCGCAAACCACCGTGGCATGGGTCGGCTGGGAGTAGCGACCCAGGGTCGGCTGCCCGGACCGGTTGGTGCGCCAGATCCGCACGGCCGAGGCTGTCGACCTTCGGGGCCGGGCTGGACTCAGCGCAAGCGGCGCTCATGGGCCCACCGGGTGAAGAGGGCGAGCGCCTCACCGTCACTGGGGGGGCCGTGCAGGACGTTCTCCTCGACGAACTCGGCGGTGCCCGGCCAGGTGCTGGCACCGAGGACGGCGGCGGCGCGCTCCAGGTCGTAGGCGGTGCGGCGCAGGGTCACCTCTGGACCCAGCAGAGCCCAGTGGGCAAGGGTGCCCGGCGGCCCGTACGGCATGCCGACACTACCCGGGTTGACGAAACGGCGGCCGCCGGCCAGCCGGTCGAACGGCATGTGGGTGTGACCACAGACGACCGTCCGCTCCTCGACGCCGGCGAAGCCCTCTTCGAACCACGCCATCGGGCTGTCGACCAGCACGATCTCTTCGTCGTCGCGGGCGGTGGCATGGCAGAACAAGACGGGGCCGAGGCCGTCGACGTCGATGCTGACGGTACGGGGAAGCGCGGCGAGGTGGTCGCACTGGGCGCGGGTGAGCTGCCGCCCCGACCAGATGACCCCGGCCTCGTGCGCGGCGCCGGTCTGCTGGTAGACGCCATCGAACACCTCGACCAGGTTCCGCTCGCAATTACCCCGCACCCAGATGGCGCGTTCGCCGAGGGACCCGAGCAGCTCCAGCGTGTCGGCCTGCAGCGGCCCAACGGTCATGTCACCCGGGAGGACCATGGCGTCAGCGCCCGCGGCATCCACGTCGCGCAGGACCGCCTCCAGCGCCGGGAGGTTGCCGTGGATGTCGGCGAGGACCGCAACCCGCATGCCGTGAGTGTAGGAGGGTGACCGCAGCCGACCAACCGGTTCTGCTGCCCTAGCGCTCGGCCAGTTGGACCGTGTACAGCTGCCAGGAGTCGGGGACGCCTTTGAGCCGGTGGGTGCCGCGGTCGGTGAACCCAAAGCCGGCCCCGGCCACCAGATCCTTGACCGTCCGCGAGCACAAGATCTCCCCTGCCCTCGCATGGGTCAGGACCCGGGCGGCGATGTGCACCGCGATTCCCCCGATGTCCTCACCCAGCAGTTCGCACTCCCCCGTGTGCAGCCCCACCCGAAGCTCCAATCCAAGCTCTCCCAGCTCGGTGCGGATCGCGTCGGCGGCGCGGATGGCGCGGGCCGGACCGTCGAAGGTGGCCAGGAACCCGTCTCCGGTGGTCTTGACCTCGCGCCCACGGAATCGCGCAAGCTGCCGTCGCACCGCCTGATGGTGCTGCTCCAGCAGGCGATGCCAACGCTGATCGCCCAGCTGCGCCGCGCGCCTGGTGGAGTCCACCAGGTCGGTGAACAGCACCGTGGCCAGGACCCGGTCAGGGTCGGCGACCGGCATGGCCCCGGTCAGGAACTCCTGGATCAGCGCGACCACGGCATCCTGGTCGCCGTAGAACGGGAGGCTGTCGTCGCCCGGCAGCTCCACCAGCCGCGCGTTGGGCAGCCGCTCGGCCAGGTAGCGTCCGGCGTGCACGTCGACATAGCGGTCGCCGGTGCGGTGCAGCACCAGCACCGGCGCCTGCACCAACCCGAGCAGCTGGCGGATGTCGACGGGGTCGAGCGACCTGAGCTCATCGATGGCCTCGGCCGGGCTGACGGCCGATTGGAAGAACACCCTCCACCATCGCAGCACCGAAACGTCGGTCGCTTCCCGTGGCGCCATGCTGGTGAGGATCCCAGCCGGATCCAGGGTCCCAGCTTGGACCGGCCCCAGAAGTTCTTGGCGTTCCTCGGGGGTCGCGCCCCAGGGATAGTCCTGGTCGCCCAGGGTGGTCGGTTGCGACGCGAAGGTCACCACCGCCGACACCTGGTCGGGATAGGTGGCCGCCAACAGCAGCGCCAGCCGGCCGCCGAAGTCGTAGCCGAACAGTGCCGCCCGCTCGGAGCCAACAGCGGCAAGGACGCAGCGGAGGTCGTCCATCCAGTCTTCGAACACGTGCCCGGTCGGCCCCCGGTCCGACAGGCCGCTGCCCAGGCGGTCGCACAGGATCAGCCGGGAGAACGACGACAGCTTGGTCAGGAACCCGGCAACGGCTGGGTTGTCCCACAACAGGGCCAGGTTGGTCGGGAGCCCGAACAGGAACACCAGGTCCAGCTCCCCACTACCGACCACCTGGTAGGCGAGGTGGCGTCCGTCGGGGCGGCGGGCAAAGCTGATGGGTGGACCAAAGCGCATCGCCAGAGTCTACGGTGGCGGCCTCAGGCACTCCACGGCCACCAGCAAGACTGCGGACTGGCACATGGCTACACCAGTGTGGTGTCGCCACCACGCCGAGGGTCGTCGTCCATGCTGGCTGTGGGGATCCTGGCGGCTCAAGCAAGCCGGCGTGTGGTAGGGGAACACCGGCCGTGGATCGGCGGGGCGTTCCCTCGCCAGCTGCGGGCGATTGATCTTCTTCGACACGCGTGGGGTCGGGTTGTCGGACCCCGTCGAGGACCTGCCGCCGCTGGAGGAGTGGATGGACGATGTCCGCACGGTGATGGATGCGGTCGGCTCCGAACGCGCGGCATTTGTTGGGCATGGTCACGCTGGACAGTTGTGCATGCTGATCGCGGCCTCGCATCCGGACCGCGTGCAGGCGCTGGTGACGGTGAACTCGTTCGTGCGCCTCGCCCGTGCGCCCGGATACCGCGCCGGGATGCCTGAGTCCGCGCAGCAGACGTGGATCAAAGGGATCCGGGTCACCTGGGGATTGACCGACCCGCTCCATCTGTTGGTCTTGGCCCCTGACCTGGCGGGGGACGAGTTCGCCCGCGGCCGCACCAACCGCCAGATCGCCGAGGCCCTGTTCATCAGCACCAAGACCGCCAGCGTCCACGTCTCCAACATCCTGGCCAAGCTGGGTGTGGGCAATCGCGGCGAGGCGCCGCCGTCGCCCACCGGCTCCGCCTCACCGGTGAAGTGTCCGGGCCCTCCGCCAGGGACTAGAGCTCGATTCCCGACACCGGATGCGGCACGTAGGGCTCCTCGAGCCGCGCGATCTCCTCGTCGGCCAGGGAGAGCTGCTCGGCCGCAAGCGCGTCCTCCAGGTGCTCGAGCCTGGTCGCGCCCACGATCGGCGCGGTCACGCCCGGCTTGTGCAGGAGCCAGGCGAGCGCCACCTGGGCGGTGGAGACGCCCCGTTCGGCGGCGACGTCGGCGGCCCGGTCGATCACAGGCATGTCGAGGTCGGGCCGGTACAGCGAGTCGAGAAAGGGATCGCTGTTGGCCCGGGTGGTCCGCCGCTCGCCGCTCGCGGTGACGCTGCCCGCCAGCAGCCCCCGCGCCAGTGGGCTCCAGGGCACGACGCCGACCCCCTGGTCGAGGCACTGGGGGATCATCTCCCGCTCCTCCTCGCGGTAGATCAGGTTGTAGTGGTTCTGCATGGAGACGAAGCGGGTCGTCGCCACCCGCTGTGCCTTGGCGAACTGCCAGGCGTACATGCTGCTGGCGCCGAGGTAGCGGGCCTTGCCGGCCTCGACGACGTCGTGGAGGGCGTCCATGGTCTCGTCGATCGGCGTCAGGTGGTCCCAGCGGTGGATCTGGTAGAGGTCGACATAGTCGAGCCCGAGGCGCTGGAGCGAGGCGTCGATCGAGGCCAGGACGTGCTTGCGGGAGAGCCCGCGGCCATTCTCGCCGGGCATCGTCCTGCCGTGCACCTTGGTGGCGACGACGTACTCCTCGCGGGAGCCGAAGAGCCCGCGGAGCAGGCGGCCGGTGACGATCTCGCTCTGTCCGCCGTTGTAGACGTCGGCGGTGTCGAAGAAGATCACGCCGCCATCGACGGCCCGCTTGACGATCGGCTCGGCCGCCGCCTCGTCGAGCGCCCAGCGGCGGCTCTCGTGTCTGCCGAAGCTCATCATTCCCAGGCACACGCGCGACACGCGCAGGCCGGTGTTGCCCAGGTTCACGTACCGCATCGCAGCCTCCTTCGGAGATCGCCGGCCACGGTAGCGCCGCAGCGCTCTCTCGTGCCGGTGCGCGATGATGGCTCTCGGCGCAGGACGAGTCGATGGGGAGGGAACCGTGGAGACCTGGGATGCAATCAGGTCGCGGCGCAACGTCCGGTCCCACCAGGAGCGGGCGATCTCGCCCGAGGACCTGGACCGGATCCTGGAGGCCGCGCGGCGCACCCCCTCGGCCGGCAACCAGCAGGCGTGGGACTTTGTTGTCTGCACCGACCGGGAGCAGCTCGCCCAGCTGGCCAAGGTGTGGCGCAGCGCCCGCCACGTGGCCAGCTCGGCGGCGACCGTTGCGCTGGTGGCACCAACCCCGGGCGACGCGCGCACGCGTGACCTGATCCAGTACGACCTGGGCCAGGCAACGATGAGCATCATGCTGGCCGCCGCCGACCTGGGCATCGGGAGCGCCCATGCGGCGGTCAGCGATCAGGAGCTGGCGCGGCGTCTGCTGGGCTTTCCCGAGGACCGGTTCTGCGCCTGGTTGATCACCCTCGGCGTCCCGGCCGACCGTCCGCTCAGGCCGATTGCGCGGCCCAACCGGCGCCCGTTCGAGGACGTCGTGCACCGGGGCCGCTGGTAGCGGCCGCACCCTCAGTGCTGCCGGTAGATCAGCAGGAGCACGCCGTCGGGGCCCATCGGCGTGGCCGACACGAGCCGCAGCGTGACGGCGGCGCCGGTGGGGCCGAACAGGTGCCGCCCGCCGCCGAGGATCGTGGGAAAGACCATGAGCCGGAACTCGTCGACGAGGCCCTTGTCGACCAGGGCGTGGACCAGCGTCGCGCTGCCGTGGACGACGACATCGCCTCGCGTGTCGGCCTTCAGCTCGGCGACCTGGTCCGCGAGGTCGCCCCTGAGCACGGTCGTGTTCGTCCAGGACGGGTCCTGCAGCGTCGACGACACCACGTACTTCGGCATCGAGTTGAACCTGTCGGCGAACTTGCCGTGCTCACGCGGCCACGACCGGGCGAAGCCTTCGTAGGTCACGCGGCCCAGGAGCAGGCATTCGCTGGCCATCGTCTCGCTCAGCTTGAACGCGCCGGCCTCGGCGCCCTGGTCGAACTGGGCGACCCACTGGCCGGCGGGATCCTCGACGATGCCGTCGAGCGACATGAACTCGGTGACGACCAGCTTGCCCATGTGTGGCTCCTTCGTCGTCCGCTCGGGCCTAGCCGTCGTGGCGGTCCGCGTCGGCGGGGAGCTCGGTGCCCTGGTCGATGACCGCCAGCCACCGCGTCGAGCCTACGAAGCACGTTGGATCAGCGCGAGAGCCAATCCTGAGAATATCGACCCGGCCAATCTGCTGAGCGGCCATGGACCACCCCGGTTCCCCGGCTTTCAGCCTCGTCTCAGCTTCACGGGGGGAGACTGGGGCCGTGCGAGTCTTGATCGTCGAGGACGACCGGCGGATGGCGGCGGCGATGCGGCGGGCGCTGGAGGGTGCCGGCGTGGTGGCGGACGTCGTGCCCTCGGGGGCCGACGCGGCCTGGATGGTGCGGGAGGCCGCCTACGACGCGATGGTGCTGGACATCATGCTCACCGGAGACGACGGGTTTGACGTCTGCGGGTCGCTGCGGGCGGCGGGCGTGTGGGTGCCGATCATCATGGTCACGGCCCGGGCCGCGGTGGAGGACCGGGTCCGCGGTCTGGACGCCGGCGCCGACGACTACCTGACCAAGCCGTTCTCGCTGGCCGAGTTGCTCGCCCGGTTGCGTGCGCTGGTCCGGCGCGACCCGAACGAGCGGCCGGTGGTGCTGGTGGTGGGGTCGTTGCGGCTGGAGCCGGCGACCCGGTCGGTGAGCCGCCGGGGGGCACCGATTGTGGTCACGGCCCGCGAGTTCACGCTGTTGGAGGCGTTCATGCGCCGGCCTGGCCAGGTGCTCAGCCAGCGGCAGCTGCTCGACGCCGCCTGGGACTTCGCCTTCGAGCCGCAGTCCAATGTCGTCGAGGTGTATGTCCGCTACCTGCGGGAGAAGATCGACCGGCCGTTTGGCCTGCGGACCTTGCAGACCGTCCGCGGTATGGGGTACCGGCTGTGCGCCGACGGCCCGGCGTGAGCCGGCTGTCGACCCGGGCTCGCCTCACGGCCGCGTTTGCCGCCGCGACGCTGCTCATGCTCATGGGGGCCTCATGGTTCGTCCACGCTCGGCTCCGGGCCGACCTTGACGACCGGATCGACGCCCTGCTTCGGGCCCGGTCGGCCGCCGCCGGCGCGCTGGCCCTTGATGTCGGCCTCGGCGGGGTGGCGATCGAGGACCCCGAGGAGAGCTTCGTGCAGCTCCTCGACGCCGACGGTGCCCTGCTCGATCACGCCGGCGGGGGCCGCGATCCTGCCGTTGGGGGTGTGGTGGTCGCGGACGCGACGGTGGACGGCCTGATCCTCGAGGACAATGTCGCCGGCATCGACGGGCGGGCCCGGCTGCTGGTCCGCCGTCTCGACGACGGCCATGCCCTGGTCGTGGGTGACTCGCTGCGGGACCGTGAGGAGGCGTTGGGCAGTGTCGTGGACTCGTTCGCGGTTGGCGGGGCAGCGGCCCTGGTGCTGGCGGCGCTGGTCGGGTCGTTGCTCGCCAGGGCCGGGTTGCGGCCGGTCGAGGCCATGCGTCGCCGGGCGGCGGCCATCTCCCTGCATCAGGCCGACGAGGGGCTGCCCCTGCCGGCCGCCGAGGACGAGATCCGCCGCCTTGGCGTCACCTTGAACGAGATGCTCGCCCGCATGCGGGCCTCCTACGAGCGGGAGGCCCGATTCGTCGCCGACGCCAGCCATGAGCTCCGCACGCCGGTCGCGGTCGTCAAGACCGAGCTCGATGGTGCCCTGCGCGCCGGCGACTTCGGTCCGCGGACCCGCGACGCGCTCCTGGCCGCGGTGGAGGAATGCGACCGGCTCGCCCAACTCGCCGAGGACCTGCTCGTACTCGCCAAGGCCGACGGTGGCCGGATCCCGCTGCGCCCGGAGCGGATCGATCTCGGCGAGCTGCTGGTCCGGGTGCGGGACCGCTTCGTCGACCGGGCCGCCGAGCGAGCCCGAAGCATCAAGCTCGAGCTCGACGGCACCAGCGTCGCGGTGGCCGACCCCGAACGGATCCGTCAGGCCCTCCACAACCTGGTCGAGAACGCGCTCCGCCACGGCAAGGGCACGGTCACGGTGCGGGCCCTTGACGTACCCGGCGGGGTCGTGCTGGAGGTGAGCGACGAGGGACGGAACCTGCCGGTCGAGTTCGCGCCCCTGGCCTTCGAACGGTTCACCCGTGTCGACCGCACCCGCGATGGGGCCGGCCTGGGCCTGGCCATCGTCGCCGCCATTGCCGCCGCCCACGGCGGCAGGGCCGAGATCGACACGCCGCCGACCACGGCCCGGATGCGGCTGCCGAGCGCCACCACGAACTGACGGCGCTTCATCTTGCTCTCAGGTGGCCTTCGTAGCGTCCCGGCGTGCCCCCACTCGAGAGGAACGCCACCATGCAGCTGCCCTCCAGCAAGCGCACCGGCCTCCTGGTCGCCACCGCCGTCGCCATCGTCGCCATCACGGCGGCGGCGGTGGTGGCCACCACCCGCGCTGGCAGGCCGCCCGCGCTGCTGCCGCCCACACCCTGTGGCACCTCCACGGGCAAGGGCTGCGCCCCCGACAACGACCGAGTCGACCTGCGGCGGCCCAGGTTCACCCACCCAACCGACATCACCAACCCGCTGTTCCCGATCGGCACCCTCGACTCGGTCGTGCTCCTCGGCAAGGTCGACGGCAAGCCGTTCCGCTCCGAGACCACCCTCCTGCCCAGGACCGCAACCGTCGACTGGGACGGCCAACGCATCGAGGTCGCACTCTCCCAATATGTCGCCTACCTCGACGGTCGGATCCAGGAGCTCGCCCTCGACCGCTACGCCCAGGCCGACGACGGCTCGGTCTGGTACCTCGGCGAAGACGTCTTCGACTACGTCGACGGATCGATCGCCGTCAGCGAAGGCACCTGGCTCGCCGGGCGCGACGGGCCACCGGCGATGATCATGCCGGCCCACCCCAAGCCCGGTGATGCCTTCCGCGCCGAGAACATCACCGGGGTCGTGTTCGAGGAGCTCCGCGTCCGCGACGTCGATGTCACCGTCGACGGGCCCAGCGGCAAAGTCCCAGGCGCGGTGACCATGGACGAGCTCCATGTCGACGGCGTCACCGTCAGCGGCAAGACCTTCGCCCCCGGCTACGGTGAGTTCCTCACCCTCGACAAGCCCGACGTCGAAGCCCTCGCCATCGCCCATGGCACCGACAGCCGCCCAGGTCCAACCCCCACCCCGATCACCCATCTCGTCACCGGCGCCTGGGGCGTCCTGGAGCAGATCAGGCTCCAGGACTGGGAGGCCGCCACCCGCGGCGCCACCCAGGTCCTCGCCGACCACGGCGCGCTCCAAGACGCCACACTCCCCCCACTCGTCCTCGACCAGCTCGACGACGCCGTCCATGACCTCGCACGCGCCACCACCGCCAAGGACCCCGACGCCGGTGCTGATGCGGCGATCCGCGCCGCCCAGTCGGCCCTGGACCTGGAGCTCCTCACCCGGGCCCCCGTCACCGTCGACATCGAACGAATCCATCTCCACGCCCAGGCACTCCGCGTCGCCGCCGCCGCAGGCGACAATCCGGGCGTCAACGCCGAGATCGCCGTCCTCGGTTGGCTCGCCGACCGGGTCGGCGGGCACCTCCGCGCCGCCGACCAGGCCGAGCTCGAGGGTCGCCTGCGCGAGCTTCGCCTCACCCCCAACCCCGCCGACACCGCCGCCCGCCTCGCCGCCTGGCTCCGATCCACGCACCCGGCCCAAGCCCCGGCGTAGTCGGACGCTCGCGCCAAGCAGCCAGTAGGACCCGACGATCGGCACCTCGTTGAGCAGGAGTCCCAGTTGGAATGTCAGGCGTCTTGCGGGCGGCGCAGGAAGGCGACCCGCAGGCCGAGCGAGAGCGCGGAGGTGACGGTGACCGCGGCCAGGGCCGCGACCGGTGCGCCCACGACCGCGCCGACGGCGACCAGGAGCAGGCGGCCGTCCCGGCCGCCAAGCAGCCATCCCAGCGCCCGCTCGGGCGCCGGTGGCAGTCCCAGGGCGGCCGCCCGGTCCTTGGACGCCATCGACAACAACGCCCCGGTGGTGGCGGCCACGGTCAACGTCAGCACTCTCTGGTCGTCGTGGCCGTCCAGCCCCCACAGCCCAAGCCCGGCCAGGATGGCCGCATCCCCGACCCGGTCCAGCAGTCCGTCCAGCAGCGCTCCCCGCGGGCCGCCCCGGAGCTGGAGCCGGGCCACCTCCCCATCCACGCCGTCGGCGACCGAGCTCGCGTGGACCAGCAGCCCGCCGCCCAGGCCCTCGCCGGCCGCCAGCAACGCCGCCCCAGCCAGTCCGAGCCCGAAGGCAAGCAGCGACATCAGATCGGGCGCCGGCCGCAGCGGCGCCAGCGCCATCGACAGCCGGGTCGACAAGGGCCGGTTGAGCAGGCGGCTGACCGGCCCGTCGGCGTCCCTACCCAGGGAGCGGCGCAACGCCGTCCTTGCCGCTCGCACGTCCTGGGGGGTGTCCACGTCCCGCCACCAGCAGCCGACGGGCAGCTCGACGGCCCGCGGGGGACATGTCTGGGCCAGGCGGGTCACGGCACCGGCCAGGCTGTGATCGCCTTCGCTGGCGGCCTGGCGCTGGCGGTTGAACACCTCGGGAGGCAGCAGGAACGCGCCGCAGTCGATCGCCGGCTCATCCAGGTGCTTCCCGACCGCGACCACGGTCCCGTCCACCACCCGTACCCGGGTCCCCTCCGCCCAGGTCGCCTGGTCGGGTGCGGGATCGATGAGCGCCGCCGGCTCACCGGCCGCCAGCAGCCGACCCAGCCCTCCCTCTCCGAAGAGCTGATCGGCGGTGAGCAGCAGGAACAGCGCCTCGCCCTGGACGTCGCCCTGGACCGCGGCCAGCGACGCGCCGTTGCCGTCGGCCCAGTGGTCGGCGTACACGACCCGGACCCGGTCGCGTCCAAGCCGGCCGACGACGGTCGCGACCGGTCCGGCGTCGTGGCCGACCACGACCAGGACCCGCTCCAGCCCGGCGGCGAGCAGCGACCGCACCGCCCGCTCGACCAGGCTCATCCCCCCCAGCCGGAGCAGGGCCTTGGAGCCGCCGCCAGTGCCCGATGCCAGCCGCTCGGGCTGGCCCGCGGCCAGGACCACCCCCACCCGCGGCAGCCGAGACCGCGACGGGTCGGGCTGGACCACCCCCGCCCGGCTGGGGGACCAGGCCAGCGGATCAGCAGGTCGCTCGGGTGCCTCCGCCATGCGCCAACTCTCTGCGGCAACAGGGTGAACCGCGAGGGAACAATGCAAGGATCACGGCTGACGCCTCCCGAGGCAAGACAGGCTCAAACCGGCTACACGGACCACCGGTCGCCAAAGTGGTGGACCTAGGGAGCTCAGTCGGGAGGCTGGCCGGCCACAGGTGGCTCGGACAGCGTTGCCAGCAGCGCGCGGATCTCCGCGTTGGGGTACCGTCGATGGCCCCCCAAGGTACGCAGGTAGGGCAGCCTTCCTTCCTGCGCCCAGCGACTGACCGTCTTTGGTGACACGTGGAGGAGTTCGGCGACCTGCGCGGTACGCAGGTAGCTCGGCTCGGTCTGCTTCGGCGCCATGCTCTCCGTCCTCGCCAGACGTCCCCCGTGTGGGGGACGACCCTACGCCCGTCGGGAGGAGATGCCATCAAGTGTTCTACACAGAGCCGGCGAATCCAGGTATGAACGACATGCAAGACGTGGTCTCAACCGTGGCGCGGGCGGCGGGGGAGCCAGCACGGGACCGTGCGCTGGTACTCCAGGTAGGTGCCGCCGAAGCGGCGGCGCAGCGTCGGTTCTTCGTAGCCGGTGACAATCAGGTGGAAGACGACTTCCACGGCGCCCGCGTAGGCCAGCAGCGGGAGCGACAGGAACAGCCACGCCTGGCCCAGGACGATCAGGAGCGCGGCTAGGTAGATCGGGTTGCGCACCCAG
>Ga0307278_10001142_pt1 | contig 13165 bp, 18 predicted proteins | sample ER_DNA_117_FD_194482 | JGI IMG/M metagenome (GOLD analysis project Ga0307278, IMG submission 194482) | Bulk soil microbial communities from the East River watershed near Crested Butte, Colorado, United States - ER_DNA_117 | ecosystem: Environmental > Terrestrial > Soil > Floodplain | place... | reverse complement strand
GCCCCTCGGCTAGAGCGTGAACGCCTCCCGGAAACGCTCCAGAGCCTCCGTGCTGTCGCCGGAGGCCCAGGCCTCCAGGCCGACCGTTCCGGAGAAGCCGACACGATGCATGGCCGCCGCAATGGCCGGGTAGTTGATCTCGCCCGTGCCGGGCTCACAGCGACCGGGAACATCGGCCACCTGCACCTCCCCGATGAGCGAGGAGGCTCGCTCGATGAGCCGGATGAGGTTCCCCTCCCCGATCTGCGCGCGGTAGAGGTCCAGCATCAGGCGGAGGTTCGGGTGGCCGACGGCCTCCACCATGGCGACGGTGTCCGCGGCCCGCGCGAACGGGACGCCGGGGTGGTCGACCTCGGTGTTGAGGTTCTCCAGGCAGAAGGTGACCCCGGCCCGTTCGCCGAGCTCGGCGATCCGTTCGAGGGTGCGAAGCGCCGCCAGCCATATCGCCCCTGTCACCTCGTGGGCGGGCGTGACCGGGAGCCCGTGCTCGTCCAGCCCGGTGCCGTGCAGGTCCAGCCGGGGACACCTCAGTCGCTCGGCCACGCGGATCGACTCCTCGGCGGTGCGGATCAGCTCGTCGGCGTCGTCGGGGTCGGTGAGGTTGCCGCGAACGTACCCGGTCATCGACGAGAACGTCGCGCCCGTGGCCACGAGCGCATCGAGGTCCTTCCTCGTCCAGTCCCAGATCTCCACCTGAAACCCGAGCGCGTGGATCCTGCGGATCCGCTCCTCGATGGGCAGGTCGAGGAAGACCATCTCGGAGCAGACGGCCAGGGTGAACGGGCCGGACCGGGTGTTCATCGCCCCGCTTCGATCTCCTCGATGCCGACCGGCATGCCGGCTTCGACCGACCGCATCGCGGCGAGGGCGATGGCCAGGGCGGCGCGGGCGTCGACTCCGGTCACCGACGGCGTGGCGCCGCGACGGACGCAGTCGACGAAGTGGGCCAGCTCGGCGGTGTAGGCGTCGAAGAAGAGCGCGGTGTTGGCGCGCACGATCTGCTGCGAGATCCCTGCCTTCGTGTACAGCCGCATCGCGGACGTCGCGTGAGAGCCGGCGGTGACCATGCCGGCCGAGCCGAACGCCTCGGCCCGCACGTCATACCCGTACGTCGCCTGGAAATTGGCCTCGGCGGTGGCGATGGCACCGTTGTCGAACCGGATCATGGCAACGGCGGTGTCGAGCAGCCCGCGCTCCCTGAACTCCTGCGCCACCAGCGCGTCGGCCATGGCGAACAGGGAGACGGGCCGGGCGCCCGGGTTGAGCCAGAGCAGCACGTCGAAGTCGTGGATGAGGGTCTCCCGGAAGATGGTCCAGGGCGGGACGGCGCCGGCGTCGGCCAGGGTCCCGGGTGAGGGAGCGAAGCAGCTGCGGCGTGCCGATCGAGCCGGCCTCGACTGCATCGTGGGCCGCCAGGAAGTCGGCCGCGAATCTGCGCTGGAAGCCGACCTGAAGCTGTACGCCCGCTGCCGCCGTCGCGGCGATGGCACGGTCCGCCTCGACCAGGTTCATCGCCATCGGTTTCTCGCAGAACACGGGCTTCTTCGCCTCGGCCGCGGCGACAACGAGGTCCCCGTGGAACCGCGCCGGCGCCGCGATCACGACGGCGTCGACGTCGTCCGCGGTGACGAGCTCGGTCGGGTCGGCGGTGGCCCGGGCTCCGAACCTGGCGGCCAGGGCCTCGGCCGCGTCGGCCAGCGGGTCGGCCACCATGGCCAGCTCGGCGTCGGGGAGCCGGCGGGCGATGGTCTCGGCGTGGAACGATCCGATGTACCCGGCTCCGACCAGTCCGAGCCGGAGCTGCTGTGGGGAGGGCCGCACGGTGGTCTGGCTCCTTCGGTGGGCACCGACAAGTTGGGCCTAGGAGTCCTCCTCCACCCCGCCGAAGCGGCGGCTTCGCTTCTGGAAGTCCCGGACCGCCTCGAACAGGTGCTCCCTGTTGAAGTCGGGCCAGAGAACCGGGGTGAACCAGAACTCCGCGTAGGCGGCCTGCCACAGCAGGAAGTTCGACAGCCGTTGCTCTCCCGCGCTGCGGATGATCAGATCCGGCTCGGGCATGTCGGGCCGGTACAGGCGGGCGGAGATGCTGTCGGGGGTGATGCGCTCCCCCCGCAACCGGCCGGCGTCGTGGTCGTCCAGGATCCGCTTCACCGCGTCGGCGATCTCGGTCCGGCCTCCGTAGTTGAAGGCGATGGTGAGGGTCATGCGGCGGTTGTCCCGGGTCAGGACCTCCGCGGCCTCCATGTCGGCCAGGACGTTCTTGGGGATCCTCCAGTCCACCCGCCCCAGGAACCGGATCCGGACCCGCCGGGTGTGCAGGTCGTCACGGCGCCGCCTGAGCAGCTCGCGGTTGTAGTTCAGGAGGAAGCGGACCTCCGACGGTGGGCGGCGCCAGTTCTCCGTGGAGAACGCGTACACCGTGAGCCACTTCAGCCCGATCTCCAGTCCCCCCTCGACCACGTCGAACAGGGCCTCCTCGCCCGCCTTGTGGCCCTCGGTCCGGGGGAGGCCCCGGTGGCGAGCCCACCGGCCGTTCCCGTCCATGACGATCCCGATGTGGGCGGGGACACGCTCCAGGTCGACGTCCCCCAGGTAGCTGCTCATGGTCCCGTCCTGGCCAGGATGGGCAGGCTCCGCATCCGGCGGTCCAGGTGGTACTCGGCGAACCCGTACAGCATGGCCCGAGCCTCCCGGCGGACCACGCCGTCCACCGGCACGTCGCCCACCACACGGAGGTCGGTTGCCGCGTACCGGGCCAGCAGGTCCAGCGATGGGGGCGAGACCGGCCCCGCGCCGTGTTCGGCACACCCGTCGCACACGGCTCCGCCCTGCCCGCTGGCGAACAGCGCCGGCCTCGGCGCTCCGCACACCGCGCAGGCCGTCAGGCTGGGATGGAACCCCGACAGGGACAGCAGCTTCAGCAGGAACGACTCCGCCACCGCGGCCGGATCGGCCGGTCCGGTCTCCAGGGCCCGCAGGCCCGAGAGCAACAACATGAACAGCCGCACGTTTCGTTCGTGCTCTTCCGCCACCTTGTCCACGGCCTCCAGCATGGCCTCGCCCGCCGTGATGAGGTCGTAGCGCTCGCGGATGGGCCGGTGGGCCGCGATGATCTCCACCTGGGTCACCGTGTCCAGCGCGCCCCGGCCCCGGTACAGCAACAGCGACACGTGGACGAAGGGCTCCAGCCGGGCCCCGAACCGGCTGAGGGTCTTGCGGACGCCCTTGGCCACGGCCCGGACCTTCCCCGAGCCCTGGGTCATGATGGTGACGATCCGGTCCGCCTCGGCCAGCTTGATGCGCCCGAGGACGACGCCCTGTTCCTTGAAGAGGGGCATTGCCCGAATCGTACAGCCCGGCACCTACCGGGCCTGCTGGGAGTTCTTGCGATTCCGTGAAATCCCCATCTGCCAGGGATGCCGTTTGTCGCGCCGGGACCTCCCGGGGTAGAACTCGGCTTCATCCCCGACCCCGAGGCTTCGGATGCGCCCGTTCCGCCGAACCTGGACCGGCATCACCGCCTTGGCCCTGGCGGCTGGGCTGATCGCGGCGCCCGCGGTGCGGGCCTCCCAGCGCGAGGGGACTTCCGGCGTGAGGCTGGCGCCGGCCACGGAGCGCCGTGCCCTCCACCACGACCTGTCGCCACCGCTCCGGGACATGCGGATCATCCGTCCGCCCCGCCAGGAGGTGTTCGTTCCCAGGCGGGGCGTGCCTCCCGTACGCGCCTTCGGCGCCGGCTCCGTTCACGCTCCCGTCGATCAGGCGGCGCAGCCCACGGCGCCTGGGGTGGCCCCACCGGTGGCCACAAGCTTCGACGGCCTGGGCAACGTCGACCGGGTGTTCCCGCCGGACACCGAAGGTGACGTGGGCACGAACCACTATGTGCAGTGGATCAACACGTCCTTCGCCGTGTTCGACAAGGCCGGGCACGGGCTGTTCGGGCCGGCCGAGGGGAAGACCCTGTGGCAGGGCTTCGGCGGCGTGTGCCAGAAGCGGAACCAGGGGGACCCCGTCGCACTGTACGACCCCCTGGCCGACCGGTGGGTCATGAGCCAGTTCGGGTTCAGGCTGGACCAGCATGGCAACGAGCTGCCGCCGTTCGTGGAGTGCGTGGCCGTGTCCAGGACTCCCGACCCGACGGGGAAGTGGTTCCGCTACTCGTTCCTGGTCAGCGACAGCCTGTTCGACGACTACCCGAAGATGGGGGTATGGCCGGACGGCTACTACCTGACCTTCAACATGATCCGGCCCCGCACCGGCGAGTTCGTGGGGGTCGAGGCCATGGCTCTGGACCGGGCCAGCATGCTCCAGGGGCTCGACGCGGACAGCCTGTCCGTGGACATGTGGAAGGCGTTCCCCCGGCAGGACCTGTTCGGGGTGCTGCCCTCGGACCTGGACGGGCAGGCGCCGCCGCCCCCGGGTTCGCCGAACTACGTCCTGGCCCTCCAGGACGGATCGCTGGCCCGCCACGTGTTCCGGGACCGGCTGGACGTCTTCCGCTTCCACGCGGACTTCGCCCACCCGCTGAAGTCCGGGATCACCGGTCCCATCAAGCTGCCGACCTCGCCGTTCGACGCCGACATGTGCGGGGGGAGCCTCGACTGCATCCCCCAGCCCGGCACCACCAGAAGGCTCGACGCGATCGCCGAGGGCCAGCTGATGTTCCGCGCGGCCTACCGGAACCTCGGCGACCACGAGTCCATCGTGGTCAACGCGACGGTGGACGTGAACGGCCACGACCACGCCGGCATCCGGTGGTTCGAGATCCGGAACCCCGGTTCGCACCCCGTGCTGTTCCAGGAGGGGACGCAGGCCCCGACCGGAACCGACCGGTGGATGGGGAGCATCGCCATGGACCGGGCCGGCGACATCGCGCTCGGCTTCAGCGCGTCGAGCAAGCACCTGGCCCCCTCCATCCGGTACACGGGGCGAACGCCGCTCGACCCGCCGGGGTCCATGGAGGCGGAGAGGACGCTCCAGGCCGGCGGAGGCTCCCAGACGGGGACCAGCCGGTGGGGCGACTACAGCACCATGAGCGTTGATCCCACGGACGACTGCACGTTCTGGTACCAGGCGGAGTACTACAAGCGACGCTCCAAGGCCGAGTGGCACACGCGAATCGGCTCGTTCGTGTTCCCGGGGTGCCTGGTCCCCACGCCCTGAGCGAGGGAAGGCTCAGGCCTGGGTGAGGACGGGCTCACCGTCCACGGTCAGCTCGTCCACGATGCCCACGACGACGGCCCGGATGGGGGCGGTGGTGAGCCCGACCACCTGGCGGGCGGAGTTCCCCTCGTCGACGATGAGGACGGCCTCGCCGGCCCCGGCGCCCACCGCGTCCACCGCGATGAGGTAGCTCCCGTCAGGCTTCCCTGCCGCGTCCAGGAGGTCGCACACAAGCAGCTTCCGCCCTTCGAACACGGGCGCGCTGATGGTGGAGACGACGGTGCCGACCACCCGGCCGACCTTCATCCTCGCGCCCCTCCGAGCTCCTCGACGGCGTCGACGATGCCGACGATCGCGTGGTCCACCGGCACGAAGGTCTCCGGCAGAGCCTGGGCCGCCTCGCGCGCTCCCACGATGTACACGACCTCACCGGGCCCGGCCATGTGCACGGCGTCCGCCGCCACCACCGGGCTCCCTTCGGGCTGCCCATGGCGGTCCAGCGGCTGCACGATGAGGAACTTCACGCCCTCCAGGCCGTCCGCCTTGACGCTGGCCACCACGGTCCCCGTCACCCGCGCAAGCTGCATCCGCTACCTCTTCTCCGCGCCCCGGATCCGCTCGCCGAACCGCGCATCCGCTCCCAGGTTCTCCTGCATCTCACCGTGGAGCCGCGGGATGACCACGTGGGCCACCTCGTGCGCCGTCGCCGCGATCCGGGCCAGGCCGTGTTCCACCGCGGCCTCCACCTCCGCCACCCGTCCGCCGAACAGCACGTAGCCCTTCCCGCCCAGGCCGTCCGCCAGGCGGAGCTCCCGCAGGGTCACGTCGGCCTCCTTCACGCCGGCGTCGGCTGCATCGATGACGGCGGCCACGGTGCGGGTCTCGATGACGCCCAGGGCCTCGCCGTCGTCCTCGCGGCGAGCGCCGCCCACGGACGCCACGACGTCCGGGTGCACGTCCGGAAGGAACACCACGTCCACCAGTGACCCGTCGGCGACCTCCCGTCCAGCCACCAGCGCCTCCTCCACGTCGGCGGTGAGCCCACCCACCAGCACGAGGTACTTGCCGGGGTGGACGGTCCCCGCCCGGATCACGTCGAGCGGAGCGCGCTTGATCATGGCGTCGCCGGCCTCGATGCCCCGGGCGATGGACTCGAACTCCAGGAGCGCGATGGCGGGCTGCATTGTCGCGGACCCCGTCCCCGTCACACGATCCGAAGCGAGCCGACCACGGTGATCCGGCGCTCCCGGGAGAAGGTCCGGGGCCGGGTCAGCCCGTCCCCGGTGGGGCTGGCGATGGAGAACGAGGTGAATCCCTCGCCCCCCTCGCCCAGCCCCGCGTAGTTGGGCCCGTTCGCCACGAAGATCGAGCAGTTCATGGCCCGGCCCATGCGGGTGATGGCGTCGACGTTGGTGGAATGGATCGAGGCGGTGTGCCGGAACCCGTGCTCGGACTTCACCGCGAGGTCGATGGCCCGCTCCACCGAGGCCACCCGCGTCACCGGCATGACCGGCATCATCTGCTCCGTCCATACGAGGCTGTGCTCGTTGGGGACGTCGGCCACCACCAGCCGGACGTCGTCTCCGACGCGCACCCCGATCTCGGCCAGGATCAAGGATGCGTCCTTGCCGATCCACGCTGGATTGATGTGGCCCGGCTTGTTGGGCGGTCCGAGCTCCGTGAATATCACCCGCTCCAAGCGCTTGAGCTCGTGCTCCTTCAGGACGTAGGCGCCGTGCTGGGCCATAGCCCGGAGCAGCCGGTCGGCCACCGAGTCCACCACGATGGTGGTCTTCTCGTCGGTGCAGATCACGTTGTTGTCGAAGGAGGCACCGGCGATGATGTCGCGAGCAGCCTTGTCCACGTCCGCGGTCGGGTCCACCACCGCGGGCGGGTTGCCCGGACCAGCGGTGACCGCCCGCTTGTCTGTCTTCAGAGCCTCCCGGACCACCGCCGGACCGCCCGTCACCAGCAGCAGCCGGACGTCGGGGTGGTGCATGAGCTCCTTCGCGCTGTCGATGGTCGGCTCGGGGGTCGCGGTGACCAGGTCTCGGGGCCCTCCGGCGGTCACCACGGCCCGGTTGATCAGCCGGATGTTCTCCGCGGAGACCTTCTTGGCGTTCGGATGGACGTTGAACACCAGCGAGTTGCCCGCGGACACGATGGAGATGGTGTTGTTGATGATGGTCGAGGTCGGGTTGGTTGTGGGGGTGATGGCAGCCACCACCCCGAAGGGCGCGAACTCCGTGACCACCATGCCCTGATCGCCGGTGGCGGCCTCGATCTCGAGGTCCTCCGGCCCCGGCGTCTTCAGCGTCACCAGGCGGTTCTTGATCACCTTGTCGGCGGCGCGACCCAGGCCGGTCTCGGCACGGGCCATCTCCGCCAGCCGCTCCGCGTTCTCGAGCATTGCGCCCCGGACCGAGGCGATGATGGCCTTGCGTCCCTCTAGGCCGATCCGCCGGTACTCCTGGAACGCGCGGGACGCCGCCACCACCGCCTCGTCGATGGTAGGGAAGATCCCGTCCCGGAGCTCGTCGCGCCCAGCGGACTCCAGCGAGTCCGCCGCCCGAAGCCCGGCCCCGGGGTCGGGTCCGGCCTCCCCCAGCCTGCGGCGGACCCGCTCGATGATCTCCTGGACGTCGTGTTCGGAGAGTGTCTTCATGGCTCACTGCTCCCGCCGCTCACTTGTGGAACCTCTCCCGGCCCTCGACCTCCCAGGTGTCCACGATGGCCATGATCACGGCATCGCAGGGCCGGTCCCGGGTCGTCTCCGTCTGGCGGGCCGAGCTGCCCGTAGCCACCAGCACCACCTCGTCCACGCCGGCGCCCACGGCGTCCGCCGCCACCACGAACCCGCCAGTCTCGTTGTTGTCCACGTCCAGGTGGCGCACCACCAAGAACTTCAGCCCGTCCATGGTGGGCTCCTTGCGGCTCGCCACGAGGGTTCCCGCCACTCGTCCGAGGAGCACGTTCGCCTCCCTCGTCCTCGTCGTTTCCACACCGGTAGCGCGGGGACGGCACCCTGCTCACGCGGGCCGCCCCCGGCCGCTCGTGGATGGCCGGCTAGCTGGCCTGCCCCAGCTCGCCCTGGGCCTGCTCCCTCCGTCCAAGGGGCAGCACCACGTCGATGCTGGCGTGGGGGCGGGCGATGACGTGGCTGGCCACGATCTCGCCGACCTTCTCGGCGTTCTGGATCCCCGCCTGCACCGCCGCCTTCACCGCGGCGACGTCGCCGCGCACGATGGCCGTCACGTAGCCGCCGCCGGTCTCCTCGTAGCTGACCAGCTCCACCTTTGCCGCCTTGACCATCGCGTCGGCGGCTTCGACCACCGCCGCGAAGCTCCGGCCCTCGATCATGCCCAGGGCGTCTGCCATGGCTCTCTCCTTCCTCTCATCCCCATCTCCCTTCACGCGTGTCACGCTTTCGCGGGCCGGCCCTCCAGACCCTCCACGGCGGCCGCCGCGGCCTGCCATCCCACGTCGATGTCCCGTTCCTCCCCTCCCAGGTAGATGCGTCCCATCGAGCCGAACGACCGAACCTCGAGGACGTTGATCTCGGCCGCCTTCTCCGCCTCGTTCGCGGCCAGCGCCGCGTACGCCGCGGGCTCGCACTCCAGGACGTACAGGGTCTGGCCGCCCAGGATCATCTGGCCGTGCCGCGTCCGGTTGATGAGCTGCGCATGGTGATCCGTGATCCGCCGGACGATCTGGCTGGACAGGATGCGGGGCTTGATGCGGTCACCTTCCTTGGCGCCGATCGACTCGAGGATGGCCGCGCCGGCCGCCCGGGCGTCAGCCTGGTCCGGGGAGTGGATCTCGAGCATCCCGTAGTACCGCTCGATGATCTGCATCCCCGGCGTCACGTTGGTCGCTTTCAGGGCGACGTCGGTGAGCCGGTTGATCTCGATGCCTGGCGAGATCTCGACGTACAGGGAGGCGTCACCGGCCAGGGGGAGGAACCCCTGCGCGACGGTCCCCAGGAACGCGGCGTACTGGGGCTGAAGGCTGTCCAGGAAGCAGTACGCGCGGAGCTCAATACCGTCTGTCACCGGATGTCCCTCCCGTCAGGATCTGCACGCCGGCCGAGGCGCCGATTCGCGTGGCCCCGGCGGCGATCATGTCCCGGACGTCCTCGGCCGTCCGGATCCCCCCCGCCGCCTTCACCCCCAGCCGGGGCCCCACCGTCTCCCGCATCAGCAGCACGTCGTGGACGGTGGCGCCTCCCGGTCCGTAGCCGGTGGACGTCTTCACGTAGTCGGCCTTCGCCTCCAGGGCCAGGTGGGAGGCGAGGACCTTCTCCTCGTCGGTCAGGTAGGCCGCCTCGATGATCACCTTGTTCAGCGCGCCGGCCTCGTGGCAGGAGTCCGACACCTTCTGGATGTCCGTGCGTACCAGGTCCAGGTCCCGGCTCTTCAGCGCGCCGATGTTGATGACCATGTCGATCTCCCGGGCTCCGTCCCGGATGGCTCGACGGGCCTCGGTCGCCTTGACCTCGGGCGTGCCGGCCCCGAAGGGGAACCCCGTGACGGAGGCGACCCGGACGCTGGTCCCCCGGAGGTTCTTCGCGCACCGGCGCACCCAGGTCGGGTTCACGCACACGGCGGCGAAGCCGAACTCCCGGGCCTCCGCGCACAGGTTGTCGATGTCGGACGCGGTGGCGTCCGGCCGCAGCAACGTGTGGTCGATGTATCGGGCCAGGTCGGGGGGAACGCTGGCCCCGTCGCCCGAGTACGCGATGCGGCCCGCTCCGGTGGCCACGACTGCTCGCACCTTGTCAGAGCAGTGCGCCGCGCAGGACTGGCCGCAGTCCCGACACAGGTCATCGCCGCCGGGCGCCAGCGCGGCCAGGACCTCCCTGGTCACCGCGTCGATCAGATCCGCCCTCGCCGCCATCCGTCCTCACGTCCTCGCGTACTGCCGCTCGATCTCGGTGATCTTGTCGACCCGCCGGGCGTGGCGGTCGCCGCCCCACGGCGTGGACAGCCATGCCTGCACGATCTGGAGGGCCAGGAAGTCGCCGATCAGCCCCGCTCCCAGCGCCAGGACGTTGGCGTGGTTGTGCTCCCGGCTGCTCCGGGCCGAGGAGATGTCCCAGCAGGGCGCGGCCCGCACCCCGGGAACCTTGTTCGCCGCGATGGCTGAGCCGATCCCCGCCCCGTCCACAACGATCCCCCACCGCGCGCCGCCATGGACCACAAGCCGGGCCACGGTGTGCGCGAAGTCCGGATAGTCGACGGACTGCGCGCTGTCGGTCCCGCAGTCGTGGACCGTGAAGCCGTGCTTGCGGAGGTCGGCCGCGATCCGCTCCTTCAGCCGATAGCCGCCGTGGTCGGCACCCATGGCCACGTCGGCCAGGGGAACGGCCTGCGTCTGGTCGGACCGCGGCGGGGCCTGCCTGGCCTCGTGGGTTTCGGGGGCCACCGCCGCCACCACGGCCGTAACCAAGGACCGCACGTCCTGCTCCGTGGGTACGGTCGAGGTCACAGAGGCTCCTCCGCGGGCCGGAACAGCTCGACCCGGTACTCGTATCGGTCCCCCGCGAACACCAGGTGCGTCGCCTCCACGGCCCGATCCTGTGGGGTGAACGTGACCCGATTGATGAGCAGGACCGGGCTGCCCTCCGCACACCCCAGCAGTCCGGCGCTCCTTGAGTCGGCGACCCCCGGCGAAATGCTCTCCACGGCCCGGTGCAGCGCCAGGGCGATGGGCGGACCCTGGAGCACCTCGTACAGGGACCCCCGGTCCAGGCGGGCCTGCTCGAACAGCTCGTCGTGCGCTCCGACCACGTCGTGGGGCAACCACGTCTCGGCCAGGCCCACCTCTTTCCCGTCCGCCAGCATGAGCCGGCGGAGGAACCGGCAGGCCGTGCCCGTCTCCAGTCCGAGGTCCGTGGCCACCTCCGGAGGCGCCCCCACCAGCATGGAGATCAGGACCCGGTGCGAAGGCACGAACCCCTGGCTGCTGGCGAGCTCCGTGAACGAGGTGAGCAGAGGTACGTGATGGATCTTCGGCTCGGCCACGAATGTTCCCACCCCGTGCACCGTCCGGATGAGTCCCTCCGCGGCCATCTCGGCCAGAGCCTGACGGATGGTGGAGCGCGACACGCGGTACGTTCGCTGGAGGGCGGCCTCGGTGGGCAGCCGGTCCCCGGCCTCAAGTCCGCGATCTTCGATCTCCCGCAGGACCGCCTCGCGAAGCTGGAAATACAGGGGGAGGGGGCCTCGCCGATCCAGTCCTGGCATGGTCTCCGCGGCCACAGCTGACCCCTGGCTCATGCCCTGGTCCCAGTCTTCCAGTCGTCCGGACGACCGTATATTCGGACGTCATCCTGACTGCCAGGGCGCCGCATGTCAAGCCGTTCTGGTACCGCGTTGCTGGCCTCATCCCGATCCGGTTGCTAGGCTCCCGCCATCAGCCGGCCAGGGGGACTCCGGCCAGGGGGATTGCGGTGCAAAGGACTCTGCTCGTGTCACTGGCGGCCGTCGTCATCCCGATGGCCGGTTGCAGCAAGTCGAGTACCACGACATCGGGTCCCGGCCTCTCCGGGGGGTGGGACCGGTGGCACTCCTGCCAACTGTTCCGACCTGAGCCAGGGGTCCGTCTTCATGCTCACCCAGCAGGACTTCGCCTTCCATCCTTCGTGCGTGATCGCCCGATCCGAGCAGAGCATCTCGATCACGAACATGGACGGCGTGCTCCACAACTTCTCGATCACGGGGACCTGAGGTGGACGTCGACATCCAGCCCGGGACGACGTTCAACGGAGAGTCCGCGGCCTTGGCCGCGGGGACGTACGAGTTCTTCTGCAAGTACCACAAGTCGAGCGGGATGGTCGGGACGGTCGTGGTCAATTGAGGGGCGGACTGGGACCGGGCCCGGGCGGGGCTCAGGTGACCCTGACCGACCCTCGCATCCCGTACGCGTAGTGGCCCAGGACGTGGCAGCCCAGGAGGACGGTTCCCGGCTGTCCGAACGTATACGTCGTCTCCACGGTGCTTCCCGCCGGCACCGAGATCTGCCCCGGGACCGACCCGTCGTGGTCCGGGTGGGCCGTGTGCTCGATGTGGTTCTGCACGGCGCGGCTCCCCAGGATGAACTCGTGATCGATGGGGTCGGTGTTGTGGATGACGAAGCGGACGGTCGTCCCGGCGGGATAGACGTAGTGCGCGGGATGGAACCTGGACCAGTGGATGGTCACGTGCACGGTTGGCACGCTGGGGTCGGCGGCGTCGGCGCCGGCCAGGGACGTACACGCCGCCAGCAGCACCAGTAGCACGGCGAGCAGCCGGACCCTCACTTTCGAACCCCTCACGAGGCCACCCGCATACGCTTGCGCTGGATCCACGCCAGGTCCAGGAGGGCGGCCATCAGCCCGATGGCCAGCCACAGCCCGAACAGCGAGCCTCCCGGCACGGGGAGCTTCCTAGCGGCTTGGGTCAGCCCGGCGTCCACCGGGGAGGGCCGATCGCGGCCGGACGGATCGATGGCCAGGTCGTACCGCAGGTCCCGCGCCTTTACGTCCAGCTGGAGGAAGGTGAGCCACATGGCCGACGGAGGCAGCCAGCTCATGCCCCGGTCCGACCGGAGGTCGGTCAGCAGCTGGGAGGAGGCGGGCTCGCTCCGACCGATCCTCAGCCCCGGCGCGATCGGTGAGAGGTCGCCCGACCCCTCCGGCGCCGGAAGCAGCGCCGGCCTGCGGTCGGTGAGGAGGAACACGTCGGCCTGGATGGGCTGGATGCCCTTCGCCCCCAGGGCCAGGATCCGAAGCGGAACCCACGGCCGGCTCGTCGGGATGACCAGGTGGATGGGGATGGCGTCGCCGATCTGCTCGCCCCGCGCCGCCGCCCGCTTCGCGTTGAACTGCACCGCCATGAAGATGGGACTTCGGGAGGCGTAGAAGTCCAGCACTTCCGGCGCGTCGGGGGTGAGCTGGAAGCCGTGGTCCCTGGCCCATGTCCCCACGGCGTAGCCACCGCCCTTCAGGATGGTGACATCGAGA
>Ga0307278_10001140_pt1 | contig 13187 bp, 9 predicted proteins | sample ER_DNA_117_FD_194482 | JGI IMG/M metagenome (GOLD analysis project Ga0307278, IMG submission 194482) | Bulk soil microbial communities from the East River watershed near Crested Butte, Colorado, United States - ER_DNA_117 | ecosystem: Environmental > Terrestrial > Soil > Floodplain | place: USA... | reverse complement strand
GAGCTCGCCGCAGGCAAGAAGCTCGCCGCCTTCGGCCTGACGGAGCCCGATGCCGGATCGGACGCCGGGGCGACCCGCACCCGCGCGGAGCTCCGCGACGGCAGCTGGGTCGTCAACGGCTCCAAGATCTTCATCACGAACGCCGGAACCGACATCACCGCGTGCGTGACCATCACGGCGCAGACGGGCGACGACGAGATCTCCAACCTGATCGTCCCGAACGGAACGCCCGGCTACGAGATCTCGAAGCCGATGAAGAAGCTCGGCTGGCGCGCGTCCGACACGCGGGAGCTCTCGTTCAAGGACTGCAGCGTTCCCGAGGGGAACTTGCTCGGGCCGCGCGGCGAGGGGTTCCGCCAGTTCCTGGAGATCCTCGACGGCGGGCGCATCTCGGTCGCGGCGATGGGCGTCGGGCTCGCTCAGGGCGCGTACGACCTCGCGTATGCGTATGCGCAAGAACGGAAGCAGTTCGGGCAGCCGATCTCGAAGTTCCAGGCCGTCCAGTTCAAGCTCGCCGACATGGCGACGGAGATCGAGGCCGGACGGACGATGGTCTACAAGGCCGCGTGGCTGAAAGACCAGGGCCGCGACTTCAGGCTTGCCGCGGCGCAGGCAAAGCTCTACACCGGCGAGCTCTCGAACCGCGCGGTCAACTGGGCGCTCCAGATCCACGGCGGCTACGGCTACATGGACGAGTACGCGATCTCACGTCTCTACCGTGACCAGAAGATCCTCGAGATCGGCGAGGGCACCAATGAAGTCCAGCGAATGGTGATTGCGCGTCAGCTCGGGCTCTAGCTGGACTTCATTGGCAACGACATCCCGTGCCAGACTTCAGTCTGGCTTGGGCGTAGATGACCTTCAGCGGCTGGTTATCGCACGCGGCTTGGGGCTTTGATCCGCGGCGGCTTGTTGAACGCTGTGTAGCGATGGGTCATGAAGTGGGCGGCGGTCGTCATCCGGAGGCGGCGCGGTAGCAACGTGCGCCGGTCGAGCCGGACCGTGAACCACGTCGGGCCGAGCGGTTTGATGAACGCGACGACGTAGCTCGACGGCGTCGTCTCGAGCAGAAACGCGTTCGTCACGTGCCCGGCCCAGATCGGCTCGGGCTGCGGCGTCGGGCTCTGCGCTGACGGCTGCCAAGGATCTTTGCCTTCGCGGTCCCAGCGGCGGTTCCCGATCACGATGCCCGAGGCGCCGCCGCGGATTCGGTACTCGAGGCGATTCGGCCGTTCGAGCGTGAAGTCCGCCACGACGCGGTTGCGCGGGCTCGAGGCGAGCCGTTCGACGTAGTCGACGCTGCGCAACGCACGAAACGCGGTCGTCGCCTTCGCCATGAGAGCGGCAGCCGGGCGCGGACGTGCAGGGATCGCGAAGGTGAGCGTCCGGCCGTTGACCGCTACCTTCGCTGTTCCGCGGAGAGGGACGAAAGCCCCGTAACAGCCGCTCCCGCACGAACCGGTCGTCGCGCCGTTGATGGTTACGGAGAGGCCGTTCACGCCTGTGCCGTTCGGACCGAGGACGATCACTTCCTCACCGGGCGCCCGAACGGCGAGCGCAACCGCCAGGTCGCCGGCCTCTTGTCCTTGCACGACCATCTCCTTTGCCGGCAGCGGCGGCGGGCCTACTGCAACCGCAGCCGCCGCGGTACGGTCACGGCCAGGACGCAGGTCGGTCAGTAGCGCAACGGCCACGATCAACCCGGCGAAAAGGACAAGCTCGGCCGCGACGCTGCGGCGCAGTCGATCCACCCGCAAGCGCGGGATGAGCCGATAGCGGTTGATCCACCCGATCGCGACGAGCGCGGCGAGCAGTGCCGTCTTCGCGATCAATGCGCGGCCGTAGCCGGTCGTCCACAGCTGGCTGAACGAATTCAGCTCGGAGAGCGCACGCACGACGCCGGTGATGGCGAGCACCGCGACCGACACGATCGCAACGTTCGAGAACCTGCGCAGCGTCGCAGCGTGGTCACCGGCGCCCCGCAACGAAAACCCGAGCGCCACTAGACCTCCGACCCAGACGGACGCGGCGGCGACGTGGGCGACGTCCGCGAGCACCTCGATCGGCGAGCGGCCGCGGTCGAGCGCGTGCCCCGCGATCGACGGACCCGGCAGCAGCAACAGGGCGGTGATGAACGGCGCCGGCTCCAAGACCGGATCCACCGGCGCGATGGCCGCGAACAGCGCCCCGACCGCAGCCACGCCCGCCATCGCGGCCATCGTTCCTCCGAAACGGCTGGAGATCGGGACATCGTGGAGCAGGCCCGAGACGCCGATGAAGACGAGGAGGAAGGCGCCGAGCAGGATGCGCACCGACACGGGGCCGACTGCGAAACGGAAGAAGGCCGCGCCGACGGCCGTCAGCAGCCCGGCAAAGAGAAGCCAGCGCGAGACGACGTCCGTAACGCTCGGCCCGTTCCGGGCTGACAGCGCGGCGGTCGGCGGCGCACGGCCCGCGCCGACGCCGAAGGCGACCACGCCTGCGATCGTGTGACCGTCGTCCGACACGACACGCCAGAGCACCGTGTAGTCCCCGTCGGACAAGTCGTGGCGGAGGGGGACGACGAGCGTTCGGCCGCCGACGACGTGCGCCTTGCCTGCCAGCACCGACCCGCCCCCGTCGTTGCGGATCGCCCTGATCCCCGATCCGGCCCTCACGCCGTCGTCAAACACGAGCCGGACGGCCTGCGGAGGCGTGGCCACCACGGCTCCGTTCGACGGAATCGTCCGAGCGAGGGTCGCGTGCGCCCAGCCCGCCGCCGGAAAGACGAGGCTGCCGAGGGAAACGACCAGGAGAGCGCGGGCGCGCAACGCTTCAAGAAAGCTAGCGGGAGGCAGTGCTAGCTTCCTGAAGTGCTGTTCCGCCAGTTCGTCGACGACGATCTCGGCTGCGCCTCTTATCTGATCGGGGATCCCGCCAGCGGCGAAGCCTTCGTGGTCGACCCCGCCTACGCGATCGAGCAGTACCTCGAAGCGGCCGACGGCGAGGGGGTTCGGATCGTCCGCGTGCTCGAGACGCACACCCACGCCGACCACGTTTCGGGACACGGGCGCTTCGCGCTCGAACAGGACGTCCCGGTCGCGGTGCATCCGCTTGCCGAGCCGGAGTTCGCGTTCGACGCACTCGAGGAAGGGCAACTGCTACACGTCGGCTCGGTCCCGGTCCGCGTCATCCACACGCCCGGCCACCGCCCTGAGCACTGCGCGTTCGTCGTCGACGAGCGACTCGTCCTGACGGGCGACTCGCTCTTCGTCGGGGACGCTGCGCGGCCCGACCTCGCCGTTGACGCACGTGACGGCGCCGAAGACCTGTTTGGCTCGCTGCGGCGGCTGACCGACCTGCCCGATTCGACCGACGTGTATCCCGGCCACGTGGCCGGCTCGTTGTGCGGCGCGGCGATGAGCCCCGCGCACTCGTCCACGATCGGCGCCGAGAAGAGCTCGAACGCGTCGCTCCGCTTCGACGACATGCATGCCTTCGTGACGAGCTCGGCGTCGGTGTCGACGCCACGCCCGCCGACGACGGCCAGTGTCGTGGCGTTGAACAAAGGGCCGTTCCTCGGCGCGCCGGCCCCCATCGAGCACCTCGACCAGATCGGCGACGCGACCGTCCTCGATGTCAGGCCCGCGGCGGCACACGCGGCCGGCCACCTGCACGGAGCCTTCAACGTGCCGGTGTCCGCCTCCTCGTTCGCGACACGCGCCGGGTTCATCCTCGATCCCGGCGAGCGCATCGTGCTCCACGCGACCGACGAGGACGAAGCAGAGCACGCGGCGCGCGGCTTGCGCTCGGTCGGCTTCCTCGAGCTCGCCGGCTACGTCACGCATGTCGACGCGACGGAGCAGCTCCGCCCGATCGAGCTCGACGAGCTCGAGCGGCTGCTGGACGAGGGCTCAGTGCAGGTGATCGACGTACGCGAGAAGTCTGAGCGGGACGAGGGCTACATTCCCGGCTCGCTGCACATCCCCTACCGGCTGCTGCGCGAGACGGGGACGGACGGGCTCGACACGACGAAGCCCGTCGTGACGATCTGCGAATCCGGAACGCGCGCGTCGATCGCAGCGAGCGTGCTCACCGCCGCCGGCGTGGATGCACGACCGGTCCTGCACGGCGGCGTCGACGACTGGCAAGGCCAGACCGTCTCGTTCCGCCGTTGCGGCGGGGTCTGACCCCATCAAAGGCCGGAGCGTAAGCCGAAGCGAAGCGAGCCTTACGCGGAGGTGAACTGATGCGACGCGGCCACGCGAAGTATGGCCGCGTCGCACGGGAGCGAACAGTCGCCGACCATTCAAGAAGCGCGCGGGCCTAGCCCGCGCGCGTTTCGCGCGAAAGCGCCGTACTCCTTACCCGCGGAAAGGCGCAGCCTTTCCGCGAACCTAGCGCAGCCGCTTGACCACGTAGCCGCGCTCGCCCATCGCCTCGAGCAGAGTGCGGCAGTGCTCTTCGTCGCGCGTGACGAGCGTGAGCTCGACCTCGGTCTCGCTGACCGGAATGTCCATTCCCTCGCGGTGGTGCTCGACGGAGATGACGTTTCCGCGCTCCTCGGCAACGAGCGAGAGCAGCTTGATCAACTCCCCCGGACGGTCGGAGAGCTGCGTGCGCACGACGAGATACCGGCCCGCAACCGTCAGGCCGTGGCGCATGACCGAGATCAGCATCGTCGGGTCGATGTTGCCGCCGGAGAGCACGGGGACCGCCGTGCCGGAGACGCTCGTCTTTCCGGAGAGCAGCGCGGCGACGCCGACCGCACCCGCACCTTCGACGACGAGCTTCGCGCGCTCGAGCAGCAGCACGATCGCCTCGCTGATCTCCTCGTCGCTGACCGCGACGATGTCGTCGAGCAGATCCTCGAGCAGAGGCATCGTGAAGTCGCTGGGGATCTTCACTGCGATCCCGTCGGCGATCGTGTAGCCGTCGAGGCCGGCCTGAACCCCGATCAGGCGCACGTCTGGCCTCACCGCGCGCAATGCCGTCGCCATTCCGACGCTGAGCCCGCCGCCGCCGATGGGAATCAGGACCGTGCCCATGTCGGGCACCTGCTCAGCGAGCTCGAGGCCGATCGTCCCCTGCCCTGCGATCACGAGCTGGTCCTCGTACGGGTGGATGAACGTTCCGCCCGTCTCCTCGACGTGCTGCTGCGCGGCCGTCAGCGCATCCTCGAAGTACGCACCGGTCATCACTGTCTTCGCGCCGTAGTTGCGGCACGCCTCGACCTTCGCCATGGGCGCATCGAGCGGGACGTAGATCGTCGCGGGCGCACCGAGCTCGCGTGCCGCCCACGCAACGGCCTGCCCGTGGTTGCCGGCGCTGGCGGCGACGACGCCGGCCGCACGCTCCTCCGCGGAGAGGGTCGAGAGCTTGTTGACGGCGCCGCGGATCTTGAACGACCCGGTGCGCTGGAGGTTCTCCGCCTTCAGCCGCACCTCACGGCCGCAGCGGCGGGAGAACGTCTCGGAGAGGTAGATCGGCGTCTCCTCGGCAATGCCCAGCAGGCGCTGACGTGCCTCCTGGATGTCAGCGAGTGTTGGTGCCGTCCGTAGCGTCGCCAAGGTGAAAGACCTTCTCCATTATCTCCCGCACCGCAGTCAGCGGATCGAGCTCACGCCGCTGGACCTCATCGAGCAGCCGTCGCAGCTCCGGATCGTCGGCGACGGCACGCTCTAGATGCGCCTTTGCGCGGCCAGAGGCAACGGCGAAGACCTCGCCGGCCAGGTTCTTCCGCCGTCGCTCCTCCAGCTGTCCCCCGGCCTCGAGGTGCGCGCGATGCTCCTCGATCTTGGCCCAGAGCTCGGGGACGTTCTCGCCGCGGGTCGCGTCGGTGAGCACGATCGGCGGCCGCCACGAACGGTCGCGGTCGAGCGACAGAATCGAGCGCACCTCGTTCATCATCGTCTTCGCAGCGGGGTGATCCATCTTGTTGATCGCGATCACGTCGGGGATCTCCATGATCCCCGCCTTCAACGCCTGGACCGAGTCGCCGGACCCCGGCATCAACACGAGCACGACCGTGTCGGCGATGCCGATCACCTCCACCTCGCTCTGGCCGGCTCCGACGGTCTCGAGGAAGACGAGCTCCTTGCCGCCGGCGTCGAGCACGAGCAGCGCCTGGAGCGTCGCCTCTGCCAGGCCGCCGAGATGGCCGCGCGTACCCATCGAGCGGATGAAGACGCCCGGGTCGAGGAAGTGGTCGGCCAGGCGGATGCGGTCGCCGAGCAGCGCGCCATGCGAGAAAGGGCTCGAAGGGTCGACGGAGATGACGCCGATCGTGCGCTCCTGCTCACGTAGATGCCCTACGAGGGCGGAGATCAGGCTCGACTTCCCGACCCCGGGCGGCCCGGTGATGCCGATCGCGTAGGCCCGGCCCGTTTCGGGATAGAGGTCGCGGACGACCTCGTACGCGAGCGGATCGGAATCCTCGACGAGGGAGATCGCGCGCGCGAGAGCTCGCTTGTCGCCGGCGCGCACTCCTGCGGCGAGCGACTCGCGCGTCCAGTCGCGTCGATTAGAGCTCATGTCGGAACGACCACGCGCTGCCCGGGCAGCCCGTGCTTCGTTTCGAGATGAGCTCCAATCACGCAGCCTCGACCTCGGGACGGCGTTCCGGGACTCGCTGGCGGCCGAGGACGTACGCGATCAACGCCGCGAACGTGAGCAGAACGCCGACACTGACGTAGACCCAGCGCGGGCCGAACGAGTCCGTCAGCGGGCCGGCGAGGAGCACACCCGCGCCGTAGACGGCGTAGTTGACGCTCATGATCACGGTGAACACGCGTCCGCGAATGTCATCCGACGCGCCGCGTTGCACGAGCAGTGCGTTGCACACGACTGCGGTTCCGTTGCCGATCCCCGAGAGGACGAAGCACGGTAACGCCGCCCAGACGTTCGGCATCACGCCCGCCGCGCCGATACCGATCGCCTGCAGCAGCACGCTGGCCGCGTACACGTTGCCGACCGAGCGGCGCTCGACCCACGTACCGGCGCCGAAGCTCCCGATCGCCAGGCCCACGCCGATGCAGCCGAAGACGAGCCCGTAGCCGAAGTCCCCCGCCGAGAACGTGTCTTTCGCGAGAAAGACCTGCGCGGTGTTCGATGCAGCCGCGCCGCCGAGAGCGATCGACCAGACGATCAACACCGTCAGCAACGGACGCGTGCGGATCACGCGGCTGAACCCTTCCGCGAGATCGCGCAGGTAACCGCGGCTCGAGGCGAGTGCGCCTTGCAACTTCCCGGCCGGGATCCGGAAGACGAGCAGCGCCGAGAGCAGGAACGAGGCCGCGTTCACCCAGTACGCCGTATCGGGGCTCGTGAGCGCGACGAGCGCACCGCCGAGAATCGGCGCGAGCGCCCAGCTGATGTTTTCGCTCGTCTGGATCAGAGAGTTCGCGCGCGCGAGCTCGTCCTCGCGAACGAGGTTCGGTAGGCCCGCATAGACGGCAGGACGGAAGAAGCCGGTGGTGAAGCCCGCGATCCCTGCGAGCGCGACGATCGTGCCGACCGAGTTCGCGAAGGGGAGCGTGCAGAACACTGCGACCCGCACGAGATCCGACACGATCATCAGGCCGCGCCGAGGAAGGCGGTCCAGGTAGGGGCCGAAGAAGAGCCCGACTGCGACGGCCGGAAGGAACTCGACGAACATGAGCGCCCCGACCCAGGGCCCCGAGTCCGTCCGGTCCTTGACGTCGATGACGAGCGCAACGGTGGCGAGCAGCGTGCCCAGGCTCGAGCCGAGCGTCGCGAAGAAGAGCAGGCGAAAGCCGGATGCCGTGCGGAGAAGGCTCAGCTGCCGGCGGACGCCCTTCACCCGGTCGGCAGTCTGTCAGGAAGCTGCTGCGGTCGTGCCCACCCGCGCGAGGGCCTGCGCAAGGAACGCGTGCTCGTCCTGCGTGCCCACCGTGACGCGGATCGCGCGCGGCGCGCCGAACGCCGTCAGCGGGCGCACGATCACTCCCTGCCGCAGCAGCGCGTCGAAGACGGCCTGGGCGTCGTCGCCGACCTCGGCAAAGACAAAGTTGCCGACGGCCGGCCCGACAACGTCGTAACCGGCGTCCCGCAGCAGCCGGTCGAGCTCGGCTCGACCCTGAACGTTCTGCTCACGCCGCCGGGCCAGCTCGTCGGGCGCGTCGAGGCTCGCGAGCGCCGCCTCCTGCGCAGGCGTCGCGAGGTCGAACGCACGCCGCGTCTTCCCCAGTGCGGTGACTACTTCGGCGTCCGCCACGCCGTAGCCGACCCGGAGACCCGCGAGGCCGTAGATCTTCGAGAACGTCCGCAGCACGATCACTCTGCGGCCGGCCTTGAAGTACTCCTCGATGCCGTCGGCGTACTCGGCGTCGTCGATGTATTCGAAGTACGCCTGGTCGAGGACGGTGAGGACGTGTTCCGGGATGCGCTCGAAATATGCGTCGAGCTCGGCACGCGTGTTCATCGTCCCGGTGGGATTGTTCGGATGGCAGACGTAGACGAGCTTCGTGCGCGGCGTCACGGCCGCGAGCAGTGCCTCGAGGTCGTACCGGTACTCGTGGAGCGGAAGGCGCTGCGGCTCGGCGCCGAGCTTCAGCGCGTAGATGACGTAGCTCGGAAACGACGGCCAGCCGCAGACGATCTCGTCCCCCGGATCGAGCACGGCCTGCGAGATTCCGTCGATCAGAGCATCGGCTCCCGCGCCGACGGCGACCTCCCCGAACCGAACTCCATCCCGTTCCGCCAACGCCGATCTCAGCCGGTAGGCGCCGCCGTCGGGATACCGGTTGAGCTCGCCGGCGGCTCGCTCCATCGCCTCGAGAGCCTGCGGGAACGGGCCGAGCGGCCCTTCGTTCGACGCCAGCTTGATCACGCGCTCGAGCCCGAGCTCGCGCTGGACCTCCTCGACCGGCTTGCCCGGCTCGTACGGGATCAGGCCTGCAAGCGCAGGCCGGACGAAGCCCGCCGGGACCTCCCCCACCCTACGAGCCGGTACCGGGTGTCTCGTCGGACTTCTTGCGCCAGAACCAGAGGGCGCCGCCGGCGGCCGCGAGGATCGAGGCGATCGCGGACTTGTTCAGTCCGGCGTGGCCACCTGTCCCCGGCACGGCGGCACGGGCCCTCCGCCTGCCAAAGTCCTTCGTGACTTTCCAGACGGCCCAACCGAGCACGGCGTTTCGTCGATTGACGATCCCCATGTGCCTCTCCTTTCCGCCGCGCGAGCCTAGCAAGGTGAAGAGACGTTCTCCGGGGACGGGTTAGGGCTTCTTGCCTGGCGGCGGGCCGTGGTCGGTCGGGCCTGGAAGCTGCGTCGCCTTTGGCGCCGCCTTCGACTTCGGCGCGAGCTTGTGCGACTGCGCCGGATGGGCCGGGCGCGCTGGGTGCATTCGCCGCGCGACATGCACATGCCGTGACGCGACGCTGGCGTCTCCGACGTAGTGCTTCTGGTGACCGAGCGCGCGGGCGTGCGCCGGATGCACTCGAGCGGAATTCCGATGCTGCTTCGCGCCGGACTGCTTCGCCGAGGCGCCGTGCGTCTTGACCGTGTGGCGCGAGTGCGTGACCGAACGGGAGGCTGGGATGTGCTCGCGCGGCGCCGGCACGTGGGCCCCGGCAGTCACGTCCTGGAAGACCGGCGCCTCTGCCGCTTGCGGTGCGGGCTCTCTCCACGGGGCATGTCGCGCTCCCTCGTAGCCCGCTCCGCCGATCGCGAGGCCGGCAGTGACGGCGGCCGCCGCCTTCAACGCGAGGCCGGTGCCGACGGCTGCACCTCCGCCGCCGAAGAACGAGCCGAGCGACCCGGGAAGCGGCACGAGCATGAGGGACTTGAGCGCGCCGCGCTGTGCGCGCTGACGCCGCGCGAACGCCGAGCACTCTGGGCATTCGCGGAGGTGCGCGCGCAGCTGTCCGCGCTCCGGCCTCGGCAGCCGGCCGTCGAGCTGCCGCGAAATCGCGAATTCCGCTTCACCGCACGTCAGCGAGCCCTCGAGCTGCTCGCGCAGAGCGCGGCGCGCGCGAAAGATCAGCGTCTCGACCGCACTCGTCGACACCTCGAGGATCTCGGCGATCTCGGCGTACGACCGTCCCTCGAGCTCGCGCATGACCAACGCGGCTCGCTGGTTGAACGCGAGGTGACTGAGGGCACGGCGGATGTCATCGCCGGTCGGTGTTTCGTCGTCGACGATCGTGTCCGCGATGTCGTCCTCGAAAGCGACCTCGGACGGCCGTCGGGCGGACTGGCGGAAACGCTGCCGGCAGACGTTGTGAGCGATCGCGATCAGCCAGTTCTGGGGCTTCTCCGGCCGATTCCCCTTCTCGACGTACGAGCGATAGGCGTTGAGGAACGTCGTCTGAGTGACGTCCTCGGCATCCGCCGGATTCCGCATGACGGCGAGCGCGTACCGATACACGTCGCCGACGTGTCGCTTGTACATCCGCTCGAAGGCCCGGTCTGAGCGCGGCCGCTGCGCCAGCAGGGGCGTCATGCCCTAGTAGATACCTCCTGGAGCCGAATCTTGCGTGCTGGACTTAAGGCAACTTCGGCAGCGGCATCTGGACTGGAAGGGGAGGCAGGGACGGCGTGGTCACCGGCAGCGCCCCGACGACGGCCGCTGCGGTCTGCTCCACCGTTCCCACGGTCGTGTCGGCGGTCTCGCCCACGACCGCCGTAACCGCTGCGGTCGTCGAGGGGGCCGCCGAAGGGGCTGACCGGGTTGCGCTTCCGCCCGGCGCCACGGCGGGCCCGAGCTGGCTCTGATGCGCCTGATCGGGGCGGGAGCCCTGCGCCGCCGGGCCGCGCGTGCGCGTCGCGATCCGCTTCGACGCGAGCCGTTCGGTCTTCGCCCCTCGGGTGGCGTGCCTGCTCAACGGCGCGCCGACTTGGGAGGCCTGCGCGGCTGTCGACCCCGACCCGGGCGCTGCATCCGGACGGCCGCGGTGCTCACTGCCCAATCCGGTCACGAGCGCACCGGCCATCAGCGCGACCGCGGCCTTCACGGCGACGCCCGTCCCGATCCCGCCTACGACGGCGCCGCCCCCCTCGAAGAGCGGAGTCAGCGAGCTCGGCAGCGGCACGGCGGCGATCGACTTGAGCGCCGCCGCCCGGACGCGCAGTGACCGGCGGGCACGGAAGATCAATGTCTCCACAGCCGCAACCGAAACGCTGAGTGTGTCCGCGATCTCGGCGTACGACCGGCCCTCGAGCTCGCGCATCACGATCGCGGCGCGCTGATTGAACGGGAGGCGGCCGAGCGCGCGCAGCACGCCTTCGACGTTCGGTCGTTCGTCCTCCGGGAGTGCGAGCTGATCGACGTGCTCGTCGAGCGGCACCTCCTTCACGCGCCGCTTCGTCCGTGCGTAGCGCGAGCGCGCAACGTTGTGCGCAATCTTGATCAGCCAGTTCTGCGGCTTGAGGATCTCCTCACCGCGCCGGTATGCGCGGTAGGCGTTCATGAACGTCGTCTGGGTGACGTCCTCCGCGTCGGCGGGATTCCGAAGCAGCGCGAGTGCGTAGTGGTAGACGTCTCCGACGTACTGTCGGTAGAGCTCTTCGAACGCCCTGTCCCTGGCCAGGACCGGAATCTCAGGAGCGACCGTTGCCATGTCCTGAGAACGTTGATCGCCGTTTTCGGGGTACGTGTAACTTGTGGTTTGAAAGGAGTAAAACCCGCCTAAGGCGGCCTGTCACCATCTGCCAGGTCCAGGGGTCAGACCGGTGGACTGGTCCCTTCCGCCAAAGCGCTGCAAACGCCCGGAAAAGTGCCAGGCACGAGACATGGCCGGAGACATGTCCGAAGCCATGTCCAGGACCACGTCCGAGCGGCGAGCGAGCCCAAGGCCGGAGCGTAAGCCGGGCGAAGCCGGCTTACGCGGAGGCGAACTGATGCGCCGCGGCGACGCGCAGCATCGCCGCGCCGCACGGTTGACGACGACCGCGAACCCCGCACCCTTGGAGCGCGCGGGCCGAGCCCGCGCGCGTTCCGCGCGAAGCGCAGTACCCTCACCCGAGCGAAAGCGAAGCTTTCGCTCGGCTAGGCCGCCGAGCCCGCGCGCGTTTCGCGCGAAGCGCCGTCCCCTCCATCGCCCGAAAGCGAAGCTTTCGGGCGATTCGGAATGTGGATCGCCCGCCCGAGGGCGACGAGCGCGGCTTCCTTGACCGCCTCGGACAAGGTCGGGTGCGCGGCCATGCCGTCGCCGACGGTCTCCACCGTCGCCTCGGCGTCGATCGCCACCACACCGGCTTCGATCAAGTCGGTCACGTGCGGGCCGACCATCACGACGCCCAGCAGCTCCCCGTACCGCGTCTCGTGGATCGACTTGACCCAGCCGACAGTCTCGTTCTGCATGACGGCGCGCGCATTCGCGACCCACGGGAACATTCCGGTCGCAACGTCGTCGCCGTACTGCTCGCGTGCCTCGGCTTCGGTGAGGCCGACGCCGGCGATCTCGGGGTCGGTGTAGATCGGCCGCGGCACCGCGCGGTTGTCGACGATCGCCTCGTGCCCGCAGGCGTTCTCCGCCGCGACCTCGCCCTCACGGAACGCCGTGTGCGCGAGCTGCCAGTAGCCGGCGCAGTCGCCGACGGCATAGATGTGCTGAACGGTCGTGCGGCGGTGCTCGTCGGCCGCGATGCCTTTGCGCTTGTCGAACTCCACGCCGATGTTCTCGAGCCCCAAGCCCTCGACGGTCGGGCCGCGGCCCACCGAGACGAGCATCAGATCGGCCTCGACCGTCTCGCCCTCGCCGAAGTGGACGGTCAATCCGCCTCCGTTCTCCTCCACCTTCTTGCACAGCTTCTCGAGGTGGAGCGTGATGCCGCGCTTCCCGAACTGCTTGGCCAACTCCTTGGACGCGTCAGCGTCCTCCTGCGGGATCAAGTTCGGCAGCATTTCGATGATCGTGACCTCGCTGCCGAAGCGGTTGAAGATCGATGCGAATTCGCAGCCGATGATCCCGCCGCCGAGCACGACGAGGCGCTTCGGCACCCCCGTCTGCGCGAGCAAGCCCTCCGAGTCGACGCAGAGATTGGAGTCGAGGCCCTCGATGGGCGGCCTCAGTGGGAACGAGCCGGTCGCGATGACGGCGGACTTGAACGAGACATCCTCCCCGCCTTCGACCGCGATCGTGTTCGCATCCTTGAACGAGCCGGTTCCTTTGACCCACTCGACGCCGTTCGCCTTGAAGAGCGATGCGACGCCGGACGTCATCTGCTTGACGACGCCGTCTTTCCA
>Ga0307278_10001138_pt1 | contig 13191 bp, 11 predicted proteins | sample ER_DNA_117_FD_194482 | JGI IMG/M metagenome (GOLD analysis project Ga0307278, IMG submission 194482) | Bulk soil microbial communities from the East River watershed near Crested Butte, Colorado, United States - ER_DNA_117 | ecosystem: Environmental > Terrestrial > Soil > Floodplain | place... | reverse complement strand
GACTGACCGACCCGCCGAAGGGCTTGGAGGACCACTACCCGACATGGTCAGCCGACGGACGAACGATCGTCTTCCAGCGCGACACGACCACCGACGTGCCCGGCCGGACGAAGCTCCTCGCCGTCGACCCGCAGACGGGCAAGGAGCGGCTGGTGTACCGGCTCCCGGCGTGGGCGCCCGGAGCCGGCCTCGCCAACTTCGCCCCGCACGGGCACCGCGTCCTGTTCGGCTATTGGTGCATCTTCGGCGACGCATGCCCGCCGAGCACGCGCACCGCCCGCAACGCGACGCTCGCGGTCATCGACGCCGATGGCTCGCACCTGCGCCGGCTGGATCTGGGCATCGCGGGCGACACCGCAGCGTGGTCACCGGACGGAACGCGCATCGTCTTCCGGTGCCAGCCCGCGGTCGGCACGTTCCGGCTCTGCACGTCCCGCCTGGACGGCAGCAAGCTCACGCGCTTCCCGTGGCCGCTTGGGTCCGCTCATCCCGACTGGGGAACGGAACCCTGACCCACCTTCAGCCGCGCGCGCCCGCCGTCACGCCAAGGGCCGCGCGGATCGCCTCGATGACCTCGTTCTGCTGGTCGATCGTCATCGTCGCGAACATCGGCAGGGTCACGGCGCGCTCGCCGTAGGCGTCGGTGACCGGCAACTCGGCGTCGGTGGCGTGGATCGAGAAGCGGTGAGCGGGTGGGTAGTGGACGCTGGTCTGCACGCCGCGCGTGGCGAGCGTCTCGCGGAAGCGGGTGCGGTCGATGCCCTCGTCGAGGACGACGGTGAACAGGTGGTGGGCCAGGTGCGCGCCGTCGACCGGCGCGAGCGCGGGCACCAGTCCGTCGGCGCCGGCCAGGAGCTCGCGGTAGCGCGCGTCGAGCTCGGCGCGCCGCCCGTTGCCGTCGTCGAGGCGCGCGAGGCGGCGCCGGCCGAGCGCCGCGCGCGGCTCGTCGATGCGGTAGTTGAACCCGAGCTCGACGACGTCGTAGGCCGACGCGTGGCCGCGATGGCGGTCCCAGGTCAGGGTCGTCATGCCGTGCGAGCGCAGCAGGCGCATGCGCGCCGCGACGGCGTCGTCGTCGGTGACGACCATGCCGCCCTCGCCGACCGCGAGGTTCTTGTTGGAGAAGAAGCTGAACGCCCCGGCGAGGCCGAACGTCCCGAGGTGGCGGTCGCCGAGACGCGACCCGATCGCGTGCGCCGCGTCCTCGAGCACGACGAGCCCGTGCTCGCGCGCGAGCTGGGTGAGCGCCGTCGTGCGCCCCGGATGGCCGCCGTAGGCCATCGTCATGATCGCCGTCGTGCGGTCGGTGAGGACCGCCTCGACCGCGGCCGGGTCCAGCCACGGCTCGGTCAACGAGACGACGTCGGCGAAGACCGGCGTGGCCCCGGTGTAGGCGATCGCGTTGACCGTCGCGACGAAGGTCATCGAGGGGACCACGACCTCGTCGCCGGGGCCGAGCCCCGCGGCGACGCAGATGAGGTGCAGCGCGGCGGTGCCGTTGGTCACGGCGAGCGCGTGCGTCGCGCCCGTATACGCAGCGAACTCGCGCTCGAGCGCCTCGGTCTCCGGCCCCATGCTCAGCCACCCCGAGCGATAGACGTCGGCCACCGCGGCGATGTCGTCCTCGGGGACCACGACGTCGGCGAGCGGGACGGTCCACTGGGGCATCCGACAAAGGTAGCGACCCGCCCGCCCTCCCCATGGGATGCTGTCCGCGATGAGCACGCTCGAAGGCAGATCCGTCGTCGTCACCGGCGCGGGAGGGTTCATCGGCGGGCACGTCGTGGAGCGCCTCGTTCGCGATGGCGCCCGCGTTCGTGCGATGTGCCGCTACAACTCGCGCAACGAGCGCGGAACCCTCGACTGGCTTGAACCTAACGTTCTAGCTGAGGTTGAGGTTGTACTCGGTGAACTGCGCGACGTGGAGTCCGTAGCGGCTGCGATCGAGGGTAGCGAAGTCGTCTTGCACTTGGGCGCCCAGATCGCGATTCCGTACTCGTACGTCAACCCGCGCGACTTCCTCGAGGTCAACGTGCTCGGCACGCTCAACGTCGCACAGGCCGCCCTGCGCCACGGCGTGCAACGAATCGTGCACACCTCGACCAGCGAGGTCTACGGCACCGCGCAGTCTGTCCCGATCACCGAGGCCCACCCGCTCGAGCCCCAGTCGCCGTACGCGGCGAGCAAGGTCGGGGCGGACAAGCTGATGGACAGCTATCACCGCTCGTTCGACCTGCCGGTGTGCGTGCTGCGCCCGTTCAACACCTACGGGCCGCGGCAGTCCGCCCGGGCGATCATCCCGACGATCATCAGCCAGGCGCTCGCCGGCCCGACCCTGCGCCTCGGCTCGCTGCACCCCCGCCGCGACCTCACCTACGTCGAGGACACGGCGGCGGCGTTCGTCGCCGCGGCGACCAGCGAGCGCGCCGTCGGCCGCACGATCCAACTCGGCACCAACCACGACGTCTCGGTCGGCGACCTCGTCGACATGGTGGCCGAGGTCCTCGGGCGCGAGCTCACCGTCGAGACCGATCCCGCGCGCGTCCGGCCGGACAAGAGCGAGGTCGAGCGCCTCATCTCCGGCCCGCAGCTCGCGCGCGAGCTGCTCGATTGGGAGCCCACCGTCGACCTGCGCGAGGGACTGGCGCGAACGATCGATTGGATCGAGCGCAACGTCCACCGCTACCGCGTCGACCACTACGTGATCTGAACGCAAGGACAGCGTTCGGCGTTGCGCGGTCGGGCGTTCTTGTCCTACCCTGGGACGCAGGTGAGCGGGGTCGTCCACAGGGGAGGCGGCGGAGCCGAAGCGCTCCGCGTGGCCGTGAAGCGCGCGATGGACGTGTCCATCGCGTTTTGCGCCTTAGTGGTGTTCTCGCCGCTGTTTCTGCTGCTCGCCGTGGTCATCGTTCTCGACTCGCGCGGGCCGGTCTTCTACCGGGCCGAGCGCGTCGGCTTCCGCGGCCAGCCGCTGGCCATGCTCAAGTTCCGCAAGATGCACCGCACCGCCGGCGGCGCCGCGCTGACCACGGCCGACGACGATCGCCTCACGCGCGTCGGCCGGTGGCTCGCGCGCACCAAGCTCGACGAGTTGCCGCAGCTGTGGCACGTGCTGCGCGGGCAGATGAGCCTGGTCGGTCCGCGGCCGGAGTCGCCGAGCTTCGTCGAGCGCTTCCCAGAGGACTACGAGGTCATCCTCACGACGCGCCCGGGCCTCACCGGCTACTCGCAGCTGGCCTTCGCGCGCGAGGGCTCGATCCTCGATCCCGAGGATCCGCAGGGCCACTACCTCCATCGGCTGCTGCCGCAGAAGGTCGGCCTCGACCGCATGTACGCCAGCCGGCTGAGTACGCGGCGCGACGTGCGGATCCTCATCGCGACCTTCATGACGATCGTGCTGCGCCGGCCGGTCGCGGTCAACCGCCGCGATGGCGCCCTGACGCGCCGGCGCCGCCCAGCGCAGTCACCGGTGGGCGCCTCCGCCCGCGCGTCCGGCGAGTCGCGCTGACGTCCGCCGGCTGACAGGCGTTCGCGTTACACCGCACCGCACCGCCTAGCGGACTGTTCTTTCTTGCACGAAGGGTGGTGTGGCTAGGCGCGCGTAGGGTATGTTCGCGCTTGCCCGTCATCTGCCCGCGATCGTGTGACGGAGTTGGAGGTAGGTCGTTGCCGGAGTTCGGCACAGTATGGATGCGTAGTGCCAGGTCCTCACGGCGACTGCTCGCGGGCGCGCTCGTCTGCGTGGCCGCGGTCTGCATCCCTGTGGCGTCTGCGAGCGCGGCCGATGCCAACGCGTCGGTGACCTCGCTCACGACGACGGTCACCTCGACCGTCGCGACGGCGACCGCAACGGTCGCCACCACCACCGCCACGGCGACCACGACGGCGACCGGCGCGGCGACCACCGCCGCCACCACCACCACGGCGACGACCGCCGTCACCGGCGTGGCCGACACCGCGGCAGCCGCCACCACGGCGACGCAGCCAGCCACGACGCCGACGACGCCGCCGGCTGACAGCACTCCGGCGCCCACCACCACTGACACGGCGGCCACCACCACGACGACGCCTGCAGACGCCGGCACGACGACGAAGCCGGCGACCGACGCGAACGGCACCAAGGATTCGACGAGCAAGGATTCGACCGCCAACGGCACCACGACCGACAAGTCGACCGGCAGCACCCAGACCGGCGGCAGCTCGTCGACCAAGACCACGACATCTTCCGGGACCGCGACCACCGCGACCGAGCCCGCGCCGACCGCGGCGCAGGCGGCTCCAGCGCCGGCGCCTCCGGCGCCCGCCGCGGCCCCGCTCGCGCCGCCGCCGGCTCCGGCAGCCGTGGCGCAGGTCCGGCTCGCGCCGCCTCCGGTCGGCTTCGGGCTCGGCCTTCTCGGCGGCCCGCCGCCCGCGATCGTCCGGCAGGCGGGCTTCCCGGCCGCCATATGGCCCGCGCCGCAGACCGACCTCACGCTCGGCCCGCACCGCACCGGCGGCGTGACGACGCTCTTCGCAACCCCCCTTACGGGTGCGGCGCCACAGCAGGCCGCGCCCTACACGCCGGCTCCGGACGGCGCCTCGCAGCGCCCCGATCCGCCGCGCCACGCGACGGCGGCCGAGTCCGAGCGCACGAAGGCGCCGCCGGTCACCGGCGCCGACGACGAGCGCGCTCCGAGCTCGCCGACCGCCCCGCCGGGGCACGGCGTCGTGGCGGGCAGCGCCGCCTCCTCGGGCGGCGGCGCGGCACCGGTCCTCTTCTTCGCCATCCTCCTCGGCGTCCTCGCATACGCCGCGCAGGAGCTGCGTCGCCACCGCTTCAGCCTGGTCCTCGCGGGCCCGGTCGGCATCGTCTCGCCTCAGCAGCGACCTGGGTAGCGACACCCCTCGGGGTGCCAGCCACCGCCGGGCATGGGTCTTTTGGCCCGGCGCGTTCCAGAGTTGTTCCAAAGGGAGACGTCATGATGACCGACCTGTTCGCCCTGAGAGCCAGGGCACGTTCCATCACAGCAATCTCGATCTTGGTCGCCGGAGCCGTGCTGATCACCGCTCCGACGCCACGCAAGCTCGTGCGCAGGAGGCGCCGCGGCGGCGACGCGCGCACTGCCGTTCACACGGAGGCGGTGCGCGCGACGCCCGCGCCCGAGCTCGAGCCGACGCCCGCGCCGGTGGCGCAGGCGGAGGAGACCGTCAGCCGCATGCCGACCGGGCTGGAGCCCGGGTCCCCGGTGATCGGCTACGTCACCGCCGGCGACGGCGACAACGGCCGGCTGACCCCGCCCGAGCGTGCCATCGAGCGCGCGTGCGAGCGCGCAGGATGGCGCCTCGTCGCGATCGTGCGCGACCGCGAGGGCGGCCGCCTGCTCGAGCGTCCGGGCCTGTCGCACGCGCTCGACCGGATCGCCGAAGGCCAGGCAGGGGGCCTCGTGGTCACCGACGCGCGCCTGCTCAGCCGCTCGCTCGACTTCGCCGGGCTGGTGAGCTGGTTCCGCGAGAGCGACGCCGCGCTGATCGCGCTCGACCTCGGCGTCGACACGTCGACCCCGGAGGGCAGCCGCGTCGCCAGCACGCTGGTGACGATCAACGGCTGGGCCGGCGGGCGGATCGCCGCGCGCGCTTCGGCCCGGCGCGCGCAGCTGATCGAGCGCATCGCGACGATGCACGAGGAGGAGGGCATGTCCCTCCAGGCCATCGCCGACGACCTCAACGCGCGGCGGGAGCGCACGCTGAGCGGCGCTGAGGCGTGGTGGCCGTCGGGAGTCCAGACCGCGCTGCGCTATTGGCGCAGCACTCAGTCACCGGTCGCCGAGCTCTCCTTGGAGGAGCGCGCCACGGGATGACTGCCACCCAGGCGGCGCCTCAGGGCGCCGGCGACCTCTCTTATGCGCGAGCGCGGGACATGGCAGGAGTCCGGTGGCAGGGCGCGCTCGCGCAACGCTTGCCGACAGGCAGCGACGTCGTAGTCCAGCGCGTGGAAGGTCGCCACGCGCTGCGCGAGGTCGAGGACCATCACCCGGGCGCGAGGGTCGCGGCTGCGCGACTGGCCGACCGCGCCCGGGTTCAGCAGTACCGGCTCGTCGGGCTCCAGGCTCACCGAGCCGGTCCCGGCGCGCAGCAATGACCCTCGCCACCGGCCGATGGCCATCGGCCGGTGGGTGTGGCCCAGGACGAGGATCCGCACCCCGGGCGACACGCGCCCCAGCTCGTCCAGGCTGGCGAACGCCTCGGCGTCGCTGACGACGTATTGCTGGGGGTCGCCCGGCGCCCCGTGGTGCAGCGCGATCCCGTGCGCCGTCACACCGAGCGGCAGCGCCTCCAGACGCGCCCGCGCGTCGTCGTCTAGGACCGAGCGGGTCCAGCGCAGGCTCTCGCGCGCCAACGGGATGCAGCGCTCGTCGCTCAGGCGCCCGAGGGCGATCAGGTCGTGGTTGCCCGCGACGCAGGTCGCCGGCAGGTCGAGCACGCGCCGGACGCACTCGTTCGGGAACGGGCCGTAGCCCACGAGGTCGCCGGCGCACAGATAGCCGTCGAGGTCCTGCGTGGCCAGGAACTCCAGCGCCGCGTCGAGCGCGTGGAGGTTGGCGTGGATGTCGGAGACGACCCCGAGGCGGGTCACGAGTGGGTCTTCCGGTGACGTTGTGCGTGAAAGCCGGGGATGCCGGCGCCGCCAGGCAAGGACGCAGACCCGAAGGAATGCCTTTGGCATTTCGAGGGTCGAGGACGCCGCCTGGCGGTGATCGGCGCCCCGGATTTCGCGGGCAACGTTGCCGGAGGGCCCACTAGGCCCGGACGGGGCCTCGCTCGGGCTCGCGCTCCTCCTCGGCCGCGTGGTAGACCGGGAAGTCCACGACGGCGCGGTTGAGCACGATGCCGAGGATCGTGGCGCGCGCGTTGGCCAGCTGCTTCTTGGCGGCCAGCAGGTCGCGGCGCCGGACGCGCTCGAGGTCGATCACGAGGATGACGCCGTCGGCCGCAGAGGCCACCGCCGAGGCGTCGGCCACCGTGGACACCGGGACGGTGTCGACCAGCACCCAGTCGGCGTCCATGCGCAGCTCGTCGAAGAGGTGACGCAGCCGGCCGCGCGCGATGAGCCCGGAGGGCAGCTCGGGGTGGTGGTTGCCCGGCAGCAGCCGCAGGTGCGGCGCGGCGATGATCCCGCGCGTCCGCGCGGCGCGGATCTCCGCGTACAGCGGCGCGTGGATGTCCTTCCAGCGGCGCAGCGTCGACTCGGAGATGTCGCGCCCGGCCGCCTTCAGCGAGCGCGCCGCCTTGCGGGCGTTGCCGCCCAGGCGCGCGAGCTCGTCGAGGCCGATGTTGATGTCGTCGCTCGTGTAGACGCGCCTGCCCTGCGGCCGTTCGTCGTGCGCGTCGTCGACCTCGGCATCGTCGTCGTGGTCGCTCGCGAGCGGCGGGCCGCCGTTCTCGGTCGTGGCCGAGAGCAGCGCCTCGAGCACGCCGTCGCCGGGCTCGCGGGTGGCGTTGAAGTAGGTGTGCAGCTCGGGCTTGCGCAGGTCGAGGTCGACCGCGACGACCTCATCGCCGCTGAGCGCCAGGGCGCGGGCCAACCAGCCGACGACGGTGGTCTTGCCGTCGTTGGCCGTGGGGCTGGTCATGGCGACGACCATGCTGTCGCCGTCGCGGCCCATGAGCTGCAGGTTCAGGCGCAGGAACTCGAAGGCCTCCAGGAACGCGCGGTCCTGGTGCGGCGTCCACACCTGGGTCAGGCGGCGCGACCGCTCGACCGCGGGGATCCGCGTCAGGACCGAGGTCTCCATCAGCTCGGCGAGCTCGTCCTCGTCGCGGATGCGGTCGTCGAAGCGGGCCAGCAGGACGACGAGGAAGAGGGCGAGGATCGCTGCCACGAAGCCGGCGATGATCGCGTTGCGCAGCGGCCTGGGCGAGCTGCGGTGGTCGGGCGGCGTGGCGCTCTCGGCGATGTGCACGTTGCCGGTGGTCAGCGCCTTGAGGCTCTCGAGGTCGGTGATCTTGCCCTCGATGGTCGCGGCGCTCGTACGCTCGGCGGCGGTCGTCGGAGCGGGCGGGATCCGGGCCTTGAGCGCGTCGATCCCCCGCTGGATGTCGGCCTGCGCGGTCTCGCGGCGCTGCGCGACGATCTCGGTGGCGAAGGCGTTGGCGATCGCCGCGGCCTGCTCGGGGCTGCTCCACTCGGCGGTGACGCTCACCACGTCGGACTCGCCCTGGGAGTGGATCGAGACCGCGCTGCGGATCTCGTCGACCGTGGCGGAGCCCCGGAAGCGCTGCTTGACGCGCGTCGCCACGGTGTCCAGGCTGGCGAGCGCGAGGTTGGTGGCCGCGGCGCGCACGGGGTCCTCGGCGACGTCGGTCGCGCCGCCGGTGATGATCGCGTCGGCGTTCGTCGTGCGCCCGAAGATGAGGTCCGCGCTGGCCTGGTAGCGGTCTGATTGGGTCAGCGAGGCGACCAGCGCCAGCGCCCCGGCAGCGACCACGATCGCCGCGATCAGCCACTTCCGGGCGCGCACGAGCCCCAGGAAGCGCGGGAGGTCCATTCCCAGATAACCCGTCATCGAACTCGACAGTCTAGGTGCGTTTTGCCTGCTCCGTTGAGGATGCCCTCGGAAAGTCGAGGAACGCCTTGCCGTACACGGAGAAACGCATGTCGCCCTCGATCGATGCGCGCTCCAGGCGCATCGGGTTCGTTCCCATCGGCGAGAAGCCGCGGATGCCCAGCGCGCACGCCAGCAGCCCGTCGCGCTCGAGCAGCGGCTCGAGATCGGGCCGGCAGCGCCGGCCGAAAGGGAAGGAGAAGTGCAGCTGCAGGATGCCGAGCTCGGCGCTCAGCCGCCGCGCGGGCTCGAGGATCTCGATGCGCACGCCGTCGGCGTCGAGGCGCGAGCAGTCGGGGTGGGTGTCGGTGTGCAGGCCGGCGAAGTGGCCGTCGGCCAGCCAGGTCGCGAGCTGCTCGCGGGTCAGGTACGGGCGGTGCTCGTCTAGGTACTCGGCCAGGGGAGGCATATCGCAGGCGGCCCACAGCTCGTCGGCGAGCTCGTCCTTGCGCGCCATGTCCCAGCACATCGCGGCGCCGAGCAGCTCTGACGCCTCACGTATTTGCGGGGCGCCAACCCGCGCCGTCACCCGGTTGTAGGCCGGTACATAGGCCTCGGGCGCCCGGAGCGCCCGGACCGCGCTCAGCTTGTTGCGCCACATCAGGCCGCGGTTGTCGAGCATCGCGGGCAGCACGAATGTCGTCGCCCTCACGCCGTGGGCGTCGAGGACCTCCTTGGCGCCGCTGCCCACGAGGTCGAAGCCGTCGTCGAAGGTCACGGCGACCTGCGACGAGGCCGCGTCGCTCTGCTCGAGGACCCGGGCCAGCGGCACGAACTCGAAATGGCGCGCCAGCGTGGTCAGCTGCGCGTCGAGCTCCTCGGGCCCGAACGTCGGCCCGAACGTGTGGGGAGCCGGCGGGCCGACGTGATGGGCGTAGACGATCTTCGTCCTGCGGCCCAGGACCCGGAGGGTGCGCTGCGCGAAGGGACCCGAGATCGCGAGAATGCCGGCGTGGCGCCGCAGAAGATCCGTCACCTGACGTCTGTTCATAGCATCCGCGATCCGCGGATCTTCCACAAAGAGTCCAAGAGCCTGGCAGGCCTCGGGCACGACGTGGGGCTCGTGGCCTGCCACGATCGCGCCGAGACGATCGACGGCGTGCGGATCGTGCCGATCGCCCGTGGCAACGGCCGTCTGGACCGCATGCTGCGCGTGGGGTGGCGCGTATACGCAGCGGCCAGGCGCGAGCGCGCCGACGTCTACCACTTCCACGATCCCGAGCTGATGTGGGTCGGCGTGCTGCTCAAGCTCCGCGGCGCACGCGTGATCTACGACGTCCACGAGGACGTGCCCAAGCAGATCATGAGCAAGCACTGGATCCCCGGCTGGGCCAGACCGGTCATCGCCAAGGCGGTGTACGCCGTCGAACAGGTCGTGGCGCGGATCCTCGACGGCATCGTCGCCGCCACGCCGTCGATCGCGCTCAAGTTCCCCGCGGCCAAGACGGTCGTCGTGCAGAACTTCCCCGAGGCGGCGTTCGCCGCCGCCGCCGCGCCGCCCGAGCGCGGCGACGCGTTCGTCTACACCGGCGGCCTCATGGAGGTCCAGGGCGTGCGCGAGATGGCCCAGGCCTTTGCGCTGCTGCCCGACGGCATGACCGGCACGATCGCGGGGACCTTCTATCCGCCGACGCTCGAGGAGCAGATCAGCGCGCTGCCCGGGTGGGACCGGGTGCGCTACCTCGGCCAGGTGCCGCGCGCCGAGGTCATGCGCGTGATGGCCGGCGGCCGCACCGGCCTCGTGCTCAACCACCCGACGCTCAACTACGTCGACGCCTACTCGACCAAGATGTTCGAGTACATGGCGCTCGGAATCCCCGTCGTGTGCTCGAACTTCCCGCTGTGGACCGAGATCGTCGGCGGCGCCGACTGCGGGATCACCGTCGACCCGCGCGACGCGCGCGCGATCGCCGACGCGATCCGCGCGCTGAACGAGGACCCCGAGCGCGCGGCGCGGCTGGGCGAGAACGGCCGGCGCGCGATCGCCGAGCGCTACAACTGGGAGGCCGAGCTCGCCAAGCTCGACGCGCTCTACCGGAAGGTCGCGTGACGCTGCTCGTCGAGGCGCCGCCGGGCTACGAGCCGGAGCGCCGGTACATCCTCGACGTGGTCCTAGCCGACTGGCTGGGGCTGGAATGGGAGCTGCGGACCGCCGAGCGAGGCGACGTGCGGATCGCGCTGGCCGAGGACCCCGACGGCGCCGACGTGACGCTGCCCGAGGTGCTCTTCGCCACACCGTCGGACGAGTGGCTGACCGAGGCGTCGCTGCCCTCGGTGCGCGACAGCGCCGACCTCCTCGGCAGCGCCTTCTTCATGCTCACGCGCTACGAGGAGCTCGCCGTCGCCGATCGCGACCAGCACGGGCGCTTCCCCGCCGCGTCGTCGGCTGCGCGCCGCGAGGGCCTGCTGGGAATCCCCATCGTCGACGAGTATGTCGAGCGCCTGTGGGAGGCGCTGCAGCGCGCCTGGCCGCGCCTGGAGCGCCGGCCGCGCGCCTTCGAGGTCGTCCTCACCCACGACATCGACGACCCCCTGGCCACGCTCCAGCACACGCCGCGCGACGTCGTGCGCCAGCTCGGCGGCGACCTGGTCAGGCGCCGCGACCCGCGCCTCGCCGCGCGCCGCGTGCGCTCGCTGCTCGGCGATCCGAGGCTCGATCCCCACAACACGTTCGACTTCCTCATGGAGGTCAGCGAGCGCCACGGCCTGCGCAGCGCCTTCTACTTCCTCGCCCACCGCGACGAGCGCCCGCGCGCGGGCGCCTACCTCTTCGAGGACCCATGGGTGCGCTCGCTCATCGGGCGGATCGCTCAGCGCGGCCACGAGATCGGCGTGCATCCCAGCCTCTGCACCCACCTCGACGCCGAGCGCACCCGCGAGGAGCTCGAGCGCCTTCAGCGCGTCGCTGAGGCGCAGGGCGTGCGCCAGGACGAGTGGGGCGGGCGCCAGCACTTCCTGCGCTGGGCCAACCCCGACACCTGGCGCAACTGGGAGGCGGCGGGCCTCGCCTATGACAGCACGCTCGCCTACTCCGAGCAGATCGGGTTCCGGACCGGCACCTGCCACCCCTACCGCGTCTTCGACCTGCGCGAGCGCCGGCCGCTGAACCTGCGCGAGGAGCCCCTCCAGATCATGGACGTGACGCTGCTCTCGTCGATGGGGTTGCCGCTCGACGCCGCACGCGAAGCGGTGCTCGAGGTCGCGGCGCAATGCCGGCGCCATCGCGGGCGCCTCGGGATCCTGTGGCACAACAACACGCTGCTGCGCAGTGCGCGCGAGCAGCGCTGGTACGCCGACCTGATCGAGGCCGTGACCTCGGGCTGAGCGCTCTCGTCCCGCCCCGCGCGCCGCGCCTCAGAACTCGACGCCGCGCAGGCCGAGCACGCGCTTGGCCACCGCGCCGAGGGCCGAGCGCGCGCTGGTCGACGAGTAGACCGGCCGCACCTCACCGCCGAAGCCCTGCTTGAAGCGCGCTATACCGGTCGTCTTCTCGCTGCGGCCGGTCACGTCGAGGCCGCCGAAGTCGTAGAGATCGAACCCGCGCTCCTTGAACAGGCGGATGTCGTGCCAGTGCAGGTAGCGGTTCGCGCGCCCGATCAGGTTGCGCACGCCGCTGTCGCCCGACTGGTCGAGCACGGAGCCCGAGTAGAGCATGAAGCCGCGCCCCCGGGCAGCGACGTAGGCGTGGCGCACCAGGCTCTCGCCGTCCTCGCCGCTCACCGCCGTGACCACGAGGTTGCCGCGCTCGGCCAGCGCGTGCAGCCGCGGCCGGAAGGCCAGCGACACCGACTGGGCCGCCGCGAAGCGATCGTAGAAGTCGGCGAACTCGTCGACCTCGGCCGCCGACGGCTCCGGCACCGCGCCCACGGTCAGCGGGTCCTTCTGCATCGCCCGGCGGATCTTGGAGCGCGTGTCCTTCGACATCTGCTCGAACAGCGCGTCCTCGTCGGCGGAGAGGTCGAGCACCAGCGTGTGCAGCTCGCGCGAGCCGTCGCCGGGCGGCGAGAAGGCACCGACCACGCGCATGAGGTCGACGCGCTCGACGCTCGCCGGCGCCTCGTCGAAGTAGGCCTCGCCGATGGTGATGCCGCGGCGCCGGAAGGCGATGACTCCGTCGTCGTTCATCAGGCCTGCATCCTTCCGGCGCGGACGACGCGCTCGAGCTCGTACATCGCGCGCGCCCGATCGTCGACCCTGCCGATCAGGCTGCGGAACGGGAAGGTGGCGCGCAGGATCGCGCGATAGGGCTGGCGGTAGAAGGCGTCGATGCCCACGTAGGCCTTCTCGAAGGCGAAGTTGTGCTCGAGGAAGGGCTGCAGCTCGGTGCCGTGCAGGATCGAGCGGAAGCCGTCGTTCACGTAGGACACCCGACCGTCCCCGAGGTAGTGCTCGTTCATGCGGTGAAAGAGGGCGTAGGACGCGTACCTGCGCAGGTGGTCGGGATGGAACTTGAGGGTCGAGTACGCGGCCTCGGTGTTCCCGAAGACGTAGTTGGAGGCGTAGCCGGCGAGCTCGCCGTCGCAGTAGACGCCCCAGTGCTCGACGATGTCGTCGAAGTCGCCGGTGACCAGGTGGTGGGGCTCGAATCGGTCGCGTGCGACGGGGCTGT
>Ga0307278_10001137_pt1 | contig 13195 bp, 10 predicted proteins | sample ER_DNA_117_FD_194482 | JGI IMG/M metagenome (GOLD analysis project Ga0307278, IMG submission 194482) | Bulk soil microbial communities from the East River watershed near Crested Butte, Colorado, United States - ER_DNA_117 | ecosystem: Environmental > Terrestrial > Soil > Floodplain | place... | reverse complement strand
GTCTGTTTTCTGACTGGCTGGCTTCAAGGACGCTGATTTATAAAAGGAAGTCTCTGGCTGCGGTCTTGCAAGATTTAGGGAGAAAAAATGTCACGAGCGTACTGATTGAGGGCGGTGGCGAAGTGCTTGGCGAAGCGCTCGATGCGCGGCTAATTGACAAGGTGCAAATTTATTTGGGTCCGATATTAACCGGAGGACCGGTGATTGCATTTTCGGGCCGCGGCGCGGAGAGCACTCTCAATGCGATGTGTTTCGATCGCATTTCTTATCAACGGATTGGGCAAAGTGTTTGCATTACAGGTTATCCCAGCGTCCAATCGCGCGAATAAGCAGGAAACTTTTCCTCGTACCTGCTGTTTAATGACTGGGAGGTAAAATAATGAACTGGAAAAGACTTCTCTTAATTGCATTGGTGGCGGGGGGACTGGCTTTCGTTCCCGCACAGCGTTCTGACGCTGGTGTTTCGGTTGGAATTGGGTTCGGAGGTCCGGTAGGCTATTATGGATATTACCCGTACCGCTATTACCGACCGTATCCGTACTATGGCTACTACTATGGGCCTTCATACTATTGGTACGGCGGGCATCGCTATTACCGCCACCACCGTCATCATTACTACCATCACCGGTAATAAGGTGACGTAGCATCTAGAAATCCACCGAGCTGGCTCGATCTTGATGTCGAGCCAGCTTTTTTTGGACCGCAAGTATTTGACTCGACGTGCTACGGAAAACGGTTTGTGCGAAGACAGCTCGGCTTACTTTCCTGATTTTGGCGATCCTGGCGGTTTCGCAGCGGGGCTGGTCGGCTGCTGACGTTGGAATTCCTTCTTTAATTGCTGAATCAACGCCGGTAATTGCTGCTGCCGTTCAGTTTCGATCTGCTGCCGGAGCAATTGCTCCATTTTTCGGCGCTCCTGCATATAACGGGATTCAAACATGGCGCGTTTCTCTTGATCTAAGCGAAGGCCGGAATCGTGCAGAGCTGCCTCGGTTTCACGGTTAATTCGTTCGCGGCGCAAATTCTCTCGCTCCCGCAAGATTTTGCGCTCCTCTGGACTCATCCGCAGCCAGCGCTCGGCGTTGCGACGGAAGTTTTGTTGAGCTGTCGGAGGGAGTGAAAGCCACCGTTGGCGCATGTTCTGTATCGGCGGTGGCCGACGAGGAGGTGGACCCGACTGCGGCCCGTTAGACCGATGCGGTTGCGCTTGTGTAGAAGCACAAGCAGAAGCGAAGATCGACAATGCTGCGATTATCTTTACAAACTTGGCTTTTCGTCCCACAGGCTATTTTCATCCCAGGCAATCAATTCATCCAGATCGGCGACAACGTCGTAATCTTGGGGATCGATTTTTGCCACCACATCTGGGGCGCTTTCAGGCGATTTCTGCGGCACGGGGCGATGCGTGGCGATTGCCAGCCCTATCACCAGGACCACGGCCGCAGATGCCGCCGCGAGCCTCCGCAAGCTAAACCAGTTTCGCGTCCGTTCAAAACGGCTCGCACCCTGGCGGATCTTCCTCAGCACGTTCCGGGCGAAGAATGGCGAAAGCCCGGGTTTGGCGGTCCGCCCGAGGAAATCCCACAACTCCTGATCATCTTCACGTTCCATAGTCTCCGTTGAATTGAACTACCTGCACGGTTGGAAGTTGCGCTCGGATGTGGGCCAAATATTCGGATATTTAAACTCCAGGAGCCTCAAGGAAACCTTCGAGCTGGCGAATACGAGTTGGATGTCTCATTTTGCGCAAGGCCTTTGCTTCGATCTGCCGAATGCGCTCCCGGGTCACTTGGAACTGGCGCCCTACTTCTTCGAGGGTTCGGCTGTAGCCATCGACCAGCCCGAATCGTTGCTCAAGCACCTGCCGCTCGCGATCTGTCAATGTCTCCAACACGTCCTTGATTTTCTCCTTCAACAAAACAATGGCCGTCATGTCGCTCGGATTTTCGGCGCCTCTGTCTTCGATAAAATCGCCAAAATTAGTTTCTTCGCTTTCGCCAACGGGCGACTGGAGCGAGATTGGCTGCTGCGCCATTTTCAAGACCGCGCGGACGCGATCCACCGGCAAAAGCACCTCTTCTGCCACCTCTTCCGGCGAAGGCTCGCGTCCGTATTCCTGCACGAGCTGTTTTTGCACGCGCATGAGTTTGTTAATCGTCTCAATCATGTGAACCGGAATGCGAATAGTGCGGGCCTGATCGGCTATCGATCGGGTGATGGCCTGACGGATCCACCACGTCGCATAAGTGGAAAACTTGTAGCCGCGCCGATATTCGAATTTCTCGACCGCTTTCATTAAGCCCATGTTTCCTTCCTGAATCAGATCGAGAAACGACAGACCGCGATTGGTGTATTTTTTTGCGATCGAGATAACGAGCCGCAAATTGGCCTCCACCATTTCGGTCTTAGCGCGTAATGCCTGGCGCACCCAACCTTTCAGCGCCTGGTAGTGCTCGGCATATTCGGAAAGCGAAAGCCACAGGCCTTTTTCCAGGTCGCGGATTTTGTTCTGGAGCTGCAAACGTTTTTTTCGATCGCGAGGATGTTTCGCCAGCTCCGTCTGAAGATACAGCGACGTATGGTAGGCGTCGTCCGCCAGGTGAACAAATTCCTCGGTCACTTTCTGTTTGAGGTAAAATTGGGGGTAAACCCTTTGCAGCGAAATTACCGAGCGTTGCAGAGACTTGAGCTTCGACCGTTTTTGGGAAGAATTTTGCGAAAGCTGGCAGTATTGCTGGCTGATCGAGGCGCTCAAACGTTCGACCTGTTTGCACAGGTGTGGAAGCTTCTTCATATAGCGTTCCCGGCTCTCGATTTTCTTGTCGAGAATGACGCGATCGAAGCGTTCGCCCCCCTGCACAAGCTTCCTGGCAAGATCGAGATGGGCACACGCAATAAAGCCGAAGCGGTTGATGTGCTTCTGGACCATGTTCTCGGCTTCCTCAATCCGCTTGGAAATTTCCACTTCCTGTTCCCGGGTCAGGAGCGGAACCTGGCCCATCTGCTTGAGGTACATCCGCACCGGGTCGTCCAGAATATCGAGCTTGGCTTCAGCCTTCTCTTCCTCTTCTTCTTCCTCCCCTGCATCTTTTTTTCCATCTTTGTAGCGATCCACCTCGGACGCTTCAATAATGTCGATCTCCATGCGGCGCAGCCGCGTGAGAATGAGATCGAGTTCATCGGCGTCGGTGATCCCTTCGGGCAACGCCTCGTTCAGATCGTCAAACGTGAGGTAGCCTTGTTCTTTCGCTAGCTTGATCAGTTCGCGAATACGGCTCTGGACTTCAATCGCCAAATGCAGCTGGGTCCCGCCAACGGGGGATTCCATCGGCGGCGTTGACAGCGATGCGCCATTGGGCAGTCGCCGCGGAGTGGGCGGGACCCGATTGGTTTTGAACCGGACAATTTTCGACTGTCCCTTCGAACTTCGACGACGAGCGGACGGCTTTATTGATGAACCGCGGCGACGGTGGCTTCTTTTAAGCCGTCTTGGCGACGACTTCCGGTTGCCTCCCTTTCGTTTCGAATGCCTGGCCAAGATTGTGCGGTTAAGGATTTGACTAAGGACGTTCGATCTACCGCTCGGTCGATCGACAGTCAACTGTCGGTCGCGCCGGCGGGCTGCGAAAGGTCGTGGAGCTGTTCTTGCAGGTCAAGAATTTGTTTCTGTAAATTCACTACCTCTCCCGTGCTGAGCTGGGGAAGTTTTATTCGGTTCTTTGCCACATCAAGCTGGCGGCGCAACACCGCCTGGCAAATACCGAGCCACCATTTTCCCACCATCGTTCCCGCGTTGGGCGGTACTTTTTGCAGTAACCATGACGAAACCAATCCCTCTTCTGGCGAAGAGAGCGTGGCCATAAAGGCATTGAGCGATGCCGGCTCACTAGGGCGCAAGTTGCTTTCGAGAATGCGGACAAGAATTTCCGCGTCCGGCACTTGAGCGAGAATCTCTCGCCAATTTTGCTCGCGAAGAAAATCTCGCGCTTCCTCGTCTCGCAGCGCCAGGAGGCAAAGCATCGCTACATCGTGCCGTGGCACCGGAGCAGTTTTGCCACTGTGGGATTCGTCCCCACGAATCCCGCTGCTGCGGGACTGCTTTGGCAAGAGCGCCTGGAAATCCTGAGCGGAGACACCAAGCCGTGCGCTCACTTTGCTCACCACTTCCCCGCGCATGAGCGAATCGTGCACACGCGACACAGTGTCGGCCAGGCTTCGCGCCAACTGCATCTTCGCCCCTAACGAAGTAAGATCGACGCCCGCCGCCGCGCGTTCGATCCAGTAATCAAAAAAGTCACGCGCGCCACCGACACGGCTTTCGAAGGCCTCTTTCCCTTCGCGACGGACCAGCGAATCCGGATCTTCGCCTGTCGGCATCTCGGACACGCGCACAATCAAGTCATTCGCGAGCAGCGCATCGAGCGAATGTTCCGCGGCTTTCTGGCCGGCGGCGTCAGCATCAAAACAAAGAACAACTTCATCTGCGAAACGCTTCAGAACCCGCGCCTGACTCTCAGTAAACGCCGTCCCCTGCGGGGCGACCACGTTTGTGATTCCCGCTTCGAACAAACTGATTAAATCAAGCTGGCCTTCGCACACGATCGCGCAATTTGCCTCAATCAATGCGCGCTTTGTTTTATCCAGACCAAAAAGCACGTTGCCTTTTCGGAAAAGCGGCGTCTCCGGCGAATTCAAGTACTTTGCCGCTCCCCTTTCGTCTTTTAGAAGCCGGCCGCTAAATGCGATCACTTCGCCAACGTCGTTGCAGATCGGAAACATGATTCGGCCACGAAAGCGATCGTACGATCGTTGGCCCGGCGCACCATCGGCATCCTCTTTGGTCTTGACCAGGCCGCTCGTGATAAGAGTCTGCTGGTCATAGCCGCGTCCGCGCGCCCAACTGCCAAACGCATCCCACTCATCGGGTGCGTAACCGAGCCGCCATCGTTTCGCGATTTCTCCCGTGATTCCACGTTCTTTCAAATATTTGCGCGCAGGCTCGGCAAATTCCTTCCTGATCAAATTCTCATGAAACCATGTGGCGGCCTCCCCGTGCAGCTGCAGCAGAGTGCGGCGAGCTTCGTGCTGATGATCTTCGGCGCCACTCGAACCCCGTTCTTCAATTACCGGGATTCCAACACGCGCCGCCAGCTTGCGCACTGCGGAAGGAAAATCGATGTGCTCGTAATCCATCACAAAGCGAAACACGCTCCCGCCCACGCCGCATCCGAAGCAGTGGAAGCTTTGCCGCTGCGGGCTCACATGGAACGACGCGGTTTTCTCCAGATGGAATGGGCAAAGCGCCTTGAAATTGGCCCCTGCGCGCTTAAGCGGGAAATAGGAACCGATCACTTCCACAATATCGTTCGCGGCGGCGATTTGCTCGATGGTTTGTGATGGAATTGCCACAGGCAGATGACAAACTTATCCGCAGCGGAGGAATTGAAAACATGAAGATGTTGTTGTCGATCCTGGAGGCATGCGCTCGGTCGCGCCCGATTAATAATGGGACGACACGGAGGTCGTCCCTCCGAGTCGCCCTACCGGCGATCACAATTTTCGCCGCGGCATTTTTCATCGCGCCAGCAACCGCGCGTGCCCGTCAGCTCATTCACAAAGGCGACGTAGTCGTAGTCCCGTTGAGTGGCGAAGTTTCCCCCTCTCTCCTGATGTTTCTACGCCGCGCCGAGAAAGCAGCCGAAGGCAGTGGCGCATCGGCGATTGTCTTTGAGATGGATACTTACGGCGGGCGACTCGACGCGGCGGCCGACATCGTGAACGCGCTCAATCACACCACCATTCCCACTTACACGTTCATAAACTCAAACGCCGGCTCGGCCGGCGCGATCATCGCCCTCGCCACACAGCATATCTACATGGCGCCTGTGAGCGCGATCGGCGCCGCCGCGCCGATTCTGCCGACCGGCGAAGACCTTCCGCCGACGGCGCGCGACAAAACGATCTCCTATTGGTCCGCGCTCATTCGCAGCTCGGCGGTTCGCAACGGACACAATCCCGATATTGGCGAAGCGTTCATGAACAAGGAGAAAGAAGTGAAAATCGGCGATCGCGTGATTCATCCCAAGGGAACGCTTCTCACCTTGAACGCGCAGGAAGCAACCCAGCGGATTAACGACAAACCTTTATTGGCGGATGGCATTGCTGATTCGATTGTCGATCTGGCGAAAAAAGCCGGACTCAAGGGCAACATCGCTTCATTTGTTCCCAGCGGCTTCGAGCAACTCGCCTTTTGGATCACGGCGTTTGCGCCGTTTCTGCTCCTGGTTGGAATTATCGGCGCATATCTCGAATTCAAAATTCCCGGGGCAAGTTTGCCGGGAATTATTTCAGCGATTTGTTTTGCGCTCTTTTTTCTCGGCCATTATCTGGCCGGGCTCGCCGGCTGGGAAGTCGTCGCGCTCTTTGTTCTTGGGATAGTGTTTGTCCTGATCGAGATTCTGTTTTTCGCGCACTCCACGATCGTGTTCGGCGTCATCGGAGTTTTCCTCATGCTCGGCTCACTGCTTTGGGCGATGATTGATCGCTACCCGGAGCAACCTTTTCTGCCCAGCGGCAAAATGCTCGCTTTTCCGTTGCTAAATCTTTTCATCGCAATCGCCGGGTCGTTCATCGCTATAGCAGTGCTCGCTCGCTATCTGCCACGTACAAGCTTTTACCGCCGGTTTGCATTGATCGATTCAAATCCGCCTGGCCCATCGCTGGCCGGCGCGCCGCGTCACTTCGAGACATCGCTCGCGCTCACTCCGGGAATGCAGGGCACAGCGGTCACGATTTTGCGGCCGAGTGGAAAAGCGCGTTTCGCCGATCACGTTGTCGACGTTGTCACCGAGGGCGAGTTCATTACCCCGCAAACAGCCGTCACCGTGATCCGAACCGATGGAATGCGAGTGGTGGTTAAGCGCGCATCGCAGTCTGAACAGATTTAACCGCCAGCCACCACTCGAACAAATTCGATACGGTCGCCTTCGGCTAATGAGCGCTTCGGCCATTCGTGTCGATGCACGGCAAGACCATTGTGCTCCACCAAAATAGATTGTGGCGGCAATTGATAACGTTCCACCAGATCCGCGATCGTTTCAGAAATACGCGCGTTCACAGTTTCGCCATTAACTGAGATACTGAGATTGTCATGCCCAAGATTGCGTTCGGCGGTCACCGGCGTTCGGCGTTTGATCGTTCTGTCATACGCCGCAAAGGGCTTGGTCCCAATCTTTCCACACCGGTTCGAAGCCGCGCTGGCGAAGGATCATGGCTATTTCGGCAGGCGAGCGCTCATCGCTGATCTCGAATTGCCCGGTCGCAAGCTGGTCTTCTCCGTTCTGGAATTCCGGGGCGACGATGCGACCGCGGACGGTGCGGTGCAGGTGTTGGCTGCCTTGTCGGGTATAGCCGCCGGGTTCGGTATGGCTTCCGGCACTCATCATCGTCACGCCTAACGACACCAGTGAATCGCGAAATGATGCCCGTTCGCGGGTGCTCAGCACAATTCCCACCTGGGGGAAAGTGATGCGCAATGCACAAACTAATTGCGCAAGCTCGCGGTCGCTTATCGGGAAAAGCGGCCGAAAACCGCCCGCTGCGGGCCGTAGCCGAGGCAAACTCACGCTAATCTGAGCTTGCCAGCAGTGCTTGAGCAGATATTCCACGTGAGCCGCGAGAGCGACGACTTCTTCGCGCCAGGCTGATAACCCAAAGAGCACGCCGATTCCAAGGCGGCGAAGTCCAGCCCTGTAGCCGCGCTCTGCGCAATCGAGGCGGAAATTAAAATCGCGCTTCGGCCCAGCGGTATGCATCTCGGCGTACACCGCGCGGTTGTAGGTTTCCTGATAAACTACCAGCCCTTCCGCACCAGCCTCTACAATCGTTAGGTAAGCGTCCGTCTCCATTGGAGCGACCTCGATCGAAATCGATGAAAAATCTGGTTGAAGAACCTGAACGCATTTCGCCAGATAGTGGCGGCTCACGAATTTTGGATGCTCGCCAGCGACGAGAAGAATTTGACGAAAACCCTGGCGTGCGAGATGACGCGCTTCCGTGATCATCTCATCGATCTCGAGCGTGACACGAAGAATCGGGTTATCACGCGAGAAACCGCAATATCGACAATTGTTGATGCACTCATTGGACAAGTAAAGCGGCGCGAAGAGCCGCATCGTCCGGCCAAAATTCTGCAACGTGAGCACCCGCGACATTTGTGCCATCGTTTCGAGTTCACGGTCGGACTTCGGGCCGATCAGATGCTCGAACCGATGGACGAGCTCCGATTTCCTGAGAGCCAGGTTGTCTAAGGTTTCCAAAAACGACATCAGCATAATTTCGTGCGCATGCAAGCGTTCGCAAACACCCGATGCAAAAAAAAGGCGGCGTTCGGAACATCCGAACGCCGCCTTCGGCAAATGCGATTGTCGATCCTTTAGAAGGCGAAATTAACCCCAGTGCGCACCATTCCGAAGTTGTTGTCTGGACCGTTAATAAAGTTCCAGCTGAAATCACTGATCCAGCCGATGTGTGGCGTGAAGCGGACTTCAATGCCAGCGCCGACTTGCCCGATTCCTTCGGCCTCGGAATCGCGCTGATGAGTGCTCAGAATTACGTCACCGTTAGCGGCCGTGCTAAATTGGAGGTTGTCTCGTTGTCCACCGCCAAAAATGCCACCGCCGCCACCAAAGATGTATGGAGCAAAACGAGTGCAAGGGATCGGGTAGCGCAGAGTCAGCGTGCCTAAAACAGATCCCACCGCATGGCTTTCGTGGAACCTATCGAAAGCAAACGCGCCTGAAGTCAGATCGATAAAGATATCATCGTGGGTTTGCCGCGCATCGACAGCCCAGCCTTCAATTCCGACACCGACGTAACGCCAGAAAAAGTATTTCAGGTCGATACCGCCGCCCCACGCATGATCAGTCAGCATGTATCGATCGTCTTGCCAGTCGTTCCCGGTAAACACGTATGTGCCCCAAAGTCCGACATTAAACTCTCTGTCCGCGTACCATTCCGGGCAAGGCGGTGGCGCTGCCACCTGCTTCATCTCTTTTCCGGAATAGGTCTCGGTGCCCGCAAAGCTGATCGAACTGATTGCTGCGACACCAAACAGGCTCAGTATCAATTTTTTCATCTTATTTCTCCTTTTTGGTTAAGTCTCCCCTGACACCTTGAACTCCAAACATATTGGAGCGTTTAAGTCAATAACGAAATTCGCTCCTCCTTTGGATGCCGCGAGTCTGGCTGGTCGTGCAAAATCGCAAGAATTTTTGAACTTGTTGAGGCGGCTGACAGCTTAGCTTTTGAGTTCCGCCCCAGTATTTGCATCGGTGATGACGAACTTCTCGTGGTGAAACGTCGGGTCGCCACGAAACATCAGCCGCCCAGCGTATCGGCGCTCCAGTTCCACCAGCAATTCTTCATCTTCCTCTTTCAACCGTTTTAAGACATCCGGATTTAAGATCACACGGATTTCGTGGATGCTGTCCTGATACTTGCGCATGACGGTATTGAGTGTGCGGTGCAATTCCACGCTTGTCGTCATGGAAGTCTTCACCACACCGCGCCCGCCGCAGTACGGACAATTTTGGTAGATTGTATCGCTGAGGCTTTCCTGCGCACGCTGTCGCGTCATTTCCATCAAACCGAGTGCAGAAATCGGCAGCACATGGGTCTTGGCTTTGTCGCGTTTCAACCGTTCCTTCATCAGGTTGTAAACCATCTGTTGGTCCTTCCGGCTCTTCATGTCGATGAAATCGCCAATGATCAAACCACCAATATTACGTAACCGAAGCTGACGCGCGATTTCATCTGCTGCCTCCAGGTTCGTCTGCAAAATCGTCTTCTCGACATCGCGTCCCCCTTTGTTGCGGCCAGTATTTACATCGATGGCGACGAGCGCCTCGGTCTCATCGATCACAATATAGCCGCCACACTTCAACCAGACTTGCCGATGGAAAGCGTCATCGATTTGCTTTTGCACGCCGAAAGTTTCGAAAATCGGCATTGCACTATCGTAGAAGTGAACTCGATTCCGTGCGCGCCGGGAAATCTGGCCAACCATTTCCATCATTCGATCCGTTGACTCCCAATCATCGCAGACGACTTCATCGATCTCCTCAGTAAGAAAGTCCCGCACGGTACGTTCAGCCAAATCCGGCTCCTCAAAAACACGGCACGGCGCCGGACGCTCACGAATCAATTGCTCCACTTTAGCCCATTGATCGAGAAGGAAGCGCAGATCGCGCACAAAGTATCGCGCGCGCTGGCTTTCGCCGACCGTGCGGATGATGACGCCGACGCCTTCGGGAATATCCAGTTCGCGCAGAATCTTACGCAGTCGGTCGCGCTCTCTGGGGTTCTCGATTTTTCGCGAGATGCCGCTGCGATCGCTGAATGGCATGAGGACCAGATAGCGTCCTGCAAAACTAAGGTTGGTCGTAACTCGCGGTCCTTTCGTTCCGATCGGACCTTTGGTTACCTGCACAATTACGTCCGAACCAACCGGGTAGATACTCGGTATATCTTTTACCGTGATCCGTTTTCGCGGGCGCTTATTCGCATGCCGATCGATTTCTTCCACTCCGCTGTCAAGCGCGGCCGGAATCGCGTCCCAGAAATGAAGGAAGGCATTTTTTTCGAGGGCGACGTCGACAAACATCGCCTTCAACCCCATCTCGATGTTCTTGACTTTACCCTTGTAAATACTGCCGACGATATTCCGCGAGTTTTTGCGCTCGACGCTGTATTCCTCGAGCCGACCATTCTCGAGCAGCGCGACGCGCGACTCGAGCTTTTCTACGCTGAGTATGAGTTTGTTGCCGGTTTTCCGTGAGGAAAGACCCAAGATTTTTTTTACCTTGTCTATCATAAAAGTGAAGGGGTTGACCGATCAGAAACGAAATTGCCGATGCGTTCCGGGGCAAAGTCTCTGGTCGAAAGTTCATCGAGTTCCACGCTTGCGGTTGGGTGGCGGTGGTGTCGGAGCGGACGCCGGTTGGCGCCGTATCCCAAAGAGCCGCTGGAAAAAGTTGCGGGGAGGAGCCGGCGCCGCAACCGGGACGGCGCGAGCCACACGAGGCGTCGTCCGCCGCCGGACACTCCCTTGAGAATCTGCATCCGGTTCTACATCAGGGGCTGCATCTGAACTTGCCATCTGCGCGTCCGCATTTTGGGAAGAATCGGCATCCTCTTCGTCATTGCCCCCGAGATTTCCGCCCGCGTAACTTACGTCCTTGATCATCTGGAACGGGTTCGATTTGTGCGCAGGCGAAAGCCAGGCCACTTGCATATCAAAGTCGCCCTTATCCATCGCCAATGTGCGTTCCAAGATTCGCGTCGCGATCGGTCCGGCGACGCTGCCACCGTGTTCGCCGCCCTGCACCATCACCGCGACCACATACTTGGGATTATCAAATGGGGCAAAACAGGCGAACCACGCGACCGTGTCCTTGTGACCGCGATCGGTAGCCTGGGCCGTTCCGGTTTTCCCGGCAACCTGCACATCCTTTAGACGCGCCTTTCCTCCGGTCCCGCCATCTTCATTGACAACCTTCCAGAGGCCTTTGCGGACAAGCTCGATTTGATCGCGCGAAAGTTCTTTGCGCAAATCCGATCGGATCCGCGGGGTCTGCGGGACTGCGACCTTGCCATGCTCGTCCAGCACGGGAGTGCCGTCCTGATTCAAAACTTTGTCGACCAGCCGCGGATAATAACAAACACCGCCATTCGCGATCGCCGCGTAGGCGATTGCCAATTGCAGCGGCGAAACAAGCGTGTAGCCCTGGCCGATTGAAACGTTGGCCGTTTGCGCTTGCGACCATCGCTCCTGCGGATGGTGCACCTGCATCCACTCCGGGCCGGGCATATTTCCCACCTGTTCGCCGGTCAATTGCAAGCCCGATTCCTCGCCGATTCCCAACATCTTTCCAACTGCGTCAATCGACTGAATGCCAGCGGCATTTCCGTACTGATAAAAAAACGAATCGCAAGAGACTTTGATCGCGTCGGCCAGGCCGAGCGTACCGTGCGTATAATGTTTTTCTGCAACCCAGCACTTGAAATAGTGATCGCCGTAACTCACACCGCCGCTGCAATTGTAGCGAGCGTTCTGGAGGTTCTTACTCAAACCGGCCAGCGAGGTGATGAGCTTGAATGTTGATCCTGGGGGGAGCGCGCTCACAGCCCGGCTTACGAGCGGGTCGCCTTCATCTTTTTGCAACGCCTTCCAGTCTTTCGCTTTAATACTTGGGATAAAAGTGTTCGGATCGAATGACGGCACCGAAACCATCGCCAGAATGTTGCCGTTGTTTGGATCGACGACGACCGCCCCGGCGCGGCTGACAGCGCGCAGCGCCTCCTCCGCGATCGCTTGAATGCGCGCATCCAGCGTGAGGAAAACATTTGCCCCTTGCTGCGGCGGATCTTCGTGCAACACGCCTTCGATCGTGCCTTTGGCGTTACGCCGCAAATAGCGCACGCCAGGCTTGCCGCGCAGATATTCATCCATCGATTTCTCGATGTTGGATTTTCCGTCCACGTCGCCCTGATAAAACGTGTACTTGCGCGCTTCTTCTTTGTTCGTGTCGTCCGGCGCGCCGACGTAACCGAGAATGTGCGCAGCGAGCGCGCCGTAAACGTAGGAACGCACCGGCTTGATCGCGATATCCACGCCTGGCAACCCGACATCATGTTCCGAAAACTTCGCCATCGTTCGGAAATCGATGTCTTTGATGTAGGAGAACGGCACCTCGGTGTCGTTGCGATAATGGCGCGCGAGCTGTCCGGCGTTGTAGTCGCGCGCAAGATCAAGATCGTCCAGGCGCGGGACGATGCCGTTATTTACGATCTGGATGATGTCTGGCTCTTTCTGATCTTTCGGCATTCCGTTGATAATCGCTCGATACTCTGTCAGGGGCGGTGGACCGAAGCGTTCGCGATAGCCTTTGACCATTTCCGGCAGATAAAAATCGACTTCATAGCTCGCCCGGTTTTGGACAAGCGCCAGTCCGTTGCGGTCCCTGATCTCACCGCGCACCGATGGAATTCGCACCGTTGCTTGAGAGCTCCCGCGAAGTTGAGCGGTCCATTCGGCACCATGCGCCACTTGTATCCACCAAAGTCTGAGGCCAAGGGCGCCGATGCCCATCAGCATCAGGAGTCCAAGAAATTGAATTCGCAAACGCGAGCTCAT
>Ga0307278_10001136_pt1 | contig 13203 bp, 15 predicted proteins | sample ER_DNA_117_FD_194482 | JGI IMG/M metagenome (GOLD analysis project Ga0307278, IMG submission 194482) | Bulk soil microbial communities from the East River watershed near Crested Butte, Colorado, United States - ER_DNA_117 | ecosystem: Environmental > Terrestrial > Soil > Floodplain | place... | reverse complement strand
CCGACGTGACCCCAGAGATGAAGGTTTCCTGCCTGGAGGTGTTCGGGCCGCTCTGCACGGTGTCGGCCTACGACTCGGTCGACGAAGCCTTCGCGCTCGCGAACGGTACGGAGTACGGCCTGCAGGCCGGCATCTTCACGGGCAGCGTCCACACCGCCCTCGCCGCCGCCAACAAGCTCGAGTTCGGCGGCGTCACGGTGAACGAGGCGCCCACCTTCCGCGCCGACCAGATGCCCTACGGTGGCGTCAAGGCCTCGGGGAACACAAAGGAAGGTCCGCACTATGCCGTTCGCGAGATGACCGAAGAGCGCCTGGTCGTACTGGCCGTCTGACGCGTTAGACTCGGGCCGCACGATGCCCTGGGTCAGGAGACCGCGACGGCCGCCTGCGGGGGAGCCGGCTCCCGAAGCGCCGGGCGTGGCGCCGCCCCGGGCCGCCGACCCGGTTGAACGGCTACCCCGTCCCTCACGCATGCGCCGGGAGCGACGCCTCCTCGCGCGCCGGCGCGAGGTCGAGCTCCGTGACGTGGGCGGGCTGGCCGTGGAGATGGCTCGCCGCGACCGTTTTCGTCCGGAGCTCATCTTCGAGCGCGCCAACGACGTTCTCCGCCTGGAACAGCGCATGCACGAACTGGACGGATTCCTGATCGCGTTCGCCGCCGCTCCTCGCGGGATGCGTTCCATGCCCACCTGCCGCTGCGGAGCACCTCTCCTCCCCGGAGCTCATTTCTGCTCCAACTGCGGCCGGCCCTCAGCCGCGGCGCCGCCGGTACTCACCTGCTCGCACTGCGGCCAGCCTCTTCCCGCCGACACGAACTTCTGCGCGTTCTGCGGAAACGCGGTCTCAGCCGAAGAGCTCGGCGGCGCGCCGGACCTGAACGACACGATCGTCCCGCGGTGGTCAGCCCGAGAGGAGTCCTGATGGCCGAGCCGCCACCGCCACCTCCGCCGCCCTCCGGCCGTGGCGTCCCCCCTCCCCCCGTGCCGCCTCCGCCGGAGCCGGGCCTCTGCCCGCGGTGCGGAGCTCCCCACGATCCCTACCAGGAGTACTGCCTGGAGTGCGGCCTCCGCCTGCCTCCGCCCTACGGCATGCGTTCCGGAGAGATCTGGTCGCGCGACTCTCCGCTCTGGCTCTGGGCGGCGCTGCTCGCCCTTCTCCTCGTGGCGCTCGTGGCCGGGGCGATCGTGGCGATCGCCGCCACCCGCGGCGACAATGAAGGTGGGCCGAGGGCATCCATACCGGTCGTGTCGACCGGGCCGAGCACGACCGACACGGTCGGGATCATCACCCAGCCTCCTACGGTCACCATCAATCCGCCGACGACGACCTTCGGGTCGACCACCACGCTCCCGACCACGACCGTCGGGTCGACGACGACGCTGAGCACGACCACGACGACGACCGGGAACGTCACGTGGCCTGCCGGGAAGGACGGTTATTCCATCTTTCTCAAGTCGGTGCCCACGAGCGAGGGCCGCGCCAAGGCGGACGCAGCGGCGCAGCGGGCCCGTAACAACGGGCTGTCGCAGGTCGGCGTCCTGAACTCCTCCGACTTCTCGAGCCTGCGACCCGGCTACTGGGTGACGTTCACCGGCATCTACGACACACAGCAGCAGGCGAACGCGGCTCTTCCGAACGCCAGGGCCCGCGGCTTCCCGACCGCTTACACCCGACCTGTGCGCGATTAGGAGGGCTTGACGAGACATCATCTGTGCCGCCGGAGGCGCGCCGCTTGCCCCAACGCATCGCGTTCAAAATGACGAGTCGCCCCAACGCATCTGCGTTCAGAATGACACGGGGCTCCCTGCGTCCTTGCCTCGGAACGACCGTCCCGTCCCGGCGACGAGTGACGTTCCGCCAAACCCTCCCAGCGCCCACGAGTTTGTAACACCGGCACCCGGTACTTTGTGACAGTACGGTCCGGGTGTAGGATGGCTCTCTAGAACGCCCCTCGCACGGCTCCTTAATCTTCGCTTAACCCACTTTGCAGGTATTTCATCGGGCAGCACGGTAAGCTCGATGCCGCCAGCCAGGACGGGAAGGTCGCCCGCATGTATCAGTACTCGAGAGCCATTTATCGCTCCATCAAAGACCTGATCGACCCGTACGCCGACGTCGAGAAGCAGCTCGAATACCGCCGCGAAGTGCTGGCCGCGTGCGAGGACACCGTCGAGCGCCTGGCCAAGGATCCGCGCTACTTCGCGAACCCCGACCGGACGCTCTTCCAGGACATCCGCCGCTACTTCCCCATTACCTGCCAGGCCCAGGTCTCTTGGGCGGTGACCGAGGGCATCAACGCCGCGGTGGAGTTCATCGAGGCGCAGATCGAGGCGGGCGCGTTCGACGGCGGGGTCGCCCGCTGCCGCGCGACCACGCGCAAGGGCAAGCCGTGCCAGCGCACGCCGCTCCCCGAGCGCGAGTACTGCCCGTCGCACCAGCACCTCGAAGCAACGCCCGCCGCCGCGTAGCTTTCAGGGATAGAGCTTGCGGTGCTCGTCGAGCATCGCGACGAACTGAGCGAGACGCCGGGCGCGGGTCTCGGGCTTCCTCGCGTTCTGGAGCCGGTACAGGATCGCGTAGCGGTTCCTACTGTCGAGCGACGAGAAGAACTCCGCGGCTCGGGGGTTTGCGTCCAGCTGCCGCTGTAGGTCGTCCGGCACCGTGGCCGTCGATTGCGGCTCGTAGGCAGCCTCCCAGCGACCGTCTGCCTTGGCTCGCTCCACCTCCCTGAGCCCGGCCGGCTGCATCCGGCCACGCGCGATGAGGTCGAGCGCCTTCTCGCGGTTGACGCGCGACCACGTGCTCCTCGGCCCCCGAGGGGTGAACTTCTGCAGGAAGAACTGCTCGTCGAGCGAGCGCCGCTGACCGTCGATCCATCCGTGGCAGATGGCGATTTCGAGCGCCTCTGCGTGGTTGACGCTCTCTATTCCGGACGTCTTCTTGGCAATCTTGAGCCAGACGCCCGGCGAGATCTCATCATTGGCCCTTAGCCAGCGCTCCCACTCACGCTGGGACCGGAACGGCTTGATCGCCAGCTCGTTCATCTAGCCCTAGCCCAGGACGAGCTGCTGGTGCGGCTCAATGTTCGAGACGCTGACGCCGACGAGCCGGAGAGCGCCGGGCCGGTCCGCAAGCGCGCGGTCGAGGAGAGCGCAGGCCAGTTCCCCGATCCGCTCCGCGTCGGCAGAGCCGACCGGGGAAGTCGTGGAACGGCTGCGAATGGAGAAATCCGGATAGCGAAGCTTGGTCGTGACGGTGCGTGCGACCCGGTCGTCCCTCGTGAGTTGCTCGGCCAGGCCGAGGGCCATGCGGTGGAGCTCGGCGTGGAGCTGCTCGCGGTCGGCGACATCCCGCGGAAAGGTCTCCTCCTGGCTGATGGAGACACTCGCCGGTGCCGTACGCTCGAGCCGCCGCGTGTCGATCCCCCGCGCACGTTCGCGAAGCAGGCGCCCGATCTTCCCCGGGAGCACCCGTGCGAGATCTCCGTCTTCCAGCGCTGCCAGCCCGCCGATCTGATCGATCCCGGCGCCACGGAGGCGCTGCTCCGCCCGTGGACCGACGCCCGGCAGGAGCCGCACGGCGAACGGCGCCAGAAACGCCGCCTCGCATCCCGGCGGCACGACGGTGATCCCGCCCGGCTTGCGCCTGTCGCTCGCCACCTTGGCGACGACCTTGCTGGTCGCCACGCCCAGAGAGCAGGAGAGACTCGTCGCGCCCTTGACGGCGACCTGGACGGCTTCTGCCAAGTCCCGCGCCCTACGGAAGTCCGCCAGGACCTCCGCGAAATCGAGGTAGCCCTCGTCCATCCCCGTGCGCTCCACCGTCGGGACGACCTCGCGCACGGCTGTCCAGACGGAGCGTGAGTACTCGCCGTACGTCCGGTGCCGGGGACGTACGAACACCGCCCGCGGACACCGCCGGAGGGCCTCCGCGCAGCTCATCGCCGAGCGGATGCCGTACTTGCGAGCCTCGTAGTTGGCGGTGGCCACTACGCCCCGTCCATGTGGGTCGCCGCCGACCACGAGTGGCCGCGTGGCGAGCTCCGGCTGCTCCAGCTCCTCGACGGCTGCGAAGAACGCGTCGAGATCGAGATGCGCGACGATCGCGGGAGAACTTGCCACGGCTGAAAGAATAGGACCCTTGTCGCACGACACTGACAAGCTGATCCGGCAACTGTCGCTCGTTGCCTTCCTCATGGCGGAGCGGCGACCGCTGACCGCCCGGGACATCAAGTCGACTGTCGAGGGCTATTCCGAGATGTCGGACGAAGCGTTCGCCCGCCGGTTCTACTCGGACCGCACGGAGCTCATCAACCTCGGAGTCCCCCTCCACTCGCAACGGGACGAGTTCACCGGCGAGGAGCTCTACACCCTGCGCTCCGAGAACTACTTCCTGCCCGAGCTCAGGCTCGAGGAGGACGAGCTCGCGGCGCTGCAGACCGCGCTCTACCGTCTCGAGGGCGAGTTCGCCTATTCCGAGCCCTTGCGCCTCGCCCTCCAGAATCTCGCCCTCGGCCGCCCCGGCCTCGATGAGGAACGAACGGAAACCGCCGTGCGAATCGCCGTCCGCGACCCGGACTACTCGCCCGAGATGTCGGGTCGCCTGACCAAGCTCGAGAACGCGATCGCGAAGCAGCGCACGGTCAAGTTCCCGTACTACTCGATTGCTCGGAACGTCGAGTCCGATCGAACGGTCAACCCGTACGCCCTGCTCCACGACCGTGAATCTTGGTACGTGATCGGTCTGGACCAGGACGCCAAGGACATTCGCACCTTCCGGGTCTCACGCGTTCGCGGCGACATCCGCTTCGCCACCCGACGGGAGCGCGACTTTCGGGCGCCTACGGCCTTCGAGCCGGCGGAGTATCGCGGCCGCCAGGACTGGCAATTCGGCAAGATCGTCGGGGAGGCCGAGATCGAGCTCGACCCGAATACCGCCTGGTGGGCCGAGCGGATGATCGAGCGCGGCGAGGTGGAAGAGGATGTCTTCACGACGCCGTACGCCGGCCTGGACGCGCTGGCGGGCTGGGTCCTCCGCCAGGAAGGACGGGCGCGTCCACTCGCACCTCCGGCTCTCGTCAAAGAGGTCGAGCGCGGCCTCGGACGCGTCGTCGAAGTGCACGAGGGTGAGCCGTCGAAGCCGCCACGGGCCGCAGCCGCCAAGAAGCCGGTTGCGGAGCCGGAGCGACCTGCCGGGCCCGTGACGGCCGAGCGCTTCGGCGTCCTCCAGGCGCTGCTCGCCTACCTCCTCGACAGCTGCGGCGAGCGCTCGTCCGGCACCATCCCCGCGGACGAGCTCGTCGAGCGCTTCCACATTCCTCCCGATCAGCTCGACGACCACCTCCAGCTGCTCAACCTGGTCAACTTCGGAGGAGGCTGCTACGCGGTCTACGCCTCGCTCGAGGACGGCGTCGTACGGGTGGACAAGGAGCTGTTTGGCGACACCTTCCGCAAGCCACCGCGGCTGACGCCGCTCGAGGCGCGCGCGATCCAGCTCGCGCTCGAGTTCGTCGGGCCGTCCATCGCGGCCCAGGCGAACACCCAACTCGACCGCGTGCGCCAGAAGCTCGCGGACACCTTCGGCGAGTTCGACGTCGAGGAGCCTCCCGACCGCATCGCACTGAGCGAAGAGGAGGGCCTGATCGCGACTCTTTCAAAGGCCATCGCCGAGCATCGTGTGGTCGAGATCGAGTACACCGCCGTCGGCGAGGAGACCAGCGTTCGCGTGATCGAGCCGCACGCGCTCGAGCGGGAACTTCCCTGGTGGTACGTGCACAGCTGGGATCGCACCAGGGACGCGCAGCGAAGCTTCCGGCTCGACCGCATGCGCCGCGCCGAGCTGCTCGAGGAGAGCTTCGAGCCCCGGGGTGAAGTCGTGCCCCAGAAGCTCCGGGACGTCAGCACTGCGCGCGTCCTGTTCTCGCCCGTGGTAGGGCGCTGGCGGGTGGAGCGCGGCGCGCATCAGCTCGCCAAGGGCTACGCGCTCGAGGAGGTCCGCTTCGGCAGCCTGGACTGGCTGGTGGGAGAGATCCTCTCCTACCGCGGCGAGGCGGAGGTGCTCGAACCGGTGGAGCTGCGCCGCGAAGTCCTGCAGCGGGCCAAGCGGCTGAAGTCCCTGCTCGGCAAAAAACCGGCGCGGGCACGCGGCTAGCTCGGCAATTGCTCCTCTACGACAGCCCGGTCTCCGGCAACTGCTACAAGGTTCGACTTCTGCTCGCGCACCTCGGGATCCCATACGAGCGGCGCGAGCTCTCCGTGGTCGACCGCTCGAACCGCTCCGAGGTGCTCGGCGACTTGAACCCAGCCCAGCGCGTCCCAACGCTGGTGCTGGACGACGGCAGGGCACTCGGCGAGTCGGGGGCCATCCTCTGGTACTTCGCCGAGGGAACCGAGTTCGTCCCCGAGGACAGCTACGAGCGGGCGCAAATGCTCCAGTGGATGTTCTTCGAGCAGTACGACCATGAGCCAGCGCTCGCCGTTGTGCGCTTCTGGGTTGCGTACTCGGGGCGTCCGGAGGCGTTCGCGGACCGGTTGGAGGAGCGGATGGCTGCCGGTTACCGCGCTCTCGACGCGATGGAGCGTCACCTGGACAGCAGGCAGTTCTTCGTGGGCGACCGCCTATCGTTGGCCGACATCGCCCTCTACGCGTACACGCACGTAGCCCCCGAGGGCGGCTTCGAGCTCGACTCGTACCCGGCCATTGGAGCCTGGCTCGACCGGGTGGCCGCCAAGCCCGGGCACGTCCCGATCGACGCCTAACGCAGCTAGCCGATCGGCAGCCGAATCGTGAATGTGGCGCCGCTCCCGGGGTCGGAGCGGACGTCGAGGGTGCCACCGTGCGCCTCGGCGATCGACCGGGCGATCCACGCCCATCTCTCGTAGCCCCGGGGATACCCGCTGGAGATAACGCCCACCTCGAAGACGGCGAACGGCACGGCGAACAGCCGCACCCAGGCGATCCAGCGCTCGATCTGCCGGCGCCGCTGGACCTCAGCCGTCATCCCGAGAGGCGCCCGGCCGCCCAGAGCGCATGCTCGCGCACCATCTCGTCCGGATCGTCGCGATAGCGGTCTACGGCCTCGGCAAGGGAAGAATCTCCGGAGTTGCCCGCGGCTACGAGCGCGTTTCGGCGCAAGTAGCGCGCGTCGTTGCGGGGAAAGTAGAGGCGGTCATAGCGCGTTCGCAGCTCGTCTGCGGGCGCCTCGAGCCAGTCGAGGAGGGACACCACCGGCTCAGCTTCGCCCGGCAGCGGCTCGCCGGCCCGGCGCTTCTCCACGCCTCGGTTCCAGGGGCAAACGTCCTGGCAGATGTCGCACCCGTAGACCTGAGCTCCGAGCTCGGCCCGGTACTCCTCTGGAATCGAGCCGGGCGCCTGTGTCCAGTAGGAGAGACAGCGCGTCGAGTCGAGCACGCCGGGCTCGTCGAGCGCGCCGGTGGGGCAGGCGTCGATGCAGCGCGTGCACGACCCGCAGTCGAGCGCCAGCGGGGCGCTCGCCTCGATCTCGGTGTCGGTGATCAGCGTCCCCAGTACCACCCACGAGCCGAATTTGCGGGTGATGAGAACCGTGTTCTTCCCGTAGAAGCCGACGCCCGCCCGGGCGGCGCCTTCCCGATCGACGTGCTGGTTCTCGTCCACGAGCACGCGATAGCGGCCCCCGATACGCGTGCCGAGCTCGTCGAGCTTCTCTCGCAGCTCCGCATAGAAGTCTCGCCAGGTGTAGCGCGGCAGGCGGCCTTCCCCGGGCTCAGGCTCCGGGCCGGGGACGTAGTAGCTGAGCGCCGCGGAGACAACCGTGCGAGCGTCTGGCAGGAGAGTCTCCGGATGGCAGGACACCTCCGGCTGGGCCATCGTGAAGCGCATGCGGGCGAAGAGCCCGCGCTCGCGGCGGTCGCGGATGTGGCGCTCCGTTTCCTCGTACGGCTCCACCGGCGCGGCGCCCACGACGTCGATCCCGAGCTCGCGGGCCGCGCGTTCGAGCTCTCGCTGGGTCACAAGGGGAAGTTAGCAGCGAAAAACGTCCCCGTTAGGATGGGCGCGTGAAGGCTGTGCGCATCCATGAGGACGGCGGTCCCGAGGTGCTCCGCTACGAGGACGTGGAGGATCCGGCGCCCGGCCCTGGAGAGGTGCTCGTCCGCCTCCGGGCCGCCTCGCTCAACCATCTTGATCTCTGGATCCGGCAAGGGCTTCCCTCGGTCCCGAAGCCGCGGATACTCGGCGCGGACGGCGCGGGCGTCGTCGCGGCGCTGGGCGAGGGAGCCGACACGTTCTCCGAGGGAGACCGTGTCGTTCTGAACCCCGGCCTGGACGACGGCGCCCGCATCCTCGGCGAGCACATGGACGGGACGCACGCCGAGTTCGTCGCCGTGCCCGCGGAGTACGTCCATCCGATCCCCGGGGGCTTGTCCTTCGAGGAGGCGGCGGCCTTCCCACTGGTTTACGAGACCGCGTACCGCATGCTCGTAACCAAGGCAAGGATCGAAGAGGGCGAGTGGGTTCTCCTCTGGGGGATCGGGAGCGGCGTCGCCTTGGCCGCTTTCGTCATTGCAAAGGCCCTGGGAGCGCGCACGCTCGTTACGTCTTCGAGCGCGGAGAAGCTGGCGCGAGCCGCCGAGCTCGGCGCGGATGCGACGGTCAACCACGCGGAGGACGACGTCGCCGCGGCCGTCAAGGAGGCGACCGGCGGGCGCGGCGTCGACGTCGTCATCGAGCACGTTGGCGAGGCTACGTGGAAGACGTCGCTTCAGTCAGCCGCGCCGAATGCGCGGGTGGTCGTCTGCGGGGCGACGAGCGGCCCGAACCCGCCGGCGCAGCTCCATCGCATCTGGTGGAAGCAGCTCGCCGTGTACGGCTCGACCATGGGGACGAGGGAGGACTTCAAGGGCGCGTACGAGCTGGTCGCCCGCGGCGCCGCTCAGCCGATCGTCGACCGCGTCTTCCCGCTCGAGGAGGCCCCTGCGGCGCACGAATACCTCGAGGAAGGCCGCCAGTTCGGGAAGGTCGTCCTCGAGATTCCGGGATAGCCGCTAGCCGAAGCCGAGGACGAACTTGGCGTCGTCCGACATGCGCTCGGGTGACCACGGGGGGTCCCAGGTGAGCTCCGACTCGACCTGGTCGACGCCCTCCATCCCCGACACGGTCTCCTCGATCTGCTGCTGGATCATCGGGCCGACAGGGCAGCCCATCGAGGTAAGCGAGAACGTGACGTGGACCTTCGGCCCTTCGACCTCGACGTCGTAGAGAAGACCCAGCTCGACGATGTCCATGCCGAGCTCAGGGTCCTCGACGGCGCGGAGAGCATCGGTGACCTCGTCCTTGGAAGGCACAGTGCCAGTCTAGCCCGCAGCGAGTGCGACGCCCTCAGTACCCCTGCGGCGGCGTACACTTTTTCGAAGTGATGGCCCGGCCACCCTCTCCCCCACCCGAGCAGCGGCTCCGTGACGCGATCGCAGCCGTCTCCGGAGGCCACCCCCTTGTCACGCTCGGCGAAGTCGCCCGAGCGATTCCGATCCCGCTTGGCGTGGAGACGATTGGAATCCGCCTCCGCGCGAAGGACGGTGAGAAGCTGTTCCACCTGCTCGCGATGGACGGCGCCGGCCCACGAGAGATCAGCCGTCGCGCTCTGGAGCCCTTCTCGCTCGCCCTCATCCGGAGCCTCGTCGCGCTCGGCCCGGAGCACTCGCTGTCCCGCGGGCTGGGACATCGCTGGGTGGGAGGCCGCTGGATCTTCAACGGGAAGGAGGCGGTCGGCGTGCTCACCGCCGGGACCCGGACGGATCGCAAGCCAACCGAGGAGCAGGAGCAGCTTTTTACCGACGTCGCCACCCAGCTCGGCGCGGCGATTCGCTCGATCGACCGCTCGACGACGACGCTCGCGCGAGCCTCTGCGCTCCTCGCGCGCAACGCGAACGAGCCCGCTGTTCGGCCCAACCCGGCGCTCGACTCGCTCCGGCCACGTGAGCGGACGATCCTCGCTCTCTACGCCGAGGGATTGTCGGCCGAGGCGATCGGCCGCATGCTCTTCATCTCGCCGCACACTGTCCGCACGCACGTCAAGAACGCCTTCCGGCGGCTCGGAGTTCATTCGCGCGACGAGGCGGCCCGCCTCGTCCATACGGACGAAGTCGCCCGCATCATCTAGACCTCTTAACCCGATGCTCAGCCGAGCAGGCGGACTTCTTCGCGTCGCTCGCGCGCGAAGAAATGGATCCCGTCGACGAACCGGACCCAGTTGTGGCGGGTGCACATGACGATCGAATGCGTGCGCGCGCTGTCCGTCAGGAAGCGAACGCCCCGGAGGACGTCGCCGTTGGTGACACCGGTCGCGGCCACGATCACTTCCCCGGGCGCGAGCTCGTCCGTCGTGAAGACCTTGTTCACGTCGTCGATCCCGTGCTCCCTCGCGGCGTCGATCTCGCCGCGCGTCGTGGGCCAGAGCTGAGCCTGCAGCTCACCTCCAAGGCATCGCAGTGCAGCCGCGGAGAGCAGCGCCTGGCGAGCACCGCCGATGCCGATCGCCAGATGGTCGTTCGTCCCACGGATTGCGGCGGTGATCGAGGCGGTGACGTCGCCGTCCTGGATCAGCTTGATGCGGGCGCCCGCGGCCCTGATCTCTTCGATGAGGTCGTGGTGACGCGGACGGTCGAGAACGATTGTCGTGATGTCCTGCGTGTTGCGCCCGAAGGCTTCGGCGATGACGCGGATGTTCTCTCCGACCGGGAGCTCCAGGTCGATATGTCCCCGCGCGACGGGGCCGACGGCCATCTTGCGCATGTACATCGGGGGCAGGCTGGGGAAGCTGCCCGCCTCGCCCACTGCGATCATCGACATGGCGCCGTAGTCGCCGCGCGCCACCACCGCGCGCCCCTCCAGCGGGTCGACGGCCAGGTCCACGAGCTCGCCTCCCTGCCCGACGGTCGTCCCGATCGCGAGGGGATCGTCTTCGACCTCGCCTCCGACGACGATGCGCCCCTCGATGTCGAGCTCCTCGAGCCGCTCGCGCATGGCGGTAGTCGCGGCCTGCTCGGCCCCCTCCACGTTGCCACGCCCGAGCCAGCGAGCGCCGGCCAGCGCGGCTGCCTCCGTCACGGCCGCGTAGGCCTCGCACCGGCAGAGGGTGCGAACCTGCGTGCTCACAACGGGGCGCGCACGCGCTCGACCTCGGCGAGGACGAGCTCGACGACCTGGTCGACCGTCGTCTCCACGTTTGCGTTGTCGATCACCGGAATCCCTGTCTTGACCGCCCGCGCCACGAGATGTTCCTGCAGCCGCCTGATGTCGGGAAGCGCCCGCAGATACTTGTCGAACGGGCGCAGGCCCTCGGAGTCGCGCGTCCAGAAATGCGCAGCGTGCTCGTCCTCGTCCTCGATCGTGAGAAGCACCTGGCAGAACACGGCTCCGTCGACCGGCTCGAGCAGGCCCGGGACGATGTGAACGCCTTCGAGAGCGAGGGAGTACCCCTCCTCGAGCGCACGGCCGAGGACTGCCTTGACGCCGACCAGAACGTTCCGAGTCTGGTCGAGAAAGCCTCGGAGGACGGCATCCGCCTCCGACTCGTCCTCCGCCACGGCGGGCGCGGCCTCGAAGCTCGAATAGTGGATTGCGGGCATGAACTCGCGCGAGAAGAACGCACGCATGGTCTGGCGGACGACGTCGGTGGAGGTCACCCGCGTGATCCCGAGGCGGTGCGCGACCTCCGTGGCGACCGTGGACTTCCCCGTGCCCGTGGCCCCTCCCACGAGGACGACGAGCGGCACGTCGAGGCGGTCGAGAGCCTCGAGGCCGGACTGGGACACGGTGCCGATGAGGGCGGAGTCGGGAGGCCGGCGGTCGGTCATGCGGGCACGCCTCCGGCGACTCGGTCGGCCAGCGCGGCGACGAGCTGGTCGAGATCGTGCTCACCGCGGAGCGGGCGTACCTCGTTGTCGCAGAGTACGAGCTCGACCTCGCGCTCCGCCGCCGTCTCCGCGACCACGTCGATCGCCGCTGCCTTCAGCTCGACGAGATAGACCTCGGCCGAGCGAGCCTCGACGGAGGCCAGGTCGGCTCGGAGCTCCTGCCGCCGGCCGAGATTCCCCGAGACGAGAACCACATCGGCGCCGTGTTCCCGGGCCAGGTGCTCGCGCAGACGGGCGTGGATTCCGTCGGGCGCCGTGGAGAAGAAGGCCACCCGGCGTCCCTTGATCGAACCGACGGGATTCGGGCGGAAGATCGTCTCGACGACCGGCAGACCGGGTCTGACGCGATCGATCGCCTCCTTCAACGACTCGAGCTCCACAGGATCGATCAGAGGTTCCTCGCAGCCGGTGAGGATGACGAGATCGGAGAGGAGCAGCCGATACGCGCCGAAAAAGCCGGTGATCGTCTCCGGGTCCTGCGCGGCTCCGGCGACGAGGACGCGCCCACCCGTAGCGACCGGCGGGAAGGCTGCTCCGCTGCCCTCGAAGAGGACGAGATCGGGCGCCAGCGAGGCGGCGAGCCGTGCGGCCTGCGGAAGGTTCGAGAAGAACGGCGCGCCCGCGAGACCTCCGCCGCAGCGGCGAGCTCCTACTGTCGTCACCCGCGCCATCGCGGCGTCCTCCAGGTAGTCGGAGGCCGCGTGCACGCCCGAGCGCGAGAGCTCGAGCAGGTCCTCGAGGGCCGGCTCCGGCTCCGCCACGATGGGCTCCCGGGGACCGCCCCGACCCATTGCGACCACGACTACCTCGCGGTCGCGCGCGAGCAGGCGCGCCACGTGGCCGGCGACGGCGGTCTTGCCGACGCGCTTCCCCGTCCCGATGACGGCGAGCGAGGGAAGCTCGAACGGCTCGAAGCGGACCGGATCGAAGCGGAAGTCGGCACCCAGGTACGACAGCCCGGCGGCGAGCGCGCGGCTCGCGAGCTGGAAGCGTCCTCGCGGGTCGAGCACCGGCTCGTCGGAGAGATCGACGATCGCCTCGGCGCCCGTCGCCTCGATCCCCTCCTCGAGCGTCTCGAAGAGGGGGACGCCGTAATCCTCGCCGCCCCGGAGCTTCTCGGTCCCGCCCACCAGGACGGCCCCGAGGACCTCGTGCGGCATGGCCACGAAGGCGACCCGGACGACGTCCGGATAATGCTCTCCGTCAATGAGCGCCAAGACGTTCACGGCCGGCTCCTGACCTCATCTTCGATGCGCGTCGTGTACTTCTCGAACTCGAGCGTGTCCGCCGAGAACTGAATGATGCGCTC
>Ga0307278_10001135_pt1 | contig 13212 bp, 12 predicted proteins | sample ER_DNA_117_FD_194482 | JGI IMG/M metagenome (GOLD analysis project Ga0307278, IMG submission 194482) | Bulk soil microbial communities from the East River watershed near Crested Butte, Colorado, United States - ER_DNA_117 | ecosystem: Environmental > Terrestrial > Soil > Floodplain | place... | reverse complement strand
CCGCCAACGCAATCGCCTGGACGCTGTTCGGGCACGCCTTCGCCGGCCGCCGCCATTGGGCGTTCGGCGGGGCGGTGTGGTTCCTCGGCGTCTGGCTGGTGGTGGTGGTCGTGGCGATCCGGGGGGTCCGGCGCGTGACCGCCCCGGTGGGCGACCTGATGGAGGCGGCGGACCAGGTCGCGGGCGGGGACTACACCGCGCGGGTCGCGGAGCGGGGCCGTCCGGAGATGCGCCGGCTGGCCCGCTCGTTCAACCAGATGGCCGAGCGGCTCCAGGCCACCGAGGACCAGCGCCGGAGCCTGCTGGCCGACGTCGCGCACGAGCTCCGCACGCCACTATCCGTGATCCAGGGAAACGCCGAGGGGATGGTGGACGGGGTGTACTCGGCGGACCCCGACCGGCTGGAGGCGGTGCTCGAGGAGACCAGGGTGATGTCGCGGCTCCTGGACGACCTCCAGGTGCTCTCCACGGCCGAGGCCGGGGCGCTCCGGCTGCACCGGGAGCTCGTCGCCCCGGCGGACCTGGTGGCCAACGCGGTCGCGGCGTGCCGGGCCCGGGCCGACGCCGAAGGGGTGCGGGTGGAGCAGCGGGTGGCCTCCCGGCTGCCGGACATCGACGTCGACGCCGTGCGGATCGGTGAGGTGTTCGGGAACCTCCTCCAGAACGCGGTGCGCCACACGCCGTCGGGAGGCTCGGTCGTCGTGTCGGCCGAACCGGCCGACGCCGCGCAGGCCGTGGCGTTCGAGGTCGTGGACACCGGCCCGGGCATCGCGCCCGAGGTCCTGCCCCACGTGTTCGACCGGTTTGTGAAAGCAGCCGACTCGGGCGGCGCCGGCCTGGGCCTGGCCATCGCCAGGAGCCTGGTCGAGGCCCACGGCGGCACCATCTCCGCCCACAGCCGGCCCGGCGAGGGAACCACCATGCGTTTCGTCCTCCCGGTGCGGCCATGACGTGGCGCCCGCCGCCGGTGGGGACCCGGGCCAGCATCACCCGGGCCATCACGGGGCGAGACGTGGAGCTGTTCGCCGAGATCACCGGCGACCGGAACCCGCTTCACTTCGACCGGGAGTTCGCCGCCTCCACCCGGTTCGGCGGGCTCATCGTCCAGGGCGGGCTGGCCACGGGCCTGTTCAACGCGCTGGTGGCCACGCACCTGCCCGGGCCGGGCAGCGTGTTCCTGCACCAGGAATGGGACTACCCGGCGCCCGTGTACATCGGCGACACGGTCACCGAGGAGGCCGAGGTGACCGAGGCCCGCGACGACAAGCCCATCACCCGCCTGCGGTGCGTGGCCACCCGGCAGGATGGCACCGTGGTGCTGTTCGGCGAGTGCCTCGTGTACACGGCACAGCCGTAGGGGCCCTACGGAGACAGGGCGATTCCGAGGGAGTCGGCGCCCGCGAACTTCGGGGCACCCTTCTCGTAGAAGACGTCGACCTCGACGATGGTGAAGCCCGCGGCCGTCAGCAGATCGACGATGGGCCGGGTGAAGTGGCACCCGCCGGCGATCCGCTTCCACAACGGTTCGAGGCGTCGTTGCCGCCGCCGCACCCGCTCGTCCGGAGCCAGCCCGTGCTCGACGAAGTGCAGTGTCCCCCCGGGCTTGAGGACCCGGCGCACCTCGAGCAGGGCGGCCGCGACATCCGGGATGGTGCACAGCGTCCAGCTGGACAGGGCAGCGTCGAAGCTGTCGTCCTCGAAGGGCAACGACTGGCCGTCCAGGCCGGATCGCTCCACCGGGACGGTTGAAGCCCTCAGGCGCTTGCCGGCAAGCTTCCAGCCGACATCGGAGGGCTCGACCGCGGCGACCCGGGTGACCGTCGCCGGGTAGAAGGGGACGTTGAACCCGGAGCCGAAGCCGATCTCGACGACGTCTCCCTGGAGACCCTCGCAGATCCGGCGGCGCAGCGGTTCGACCTTCTTCGATCCGCACCGGACGTTGTTGATCCGCGGGACGACGTGCTCGCTGTACAGTCCCATGCCTTGACCCATCCTCTTTTTGCCCTGTTCCGTATCAGGGAAGCGGAATCAAGCGCCGTGAGAGAGTTGTTGACCGAAGAGGTACAGGAGTGGGCATGACGAACATGATCCGAACGTCGGGCCTGGTCAAGCGCTACGGGAAGGTGGTCGCGCTCGACGGGCTCGATCTCGAGGTGCCGAAGGGCACCGTGCTGGGGCTCCTCGGGCCGAACGGCGCGGGGAAGACGACCGCGGTCCGGATCCTCACGACCCTGCTGGTGGCGGACGAGGGCTCGGCCGAGGTGGCCGGGCTCGACGTGCGTACGCAGCCGGACAAGGTCCGGGAGCGGATCGGCCTGTCCGGACAGACCGCCGCCGTCGACGAGCACCTGACCGGCTACGAGAACCTCGACATGGTGGGCCGGCTGTACCACCTCGGTGCGCAGAGGTCTCGGGCTCGTGCGCGCGAGCTCCTGGAACGGTTCGAGCTCTCGGACGCGGCCGATCGGCCGGCGAAGACCTATTCGGGCGGCATGCGACGCCGGCTGGACCTCGCGGCGGCGCTCGTGGCCGACCCAGAGGTCGTGTTCCTCGACGAACCGACCACCGGCCTCGATCCCCGGAGCCGGATGCAGATGTGGGAAACGATCTACGACCTCGTGCGGGGCGGATCCACCGTGCTGCTGACGACGCAGTACATGGAGGAGGCGGACCGCCTGGCCGACGACATCGTCGTCATCGACCGAGGGCGGAAGATCGCCCAGGGGACGGCGGACCAGCTGAAGGCCAAGATCGGCGGGGAGCGGGTCGAGGTCATCCTCGCTGATCTGGGCGACATCCCGGCCGCCCGGTCGATCCTCGGAGGGCTCTGCATGGGAGAGGTCCAGGTCGACGAGCAGAGCCGCAGGCTGTCGGCCGCCATCACCGGCGGCGTGGACGTCCTTCGCGACGTCCTTCAACTGCTCAAGGAGCGTGATGTCGCCCTTGTCGACGTCGGGCTCCACCGCCCCACCCTCGACGACGTGTTCCTGTCGCTGACCGGGCACACGGCCGAGGAGATCGCCGAGTCGCCCGGCGGGGACGGTGGCGAACCCGAGTCCCAGCGGCCGGAGGCTCGGGAGAGGGAGGCCGTCCGATGAGTCGAGTGGCCCTCGCCTTCGCCGACGGCGCCGTCATCGCGAAGCGGAACCTCATCAAGATCAAGCGTCTTCCGGAGGTCCTTATCTGGACCACCATGTCACCGATCATGTTCGTGGTGCTCTTCGCGTACATCTTCGGAAGCTCCATCAACATCCCGGCGTCTCGTATCGCGAGTACCTCATCGCGGGGGTCTTCGCCCAGACCGTGATCTTCGGTTCGACGTTCACGGGAGCAGGGCTCGCCGAGGACATGACCAAGGGCATCATCGATCGATTCCGCTCGCTGCCCATGGCCCGTTCTGCCGTCCTCCTGGGTCGAACCGGGAGCGATATCGCCTACAACTCGATCTCGATCCTGGTCATGACCATCACCGGGCTGATCGTGGGCTGGCGCATCCACACGTCCGCTCCAAGCGCCGTCGTGGGGTTCCTGATGCTCCTCATGTTCGCGTACACGATCTCCTGGGTCATGGCGTACGTCGGGCTGAAGGTCCCGAGCGTGGAGGTGGTGAACAACGCCTCGTTCATGGTGATCTTCCCGTTGACGTTCATCGCCAACACGTTCGTGCAGGCCGATCGCCTGCCCGGCCCCCTCAAGGTGTTCGCGGAGTGGAATCCGGTGTCCGCCGTCGCCCAGACGGTACGGGAAGCGTTCGGGAACACCGGGACCGCGCCGGTGCCGAACGTGTGGTCGTTGCAGAACCCGATCGCGTACACGCTGATCTGGGTTGCGATCATCCTGGCGATCTTCGTCCCGCTCTCGGTCCGCCAGTACACCAAGGCCGCGTCCAGGAGCTGATCGCTGCACCCGCTGGGGACGGCTGCACGGCCGGACCCGAATGGAGGCGGCATGGACCGACGAACGCTGGCTTTCCTGTTCGATCTCGACGGGACGCTGGTCGACAGCGTCTACCAGCACGTCCTGGCGTGGCAGGACGCCCTCGACCAGACGGGGATCGAGCTCGCCGTGTGGAGGATCCATCGCAAGGTGGGGATGAGTGGTGGGCTGTTCGCGAACGCCCTCCTGCGGGAGACCGGCCGGGAGGTGACCAGCGAGGAGGCCGATCGGCTGCGGGCGCTGCATCGCGATGCCTACGCGACGCGGGCCGGGCAGGTCCGACCGCTGCCCGGGTCCCGAGAGCTGCTGGCATACCTGACCCGGGCCGGCGTTCCGTGGGTCATCGCCACCAGCGGCTACGCGGAGAGCGCGAGGCACACGCTGGACCTGCTCGACATCCCCCCGGACGTCCCCGTGGTGACCAGGGACCAGGTGCAGAGGGCCAAGCCCGACCCCGACCTCTTCCTGACCGCCGCCCTGCACCTGGGCGTCGACATCGCGGAGTCGGTGGTGGTCGGGGACAGCGTGTGGGACCTCCTGGCGGCACGGCGGGCCCGGGCGCTGGGCGTGGGGCTCCTGTCCGGGGGCTACGGCCAGGACGAGCTGGAGCGGGCCGGCGCGTACCGTGTCTACGAGGACCCAGCGGACTTCATTCGCCACCTCGACGAGGTGGGTGTCCGCCTGAGCGTGGTCCCGGACACGACCGGAGACGGTCAAGCCCGGCCCTTCAAGGAGTGAGAGCTACAACGAGCGGTCAGCGCCGCCGTTAGGCGAACTCGATCGCCGCTGTGGCCAGTTTCTCCGGGAGCCGCCGGAGCGCACTGAGGGCGGGACCGGCCCACTCGACGCCGAAGGGCTCTTCGGCCTCCGTCAACGCTTGCCGATCAGTGCCCGGGCCTCGTCCTTGCTGAGGCGCTTGGTCGGCCTCGCGGCGAGATCCCTTTCCGCCTCTCGGATCTTTCCCATGAGCTTCGCGTTGCCCAGGATGGCCAGCGTCTCCTCGAGGGATTCGAGATCCTCAAGGCTGAGGACGACGGCTGCCGCCCGACCGTGCCTGATGATGACCACCCGGCCGTGCTCGCGCTCGATGCGGTCGATGACCTCCGAGAGCCGGGTCTTCACGCAGCGAGCGAAGCCTGCTTGGATATCGACATGGCCAGAAGTATGGCTACTTCCGGCGAGGTCCGAACAGGATGATGCGTCGCGACGTGCGAGTCGATCAGACCCGGATGACTTGGAGTCCCGGCACGTCGTCGTAGTCGTCGTCCTGCGAGACCACCGGGATGCGGCTCGCAATCGCCGTCGCGGCGATCCACGAGTCGTTGAGCGGCAAGCGCTTGCCCTGGTCATGGAGAGCGAGGCGCAGGGTGGCCCAGGCGTGCGCGACCGGCGCATCGACCGGTAGAGGGTCCAGGGCCTCCACCCGAGACAACGTCTCCAGACGTCGGGCTCGGGTCGGCCCATCTGCCGCTGCCAGCACTGCCAACCGAAGCTCACCCACGGTGATCACCGACACGGCGACGCGTTTGGGCGGCGGTCCGACCAGGGGTCTGTCGCGCTCCACCGCGATGAAGAGCGACGTGTCGGCGAGGGCCAGCTCGACCGGCTGGTGGAGCCCACGGTCCGTCACTGGACGGTGACGTCGTCGGTGGTCTCGGGGAGGAGGTCGCGCATCTCTCTGGCCAATGCCGAGTCCGCGCGCCAGCTCTCGTGACCGTCGATGAAATCGTCCCACTTGATGAAGCGTGGCCGCCCGGGCAAGGGAACCAACTCAGCGACCGGGCGGCCACTGACCGTCACCCGGAGCCGCTCCCCGGCTTCTACCCGGCGGAGCACCCCGCTCACGTTGTTGCGGAGCTCGCGAGCCGGCACGTCGGACATGAAGCCAGTGTAGCAGTCTTGCTACGGAACCTCCTGACCGTGGGCTCAGCGCCTTCGTGTGACGCGGCTGTGGGCTCGCCGGTGTCTGTCGGTGCCGGGCGGTACAGTGCTCCGGATGATCGAGAGCTTGCATCCGGCTGTTCGGGCGTGGTTCGGGAGGCGGTTTCCCGACGGGCCAACCTTGCCCCAGGCGGGCGGGTGGGCGGAGATCGCCGCCGGCCGGGACACCCTGATCGCGGCCCCCACCGGCTCGGGCAAGACCCTCGCTGCCTTCCTCGTCTGCATCGACCGCCTGTACCGGGCCCACGAGGCCGGTGCCTTCCTCGAGGAGGGACCACAGGTGGTCTACGTCTCGCCCCTGAAGGCCCTCGCCGTGGACATCCACCAGAACCTGGAGGCTCCGTTGCGGGAGATCGCCGAGGTCGCCGCCGAGCTCGGCCTCGACCCTCCCCACATCCGGGTGGCGGTTCGGACGGGGGACACGGCCGCCTCGGAACGGGCGGCGATGCTCCGGCGCCCACCGAACTTCCTGGTCACCACCCCTGAGTCCCTCTACCTCCTGGTCACGGCGGAGCGCTCCCGGGGGATGCTGGGCGGCGTCCAGACCGTCATCCTGGACGAGATCCACGCCGTGGCCGGCAACAAGCGCGGCTCGCACCTCGCGCTGACCCTGGAGCGGCTCCGCCATGTGGCCGCCGCCCCCCCACAGCGGATCGGGCTCTCCGCAACCCAGCGTCCGATCGACGCCATCGCCCGGCTCCTGGTGGGGGCCGGCCCCGACCGTTCGAATCCCGACGGCTCTCCTCCCTGCTCCATCGTCGATGTCGGGCACCGACGCGCCCTCGACCTCGCCCTGGAGCTTCCCGACGACGAGCTCGGGGCCGTGGCCTCGGCCGAGCAGATGGGGGAGATCCTCGACCGCATCGCCGAGCACGTGAAGGGCCACCGGACCACGCTGGTGTTCGTCAACACCCGGCGGATGGCCGAGCGGATCGCCCACCAGCTGGGGGAGCGCCTCGGTGAGGACCAGGTGGCCGCCCACCACGGCAGCCTGTCGAAGGAACGCCGCCAGCGGGTGGAGTCCCGCCTGAGGGCGGGCGACCTCCGGGCCCTCGTGGCCACTGCTTCCCTGGAGCTGGGGATCGACATCGGGCCGGTGGAGCTGGTCTGCCAGATCGGCTCGCCGCGCAGCTTCGCCACCTTCCTCCAGCGGGTGGGCCGGTCCAACCACACCCGCTTCGGCACGCCGAGGGGCGTCCTGTACCCCACCAGCCGCGACGAGCTCGTGGAGTGCGCGGCGCTGCTCCGGGGCACGCGGGCCGGGTGCCTGGACGCGATCGTCCAGCCCGACGCGCCGCTCGACATCGTGGCCCAGCAGGTCGTGGCGGAGTGCGCCGCGGAGGAATGGTCCGAGGACGAGCTGTTCGACCTCATCCGTGGAGCGGCACCGTTCGCGTCGCTCACCCGCCAGGACTTCGACGATGTGGTCGAGCTGGTCTCCGAGGGCATCACCACGGGGCGGGGGCGGCGGGCCGCCTACCTGCACCGGGACCGGGTGAACGGGCGCCTGAGGGGCCGCCGGGGCGCCCGACTGGCCGCGCTCACCTCGGGCGGGGCCATTCCCGAGCTGGGTGACTACAGGGTGGTGGCCGAGCCCGACGACACCTTTGTGGGGACGGTGAACGAGGACTGGGCCATCGAGAGCATGGCCGGCGACGTGTTCCTGCTGGGGACGTCCTCGTGGCGGATCCGCCGGGTCGAGCCCGGGACCGTCCGAGTGGTCGACGCCCACGGCGCGCCGCCGTCGGTCCCCTTCTGGCTGGGCGAGGCTCCGGGGCGCACCGAGGAGCTCTCCGGCGAGGTGTCCGAGCTCCGGGCGAAGGTCGGCCGATACCTCGAGCAGGGGGACCCCGAAGGCGCCCGTCGCTGGCTCGAAGAGGAGTGCGGGATCGACCACGCGGCGTCCGACACCATCGTTCGCTACCTGGGAGCCGGCCTGACCGCGCTGGGGGTCCTCCCCACGAAGGAGACGATCGTCCTGGAGCGGTTCTTCGACGAGTCGGGCGGGATGCAGCTCGTGGGGCACTCGCCGTTCGGGGCGCGGCTGAACCGGGGGCTGGGACTGGCCCTCCGCAAGCGGTTCTGCGTAACGTTCGACTTCGAGCTCCAGGCCGCCGCCAGCGACGACGCGATCCTGCTGTCGCTCGGTCCGCAGCACAGCTTCCCGCTGGAGCGGGTGCCGAAGTTCCTGGCCTCGAAGACGGTGGAGGGAGTGCTGCGGCAGGCCGTGCTGACCTCGCCGATGTTCGCTGCTCGCTGGCGGTGGAACCTGAACCGCGCGCTGGCCGTGCTCCGGATGCGGGGCGGCCGCAAGAACCCCCCGGCCATCCAGCGCATGGAGTCCGACGACCTGATGGCGGCCGTGTTCCCCACACTGGCGGCGTGCCAGGAGAACGTGGCGCCGGGCCCGATGGAGATCCCCGACCATCCGCTGGTCCGCCAGACCCTCGACGACTGCCTGCACGAGGCGATGGACGTGGACGGCCTCCGCGACCTGCTCGCTGCCATCGAATCGGGCCGCGTGGACGTGGTCACCCGGGACACCGTGGAACCGTCCGTGCTGGCCCACGAGATCCTGGGCGGACGGCCCTTCACCTACCTCGACGACGCCCCCCTGGAGGAGCGGCGGAGCCGCGCGGTCCAGCTCCGGCGGGGGCTGCCGGTCGAGGCTCGGGACCTGGGCCGGCTCGATCCGGACGCGATCGCACGAGTTCGCGAGGAGGTGGAGCCCGACCCGCGCGACGCCGACGAGCTCCACGACCTGCTGATGACGGTCACGGGCCTCCAGCCGAACAAGGACTGGCGGTCCTGGTTCGACGAGCTGGTGGAGGAGCGACGGGCGGTCACGGTCCACGCCGCGCCGGGGATCGACCTGTGGGCCACGGTCGAACGACGGCCCGCGCTGGAGCTCCTGTTCCCCGGGGCCGTGATCGAGCCAGACCACCGTTCACCGATCGCTGCTGCGCCGCTGGACCGGGACGCGGCGGCGGCGGAGATGGTGAGGGGGCATCTCGAGTACCGGGGACCGTCGACCGTGGCCGACCTGTCGGAGGCGACGGCCCTTTCCGAGGCCGACGCCACCATGGCGGTGGCCCGCCTGGAGGGCGAAGGCTTCGCCTTTCGGGGCCACTTCACCACCGTCGAGGGTCCCGACGAGTTCTGCGCCCGCCGCCTCCTGGCCAGGATCCACCACTACACGCAGGCACGGCTCCGACGCGAGATCGAGCCGGTCACCGCCCAGGACTTCATGCGGTTCCTCTTGCGGTGGCAGCACGTGGCGCCGGGAACGCAGCGCCAGGGCCGCCTGGGCGTGCTCTCGGTCATCGAGCAGCTCCAGGGCCTCGAGCTCGCTGCGGGAGCATGGGAGAGAGACATCCTGGTCTCGCGGGTGGAGGGGTATCGGCCCGAGTGGCTGGACGACCTGTGCCTGTCGGGTGACGTCACGTGGGGACGGCTGTCGGTGCGGCCGGTCGTCGATGAGGAGATGCCGCGCCGGAGCGGGATGACGCCCTCGCGGGCCACCCCGATCACGATGGCCATCCGCGGGGACGTGCCCTGGCTGCTCCAGGCGGCACGGGCAGGCCGATCGCCCCAGGAGCCGGGGCCGGGCCGGACGGAGGACGTGGTCGAGGCCTTGCGAAGGCACGGTGCTCTCTTCGCGGCGGACCTCGTCACCATCACACGACGGCTACCCCACGAGATCGAGGAGGCCCTGTGGGACGCCGTGGCGCGAGGACTGGTCACCGCCGACGGCTTCGAGTCGGTTCGCTCACTGCTCTCCCGCCGCACCGTGGCCAGGGCGCCGCACCGGCCTCGGCTGAGACGGGCGGGGACGCGAACCCATGCCCGGTCGGCCGGGCGGTGGTCTCTCGTCCCGGCGGCGCCCGCCACCGAGGACGCCGACGAGCTGGCCGAGGCGGTTGCCGAGCAACTGCTGGCGCGGTGGGGCGTGGTGTTCCGCGACCTCCTGGCCCGTGAGACGTTCTCGGTGCCCTGGCGCGAGGTGCTGTGGGCGCTGAGGCGCATGGAGGCTCGGGGAACGATCCGCGGGGGCAGGTTCGTGAACGGGTTCAGCGGCGAACAGTACGCGGTGCCCGAAGCGGTCGACGTTCTCCGGGCGGTCCGAAAGCAAGAGCGCAACGGCGAAGCCGTCACCGTCTCAGCTGCCGACCCGTTGAACCTGGTGGGGATCGTGCTGCCCGGCCCGCGGGTACCCGCGGTGATGACGAACGTGGTCAACTACATAGACGGCGTTTCCGAAGCGGCCACGCCCGCGTTCGCCTGACCGGCCGGGCTCAAGCCCCGGTCTTCGAAGATGGCAGGGACTTCTCATCCACACGCACCCGGAAGAGCGGGACGGGTTCGGGGATGCCCTTCAGAGAGGCCGGGTCGATGCGCTCGAACCTGACTGCCGGGTCGTCCACCGTCCGCGCAACGATCTCAGTGACGAGAACCTCTCCGGGTCCCGCCACCCCCACGATCCGAGAGGCGAGGTTGACGGTGCGCCCGTACAGGTCGAGATCGCGCTCGATCACGTGGCCGGCGTGCACTCCCGCGTGGGCGGAGAGGTCAGTGCCCTTGCTCAAAGCCCGAACCAGCGCCAACGCTCCCTCCACGCCGCGACGCGCGTCGGGGAAGCGGAGCATGGCCCCGTCGCCGAGGAGTTTCACCAGCCGGCCGCCGTTCGACTTCGCGACGGCGTCCGCCTCCCGGTACAGGGCGGTGGCCAGCCGAACGGCGACCTCGTCGCCGCGCTCCTCCGTTGCACGGGTGAAGCCGGAGAGGTCGACGAACGCGACCGCCGGTGGCGCCGCCGGACCGGGTGGGGGGCCGAGATCGCGCGACGCGAGGAACTGCTCGAATCCGTCCACGATGCCGGCCACGCTCCGCTGCTCCAGGTAGCGCGCCATGAGCCAGCGCATCATGTCGGGCGCCAGCCGCACGAGCGTCGCGATCGCGCGGGTGGCCTCGAGGGGGAATCGATCGATCTCGCCGCTGAGGAGGCGTTCCCGAGCCGGCCCGGCCACCTGCTCGTCGATCAGGCTCGCCCATCCGAGGGTCGCGATCCGGGTTCCCTCGGCGATCAGCCGTGCGGCCCGGATCAACGTCTCGTCGCTCGGAGCGTCGCTCCATCCTTCGAGGAATCGCTCCATGAGCTGCTCCTCGTCGAGGTGGATCGCCGAGGAAGGATCCGGTTGGGGAAGTCCGAGGACCTCGTAGACGGCGGGCAGGAGCGCCGCCCGTGGCCCGGCGGCCGACATGAACTCGGCGAACGACCGTTTCGACGGCGGCCCGGGCTCGTACGGCAGGTAGTCGTCCACGTGATCGAGGTTGAGCATGCCGGCAGATACGGCCCAGGCGATGTGCTCCCGCCGGAACTCGGCGTCGAGGAGGGCCGAAACCAATTTCGCGCGGAAGATGTCGCCGAGGGTGAAAACTCCAGGTTCGCCAGGCTTGAGCACGCCGATCTCCGTCAGCCAGCCGATGCGCTCGAGCGACCCGCCCGTTTCTTCCGCGAGCTCGTCCGCCGAGAAGGACCTCGTCACGGGACCATCTTATGAACCGAGCCGCCCGATGTTGACGCCGCCAGCGTTCTCCCCCGGAGGGTGGTCCAGACGCCTCCCTCGGCCGGCATCGGAGCATGTCCGAATGTGTCCAGCATCGACCGGCCCGAGTGGATGATGATCCCAACATGACCACTTTCTCAGCCGTGGTCACGACGGGGATCTACTGCCAGCCCGGGTGCCCCGCGCGTCCGCACGCCGGGAACGTCCGCCAGTACCCGTTCGCGGCCGCGGCGGAGGCCGCCGGCTACCGGGCGTGCCTGCGCTGCCGTCCCTACCGCGCCGCGCCTCCCACGAGCTGGGCGGGCCCCGAGGTGGTGTGCCGGGCGGTCCACCTCATCCTCGACGGCGCCCTGGACGGCAGGACGGAGCACGATCTCGCCGCCCGCCTGTTCATCTCCGCCCGCCACCTGGGCCGGTTGTTCCAGGAGCACCTGGGCGTGACCCCGGACCAGCTCGCTCGCTCGAGCCGAACCCACTTCGCTCGCCGCCTTCTGGACGACACCGATCTCACGATGGCGGATGTCGCCTTCGCAGCGGGCTTCGGAAGCGTCAGGCAGTTCAATCGCGCCTGCCGGGAGGTGTTCCGCGCCCCACCGAGCGAACTCCGGTCCCGCCGCCGGGTCAGCGACCGTCTGGTGGCCGACGGAGGCCTCGAGCTGCGTCTGCCGTTCCAGCCTCCGCTCGACTGGGAGGCGATGCTGGGCTACCTCGCCGCCCGGGCCATCCCGGGTGTCGAGTCCGTATCGGAGGGAACCTACCGACGAACGGTCCTGATCGATGGCGACGCCGGGGTGCTGGAGCTGGAACCGGGCGGCCCCGACCATCTCCTGCTCCGGGCACACCTGCCCAACTGGGATGGCCTGATCCACATCGCCCAGCGCGCTCGACGCATCTTCAACCTCGACGCCGCCATCGAGTGCTCCAACCGGAAACTGGGGCGAGATCCCATCGTCGGCCCGCTCATTCGCTCTCGGCCTGGGGTTCGAGCGCCGGGCACATGGGATCCCGTCGAGACCGGGGTTCGGGCGATCGTGGGCCAGCAGGTCGGCGTTCGCGGCGCGGGGACGATCACCGCGCGCATCGCCCGGCGGCACGGCGTGCTGGTACCGGGTCTCCACCCCCTCGGCTTGACCCACCTGTTCCCCCAGCCAGCGGTATTGGCCAGCGCCGATCTGAGCGGTCTCGGTCTCACCTCGGCCCGAGCCGGCGCCATCAAGGCGTTCGCTCGAGCCGTGGTGGATGACGCGGTCCACCTGGACCGCGGCAGTGGGCTGGACGAGCTCATCGCGTCGATCACGTCCATCCCCGGCCTCGGTCCGTGGACTGCCCACTACCTGGCCTTGCGCCTCGGCGAGCCCGACGCCTTCCCGGCGGCGGACCTCGGGATTCGGCGCTCCCTTTCACGGCCTGGGAGACAGCTCCCGACGCCGCGGGAGGCCGAGCGCGCGGCGCAGGACTGGCGGCCATGGCGCTCGCACGCCGCCATCCACCTCTGGCTTTTTCCTCGGTCGACCCTTCGAAGGCCTCAATGAGCTCATGACGTCCGCTGACAGTGGATGGGTCTTCAGGATCGGCGGAGGTTCGGCCGTTCTCGGGGCCATCCTCGGGCTGGTTGGGAACCTGATCCATCCTGCAACATCCGGACCCGGGCATCCCGCAGCCACTGCGCGGGTGGTCGCCGAGAGCGACATCTGGATCCCTCTCCATCTCGCACTGCTCGTGTCGTTCATCCTGATGCTCGGCGGGCTCGTTGCGGTTCATGACTCGA
>Ga0307278_10001134_pt1 | contig 13215 bp, 15 predicted proteins | sample ER_DNA_117_FD_194482 | JGI IMG/M metagenome (GOLD analysis project Ga0307278, IMG submission 194482) | Bulk soil microbial communities from the East River watershed near Crested Butte, Colorado, United States - ER_DNA_117 | ecosystem: Environmental > Terrestrial > Soil > Floodplain | place... | reverse complement strand
CCGTAAAGTACCTGCAAATCAATAGATGTATTTGACATAACGACCGCCGGCTTCTTTTCATCCCGCGCAAATCCCGCGCGGGAAATCAGCCTGAAATCGCCGCAAGGAGCCGGCCGGAGCCGGTGATCCCCGGAGAAGGATGACCGGCCGAAGCAGCCGGCGGTCGATTGACGCGCTGAACCGAGGGCGATAGAGCGGCCCGTCCTAGGACGATGCGCCTCGAGTCACGCTTTCACTTCTTTCCGTGGCTGCATGTCGGGGCTTGGGTTCTGCCGTGCAGAACCGTGACTAGAGGCGAGGCGGCGTCCACCGAATCGCTGGAGTGAAGGGCTCTTTCAGTGACTAGGCAATCAGACGCCTTCGGGCGGGGCTTGCACCTCGCTTTGCCCAAGGTCTGGACCTGAGCGCTAGCCGTGGCCCCCCTCGCTCGTGGTCGAAGCGCCTGTAATTAGTCGGGCGCCGCGACCATGGGTCACGAAGCTGAACGACCACCGGATGAGAACGAGCAGCCGATTCTCGAATCCGATCAGATACCAGAGGTGGACGACGAGCCAGGTCGCCCACGCGAGAAAGCCGCTTAGCCGGAAGCCCTTGACGTCGGCGACTGCCGCCGCTCGCCCGATCGTGGCCAGATTGCCCTTGTCGCGGTAGCGGAAGGCGCCGTGCTCGCGCCCTCGCAGGCGCGACCGGATGACCTTGGCTGCGTACCGCCCTTGCTGCATCGCCACGGGCGCGACGCCCGGCAGCACGACGGGCTCGCCATTGACATTGCGGACCCGGACCATGTCGCCGATCGCGAACACCTCCGGGTGCCCGGGAAGGGTCAAATCGGATTCAACCGTGACGCGGCCGGCTCGGTCCCGCTCGGCTCCGGTCAGTTCGGCGAGCCTGCCGGCGAGGCTTGACGCGGTGACGCCGGCAGCCCAAACGACCGCCCGGCTGGCGATGCGCTCCGGGCCGCCGTCTCGGCTGTCGAGTGTCACGCCGGCGGCGTCGATCCCGATCACAGTCCGGCCTGTCAGAACGGTTACACCGAGGCGTTGCAGCGATCGCTCGGCCTTCGTCGAGAGCGGGGGTGGGAACCCCGTCAGGATACGATCGGCGGCCTCGACGAGCAGGATGCGCGCGCGGCGGGGATCGATGGTGCGAAAGTCACGCCGGAGCGTGTCGCGCGCCAGCTCCGCGATTTGGCCAGCCATCTCGACGCCGGTGGGACCGGCGCCGACGACGACGAAGGTAAGCCATGCGCCGCGTAGGTCTGTGTTCGGCTCCGCTTCTGCCGCCTCGAAGGCAGCGAGGAGGCGGCTGCGAACGGCGAGTGCACTCTCGAGCGACTTGACCTCAGCTGCGTACATCTGCCATTCCTCGTGGCCGAAATACGAGTAATTCGAGCCGCCCGAAACGATCAGCGTGTCGTAGCCAAGCCGTTCCGGCGCCGGCACGGGCGAGACGGGGCGCAGGTGCAGCTCACGCGCGTCCAAGTCGAAGCCGGAGACCTCAGCCAGCAGAACGCGCACGTTGCCGTCGCGCTTGAAGATCGCGCGTAGCGGATACGCGATCTCACCGGGCGAAAGCGCCCCCGTCGCGACCTGGTACGTCAGCGGCTGAAAGAGATGGAAGTTGCGGCGGTCGACGAGCGTGACCTCGACTGGCGCACGCCGCAGCTTCGAGACCGCCTGGAGGCCGCCGAATCCTCCGCCGACGACGACGACGTGGGGTTTCCGCAGCTCAGACGTGCGCGCAGTGCCGACAATTCGCGATTGCATCAGCTCGGTCGTAGGCGAGCCGCGTCAGTGCGGTCGGGAAGCTTGCGAGCTGGCGCCCGCTGCCAGCGGAGGGCGCGTGATGAGCGGACCGGTGTAGCCGCGTTCCAGCAGCACGCGCGTTCCGATGGAGCCGCAAAGGAGACAACAGGCGTCTCTCAGCACCTCGTGTTCGTGGCCGAACTCCAGCACGAGTCGTGAGGCGTCGCGCTGCGAGACGCTGACGTGCACCAGGGTTTCGGCAGGGTGCCCTTCGACATGTGTGGCCAGCGAGAAGTCTCCTGCAGAGCCCTCCACGGTGTTCACCTCCTTCCCGAAATAGGCGGCTCCGAAGGGTTAGACGCTGACTTGCAGCATGCGGGCGCCCGCGAAGCCCATCCATACGCGTATGTCTGCCTCCACAATCGTGACCACGGCGTTGTCGCAATGCGGGCAGCGCATGACGATTCCCGCGCCTCGAAATACGCGGAGCGCGCCCACCGCCTCAGTCCGTCCACACGCGTTACATGACACGGTCGCGGTCGTCATCTCGACCGCGAACACCTCTTGGAGGAGACCCGCGACCGCGTTCCCATCGAGCATCAGTGCGTCCATCCTCACCCTCCAGTCGGTCCGAAGCGCTCAGTTTTGACGCCTCGCGGCTCGTGGCCGAGCTGCACGAGCGCCTCGGCGACGGCCTCCACGAACGGCGTCGGGCCGCAGACGTAGACGCGTGGTAGCTCGGCCGGGCTCGGGCCTACCTCGGCGAGCATCTCCGCGTCGACGCGGCGCGCGTAGCCCGTCCAACCGGGCGGTTGCGACCGCGTCAGCGTATGCACGACGCGCAGGCCATCTCCTTGCAGTCGCTCAAGTTCGTTGCGGAAGATGACGTCGTCCAAGCTGCGCGATGAAAAGAGGAGGCGTGTATCTGCGGCGCTGCCGACCGTCGCGCGGAGGCGGATCATCGCCATCAGCGGCACCACACCCGAGCCGCCGCCAACAAGGAGAAGCGGCCCGCCCTGGGGAGGCTCCCACACGAAGTAGCCGCCAACGGGGCCCCGGAGCTCGATCTGGTCGCCCGGGCGAAGTTCGTCGGTCAAGTAGGGCGAAACCTCGCCCTCGTCAAGGCGCTCCACCGTCAGCTCGATGCGGGAGCTATCGGGTGCGGACGCGATTGAGTAGCTGCGCTGCGCCTGGTAACCGTCCTCGGCCGTGAGACGGATATCGACGTGCTGGCCGGCGCGGTGGCCCGGCCAGTCGGACGGGTCTAGAACGATGCTCTTGGTTCGAGCCGTCTCTTTGACAAGCTCGATCACCGTTCCCACCTGCCAGTTCAGTCGCCGGTGTAGCGCTGCTCTTTCCAGGGGTCGCCGTAGTTGTGGTAGCCGTAGGTTTCCCAGAAGCCGGGCTCGTCGTAGTCGCGCAACTCAAGTCCCCGCACCCACTTAGCGCTCTTCCAGAAGTAAAGGTGAGGGACGAGGAGCCGTGCCGGGCCGCCGTGCTCGGCCTCGAGCGGTTCGCCGTCGTACTTGTACGCGATCCACGCTTTTCGGCCGGTGAGATCGTCGAGCGGCAGGTTGGTCGTATAGCCCCCGTCGCAAAACGCAAGGACGTACTCCCCGCTCGTCTCGACCAGCTCGAGCAGCGTGTCGAGGGAGACGCCCGTCCACACTGTGTCGAGCTTCGACCATTTGGTGACGCAGTGAATGTCGACCGTGACCGTTTCGCTCGGCAGTTCCCGGAACTCGTCCCAGGTCCAGGAGGTCGGTCGGTCAACTGCGCCGCGGATCGTGAAGTTCCAGTCCTGGAGCGGCGTGTGCGGTGTCGGCCCGGCGGAGAGCACGGGGAAATCGGCGGTGACGTACTGCCCCGGGGGGACGCGGGCCGCGTCGGCACCAAGCTGACGCCGACCCCGAAAGCCACGGGAGACCGCCATCAGTCTCGCCCCCAAGCTGGACGAGGAGCATCCACTGCTGTTCCTCGAGTGTCCGCACCACCTCGATCAGGACGTCCTGTGAGGCGGCGTCGAACTCTCCGAGTCGGTCCATGCGGCGCCAGTTCACTGACCTCGGCGATCCGATCGGTCAGCTCACGCACGACGGCATGATCCTCTGGCGCCAGCGTCTTGAATCCGAAATCGCGGCGCGGGGTGACTGGGGTCGGTCCCCGACGGTCTGTAGCCGGGCGAGGTTGCGCCCGCACCGGCGTGGAAAGCCTGTCGAACGTTGGGCTCACAGGTGAAATAGCCGCCGCTGGGCACCGCGTCGGATCGTCCGAGAGCGGTGTGCCGCGCACCCATAGGTAGCTCGCTCATCGCCATCCCCAGCCTGCAGGGTGCACCGCGCCCCCTCCCGGTGAGATACTCCGCATAGACTCCCTCGGTCTCGACGTGCCAGTACGAGTAAGCGCAGTGAGCATGGGTGACACTGGAGCCGCTCGCGTCGGGGAGTCACGTGGAAACTCCCTGGTCCTCCTGCCTAGTTGTTGGCAGGCCACACAGCGGGCGGATCGCGACCCACAAGGCCTCGGCCCAGTTCTGCTCCAATTGCTCAGGCGCCGCTGAGCGATGCTGACTGATCGCGCCGCCGAGTGTGCGAGGCTCGATCAGCTGCTGCTAAACGTGCGAACGGGGCGGAGTGCTGTCCTCGTGCTTCTCGGCGAACCGGGGATCGGCAAGAGCGCTTTGCTCGACTATGCCGCCCAGCAGGCCGCGGGGTTCCGGATCCTCCGCGCCCTCGGGGTGGAGTCCGAGATGGAGTTGCCCTACGCCGCGCTGCAGCTCGTTTGCGCCCCGCTCCTCGACGGGCTTGGGCGCCTGACACCCCCTCAGTGCGACGCCCTCGGAACGGCCGTCGGCGTGAGCACCGGTCCTCCACCCGATCGCTTCCTCGTCGGCCTCGCCGCGCTGAGCCTGCTCTCCAATAGTGCGGAGGAGCTGCCGCTGCTTTGCATCATCGACGACGCGCAGTGGCTCGATCACTCGTCGGCGCAGGCGTTGGCCTTCGTGGCTCGGCGACTGGAAGCCGAGTCGATTGCGTTCCTGTTCGGGGAGCGCGAGGCGGAGAAACTCGTTGAGCTTGACGGCCTGCCGGAGCTCCTGCTCGGGGGGCTGTCCGACAGCGACGCCCGCGAACTGCTCGGTTCGACGATCACCGTGCCGCTTGACGAGTCCGTGCGCGACCGGCTTGTCGCCGAGACGCGCGGAAATCCGCTAGCCATCATCGAGCTGCCACGTGGAATGTCTCCGGCGGAGATGGCAGGCGGCTTCGGTGTCACCACCCCACGCCAGCTGCCGGGCCGGATCGAGGAGCGTTTCCGTGAGCGAGTCCAACAGCTTCCTTCCGACAGCCGGCGGGAGTTGCTTGCCGCCGCGGCCGAGCCGGTCGGGGATCCAACGATCCTGTGGCGGGCCGCAGCCAAGCTCGGGATACCGATGGAAGCGACCAGGCCGCTCGAGTCGAGCGGCCTGCTGACCATAGATCGGCGGGTCATGTTCCGTCACCCGCTACTGCGCTCCGCCATCTACGGTGCGGCGTCGGATCGCGAACGGCGAAGAGTTCATCGAGCTCTCGCTGCGGCCACCGATCCAGTATCCGATCCCGATCGGCGCGCTTGGCATCGGGCGCACGCTGCGGAAGGACCCGACGAGGAGGTTGCTCGGGAGCTGGAACGCTCCGCGGGGAGGGCGCGGGCTCGCGGCGGACTCCCTGCCGCCGCAGCATTTCTGGAGAAGGCGGCTCTGCTGACGCTCGGCTCGCGGCGAAGGGCAAACCGTGCGCTCGCAGCTGCAGCGGCCAAGCATGAAGCCGGCGATCCCGGAGCAGCTCTGAAGCTCCTCGTCACAGCCGAGATGGGTCCACTGGACAACTTGCAAGTCGCCCGCCTGGAGCGGCTGCGCGCGCGGCTCGCATTCGACCTGAGACGCGGCAGCGATGCTCCGGAGCTTCTTCTCAGGGCTGCGCAGCGACTCGAGCTTCTCGACTCCAAGCTGTCCCGTGAGACCTATCTCGAGGCGCTTGCAGCAGCAATCTTTGCCGGCCGCCTCGGCGTGAGCCCGACCGCTGCCGAGGTCGCGGAGGCGGCCCGAGCGGGGCCCCCGGCACCACGACCGCCAGGACTGATCGACCTTCTGCTCGATGGCCTGGTGCTGCGCTTCGCCGATGGGTACGCCGCCGCAGTCGGGCCGTTCAAGCAGGCCCTTGAGGCTTTCCGTGAAGCGGACAGCAGCGACGAGACGATCCGATGGCTTTGGCTGGCCTGCCGGGTCGCAGGGGATCTGTGGGATGCCGAGACGTGGCAGGCGCTGACAACTCGCGAGGTGCAACTCGCGCGGGACGCGGGCGCGCTCACGATCCTCCCCTACGCGCTCAGCTACCGCGCCATCGTCGACGTGCATGGCGGAGAATTCGCTGCCGCCTCCGGCCTCGTTGACGAGGCAAATGCAATAGCCGCGGAGACGGGTAACCCGCCGCTCGAGTACGCCTCGCTCGCGCTCGCGGGCTGGCGCGGACAGGAAGATCGTGCATTGGAGCGGTTCGAGGTCGCTCGCCAGGACGCGCGCCGCCGCGGCGAGGGAATCGCAATCACCACGGCCAGCTTCTCCACTGCCGTGCTGTACAACGGTCTCGGCCGCTACGAGGAGGCGCTCGCGGCCGCGCAACATGCACTCAAGCTCGACGAGCTGGGGCTTTTCGGCTGGGCGCTCATGGAGCTGATCGAGGCAGCCGCGCGGAGCGGCGAACACGCCGTAGCTGCGCACGCCTTCCAACACCTCTCCGAGCGGACTCGTTTGAGCGGCACCGAGTGGGCGCAGGGCATCGAGGCTCGCTCGCACGCACTACTGAGCGACGGCCAGGCCGCGGAGGACCTCTATCGGGAGGCGATCGAACGGCTCACGCGGTCCCGGATGAAGGCCCATCTCGCCCGAGCCCAGCTCGTGTACGGCGAATGGCTACGCCGGCAGGGCCGACGCCTCGATGCCCGCGGGCAGCTGCGTGCGGCCCACGAGCTGTTCGCACTCATGGGTGCGGAGGCGTTCGCCGACCGCGCTCACCGCGAGCTTCTCGTGACCGGTGAGAGGGCTCGCAGCCGGACCCCCGACACGCGCGACCAGCTCACCGCGCAGGAGCTCCAGATAGCGCTCCTGGCCCGTGACGGTCTCTCCAATCCGGAGATCGGCGCCCGACTCTTCATCAGCCCGCGCACGGTGGAGTACCACCTCCACAAGGTCTATGGAAAACTCGCGATCTCCTCGCGGACAGAGCTCCACCTGGTCCTCGCGGATGCCGAACGCGAAACCGGCGCGTCAGCGAAACTAGTTTGAGCCAGATGCCTCATCTGGCCAGGCAGCTGGTGGCGACGGTGCAGCCGGCTCTGGTTGCTGCATAGCGGTTCGATACCTCACCCGGCGCGTGCTCAACTCTTTCCCCGCCGCGGTTCGGCGGCTGGTCGCGCGACATAGTCGTCACCTCGCTAGGTCGATGGTGCAAGCAGAGTGCCCCGGGAGGGCTCCGCTCGCATCGAGGAGTTCCCGAGTAGCCCCACTGGTCATGGGTCGCGCACACTAGGGCGTCGTGCCCGTGACTACCCGGAGGCGATCGGGGCCCGCGGCGACCCATCCTCTCTCCTTAGCGTCCGCAGCGATCTCTTCGAGAACCATCGCCCGGACGGGAGGAAGGGAGGAGATCATGGAAACGACCGAACAGTCGCGTCATCTGATGAACCGTCGCTCCTTCATGCTCAAGGGAGCGGTGGTTGGAGCGGGAGCCATCGCCGCCGGCCGTCTCTTGGCCGATCCGCCAACGGCCTCCGCGCGTGGCGGCGGTGGCCATCTCACGAAGGGAGACGTGGCGATTCTCCAGTTCCTGGCTGCGGCTGAGCTCATCGAGGCCGATCTGTGGAAGCAGTACAACGAGCTCGGCGGGGTCCAGGACAGCGAAGTCTCTGGCGGAAGCGGGAACCCGGATTACACCGCGGCTCTCGCCGTGGTTGACGAGGACATGGACCAGTACATCCACGACAACGCCGACGACGAGCAGAGCCACGCCGATTTCATCAACGCGTATTTGGAGGCGCACGGGGCAGACCCGATCAACCTGGACAGCTTCCGCACCCTGCCCAGCAGCCAAGCGACGGGCGCGCAGCAAATCGGCCGGTTGACCAACCTCAGGCAGCTCACCGTTGACACCAGCTACTGGACGCGTTACCGCAGCGACTCGCAGAACCCCGACTTCGGCGACAGCCTGCCACAGGCCGTTCCCGACCTAGCCGTCGGTCAGCACCCGGCCATTCCCCGCAGCGACGACGACCTCAGCCCGCCCGACCACCTGCAAGCGATCGCGAACACGGCCGCATTCCACTTCGGCTTCATCGAGCAAGGCGGCACCAGCCTCTACGCCTCGCTCGCGCAGCGAGTCACGAACGCCGAGGCACTGCGCATCTTGCTCAGCATCGGCCCCACCGAGACGATGCACTTCCAGACCTGGCAGGACAAGGCCGGGAACGCGCCGCCGCTGACCGACCCGATTACCGGGCTGACCTTCCCCGACCTCAACGCCGACGGCGAGCTCCTGCAGACCAACCTGATCATGCCCGAGCCCACCATCTTCCTGGACCGAAAGTTCCCGGTCTGCTCGATCATCCGTCCCACCCAGACCGCGGGTGCGGCCATGGGCGCGGTCCAGGCCCTGGCCGCCGACGGACTCTTCATTGGACAGTCACAGGAATTCTTCGCGGCTGCCACAGCACTGGCACAGGCGGCAGATGCTGCTCGTCGACACGGGCAATGAAGCGGCGGTGATCTGAGTTGTGCCGGAAATCGGTATCGCAGGCCTCGTCGTGATCCTCATCGTGGCGCTGCTCGTGTTCGGGCCCAGGCGCCTCCCGGAGATCGGGCGCTCGCTCGGCAAGGGCATGCGCGAGTTCAAGGACTCGATCACCGGCAAAGGCGAGAAGGGCGAGCTGCCTGCCCCTCACGTGGACGACGGTCCGCCGTAGGGCCGGCCGCAGGGGCGTGCCGCCACGAGCCAGGAGCGTGGCGGCACGGCCCGGGCTGTGCGCTACGCCGCCTCCCGGACCCTCATGGCGTGCCTTGCCGGCATCGGCGACTCGAACCGCGTCGCGAGCGTCGCGAGCAGACCACCTGCGCCGACGACTAGGTAAAAGACGAGCGCCGTCGTGCGACTGGCGAAGCCGACTGCGAACGGCGGCACGATCATCGCGGCGGTGACCGCAATGTCCGCGTACCCGTGCAGGAGCGGGGGGATGACCCGCACGATCCCGGTCGACCACGCTGTCCCGACGGCGAGTACCGCGGCGCCGGCGCCGAAGACGAGCGCGATCACCGTCGCCGCGCGGTCGTCGAAGTTGAGCACGAGCGGGCCCGCGATTAGCACCGCCGCGAGCGGATAGTCGAGCACCCCGTGGACCTGCGGCGGGATTGGGCCGCGGAGCATGAATTTGTTATCGACGAGCTCCCGGGTCAGCCCCCCCAGTCCTCACCGCGACACACTGGGGCGTCGGGCCCGTGACTCCCCGGACGCGATCGGGTCTGCGCTGGCACATCCTCTGGCGGGACCGCATCCGAGTCAGGTCCATTCACCACCAGGAGGTGCGACCGATGTCCGCCCTCGCAAGCCAGAGCCGTCGAGACCAGGCTTGTGCATCGACCAGCAGGTGATGTCACCTCGTCCGCTTCGGCCGGCCGAGCCTCGGTCACAGAGAGAGGAGCTCAGGTGTCCGCAACCGATGAGCCGATCAGCTTCGAGCAGCACATCAAGCCGCTCTTTCGGGAACGCGATCGTCAATCGATGAAATGGGCGCTTGACCTCTGGTCGCGCGACGACCTTGTCGGAAACGCCGAGGCGATCTTGGCGCGCCTTCGCGACGGCACGATGCCCTGCGACGGCGCCTGGTCAAACGACCGAATCGCCCTCTTCCAAGACTGGGTCGAAGCGGGAGGGCCTGCCTAGAGCGCGGTCCAATGCGCCCGAGCGAAAGGAGAGACATGACTTTTCAAGAGGTCCTTCAGTTGCATCCACAGCCGACCGACATCGATCGCGTCGCCCTCCTGCGCTGTATCGACGAGTGCCTCGACTGCGCCGCGAGCTGTACCAGCTGTGCCGACGCCGATCTCGCCGAGGACGACGTGCGGGAGATGGTGCGCTGCATTCGCCTCTGCCTCGACTGCGCCGACGCCTGCGACGCGACCGGCCGCATCGTGACCCGCCAGACGGCGCCGGATCTGCGCCTGATCCGGGCAATCGTCGAAGCGTGTGCGGTGGCCTGCCTCGCCTGTGCCGAGGAGTGCGATCGGCACGCCGCCCACCACGAGCACTGCCGGCTCTGCGCCGAAGCCTGTCGCCACTGCAAAAAGGCATGCGACGACCTTCTCGCGACGATCGGCTAGGTCGGGAGACGAGCTGGCTGAGCGCGGGATAACGCTGAACTTCACGCGGTCAGGGATCTGCGCCGCGGACCGAATGTCTAGAGCTCGCCGGGTGCTGGCGGGTTCCCCGATGGAGACTGCGGCTCAGGTGAGCTGGGAGAACATGTCGTTCCCGCTAGCCGTCGTCTCTGGGATCTGCTGGAGGACGTCCCAGTGCTCGATGATCTTGCCGTCCTCGTTGAGGCGGAAGATGTCGACCCTGCCGAGTTCGGGTCTTGTAGTTCGAGTGCGGCTAACTGAACGGTCAGGCTGTCGGGGCGGGTCCGTGCAGAACCAGCCCGAACCGGTTGGGGTCGGCATCGTTCTCGTCGCGGGGTACGAGGAAGTACTCCGCACCGGCTGGCTCCAACGTGACGAGCAGACGCGCTTCGTCGCCGCGCACTCTCAGGCCGTGCGGCACGTCCTTGGGAAGCGCGGCGTAAGAGCCGGCGTCGACCTCGATCCGCTGGTCAGCGACGAACGCGGTAATCGCGCCATCGAGAACATAGAGGGTCTCGTCCTCGCGCGTGTGGGTGTGGATCGGCGGCTCATCGCCAGCGCGCACGCGCCATTCAACCACTGCCCAGTCGCCGCCGGACTGCTCGCCGGCGAGCTTCAGTTCGGTGCTCGAGCCGTGGCCGGAGCCAACGGTGCGGCCCCCGCTGGGGCCGGTCAGAACGGTGTCGCTCAGGGACATGTGCCTTCCTTTCATCGCTGTGGGTGGTCGAGCTTGTGGACGGCGGATTGTCTGGCCTCGATCGCCACGGTGGCGAGCGGGAGTTCCGCCGCTTGCCGCGAGGAGGGGGCGCGGAAGAGTGCTCGAACGGCGCGCCTGACTGGTGGCCCGGGCGGCTCATCGCAAGTACACGTGCCCCACCACAGCCGACGCCGCGGCGGCGGCACCAGTGGTCAGCACCGCACACGCCGAGGCGAGCGCGACCACGAGAGCGAAGCGAAACTTTTTCATTCCCTCACCTCCTGTGTGAGCGTCCTGTGCCCGATCCGCGACCACGGAGGCAGGATGCGTCGGGCGGAGGCGATTCGCGTCGGGGAACTCACGGGCGCGATGCCCTAGTGTTTCGACAAAGGCAGCTCGGAGTCTCATCTCCTAAGTCGTCAGCGGGCGGCGCACTAGGGGGTTGCGCTCGGGAGTTCCCAGACGCGATCGGATCCGGGCCGGCGCATCATCTCTTCCGCGTGCATCTTGTATTCGACCTGCAAGGGAGGCGGCCCTAATGGCACGCAACGAGCCGGACGCCGAGTTGAAGGCACCGAGCAGCGTGGCTGACATTTGTCCGGAGCGGAACAGTTCGACTTGGACACATCGACAGCGCCGAGCCGGCGAACAAGAAATGGTCGGGCCTCAGTCCCCTGGCGGCTTGCTCCCCGCATCACCTGACGGCGGTGTTGCCAAGCCGAACGGCGAGGTTCCAGGTGAAGGCGTTCGAGTTAGTCGTGGCGCCGACTGGTGTGGGGAGGTTGGAAAGCCCGGATTCCCAGATCCATGACTCTCTGGCTCTAGGGTCCTCCAGATGGTGGCTATGCGACGGATACAGGCGGCCGGGATCGACACCTTCGGCGGAGACGTGGGGATGCTGGAGCTCGCGGCGCCGGCGTCTCCTGCGCCGGACGAGGTCGTGATCTCGGTGCGGGCGGCGGGGGTCGGCAACTGGGACGAGTTCGTCCGGGTCGGCAGCTGGGACGTCGGCCGCCGGCCACCGCTGGCGCTCGGCGTTGAGGCGGCCGGACTCGTCTCGGCGGTCGGCGAGGAGGTGACGGACCTTGCAGCGGGCGACGAGGTGCTCACCCACCCCTTGCCGCTGCGACACCAGGGCGCGTGGGCGGAGTGGCTCATCGCCCCGGCCGCACTCGTCGCCCGGAAGCCGGCCACCATTTCGTGGGAGTCAGCGGCCGCGTTCCCGGTGCCGGCGCTCACGGCGGACCAGGCGCTCACCGAGGCCGCGCCGGCCCCGGCCGGCGAGTGGGTGCTCGTGCACGGCGCCGGCGGGGTGACCGGCGGGCTCGCCGTGCAGCTCGCGGTCGCGCGAGGAGCGACCGTCGTTGCGACGGCGGGGCCCTCGAGCGCTGCCCGGGTCCGCGGCTACGGCGCGTGTCTCGTGCTCGACTACCACGATCCTCAGTGGCCAGCCCGCGCGCGAGACACAACTCCAGGCAGACAGGGCGTCGGAGCCGCGGTGAACGCCGCTCCCGGCGGCGCGGCGATCGCGCTGCAAACGATCGTGGACGACGGCCGGCTGGCGACGATCACCGGCGATCCACCGACACCCGAACGAGGAGTCACCGTCGCGAATGTCTACGTCGAAGCCGACGGCGAACGGCTTGCTGCACTGGCCGAAGCACTCAAAGATGGGCTGCTCTCACTCGACGTTGGGGCGAGATTCGCGTTGGCCGATGCGGCGACCGCACTTCAAAGCGCAGTCAACGGCCGCGCCGCCGGCGCGACAGTCCTCACGCTCGACGATAGCTCCGAGCCGTAGCACCGGGCGGGTTCCTGCGGTCGTCGCCTGTGTTGGCGACGAAAGGCTCCACGGACATCCTGTTTTCCCGACAGGCAACGACTCATCCCGCGTTGATCCCGCACGAGGCTCCCGAAAGCCTCCGCCCGCACCCGCGATTCCCCGCAAACGCCATGGCGAGAAGACCAGCTCACGCCGGAAATCCCCGCCTATCCCCGCTCAGCGCGGAAGCGCCAAGACCGGCCTGTCACGCCGGAGGTCGCGGGTTCGAGTCCCGTCGCTCCCGTCTTCGAAGTACGTGCAAATCAGCGTATTTAGTTGCCTAGATGGACGCGAGCGCTGGCTTCGAGATTCATCGTTTGCTGCCCCGGGTTGTACTTAACGGCAGTTTTGACAAGAAGCGGCGCAAAACAGGTCAAGTGTGTGTGGGTTAAACAGCCCATCATCGTTCCCGCGCCAGTGATGCTTCTATGAAAGTCAAGTGCTCATTGGTGAGTGTTCGAGCAGTCGGTAAAGGCTGCGGGCGAGGTAGCGTTTGAGGCAGCGGTTTGCTTCGCGGCGGCTCTTGCCG
>Ga0307278_10001132_pt1 | contig 13239 bp, 13 predicted proteins | sample ER_DNA_117_FD_194482 | JGI IMG/M metagenome (GOLD analysis project Ga0307278, IMG submission 194482) | Bulk soil microbial communities from the East River watershed near Crested Butte, Colorado, United States - ER_DNA_117 | ecosystem: Environmental > Terrestrial > Soil > Floodplain | place... | reverse complement strand
CAGCGCGAGAACCTGTGCCAGGCCGTGAACATCTACGGGATCACGCTGGGGGCCGAGGAGGCGCCGCACGTCCGCGGCGGCTACAGCGAGCTGCTGTACCTGCTCCCGCAGACCTGGCTGTTCAAGCTGCCCGCGAACGTGTCGTTGAAGATGGCGGCGCTGGCCGACCCGATCGCCTGCGGCACGCGGGCGCTGGAGCGGGCGTTCGCGCCCGGGCTGCCGTGGGCGGGCGAGGGCGTCGGCCTTGGGAAGTCGGTGGTGGTGCAGGGCCTCGGGCCCATCGGGATCATGACCGGCGCCGCGGCCCGCGCCATGGGCGCCAGCCCGGTCGTCGGCATCGACCGCATCCCGATGCGCCTGGAGATGGCCGGGCGGTTCGGCTTCGACGAGGTGCTCTCGCTGGCGGAGCTGCCGGAGGTGGAGGACCGGGCCCGCGCCGTGCGCTCCCTGACGCGCGGCCTCGGGGCTGACGTGGTGGTCGAGGTGGTGGGGCTGCCGGCCGCCTTCGCCGAGTCCCTGCGGCTCGTCCGCAGGGGCGGCCGGGTCGTCGAGTTCGGTCACTTCACCGACAACGGCACGATGGCGCTCAACCCGCAGCAGATCGTGAACCTCGACGTGGACATCCTCGGGTCCTACGCCTACCCGAACGCGCAGCTCGGCACGTCGCTGACGTTCCTGTCGCGGTACTCGGAGGTGTACCCGTTCGAGGACCTGGTGACCCACACGTTCGGGGTCGAGCAGACCGAGCAGGCCATCAAGGCCAGCCGCGACAAGGTCTGCGTCAAGGCGATGGTGGTCCCGGGGAGCTAGCGGGACCGGGAGCCGAGGAGCTGGATGCCGATGGGCGTTGGCCGGTAGTGGTTGATCTCGTTGCGGTCCTGCGGGCACGCGGACGCCACCACGATGCAGTCGAGCTCGGCGCGCAGCACGACGCCGTCGCCTGCCGAGGTGGGCGCCGGGCTCCACGTGAAGGAGCCGTCCGGCTCGACCCGCACCGCCATGAACAGGTTGATCGGCTGCGGCACCTCGATCCGGTCGTGACCGAGCCCGGTCATGACACGCTGGAGGTTCTCCTGGCACGAGGGGTGCCACCCGTCCACGCCCAGGAGGTGGTAGCGCGTGGGGTCGCAGGCCGCGCACAGCATGTCGTGCACGCCGGGAGAGTCGTCCTGCTCGAACCAGAGGATCGGGCGGCGCCGGTTGGTGACGAAGGCCTCGCCCACCCGCGGGAACAGCCGGTTCACCCAGATCCTGGTGTGCTCGGCGCTGGCGTACTCCCCGACGTCGCCGGCGACGAACGCGAACAGGTCGACGACCTGACCACCCTCGACGTCGACCACCCGGAACCGCCCGCCGGACGGCACCTGGACCGCGCGGGCCTGGCGGGCCGGCACCAGCAGGAACTCGTCTGCCATGAGGAGTCAGAGCATGCCACAGGGTGAGGGCGGCGGCCGGGTGGGCTTCCCGTTCGTGGGGATCCCCTCGTTCCTCGGGTCGGCGATCTGCACCGACCTGGACAGCCTGGACGCCGACATCGCGGTCCTCGGCGCACCGACCGACGAAGGCTCGCCGTTCATGCCGGGATCCCGGTTCGGCGCCCGCTCGATCCGGGAGCACTCGCTCCGGTTCGTCACCGACGGGCGCGGCTACTACGACCCGCAGGCCCGCCGGCGGTTCCTCGAGCGGGAGATGGTGGAGGGGCGGATCGCCGACGTGGGGGACGCCGACGTGCTGCCCACCAACGTGGTCGACACCTTCGCCAACATCACCGCGCTGACCCGCGGGGTGATCCAGCGCGGCGCCATGCCGGTGGCGCTGGGAGGCGACCACGCCATCACCTACCCGGTGGTGCGGGCGTTCGAGGGCGAGGAACCCTTCCACGTCGTCCATTTCGACGCCCACATCGACTACATGCCGTTCGTCCACGGGCTCGAGTTCACCAACCAGCACGCGTTCCGGCACCTCCGCCTGATGCCGAACGTCCGCTCTATCAACCAGGTGGGCATCCGCAGCATCCGCAACACGCAGGTGATGCACGAGGACTCGCTCCGCGACGGCAACCGGGTCGTGACCATGGAGGAGTTCAGGGACCGCCCGGTCGACGCGGTGCTGCACGGGATCCCGGAGGGGGCGCGCTGCTACGTCAGCGTCGACATCGACGTCCTGGACATGTCCCTGATCCCCGGCTGCGTCTCGGCGGAGCCGAACGGCATGAGCTACGCCGAGCTGCGCGACGCCATGCTCGCCGTGGCCGAGCGGACCCGGGTGATCGGCCTGGACCTCGTCGAGGTCAACCCGCTGCTGGACGTCCGGACGGGGCTGACCTCCTACCTGGCCGCCCACATCCTGGTGGAGTCCCTCGGCCGGATCTGCGACCAGCCATGGTGGAGGGAGCGGAGATGACCGGCCCGGTCAGGGTGGACGTCCACATGCACCTGTACCCGTCGGCGGCGTCGGGCGACTGGTGGAAGGCCGGCTACGAGATCTGGGAGTACGGCGACAAGGACGGGGTGACGTTCAGCCGCTTCAGCGGGACCGTCGGCGACGCGCTCGCGGCCATGGAGGAGGCCGGGTTCAGCCACGGCATCGCCGTGAACCTGCTGAGCGTTGACCTGTTCCGGGAGGAGGCGCTGGCGATGCTGCCGGAGGACCTCCACGGCGACGACCGGGCCAGGGCCGTCGCCGAGATCGAGGCGACCATGGCCGAGCGGTTCCGCGCCGCCAACCGCTGGCTGGTCGACGCCCTCGCCCCGATCCGGCAGCTCACCCCCTATGTCGGCGTGGACCCGTGGGCCCTGTCGCCCAAGCAGAACGTCGAGCATCTGCGGGAGATGGCCGACCGGGGGGCCCGCGGCATCAAGCTGCACCCGGTGGCGCAGCGCTTCGAGCCGAACGACCCGCGCATGCGCCCCGTCTACGACGCCTGCGAGGAGCTGGGGCTGGTGGTCCTGTCCCACACCGGGTCGGCAGCGGGCGGGGAGCCGTTCGCCGAGCCCCGCGCGTTCGCCGACGTGCTCCAGGAGCATCCTCGGCTGATGGTGGTTCTCGCCCATCTGGGTGGGGGAAGCTGGCGGCAGACGGTGGGACTGGCCCTGGCGTTCCCGGAGGTGGCGTTCGACCTCTGCGAGATCGTCGAGTGGACCGGCGCGCCGAACGCTCCCACCGACGAGGACCTGGCCCGGATGATCAGGGAGATCGGCCCCGAGCGGGTCATGCTGGGCACCGACTTCCCCTGGTACGACCTCGATCGGACGGTCGAGCTGGTCATGGGCCTGCCGGTGCTCTCGACCGGGGAGAAGGAGCGCATCCTCGGAGCGAACGCCGTCGGCAGGCTCGCCCTGGAGGTCTGAGAGGAGGCGGCTGATGGCGGAGGAAGCGGCAGCGGTCGAGCGGATGCTGGCGGTTGCCATCGAGGAAGCCAGGATCGGGCTCGCCGAAGGTGGCGTGCCGGTGGGCGGGGCCCTGTTCGCGGCCGACGGGCGGCTCCTGGGGCGGGGGCGCAACCGCAGGGTGCAGGAGGACGATCCCTCGATCCACGGGGAGACCGACGCCTTCCGCAAGGCCGGCCGCCAGCAGAGCTACCGCGGCACCACCATGGTGACGACCCTGGCCCCCTGCTGGTACTGCAGCGGCCTGATCCGGCAGTTCCGCATTCCCCGGGTCCTCGTCGGCGAGAACCGGCATTTCACCGGCGGGGTCGACTGGCTCGGTGCGGCCGGGGTGGAGGTCACCGTGGTCGACTCGCCCGAGTGCGTGGAGCTCATGGACCGGTTCATCAGCGAGCATCCCGAGATCTGGAACGAGGACATCGGCGAGGACTGAGGAGGCGCCGTGGAGCTGCGTGAACGACTGTGGAACGACGACGCCAAGGCCAAGCTCTACGACGATGACCCCAAGGCCTACCAGGCTGCCGTCCTCGAACAGTACAAGATCTACGTCGAGATGGCCGACCGCATCAGTCAGCGCCGAGCGCTGACCAACACCTTCTTCCTGACCTTGAACACCGCCATCTTCACCGTCGTCGGTGTGTTCTGGAAGGACCGGCCCGATGTCGGGGTCTGGTGGCTGGTGTTCCCGTTGCTGGTGGTGCTCGGCCAGTGCTTCGCCTGGTTCTACCTGGTCCGCTCCTACCGCCTGCTCAACAGCGCCAAGTACGCGGTGTTGGGCGCCCTCGAGGAGCGCCTACCGGCCTCGCCGTACTGGCGCGCCGAGTGGTCGGCCCTCGGTGAGGGCAACGATCCGAGGCGGTACTGGCCGCTGACACACATCGAGAAATGGATCCCGATTCTGTTCGCCTTTCTCTACCTCGCCGGCTTCGTGGCCCTGCTGGTGGCCTGAGGAGCCGAGAGGCTCAGATCGCCGCGGACCCGCGACCGCTCGTTGTCGATCAGGCTCAGCGACGCGGCGTCGTTCCGGAACCAGCGCCGGACCCGCTCGAGCCATTCGCCGTACTCGGCGGTGGACTCGCCAATCCTGGAATGGGCTGACATGGATTCGCGCGCCAACCGTCGAGCCTCGCTGCGATTGCTCTCGGGATGCTTCAGCAGGGTCTCCGCGAGATGTCGCTGCGCCCAGGCGACACCCCGTCGATCCCCGACCGATCGAAACTTCGCGAGGGCACCACGAAATCGGGCTTCCGCCGACCGCGGGCTCGCGTCCTGTTCGATCTGGCCCAGGAGCATCGTGATCACAGCCAGGCTCCGCTCGTCCTCGACGGTACGAGCGAGCCTCTGCGCCAGAACGGTCGCCTCGTCCAGCCGACCATCCATGATCAGCAGCGCCGCGAGGGTTCCCTGAGCCTGCCGATACGAGGAGCGCTCCCGTCTCGAGGCACCTGGCACACGTGCGAGAACTCTTCTTAGCTCGGGCACGGCAATGTCGATCTCGCCGAGCTCACACCTTGCTTCCGCCAGGATCCTGGCTGAGGCGAAAACCAGCGCGGAGCCCGCCCTGTCGGGCTCCAGCGCCGACAGCACCGTCGCGGCCGTGCGCGCATTTCCGAGGATCAGCTCGCAGTGTGCATAGTGATAGCTGATCCACGGGTCGCAGTCGGGCTGCGCCGCCATCTGCCATCGACACAGATCCCGCAACGATCCGTAGCGCCCCAACCTCTTCGCGGCAGCGGAGATCTGGGTGATGATTGCCGCCGATTGGCGCACATCTTCGGCCCGCTGAGCGTAGCGGCACGCCCGAATTCCTGCTTCCAGCGACTGAGGCGTGATCTCCCACTGCCGTTGATTCTGGATTCCCGCCCGACTGAAGCTGCAGAGGTCACGCAGAAGCGCTCGCCTGGTGTCGTCATCGGTGTCGTTCAAGGTGTGCTCCGCGACGAACGGATGGACGGCCCACCTGGACGGCCCCTGTGACTCGACGAGCAGGAGCGTCTGGAGACGGATGAACGCGCGCGACCGCTCGGCGCGCTCGAGTCTTGCTTCGGCGCGCCGCAGAACGGGCTCCGTGACGTACGGTTCCGCCAGGGAGAAGTACCTGAGCAGCGCCAGCTCCGCCTCGCTCAGTTGCGCCTTGATCTCGCCGTACCAGTTCTCGGTCAAGGGTGTCTGGGTCAGCTCACCTTCCAAGAGTCTCCGCGGGTCGTGTCCCAAGCTCCTCACCAGCACCGAGAAGAAGTTGATAGCCAGCGGCAGGCCACCCGTCTTCTGGGTGAGCTTGCGGAGAAGGGCGTCCGTCAGCGCCGGCGTCCCGAGCTGTTCGAGGAGCCTGCTGACTTCCGAGATCGTCCAGGAGCGCACCGGCACCTCTTTGGCGTCTGGAACGTAGAGCGCCGTTCGGCTGAGCAACAGGACGGAGCCAGGCGTCGATTGCATCCCGGCGATCCTCAGCAGGGGTTCGTAGCTCGCTCTGTCGACCTTGTGAAAGTCGTCGAGCACCAGCAGCTGGCCTCGAAGGCGAAGCGTCGTCAGGAGGTTCTTCGATTTGGCCAACGGACTCAGCTCGGCCGGCCCGACGAATTCCGCCGGCATCACTGCCAGCATCTCCTCGAGCGTCCCCCCGTCCTGGACGTCGTACCACAATGGCTCCTGGGAGTGCCCCGTCAGCCGTTCTGGCGAGCTCGCATACTGCGCGGCCAGACGGGTCTTGCCGCTTCCAGAGATCCCGTGGAGGCACACGATGGACGCATCCCTGAAGGCTGCTCCCAAGCGCTCCAGCTCGTCCGGTCGTGGAATGGTGCGGCTCGCGTCGGGAGCAGCCAGCACCCCCTGGGGCTCCACCAGGCTGCCAAGCGGTCTGGAGTCGGTCTCCTGCAACCAGATCCCCAGGTGATTCGTGAAGTCGCTACGCAATTGCTCCAGGGTTCCGAACTCGGAGTACGATTGCTCCGCCGGAAGCGACCCCCGGAAGTCGCTCAGCGCCGGGAACTGACTTGGGTCCCTGAGGGCAGCCTGTGGGACGTCCCGCAGGCAGAAGTAGATCCAGACCACGGGCTTGCGCGTGCGTCGCCAGGAGTCCCATGCGAGCCTGAGCTCATGCGCGGTCCCCGACGCATCCTCCAGCACGGGCGTCCCGAGCCGGGACCAGAAGACCGCGATCACCAGGTCGGCGTCGGGGATTCGCATCTGCTCGTCCGTCAGACCCTGAGCCCCATCCAGGTGCAGCCCGGGCGTGGAGTCGGTGCGCCAGTACCAGAGCTTCAACCGCTGGTTGCGGCGGAGCTGGTTGGCCTGATCGATGGTCGCTCGGATGGCGTCGACCTCGTTCTCGACATCATCCGGCGCGACGAGGATCAGCCGTTTTTCGGACGGTTGCGCCACTTCCTCCAACGCCCCCCATACCCAAGCCGGCCTGCCCGCGCACCAGGCGCTTCCGGTACCACGCCGTCCGCCATGGTAGAACACGTTACCGTACGTCTACGCCCAATGAAACGGATGCGCGGTGCCCGCCGGCGAGCGGGCGACGAGGGGGAGCGGAGGATGGGCAGTCCGAGCGGCAGAATGGACCGGACGCTGGCCATTCCGCGGCGGGCGCTCGTGCTCCTCGTCGGGGTCTCCGGCTCAGGAAAGACGACGTTTGCGAAAGAGCACTTCCAGCCGTTCCAGGTGGTTTCCAGCGACTATTGCCGCGGCCTCGTCTGCGACGATGAGGCGGACCAGACCGCGACCCGTGCCGCCTTCGACCTGCTGCACTTCATCGTCGAAAAGCGCTTGGAACTAGGGAAGCTGACGGTCGTCGACGCGACCAATGTCGAGGCGCACGCACGGCGCAGCCTCGTTGCTCGAGCGCGAGACCACCATTTCACCCCCGTTGCCGTCGTGCTCGACGTCGAGGAGGACGTCGCCCTCGCGCAGAACTCGCGGCGCCCCGATCGCCAGGTCGCGGGCGGGCCGATTCGTGATCAGCATCGGGAGCTCCGCGCGTCCAAGGCGGGGCTCTCCAAGGAGGGTTTCAGCAAGGTCTATGTCTTGAGGAGCCCTGAGGAGATCAGCTCTGCGCGGCTGGTTGTCGAGGGATAGAAGCCGCGGGCCTCGACAGCCGAACTCCATCTATATAGACTTACGCCATGACCCGTTCCCGGCGTCCCTCGGCACAGACCACCGCGGTGCTTCTCGCCCTTGCCAAGCACCCCACCACCTGGCGCCACGGCTATGACCTGTGCCGGCAGCTCGGCCTCAAGGCCGGCTCCATGTACCCCATCCTCATGCGCCTGGCCGACCGCGGGCTGCTCACGACCACCTGGGAGAGCGATCCGCCTGCTCATCGCGGTCGGCGCCAAGCTCGCCTCCGTGCACCGCATCCCGGACGGCCAGGTCATCCCCATCCCCAACCTCGACCACGCGGCGACCGGGTACCTCCTCATCCTCGTCGGCCTGGTCGCGACCCCGATCCCGCTGCTGCTGCTGCGGGACCGGCACGACCCCGGCGAGCGGCGCGCCCACCGCTGGCGCCGATCCCTTCCTCGCCCTACGATCCTCGGCGCGCGCCCGAACCGATGGATGGATGGAAGGATCGCCGTGGTCGAGATGCAGACGCCGGGGATCGACCCGGTGATGCGGGCAATCCGGCTGCACGCGCCCGGGGACCCCGCCCGGCTGGTCGTCGAGCAGCTCCCCACCCCGCGGCCGGGGGCCGGCGAGGCGCTGGTCCGCGTCCACGCGGCCGCGATCACCCGCGACGAGCTCGACTGGCCCGCCGACCGGCTCCCGGCGATCCCTTCGTACGAGTTCTCCGGCGTGGTGGCCGCCCTCGGCCCCGGCACCGACGGCCCCGCCGTCGGCGCGTCCGTCTACGCGCTCGGCGGCTTCGACCGCGACGGCGCCGCCGCCGACTACGCGGTGGCGCCGGCGGCGCTGCTGGCACCGAAGCCGCGAACGCTCGACCACATCGCCAGCGCCGCCGTCCCGCTGGCCGGGCTCAGCGCCTGGCAGGGGCTGTTCGAGCATGGCGAGCTGGCCGCGGGGCAGCGGGTGCTCATCCACGGCGCGGCCGGCGGCGTCGGCAGCTTCGCCGTCCAGCTCGCCCGCTGGCGCGGCGCCCACGTCATCGCGACCACCTCGGCCGGCAACGCCCAGACCGCCCGCGCGCTCGGCGCCGACCAGGTCGTCGAGCCCCCCTGGACGCGGTTGGAGGACGCCGTCGGCCAGGTCGAACTGGTCTTTGACACCGCCGGCGGCGACCGGCTGGCGCGGTCGCCGGTGCTGCTGCGGCCGGGCGGCAGACTGGTGTCGGTCGCTACCGAGCCCCCGGAGGAGGCCGCGGCCGCGCGCGGGATCACCGCCCGCTACTTCGTGGTCGAGCCCAACCGCGATCAGCTCGTCGAGCTCGCCAGGCTGATCGACGGCGGCGAGCTGCGGCCACTCGTCGGCGAGGTGTTCGCCCTCGCCGACGCCCGCGAGGCGTTCCAGCGCAGCCTCGGCAGCCACCGGCCGGGCAAGCTCGTCCTCCGCGTCGCCGAGGACGCGGATGCCTGAACCCGCATGAGCACCCGCTGATAGCCGACGGACCGTCCTGAAGCTGGCGGTGCTGCTGGCCTCGGCGGCGACCCTGCAGGTCTACAACCAGCAAGACAACCCGGGCCTGTTCGCCGCGGTGCCGCTGTCGGTGGCGCTCGCCACCGCCTGGGCCGCCGGCCACCGCGCCTGGTCGCTGCTGGTCGCCGTCTGGGTCGGCGGCGGCCCGCTCGTCTACTTCTCGCTGTTCCGGACCGAATCGCTGGACCAGGCGCTCCGCGACATCGTGCCGGACCTGGCGCTGCTGGCCGCCGTGCTGCTGCTCGGGGAGGCGGTGCGCAGCCGCCGCGCGCTGGCGGTGGAGCAGGAGCGATCCGAGCGGCTGCTGCTCAACGTCCTGCCAGCCCCGATCGCCGCCCGGCTCAAGCAGCGCGAGGACGTGATCGCCGATGGCTTCCCCGACGTCACCGTGCTGTTCGCCGACCTGGTGGACTTCACCCGGCACAGCCAGCGGATCGCCCCCGAGCGGGTGGTGGCGATCCTGAACGACCTGTTCACGGCGTTCGACCAGCTCGCCGAGCGCCAGGGGCTGGAGAAGATCAAGACGGTCGGGGATGCCTACATGGTGGCCGGAGGGTTGCCCGACCCGCGGCCCGACCACGCCCGGGCGGTGGCCGAGATGGCGCTGGCCATCCGCGACGAGGTGGCGCGGCACACCGGCCCGAACGGCCAGCCGCTGCAGGTCCGCGTCGGCATCGACACCGGCCCGGTGGTGGCCGGCGTCATCGGCAGGCACAAGTTCATCTACGACCTGTGGGGCGACACCGTCAACACCGCCAGCCGCATGGAGTCCCACGGAGTGCCCGACTGCATCCAGGTGACCGCCCGCACCCATCAGCGCCTGGAGGACGGGTACCGGTTCGAGCGGCGGGGACCGATCCAGGTCAAGGGCAAGGGGGAGATGGTCACCTGGTTCCTGCTCGGAAGGAACCAGTGACCGCCGCTGGCGTGTCGGGGGGCGTTGGTATGGTGGACGTCGAGCCACCCCCCCACCTACAGAGGAGATTCGCTTGTCTTCGCGTTCCCCTGCCATCTCGATCCCGACGCTGCGCGCCGAGCTCAACGGTCAGGTGCTCGCCCCCGGCGACGACGGCTACGACCAGGCCCGCACCATCTTCTACGGCGGGTTCGACCAGCGGCCCCAGGTCATCATCCGGCCCGCCGACGACTCCGAGGTCGCCAGGGTCGTCGCGCTGGCGCGTGACAGCGGGCTGGAGCTGGCCGTCCGCAGCGGCGGCCACAGCCCCGCCGGGCACGGCACCATCCAGGGTGGGATCGTGCTGGACCTGTCGGGGATGCGGGCGCTGGACATCGACCCCGAGGCCCGCACCGCCTGGGCGCAGACCGGCCTGACCGCCGGGGAGTACACCACGGCCGCGGCCGCCCACGGCCTGGCGACCGGGTTCGGCGACACCGGCTCGGTGGGGATCGGCGGCATCACCCTTGGCGGCGGCGTCGGCTACCTGGTCCGAAAGCACGGCCTCACCATCGACAGCCTGCTGGCCGCGGAGCTGGTCACCGCCGACGGCCAACTGCTGCAGATCGACGACCGGTCGCATCCGGAGCTGTTCTGGGCGATCCGCGGCGGCGGCGGCAACTTCGCGGTGGCGACCCGGTTCCAGTACCGCCTGCACCCGGTCGACCAGGTCGTCGGCGGCATGCTGTTCCTGCCGGCGACGCCGGAGGTGATCGCCGGGTTCATCGCCGAGGCCGAGGCCGCCCCGGAGGAGCTGTCGGGCATCGCCAGCGTGATGGTGGCGCCGCCGATGCCGTTCGTACCCGCCGAGCACCACGGCAAGCTCATCGTCATCGCCATGCTGGTCTACGCCGGCGACCTCCAGGCCGGCGAGCGCGCGGTGGCGCCGTTCCGCGGGCTGGCCACGCCGCTCGCCGACATGCTCCGGCCGATGCCCTACCCGGAGATCTACCCGCCGGACGAGGAAGGCTTCCACCCGACCGCGGTGGGCCACACGATGTTCGTGGACACCGTCGACGAGCAGGTCGCCAAGACGATCGTGGAGTACCTCCAGGCCTCCGACGCGCCGGTGCGGGTCGCGCAGCTCAGGGTGCTGGGCGGGGCGATGGCGCGGGTGCCCGCCGACGCCACCGCGTTCGCCCACCGCGGGTCGCGGATCATGGCCAACGTCGCGGCGTTCTACGAGGGTCCCGCCGACCGGGCCGTGCGCCAGGCCTGGGTCGACGAGTTCGCGGCGGCGCTGCGGCAGGACGACGGCGGCGCCTACGTGGGCTTCCTCGGCGACGAGGGCCAGGCGCGGGTCCGCGAGGCCTACCCGGGGTCGACCTGGGAGCGGCTGGCGGCGGTCAAGCGCCGCTACGACCCCACGAACCTGTTCCGGCGCAACCACAACGTCCCACCGGCGACCGAGGACCGCTGACCGCCGCCGTGTCAGGTCATGCGGGCGCGCACCTCGGGGCGGCGCAGCGGCGGGACGTTCCTGGGGGGCTGGCGGCGCGGCGGCAGGGCGCGCAGCACCTCGGCGGTCGCCCGGGTGATCGTGGCGACCGCCTGCTCGAACACCTCGTCGGTCGCGGCGGTCGGGCGGGTGATGCCGCTGACCTTGCGGACGTACTGGCGCGCGGCGGCCTCGATCTCCTCGCTGCTGGCGGGCGGCTCGAGGCCCCGGAGGGTGGTGATGTTGCGGCACATGCTCTCGATCTTCGACCACCACGGGGACGACGGCAAGCCTAGGGCGGCAGGGTGACGCGGCCGGCGCGGCGGTCGCCGTCGAGCGCGCGCAGGGCCCGCGTCAGCGTGGTCACGTGGATCTCGCGCTCGCCCCGCTCCCACATCACCTCGACCGCTTCGAGCAGCGCCCCGGCCTCGCCGGCCAGCGCCTGCGCGGCGCGCAGGCTGGCGTAGGCGTGGCCGGTGCTGCGGGCCGGGTTGATGCGCGCCACCAGGTCGACGACCGCGAGGTAGTGGTCGATGAACGAGCACTCGGCGTCGGTCAGCGCCGGCACCCGCGGGGTGTCGTGCGACCTCACCCGACGGTCGAGCCGAGGGCCGGGACGGCCTGGCGGCCGGCCAGGATCTCGTCGACCAGCCCGTACTCCAGCGCCCGCTCGGCGTCCAGGATGAAGTCCCGGTCGGTGTCGCGCGCGATCCGCTCCACGGGCTGGCCGGTGTGCCGGGCCAGGATCTCGTCGACGAGCGCGCGCTGGCGCAGGATCTCGCGGGCCTGGATGTCGATGTCGGCCGACCGGCCCTGCGCGCCGCCGGACGGCTGGTGCAGCAGGACCGTCGAGTGGGGCAGCGCGTACCGCTTGCCGGTGGCCCCGGCCGCCAGGATGACGGCGGCGGCGGAGGCCGCCCAGCCCAGGCAGGTGGTGGACACATCGGGCCGTATGTACTGCATCGTGTCGTAGATGCCGAGCAGGGCGGTGACCGAGCCGCCGGGGGAGTTGATGTAGAGGCTGATGTCCTTGTCGGGGTCCTCGCTCTCCAGGTGGATGAGCTGGGCCATGATGAGGTTGGCGCTGGTGTCGTCGACCTGGGTGCCGAGGAAGACGATCCGGCCGCTCAGCAACCGTGAGTAGAGGTCGAACGACCGCTCGCCACGGCTGGTCTGCTCGATGACCACGGGCACGAGGTTGGACATGCCCCAACCGTGCCACAGCCGCGAGCGCCGAGGGCCGGATTCCGCTGCTGGCAGACGCTCAGCCGGGCCATGCCTGGCCGCGCCAGCACATCTCCCAGAAGGCCAGCTCGAAGCGGACGGCGCCGGTGAACACCGACCCGAGCCGCTCGGCCACGGCGGGGGAGGGCGACCCGGCCAGCTCGTCCAGCTCACGGCCGAGGTCGGCCACGAAGGCACGGAACGGCTCCCCGGTCCAGTTGTCGATCCACTCCCGGTAGGGGGAGCCGGCCGGGCTCCGCGCCGCCACCGCCGTCCAGGTGTCCAGGTAGGCCCGCTCGGCCGCGTACAGGCCGGCGAGCCCCTCCAGGACCCCGTCGTAGGCGCAGCACAGCAGGTAGCTGGTGTAGCCAAGGCACACGGGCCACGGCTCGGCGTCGGCCGGGAAGCCGCGCGCCATCGCCGTGCGGGCGAACGCGTCCGCCTCGGCGACCAGGCTGCCGTCCAGGCCGGCGAGCAGGCCGTCCAGGCCGCCGGGCGGCCCGTGGGCGCGCAGCGCGGCCACCACCCGCCGCTCCTGGAGCACGAAGATCCGGTCCTGCTGGACCCAGGCCCGCAGGGCGGCGTCGGGGAGGGTGCCGTCGGCCAGGCCGACCACCAACGGGTGGGCGGCCATCGCC
>Ga0307278_10001131_pt1 | contig 13250 bp, 11 predicted proteins | sample ER_DNA_117_FD_194482 | JGI IMG/M metagenome (GOLD analysis project Ga0307278, IMG submission 194482) | Bulk soil microbial communities from the East River watershed near Crested Butte, Colorado, United States - ER_DNA_117 | ecosystem: Environmental > Terrestrial > Soil > Floodplain | place... | reverse complement strand
CGCATACCAAATTCCTGGTGCGCCATTTCACGGCCCCGAAATTGCAACTGCACGCGAACTTTATTTCCTCGATCGAGAAATTCTTCGCCGTGACGGATTTTCGTCAGGTAATCGTGGTCGTCGATATTGACGCGAAACTTGATTTCCTTCAGCTTCGCGCCTCCCGGTCTCTTATCCCTCTCATGCTTGGAAATGTCGTATCGAAATTTTCCAAGCGCGACAATTTTACAAACCGGCGGGTTCGCCGTTGGCGCAATCTCGACAACGTCAAGGCCCATGCCTTGGGCTTTGCGCAAGGCATCCGACAATTTCATGACGCCGAGCTGTTCGCCTGTGGTCCCTAAAATGACCCGGACTTCGCGGGCGCGAATCCGACCGTTTACACGAAATTGTGGTTGCAGATTAAATCAAGCTCCTGGCCGGCGAAGCGGGAGTGCGCCGCAACGCCGTATTTTCCTCTATCGCAATTTCCGGCCTCCACCTGCGTGAATTAACCGGAACACTCTTGCACCGCCACGGCTGCGATGACCGCGACGGCGTGCTCGCATTAATAATCGCAAGCCGAGAGGAAGTTGTAGGCAACATTCTTACGCTGGCAAGACGAATCTCGTGACAATTCGATGCCGATCTTCTGACCATCAAACGGCGTCCGGGCTCACAACCGGAGAGAATAACTGATTGAACCTTGTTTCTCAATCCCGATCACGGCGGCGGATCGCCGAAATGCGATTTATGCGCGGTGTAAGCGGCAGCGTCATCAAGCATCGAGTCAATGGTCGCGACAAACGGCTCCAGCCTGACGAACCCGGAAAAAACCGCGCGATCTCCGATTTCGCTGTCGAACACGAAGGTGGGCCGCTGCGTCACTTGCAACAAATGAAAATCCGCTGTGTCTGCGCGGACACGGGTTTCCACCACCGTCGAACGCGCACGTTCGAGCAACTCCCCGGCGTTGACATTACCAGCCTTCGCTCCAATCTCCGCGGCGACTTCCCAGTCGCCGAAATGTTTTCCTTCGCGCAAACCAGCGTAGGCCAGCGCAAGACGTACCCGGTCGTCCCTGATCCCCAAATCTTTGGCCGCTTCCGCCACGCAATTTGGCGCGAGATATTCCGATTGCTTGTGGTCGCACCAGTCGCTTCTCAGCATGAACGGCGAGCGCATGATCGTTCCGCTGCGCCGGTAAAACCATTCGTGTTGCTCCTGCGATGTAGGAAGACCAGACTTATCCATTAGCGCGATCTTCCACAGAAATTCTGCTTTGCCTTCGTAACGCTTCTTTAATTCCGCCCAGGCCGGTTCGGCGAAAAAACACCAGGACGAAATTACATCGAGATAGTAGGTGACAGTGATACGCATAATCTTAATTGGACGTTGAGAGTTGAGCGTTGAGCGTTTGCTGCTTAGGAAACCAACGTCCAACGTCCGACGCTCAACGTCCAATTAAGATCGAACCCGTGGACCTGAATCATATTTTTCTATTTCTGGCGGTGGTTTCGCCGCTGCTCGTATTGGCGCGCGCGTGGCGGCCGGGCGGAACATATCGTGGCTGGCGTATCGCCGCCCTCGTCGTTCTCGCGATTACCGGCATCGGGTGGGTGTTTTCGCGCGGCGCGGCTGGATACATCGGAGGCGGGGTCTGGTTCGCTCTGCTGTTTCTTCCGGCGATTGGGTTACGAAAAATGACGGATTTTGCGGCGCGTGGCGATTACAAATCGGCCAGAAAACTTGGCGTGGCCCTCCAGATTGTGCATCCAAGCGCCGAGTTGCGCGAGCAGGTTCGCTTATTTCGCCATTTGGAATCTCGTCAAGACAACCAACCCGCTTTCCGCTCAGTGCCGATCGATCACGACGTCACACAGCAGGTTCGGCGTGATTATTTCCGACATGCGCCTGTTGTTCTCCTCCTGATTTTCCTCAACGCGGCCGCGTTCCTTTTCGAAATTTCATTTGGCGATTCGAATGATCCTGAAGTTCTGCATCGGATCGGTGCGCTGGAGCCTTATGCGGTCGTCGTGCAGGGCGAATACTGGCGTCTTTTCACTGCGCTCTTCTTGCACGGAGGTTTCGTGCATCTGCTTTTCAATCTTTTTGCGCTTTACGTTCTTGGCCCTCCGTTGGAACGCTCAATCGGCGGAATCCGATTTGCGGCATGTTATTTGATTTCGGGCCTCGCCTCCAGCGCCGGTGTTGTCGCGCTGAGTGTAGCGGGTCTCGTCCACGTGGGTCAGCTGGTCGGTGCGTCGGGATGCATCATGGGCATCGTCGGCGCGTGGGCCGGATTTTTGCTAAGACATCGTCACGCCACACGCGCGAAACAGCGCCTGGCAAATGTCTTGATGATCGTCGCGATTCAAACAGCGTTCGATCTTTCGACGCCGCAGGTGAGCATGGCAGCGCATCTTTGCGGATTGGTCGCGGGTTTTTTCCTTGGGCTTATCCTTGCGCCGCGACCTTTAGCCGGCGCGGATGACCGAGGTCGGGACTGACCAACACCACCATTCCAGGAAAACTTGCCCGCTGAAGTTTTCTTGATTAACTCCCGCTCTGTTTCCCCTGCTAGATTCGCATGCCGACTTTTCAAACTTACAACGTGACTCCGACCTTGCCGGTGGCGCTCGAGCCGCTGCGTGAGATGAGTTTTAATCTTTGGTGGACGTGGGAGCCCTCTGCCCGCCGCCTGTTCCGGCAGCTCGATCCGGAGCTTTGGAACCGGACAAACCATAATCCCGTCCGCATGCTTCAGCTTTCGCGACAAGCGCGGCTGGAAGAACTTTCACAGGACAAAACTTTTCTCCGCGAACTGAAGCAGGTGTTCGAAGCGTTCGAAAAATATTTGGGGCGCAAAGACACGTACGGAAAAACAGGAGCCGCCAGCGCCATCAAAAATCCCATCGCCTATTTTTCTGCCGAATTTGGTTTTCACGAATCGATTCCAAATTATTCCGGTGGTCTCGGAATTCTTGCGAGCGATCATTGCAAATCGGCGAGCGATCTTGATTTAAACTTTGTCGCAATTGGGCTGCTTTATCGACACGGTTATTTCAGGCAGCAGATCGACAAGGAAGGTTTTCAGGAGGCGATCAATCTCAATCAAAATTTCCATCATCTCCCGATTCGCGAAGTTCGCCGCGGCGACACGAACTTGCTCATCTCCGTGCCGATTCTGGATCGCGAAGTTTTTGCCAAGCTTTGGGAACTGCAAGTGGGCCGGATCAGCGTTTACCTTCTGGATACTGATACTCCAGAAAACAGCGCTGAAGACCGATTGATCACCGCTGAGCTTTATGGCGGCGACCTGGAAATGCGGATGCGCCAGGAAATCGTCCTCGGAATTGGCGGCGTCAAAGCGCTGAGCGCTCTCCAGATCAAACCTGACGTGTTTCACATGAACGAAGGGCACTCGGCATTTCTCGCGCTCGAACGCATTCGCCTTAACGTTGTTGAGAAGAAGCTCGATTTTTATTCCGCGCTTCAGGTAGTCGCGGCGGCCAACGTCTTCACCACCCATACACCGGTGCCAGCTGGCAACGATTCATTCCCGCGCGAGATGATGCGAAAATATTTCGGCGCTTTTGCCGGTGAACTAAACATTCCGTTTGACGAGCTATTTTCATTTGGACAAACGCGGGTCAATACAAGTGATCCCTTCAGCATGACCATCCTGGCGTTGCGGCTCAGCCGGCACGCTAACGGCGTAAGCAAATTGCACGGCGAAGTAAGCCGGTCCCTCTGGAAAGATGTCTGGGCTGGCGTGCCGGTGGATGAAGTGCCGATCACCAACATCACCAACGGCGTTCATACGAAAACTTGGATGGCACCGGAGTTTTCGGCGCTCTATGCCAAACATCTTGGCGTATGGGAGGAACATCTCACCGAGCCCGATTTTTGGCGCGGTGTCATCGATATTCCAGACGCACAACTCTGGGAGACTCATCAAAAACTCAAACTGCGGCTCATTGAATTCGTGCGCGACCGGGTGCGGCGGCGGCTCGAGCGCGTGGGCGAATCGCCCGAAGTTATTCGCAGAGCCAATCGCATTCTGGATCCGGAAATTTTGACCATCGGCTTTGCCCGACGCTTTGCGACTTACAAACGCGGCACCCTCCTGTTCAGCGACAAGGAACGGCTCAAGCGGCTGGTCAACGATACAACACGGCCCGTACAATTTATCTTCGCAGGCAAGGCGCATCCACGCGACGACGCGGGTAAGGCGCTCATCCAGGAAGTTTACAAACTCAGCCGCGAAACCGGTTTCGAAAACCGTATTGTCCTTCTGGAAGATTACGACAGTTACATCGCGCGCCGCCTCGTGCAGGGGGTCGATCTTTGGTTGAACCATCCACTTCGCCCGCTTGAAGCGAGCGGCACGAGCGGAATGAAATCCGCGCCGAACGCTGGCATCAATCTCAGCGTGCTCGATGGCTGGTGGCGCGAAGGTTACAACGGCAACAACGGCTGGGCGATTGGTGCGGAGATCGATAATGGCACGGTTGAATTTCAGAATGAAGTAGACGCAAACAGTCTTTATCAATTGCTCGAGAACCAGATCATTCCGCTGTATTACGCAAAGCCGGACGGTAAACTTCCCCTCGCCTGGTTACAATTGATGCGGGAATCAATTCGCAGTGTTACACCGGTCTTCAATACGCAACGGATGGTGCAGGAATATACCGAGCGCCTTTATATTCCCGCAGCGAAATCGCACGAGGATTTTTCTCGCGATAATTGCGGTGCCGCGACACAACTCAGCCGATGGAAGGCGCAAATGCGCAAGGATTGGCCGCAAGTGCAGATTTCCGACGTGCAAGTGGCGAATAAAGATCGACAAAATATTTTGGTCGGCGAATCGCTGGAAATCAGCGCGCGAGTTCATCTCGGCGCAGTCGATCCAAAACATGTGCGGGTGGAAGCGTACCACGGCGAAGTAGATAACAGCGACATCCGCAATCCAACGGCGACAGTGCTGAATCAAAGCAGCCAGGCAGATGGGAATGGCAATTATAGTTACCACGGATCAGTCCCCGCTTCCGAAAGCGGCACCTACGGTTTTAGCGTGCGCGTCGTGCCTACGCACCCACACATGATGCAAGCGCACGAACTGCGCTTGATCACCTGGTCGTAGCCCTGCGGCCACGCGTCCTTGGCACCGTGGCGGTCAATTGTGTACCCAACCTCTGATTTGGCGGCCGTCTTGGGATAATTGTCAAAAATCTCACTTGCTTTTAAATTCGATCGGGATTCCGTTTTACGGTAAATAGATCGATATATGAACCGAACAACTGTTTCACCTAAATTTCAGATTGTGATTCCAAAGAACGTTCGGGAAGCGCTAAAAGTGAAGCCCGGCACTGCCTTTAATGTTGTCGCACACAATGGGCATATCGAGCTGTTACCGGTTCGCTCAGCCAAGGAGATGCGCGGTTTCCTCCGCGGAATTGATAGTTCCGTTCCGCGCGAAAAGGATCGCGTGTGAACCTGGTAGATTCTACAGCGTGGCTGGAATATTTTGCTGACGGTCCAAACGCCGGATTCTTCGCGGCGTCTATTGAAAAAAATGCCGAACTGCTTGTGCCCACGATCGTGGTTTACGAAGTTTACAAGCGTGTCTGCCAACAACGAGACGACCGGGCAGCGCTCGAGGCAATTTCCGTGTTGCAGCATGGGAGAATCGTCGATTTAACCGCATCCGTCGCGATCATCGCGGCGCAAATTAGTTGCGAAGAAAAACTACCCATGGCCGACAGCATCATCCTTGCAACGGCACGAGCGGAAAATGCGATTATTTGGACGCAGGACGCAGATTTCAAAGATATGGAGCGCGTAAGGTTTCGCGCCAGAAGAGGATGATGTTGCTTGCACGCGGCTTCTATTTTGACTCGAGCCGCTAAAATGGCTTCGCGATTACGAGGGATGTAATAACCGGGGGCCTCCCGTCTAACTCGCTAGCGAACAAACTGAAAAGTAAAGTCGCCCTTTGTGGCGTGAGTGTCCAACGAGACGACTTGCCAAACTACCTTGTAAACTCCCGGTGCAAGGGGCAGCAATGAGACGTGCAGTAACCTTTTGTTTTTTGCATCCGCGTGCACGTCTTTTTTATCAATCTGCTTACCGGTAACATCAAAGACTTTGATGCTGCAAAGCGCCGGTTCGAGCGGCTCGGTGAACCAAATCCGCACCTCGCGAGGCATCTGTTTCACGTTGTGGCCCACGGGAGGTTCAGCATGATCCACAAACGCATGCGCGTGAGCATGCGCAACGGCTGTTCCACAAAGCATCAATATCAAACAAGTATCCCTGAACTGGTTCATGATCAGTGCAACTGAGTTATTCCCACAAAGATGAGATAGGCTTATTTTGCCCCTAATAAAGGCCGCCCTATGGTGTGGGGAAATAGGTCATCGAGATAGAAATGCAACTGCGCGATAAAGCCGACATCGCTGCCGGTACGCGAGTTAACGGGAATGACAGCTTCCGCGCCAACTTGGAAATATTTTCCGGACCAGATGACACCCGGGTTGATTGTCCCAGTGGTTTGCCCGCACTGTCCGCGATTGAGCGGCGTTTCGAAGGAAAACTCGACCAGTGGAATCAGATGATCGAAAGGCGCGCGCAGGCCAATGTCTTCTACCTGCTCCTGTAAGTAGATAAAGCTGTATTCCAGTGCAAAGCCGTATTGCAGCACATTGGGGTGGCGTTCAACCTCGACTTCGTTCGTGCCCGTCTCTTCGCTGATACTGAATGTGCGCGTGCTTGCGCTGGTGGGAATCGTAACGCCGATTAGGCTGGTGATCGCGAGTGGACGAAGGAGCGACAGGCTTTGCGGCAAATCGCCCAAGCCTTTGCCAAAAAACAGCGCTGGAGTCCACGTGCTAAATGCGTCCGCACCTACTTGCTCGTTGCCTGTGCCGCCAACCTCCACGCCAAGGCCTAACGAAAGGATGCTTTCGTGTTCATCATTCTCGAAAAACTCGTATTTGGCGCCGAGTTCGACATTGCCGAAGCCACTCACTGAGCGCTCCCCGCGTGGTCGGAGGATCAGAAATGTTTCGCCTGCCTCGACGCCGAAATCGGGCGTGAGACGCTTGGCGATGTCCACCGAAACCTCCGTGTCTCGCGTGCCGCCTTCATCCGACGTGACCATGCTCGAAACCGTGGGAAGTGAAAGCTCGTCAGCTACAAACGGATCATCGGTCGAGAGCGTCGCGGGGAAAAAGCGCTTGCCAGCAAAACCGTGCGAGAAAGCATTTTCAGTTGAAACAAAAAGCGCGGTAAAGAAGGCAATAGTCGGCAGCGCTCCGCGAAAAATAATCGGCGCAAAAACAGAACGATTGCGAGGTTTGCTCACGGCCATTCCAATGTCACTCAGCGGGCTGGGATGGAGATGGCAGCGTGCTGGTTCCTGCCCTTTGGAACAAAGGCACCGTTGCCTTCGTCGAGGTATTCGGTCGATCCGACGCGAGAGATTTGAAGCGATTGTCGCCAGGTTCCTCCGGGGAAATCTTTTGTGGCTTCGATTGTCTTGGTTTCGGGTTTCAATTCCGCAGTTGCGGGATCAGTCTTAATCATCGCTTCGGACAAAATTCTGCCATCGGCGCCTGAGGCGGACTGCGGAGGCATGATTCTGAGGATGTGCAGAATTGTTGGCGTAAGATCAACATTGCCGCTCGGCAAATCGTTCACTTGGCCGTGACGAAAATCCGGACCGGCTGCGATCAAGGTGTTGTGCATGTCGAATCGGCTGAGGGTAGCGTGCGTCCCCTTCCCTGCTGCCCGTTGCCAATCCGCGTCAATCATTCCCGGAATGCCGAATTGATTCTTTGAATCGTTCCAGCGGAAAGCCATCACCACATCTGGCGCATGTTGAGTATCGATCTTTGCCTGATCCAGGCCGAACGTCCCTTGCATCGGTTCCTTCGTGAAAATGACGCCCGCAAAATCTGATTGTTGCAAAAATTCCACGAGGCGATGCGTGACCGCGGCGTCGTGCTGCACAACGTAAAAAAGAACGGAGCCGCCGTTTCCAACCAGCATGATGTCTCCGGCTTTCGGCCCGTCGCTGAGTTCGGTCATCGCAGTGAAACCGGCATCATTTAAGATTTTCCGCAGATCAACAGACCGCTCGATCGTAGAGAAGCCGTGATCGGAGACAACAAAGACATCCGTGGTCCCGCGCGCTCCTTGCCGATCCAACGCCGAAAGGACAGTGGCGAGATTTTCATCAGCGGATTTGATTGCGGCCAGCGCCGGTGGCGCACCGGGCGCTGATTCATGCTGCGTAAGATCGGGCTCGCCCAACCAAAGAACCGAAAACGCTGGCACACCATCTTTCCAAAGAAAATTTGTCAGAGCTTTTGTTGTCCAGGCGTCCTGTTGCAAATGAGCAGACGGAAATGGACCGAGCGCATCGGCGATTGGAGCGAGAGCCTCGCGCGGGAGCGACTTACCAGCAAAGAGCGTTACGCAATTTTTCCCACGCGCAGGATCGACAACCTGTCCTGAGCGAAGCGCAGCGGAGTCGAACGGATGTCGATCCAATAAAAGGCCGACGGTTTTTGCAGTGGCGATTGCTGTGCGTCCTCCCGCGCTTTGCACGAATTCGGCAATCGTCGGAACTGAAATGTATTTTCCGCCGGACAATTTATCGCCCTTCTCCACGACCGCCGGAATTTCAACGTCGATTGAGTGCTTGTTATCGATTTCCGGGCGGTAGTCATGATTTGCGATTATCCCGCTGTGGCCCGGATAAACGCCTGTGACAAGCGCTGTTCCGTTTACGTTTGTCGCACTCGGATAAACCGCGTGGTGATTGTGAAAAATGACTCCCTTATGCGCCAGCTTCCAAAGCGCTGGCGTGTTTTGCTGACTCACGAAATCGGGCCGCATGCCGTCCCACACAACCACAAGAATGTGTCGCGAAGGGGAAGGCCCTTCGCGTGCGGGCGCCTGGCATACGCAAAAAACCGTTACGATCCCGAGCAAGATCGACACCGCGAAAGCGTGTTTCACTTCAATTCTCATTGCGCGAATCATATCCGAACCCAAACCGTCAAAGAGACGCTAAGCTTTTCGGCCGTCTGGAGATTTGGCGCCGCCGTTGATAAGTAGTAAGGAAGCGACGCTGCTCGCCAGCGCTAATGCCGCTCCGATAAGCATAACGCGCCGAAATCCTCTCACGAAAGATTCATCGATCGCCTCTTTTATGACCTCGCGAGTCGGCGAAGCGATCTCTTCGGGAATTTTTTCGGCTGCCAGACTGATTCGTTGATTCTCCAGCGAACGTCGTGCCGCCGGGGGAAGTTCAAGGCTGGATAAACGCGAATCAAGAGAACGATTGAAGACGTCGAACATCACGATACCGAGCACCGCGATGGCGAGCAGCCCGGCCACCCGGGAGACAGCATTGTTAATTCCAGAGGCAATCCCGACGCGATTTCGCGGGACCGCGTTCATGACCGTGGTCGTCAACGGCGCGACACTTATCGCCATACCGAGACCAAGCACGACTGTCGCTGGAAAAAACTTGCTCCAGTAATTCGCACCCAACCCCGGCAGAATAAAAAGCGCAAATCCGATCGCGGCGATGGTTGGACCAACAACCAGTGGAAGCTTGCCACCGTAACGTTCCACGAGTCCGCCCGACCAGCGTGATAGGAGAAACATGATCAGAATAAAAGGAAGCAGCGCGGCGCCCGCAGCCGTGGCCGTGTAACCTTGAACCTGAATCAGGTTTAACGGCAGGAAGAAGAGCGTGCCTCCGAGCGCGCTATAAAGAAACAGTGTGAGCAAATTCGCGCCAGTGAAATCGCGCGAACGAAACAGGGCGAGTGGCAACATCGGATTTCTCACGCGCGTTTCCACAAGCAGGAACATGATCAGAAAAAAACTCCCGCCAATCAGCGCAGCCAGCACCGCAGGATGTCCGAAACTCAACCGCGAGGATTCGATCAAGCCGTAAACAAGCGATCCAAGGCCGATCGCCGTGAGTGCGGCTCCCATCCAATCCGGTCGCTCCTTTTGGCTTTCGTCCCGGCTTTCCGGGACCCGGGATGCGGAGATAACCAACACGATCGCCGCCAGCGGTACATTGATAAAAAACACCGCGCGCCACGATACTTGCTCGATTAACCATCCCCCGATCACCGGGCCGATTGCCGCGGTGATCGCAGTAAAGCCAGACCATGTGCCGATCGCGCGGCCACGATCTTCTTCGCGGAACGAGGCGCTTATGATGGCAAGACTTCCTGGCACGAGAAGAGCGCCGCCGGCGCCTTGTAGCGCGCGGGAAAAGATCAATTCGTGAATATTAGTCGCGAACCCGCACCACAATGAGCCGAGAGAAAAGATCGCCACGCCAAGGATAAAGATGCGACGTCGTCCGTAACGATCTCCCAATGAACCTCCCAGAAGCAGGAACGCGGAAAGCAGAAGTGAATACGCTTCGACGACCCATTGAACATCGACAACGGTTGCGTTCAAGCTCTGTTGTAACGCAGGCAGCGCCACGTTAACAACGGTTCCGTCAATAAACGCCATGCTAGATCCAAGAATTGTCGCCGCGAGAATCCACGGTCCGGAAGCCTTCGTGCACGGCGCGGCTGCGGCTCGCCAACGAATGACAGCTTCATCGCAGGGTGGTTGAACGAAAATTGCCATCTCGTGTCAGAATGCGTGTCGATGCAAATCAGACCACGTTGACGCTGCGAGAATTTTCGCACTTTCCCAAGCGTAAAATGAAAATTCTAAGCCTCCTGCTTGCTGCAGCGCCGCTGGCTCTCGCCTCGGCAGCACAATCGATTCCAACTGCGGACGGAACCGGGTGGCGATACAATATGACGCAGGAAGTGAGCAAAGGACTCAGGGTGCCCGATATAAAACCAGACGCTGACGGGAAAATTCACCTTCCGGTTTTGTACCGCATCGGAGGAACGGAGAACGTGGACGGACAGGACCTTCTCAAATTCGAGATGCACCGGGCCGGCGTGGTTACAAATACAGATCTCCTCACGGTGGACGAACGTGGAATAATTTGTTGGGCGCGGATTAACGTGGACGGCGAATTCGTCAACCTTAATCCGCCGCAGACGATGATCGCCATGCCACTCAAGCGTGGCGCAAACTGGAATTTCAACGGACAGGCCGGCGACCTAAAGGTGCATCAGCGCTACGAGGTCGTCGGAGAAGAAGATGTCGAAGTGCCGGCTGGAGAATTCCATGCGTTCCGCATCCACGGCGAACAAACATCACCGAGCCTTATGACGATTGACCGCTGGTTTGCGACTGGCACTGGAATCGTCAAGGATGTCACAACGATGCGCGCTGCAAACGGCGACTTGCTTGAGCGGATTTCGCTCGAATTGGCCGAACGGCCTGGGATTACAAAGAGACCGCAGATAAAAATCGACGCGACGCCGAAAGAACTTTCCGTGAGCCTTGCAAAGGAGCCGTTCGGTAAAGCGACCACGACATTTTCATCCGACACGCCTCAGATTTATGTGCGCTGGCGGGGACATCGTCTGCGAAAAGGGGCAAAAGTGCGCGTGGTCTGGATCGCGGAGAATATTGGGGACGATGCTCCGCCGGACTACAAGGTCGATGAAGCTGTCACGATTGCGGAAAGCCCAACAGCTCATGGAGCGTTTACACTGTCGCAGCCCGAAGATGGTTGGGCTCCCGGCGAGTATCGAGCGGAGTTCTACGTGGATGACTTGTTAGCCGAGACGGTGAAGCTGCAGATTGTGGAATGAATGACGCATGGTTGCGCTGTCCATCGAGATACTGGCTGAGCCCGCTAAAGGCGGGCCCATCATCGGTGCGCCCCCGCTGCTCGACAAAATCCAACGAACTTATTTCGTCACCGGGCCGAGCGGGAGCACAGTTTTGCCGAACAATTCGTTGAGCACCTGCGCAAGTCCGGCGTAAATCGCCGAAAAACCACAGAAGATTCCTTCATATCCGGTGAGATGCCTGAAGCCTGGACTTGCGTTGGTAAAATCGCCGATGGCGAGCATGAAGAAAAGAATCGTCAGCGTGGCAAACACGACTTGTAACGCGCGGTTAAGCCGCAGCGTGCCCAGAAACATGACGGCGGTGAACAGTCCCCACATTGCGAGATACGCGGCCATCGCTGTGTCGTTGGATGCCGCACTCCATCCGACTTTTGGCAGCACAACCAGAGCCACGAGGGAGAGCCAGAACAAGCCGTAGGAAACAAAGGCGGTAGTGGCAAAGGTGTTACCTTTCTTCCATTCCATGATGCCGGCGATGATCTGCGCAGCGCCGCCATAGCAAATCCCCATCGCCAGAATCATGCTATTGAGTTCGTAAAAGCCGGCGTTGTGCAGATTGAGCAACACGGTGGTCATGCCGAACCCGAGCAACCCCAGTGGCGCGGGATTCCCGGTCGTGTCCTGGATTTGAGTAACCGATTCATTCATGGCGCAGCCAGTCTGCCGAAAGAAAGAGAGACAATGCAATCACAATATCGCCTGTAGCCACGCGCCTCTAGCGCGTCTAAGACTGGACGTTGCACAGCGACGTGGCTACAACAGCGAGCGTGCTGAATTACATTTGGCTTGCGCTGGTTTTGCTCGCGGTGGCGATCGGCGGTTGGAACGATCGTTTGAAAGATGTAACCGAAGGCGCATTCGATGGCGCCAAGACGGCCGTCACCATTGCACTGGGTTTGATCGGTATCACGGCATTGTGGCTGGGCGTGATGCGTCTGGCCGAGCGCGCGGGGCTGGTGCAACGGATCGCGCGCGGTCTGCGCCCGATCATGCGCCGGCGTTTCCCGGATGTTCCACCCGAACATCCGGCCATGGGTTCGATGGTAATGAACATGTCGGCTAACATGCTCGGTCTCGGCAATGCAGCTACGCCGCTCGGCTTGCGCGCGATGCGCGATCTGGAGTCGCTTAACCAACAACCTGGCGTGGCAACCAACGCGATGTGCACGTTTTTGGCGATCAACACCAGCTCTGTGCAATTGATTCCAGCGACCGCGATCGCAATCCTTGTCGCGTCGGGATCGACAAGACCAACCGCAATCGTCGGCACTGCGCTGCTCGCGACGCTTTGCGCGGCGAGCGTGGCAATCATTTCCGTAAAACTTCTTGAGAAATTGCCGGCTTTTCGTATTTCGCCGTCCAATCAAAGGGCGAAAATCAAACAGGATTTGGAGAAAGAGGAAATTAAGGAAGAGGGCGGGATCAGCGATCCCGGCTACAGCAGCAGCAGCGTCGTCCCTC
>Ga0307278_10001130_pt1 | contig 13254 bp, 10 predicted proteins | sample ER_DNA_117_FD_194482 | JGI IMG/M metagenome (GOLD analysis project Ga0307278, IMG submission 194482) | Bulk soil microbial communities from the East River watershed near Crested Butte, Colorado, United States - ER_DNA_117 | ecosystem: Environmental > Terrestrial > Soil > Floodplain | place... | reverse complement strand
GCTCGAGCTGATCGAGGCCCACCACCTCTTCGGAACGCCGTATGACCGCGTCGACGTCGTCGTGCATCCGCAGTCGGTGGTGCACTCCTACGTGCTGCTGTGCGACGGCGCCGCGCTCGCGCACCTCGGCTACCCCGACATGCGGGTGCCGATCTCCTACGCCCTGCACTACCCCGACCGCGTCGACGTCCCCGTGCGGGCGCTCGACCTGGCCGAGGTCGGCGCGCTGACCTTCGAGCCCGTCGACACCGACGCCTTCCCGTGCCTGCGCCTGGCCCGCGAGGCGGCCTTGGCCGGCGGCACCGCGCCCTGCGTGCTCAACGCCGCCAACGAGGTCGCCGTCCACGCCTTCCTCAACGGGAGGCTTGACTTCCTGGGCATCCCCGCGGTCATCGAGACGGCGCTCGAACGCCTGCCGGCGGCTCCCGTGCGGGCCTTCGAATCGCTCCACGAGGCCGATCGCGAGGCGCGCGCGGTGGCGGCCGAGCTGGTCGCGGTACGCGCGTGAGCTGGTTCCTCGCCTTCCTCGGCTTCGCCGCGCTCATCATCCTGCACGAGTTCGGGCACTTCGCGGCGGCGAAGGCCACCGGGATGCGCGTCGAGCGCTTCTCACTGTTCTTCCCTCCGCTGCTGGCGCGCGTGCGCCGCGGCGAGACCGAGTACGCGATCGGCGCGATCCCGCTGGGCGGCTACGTGAAGATCACGGGGATGAGCCCGCACGAGGACCTCTCGCCGGAGGTCGCGCCGCGGGCCTATCTCAACCAGCCACCGTGGAAGCGCATCGTCGTCATCGCCGCCGGCCCGGCGATGAACTTCCTCATCGCCTTCCTCCTGGGCTGGGGGATCATCGCCTTCCACGGGGTCGCGACGAACGACATCGTCGTCGACCAGGTCGCGGCGGGCGCGCCGGCCGCCGGCGCGCTGCAGCCCGGCGACAAGGTGCTCTCGATCGACGGCGTCCCCGGCTACCAGCCCGGCCTCAGCGACGACGAGATCGTCCAGCGCGAGCTGCGCCTGCGCCGCGTGGTCACCCGTCACACGTGTGCCGGGGCGCTGAAGCAGGGCTGCCCGTCGACCACTGCGGCGAAGGTCGTCGTCGAGCGTGCTGGGCGCAAGGTCACGCTGCTCGTCACGCCCAAGTACGACGCGCAGGCCAAGCGGATGCTGCTCGGGATCACCTACGGCCGCAACGAGAACGTCGGGGCCGGGCACGCGGTCACCATCACGGTCTCCAACCTGTGGCGCATCACGCGCCTGACGACCTCGTCGATCGTGCGCATCTTCTACGACCCGAAGGCGCGCAAGGACGTCTCCGGCGTGGTCGGGTCCTACGAGACCGCGCGGCAGTCGTTCAAGTTCGACACGATCCAGGCGCTCAGCATCCTGGCCGTCATCTCGCTGTCGCTGGCGGTGGTGAACCTCTTCCCCTTCCTGCCCCTCGACGGCGGCCACATCTTCTGGGCGGTGGCCGAGAAGATCCGCGGGCGTCCGATCCCCTACCGCCTGATCGAGCGGGCCTCGGTGGTCGGCTTCATGCTCATCGCGTTCCTCTTCGTCGTCGGCTTCACGAACGACATCGATCGGCTGCGCGGCGAGGGCTTCAACGTCCGCTGAGCTGACCCGCCGCCAGCTGCTGGCGCGCGCCGGCGCCGTTGCCGCGGGCGTCGCCGGGGCCGCGGCGCTCTCACGGCTGCCCGTGCCGGCGCTCGCCTCGGGGCCGCGGCGCTGCGTGGCCCTGGGGCCGGCCGGGTGCATCGCGCCGGGCGGCGCGCAGGACCTGCGGGCAGCGGGCAACCGGGCGCTGCTGGCGGACAGCGGCACGCGCTGGGTGCGCCTGTGGGCCGACTGGCCGACGCTCATGCCGGCGCCCGGCACGTTCGCCACCGACCACGTCGTCGCGCTCGACGACCAGCTCGCCATCGCGCGGGCCGACGGCCTGCACACGATCCTCACCCTGTATCGCACGCCCGATTGGGTCGGCCGCGGGGTGGCGGCTGCGCCGCCGTGGGAGGCGTTCGTCGCCTGGGCGATCGGACGCTACGGCGCCCACCTCGACGCGCTCGAGCTCTGCAACGAGCCCAACCTCCAGGGCACCGCGCCCGAGACCGTAGCGGCGATGTTCGTCACCGCGCAGCGCATCGCCAGCGATCTCGCCAGCCCCGTGGTGCTCGCCGGCCCCGCGACGTCCGACTTCCGCGGCTATGACCGCTTCACCGATCGGCTGCTCGACGCCCTCGACGCGCGCGGGTTCGTGGCCGGGCCGCGGTTCGCCTGGACGCACCACAACTACGCCGACGTCGCCTACGGCACGAGCCGCACGGCCGACGTCCGGCGGCGCCTCGTCGGGCGCTGGGCCGGTTGGCCGGCGGGCGACGGCGGCCATCCGCAGATCATGGTCACCGAGGGCGGCGTCACGCTGCGCACGATCGCCCGGCGCCTGGGCATCGCCGACACCGCCGCGCAGCGCGCCAAGCAGGGCGAGCTGCTGACCGCGGCCTTCGAACGGCTCGCCGGCCCCGAGGGCGCCGGCGTGGCGCTCGTGACGCAATACCTCTTCCACACCGACCCGCGCTATGACAGCGGGCTGTGCGACACCGCTGAGGCCGGCGGCGCCCGCCGGCCGGCGTTCGAGGCCTGGCGGGCGCTGCCGTCGGTGGCCTAGCGGTGTAAGTTGGGCCCATGGAGGAGATCACGCAGCCGCGTGGCGCGATCGGCGCCGCCACCATCGCCGAGGCGTTTCGCATCACCGCCGCCAACCGGGCCGACGACGTCGCGATCCGGACCAAGGGCGACGAGGTCGCATGGACGTGGGGAGAGCTGCGCGAGCGTGTCGACGCCCTTGCCGCCGGGCTGGCCGGGCTGGGCCTGAGGCGCGGCGATACCGTCGCCCTTCTGTTCTCCAACCGTCCCGAGTTCCACCTCGCCGACCTCGCTGTGATGACGGTGGGGGCGACCCCGTTCTCGATCTACGTGCAGTACGGGCCCGAGCAGATCCGCCACGTGGCGACCGACTCCGGCGCGCGCATGCTCATCACCGAGCAGCAGTTCCTCGACAACGTGCTCGAGGCGCGCAAGGAGCTCCCGCAGCTCGAGCAGGTGATCGTCGTCGACGGGGAGGCGCCGGACGGCGTGCTCACGCTCGACGAGGTCGTCGGCGCTCCGGACCCCGACTTCGACGTCGATGCGTCCGTAGCCCAGATCGGCGAGCAGGACGTGCTGACGATCATCTACACGTCGGGCACGACGGGCCCGCCGAAGGGCGTGCAGCTCTCGCACCGCAACCTGCTCGCGGCCGTCGCCGGCGTCGAGGAGCTCATCGACCTGCCGTCCGACGGGCGCGTGATCTCGTGGCTGCCCAGCGCGCACGTCGCCGAGCGCAACGCCCACCACTACATCCCGATCGTCTACGGGCTGCAGGTGACCTGCTGTCCCAACGCACGCGAGGTCCTCGGCTACCTGCCCGAGGTACGCCCGTCGTGGTTCTTCGCCGTTCCGCGGATCTGGGAGAAGCTCAAGTCGGGCCTGGAGGCCATGGTCGCGGGCCAGCCGCCCGAGCAGCGCGAGCGCAGCGAGGCCGCGCTGCGCGACGCCGTGGAGAAGGTGCGCCTCGAGCAGCGTGGGGAGGAGGTCCCCGCCGACCTCGCTGCGCGCGTGCAGGAGGCCGACCGCGAGATCTTCAGCGGGCTGCGCACGATGCTTGGCCTCGACGAGGTCAAGGCCATCCACGTCGGCGCGGCGCCGACGCCGGTCGAGGTGCTCGAGTTCTTCCACGCCATCGGGCTGCCGCTGGCCGAGCTGTGGGGGATGAGCGAGACGTGCGGCGCGGGGGCGGTCAACCCCCCCGAGAGGATCAAGATCGGCACCGTCGGGCCGGCGGCGCCGGGCGTGGAGATCAAGCTCGACAGCGACGGCGAGGTGCTGATCAAGAGCGACGTCGTGATGCTCGGCTACCGCAACCTGCCCGACAAAACCGCCGAGACGATGACCGAGGACGGCTGGCTGCGCACCGGCGACATCGGGCAGCTCGACGAGGACGGCTACCTGACGATCGTCGACCGCAAGAAGGAGATCATCATCAACGCGGCCGGCAAGAACCTCTCGCCGGCCAACGTCGAGGCGGCGCTGAAGGCCTCGAGCTCGCTGATCGGGCAGGCCGCCTGCATCGGCGACGGCCGCCGCTACAACACCGCGCTCATCGTCCTGGACTCGGACTTCGCGCCCGCCTGGGCGACGCAGCACGGCATCGAGGACACCTCACTGGAGGCCCTGGCGCACGACGAGCGCATGCGGGCCGCCGTCCAGGAGGGCGTCGACGCCGCCAATGCCAAGCTGGCCCGCGTCGAGCAGATCAAGTACTTCACGATCGTCGAGGGCGATTGGCTCCCCGGGGGCGACGAGCTGACGCCGACGATGAAGCTCAAGCGCAAGCCGATCGACGCCAAGTACGCCGAGGCGATCGACGCGATGTACGCCCACTGAGCGCGCCGCGCGGTCAGGCGGTGCGGCGCGCGTAGGGCTCCAGGCCCTCCATCGCGCGGGCGATGGCCCAGTTGTGGTTCCAGCGGAAGACCGGGCGCAGCACGGGCGTCAGGGCGCGCAGCAGCCGGCGGTCGGCGTGCACCTGCCAGTCGAAGCGCACGTGAGTGCCGGTCGCGGTCGGGGTCAGCGTCCACGTCCCGCGCCCGCGCAGGTCGCCGTCGACGTCGGCCGTCACCGTGCGCGGCGCATCGAGCGCGACCACGCGCGAGCGCGTGTGCAGGTGGTAGGGCAGGCGCCCCTTGAAGTGCTGGCGCGACTCCTTGCCCAGCTCGGCCGGGCCGTCGGCGTCGACGTCGAGGTACACCGGCCGCCACCACTCGGGGTAGGTCCGCGCGTCGGCGATCGCCGCGAAGACCGCCTCCGGCGCTGCCGCGACGTCCCACTCGTCGACGAACACGTACGGGCGCATGACCCCGGCGACGCGCAGGATGAGGCCGGCCAGCGCCTTCTGCACGGCCGGCGGGGGGTAGGTGGCGTGGCCCTCGGCGCCGAAGTCGCGCACGAGGCGGGCCGCGGCGACGGGCCGCGGGAAGCCGAAGCGGTTGAACTCGCCCGCGGCGCACATGGCGGCGACGCGCTCCAGGAAGGCCTGGGTGCTGCCGGCGGGACGGGCCTGGACGCGGACGTGGCCGTCGTCGCCGTCGTCTCCGGGCATCTGGCGATGGCTGACGCCCGCGGGGACCTCCATCGTCTCGCCGGGACCGAGCAGGTGCTCGCGGCCGTTCTCGACGATCTTCAACGTGCGGGCGATGACCTCGTAGCGCTCGACCTGGCCGACGTGGACGTGGGGTTGCACGAGGAAGCCGCGCGGCCGCCCGATCACGTCGAACTCGAGCAGCTCGCCGTCGGTCTCGGCCGCCGTCCTGATCAGCTGCGTACGGCAGCCCAGCGGCGTCATGTCCAGTACGTCGCCCGCGTTCGCCATCTTCGCCCCTCCTGGTTCGCCTTGACTGCGACCCTATTCGCAGTCGGGGGGCGAATGGATCAGCCTTTCGAGGTATCTATCGCGCGCAACGCGATCCAGCTCTTGGCCAGGCCTCCCAGGCGCTCGGCGAGCACCGGCTCGCCGAACAGGGCGACCATCTCGGCCCGCCGCAGCAGCGCGATGTCCTCCCACGCACCGGCGGCGCCCAGGCGCCAGTAGGGGCGTCGCAGCGTGGGGGGCAGCCAGTGCGCGCCGGGCAGCAGGGCGTGCGGCTCGATCGGGAACGACCACGCGGGGGTCTGCACGAACCAGCCGCGGGCCACGCGGCGGATCTCGGCCGCGAACGCTTCGCGCCGCGCGGGCGCGACGTGCTCGACGACGCTCGAGGTGTAGGCGAGGTCGAAGGCGCCGTCGTCGAAGGGCAGGCGCTCGGTCGCGTCGGCCTGCACGAACGGCCCGGGGTACTGCGGGCGCGGCGCGAGGTCGACGCCCGTGATGTCGAGGTCGGGCTCCAGACCGCGCAGGCCCAGCGCACCGCAGCCGACGTCGACGACCCGCATTCCCGGTATCAGCCCGGTGAGGGCGAAGAAGCGCTCGTGGCGACGGGCGCGGGCCCGGGCGGCGAGGGGAGAGGCCAGGCGCGCGCGCACGCGCCCGCGGGCGGTGCCGTAGACGTCCCGCGGAGCTGCCATCGACCCCACGATAAGCCTCGTACACTCATGGCATGGCCTCCGCGCGGCAGATCCACGTGGGCGGCGTCCCCATCGGGGGCGGCGCGCCCGTGGCCGTCCAGACGATGACCAAGACCGAGACGGCGAACCTCGGCCCGACGATGGACCAGATCCGGCGGGTCGCCGAGGCCGGGGCCGACATCGTCCGCGTCGCCGTCCCGCGCGAGCAGGACGTCGAGGCGCTGAAGACGATCGTGCGCGATTCGCCGATCCCCGTGATCGCCGACATTCATTTCAACCACACGCTGGCGGTCAAGTCCATCGAGGCCGGGGCGCACTGCGTGCGCATCAACCCGGGCAACATCGGCGGCCCCGAGAAGACGGCCGAGGTCATCGAGGTCGCCAAGCGCCACGGGACGCCGCTGCGCGTCGGCGTCAACTCGGGCTCGCTGCCAAAGCACCTGCGCGACCTCGAGTTCAGCAACCCGGTCGAGGCGCTGGTCAGCGCCGCGACGGAGTGGGTCGAGCTCATGCACCGCCTCGAGTTCCACGACTTCAAGGTCTCGATGAAGTCGACCAGCGTGCCCAACACGATCGCGTCCAACCGGCTGCTGAGCGAGAAGATCGACCATCCGCTGCACCTCGGGGTCACCGAGGCGGGCACCAAGTGGACGGGCTCGCTGAAGAGCGCCGTGGGCCTGGGGACGCTGCTGGCCGACGGGATCGGCGACACGATTCGCATCAGCCTCTCGACCTTCCACGCCGAGGAGGAGGTCAAGGTCGCCTGGGAGATCCTCAAGGCGCTCAAGCTGCGCGAGCGCGGCCCGGTGCTGATCGCCTGCCCCACGTGCGGGCGCCTGCAGTTCGACATGGACTCGGTCGTGGCCGAGGTCGAGCGCCGCCTGGAGGCCTACGAGGACCCGATCGAGGTCTCGATCCTCGGCTGCGCGGTCAACGGCATCGGCGAGGCGCGCCACGCCGACTTCGGCATAACCGGAGCCAAGGACTCGGCGATGATCTTCTCGCGCGGCGAGCCGCTGCGGAAGGTCCCCACCGAGCGCCTCGTGGACGAGCTGTTCGCCGAGATCGACCGCTACTACCAGCGCGGCAAGAAGGTCGTGCGCGACGAGGCGCAGGCCGCCGAGGCGGCGGCGTGGCTGGCCGAGAACGAGGACGAGACGGCCATGACGCCCGAGCGCATGGCCGCGCTCGAGGCCGAGGCCGCCCGGCTCGACGAGGACGACTCGCCCGTCGCCGGGCGCCGGTTCACCCGGGCCTAGCGGCCCTTGGCGCGCAGGACGTCGCTCGTCTTGACCTTGCCGACCGGGGCGTCGTACTCGTCAGTCGGCTGCCACTGGAAGCGATAGTCAGTCGTGCTGTTGACCGTCTGCGTCAGCTTCCAGTAGCCGGTGCCGTTGGTCGACAGCGTCCTGACCCTGGTCCAGCGCGTGGCCCCGCGCTTGCGGCGCTGCACCGTGACGCGGTGGCTGTCGCCGGGGCGCACCTGGCCCCACAGGCGCGCCGTGCGGCTGCCCGGGCGCTGGGAGATGAAGAACGGGTTGGCGAAGCTCTTCAGGGAGGGCTTGGCATTGTCGTTGGCACGGCGCAGGCCCGACTGCCAGCCGGAGTACTTGGTCGCCTTGGTGCCGCGGCCGAGCGGCTCGTCGCGCCATTCGTACTGGGTCAGCAGCTTCACACGCGGGTCCTTGTAGGCGATGTACGTGCCCTGCTGCAGATAGCGCGACTGCTTGGCGAAGGACACGCCCTGGATCGGATCGGGCGGGGCGGTCTGGTAGCCCCACTCGGTGAAATAGAGGCTGAACTTCCCGCCGCCCGGCTTCTTGAGTCCGCCGGCGCGCTGCGTGCCGTCGAGCGTGCGCTCCAAGCGCGGCAGGTCGCCGATGGCGGCCTCGTCGAGCCGGGGCTGCGGATCGTCGGGCGCGCGCGTGGTCGCGTGCGGGTGGTAGGCGAAGCCGTCGCCGGTGAGCGGCTTGAAGCCCTTGCAGGGTCCGCTGCGATCGCGCTTGAGCGTGACCTTGACGCACCCCATCGAGCGGATGAAGGCCAGCGGCATCGTGCGGGCGTTCTGCTTGGTCGCGTTCTCGCCGCGGGGCGCGAGTGCGCCGAAGAGCACCGTCGAGGTCGGATCCACCGCCTTGATCGCCGGGTACGCGGCCCGCGTCAGCTGGCGGTAGAGGTGCGGCGAGTACGGCGTGCAATGCCCGCCCGTGCACGTGTTCTGCGGCTGCAGCCACAGCGGCAGGTTGGCCTCGTTCCAGATGACCCAGCGGTCGACGGCCTGGGCGTAGCGCAGCGCCGCGGCGCGCGCGAACTGGCCGAACAGGTCGGGCCGCGGCTTGTAGCGCAGGTTGTGGCGCGCGGGGACCTGCGAGGCCCACAGCGGGCCGGGTCCCGTGACGACGAGCATGGGGCGCATGCCCGCGGCGCTGACCAGGTTCACCGCGCGATCGACACGCGACCAGTTGTAGCCGGGGCTGTCGGGGTTGGCCGAGTCGAAGCCGTCGGGCGCCTTGACCTCCGAGTTCGCCGGGGCGATGGCCTGCCACTGCACGAAGATCCGCACGTCGTCGATCCCCAGCGCGGCCCATGCCGCGACCGCGGCGGCCGCCCTTGCGTCGTTGGGCTCGTTGAGCAGGGCGGCGTCGTCGGCGATGCCCGTCTCCATCGATGAGGAGGCGTGGGCGGCGGCCGGCAGGAGCAGGGCGACGGCCAGGGCGGCCGTCAGCAGGCGCTGGAGTGAGGTCATTGGGTGTGCGAACGCAGCAGCGGGACGAGGGTTGCGCAAGCTTAGGCGCGCCTGGGAACGGAAAAAGGGGGCGGCTTCCTCAGCCGCCCCCTTATGCCTATGTGGATCGGCAGGCCGGCCCGCGCCTTGAACGGGCGTGTCAGCTCGCCGCGGCGTAGCGCTCGGCGACCTTGTCCCAGTTGACGACGTTCCACCACGCCTTCAGGTAATCCGGGCGCTTGTTCTGGTACTTGAGGTAGTAGGCGTGCTCCCAGACGTCGTTGCCCACCAGCGGCGTCGCGCCGCTCGAGATCGGGCTGTCCTGGTTGGGGGTGCTGGTGATCTTCAGCGACCCGCCGTCGAGCACGAGCCAGGCCCAGCCCGAGCCGAACTGGCCCACGCCGGCGGCCTCGAACTGCTCCTTGAAGGCGTCGAAGGAGCCGAAGGCGGCGTCGATGGCGCTCCCCAGATCGCCGGAGGGCGCGCCACCGCCGTCGGGGCTCATCGACTCCCAGAACAGCGAGTGGTTCAGATGGCCGCCGCCGTTGTTGCGCACGGGGCCCTTCTTGTCGGCCGGGAGGGCGTCGAGGTTGGCGATGACCTCCTCGATCGGCTTGTCGGCCCACTCGGTGCCCTCCAGGGCGCCGTTGGCCTTGTCGACATAGGCCTGGTGATGCTTGTCATGGTGCAGACGCATGGTCTGCTCGTCGATGTGCGGCTCCAATGCCGCGTAGTCGTAGGGCAGGGGCGGAACCTCGTACGCCATTGCCGTCTCCTCTTCGGGGGTGTCTTCTGTCCTCACCGAAACATATCCACCCGGTGGCTCGTTCAAAGTCCGGTCATGGTGGTCCGGTTCGCAATAGCCCTGCTCGGCCTGCTGCTCATCGCCCCCGCGGGCGCGAGCGCGGCCACGACGTTCGGCGCCGATCTGACCCAGACGCCCGACGCCACGCCGCCATGCTGCGAGGCGTTCCTTGGCGCGGCCGCGGCGCCGGCCGACGGCGTGCTCGTGCGCTGGACGTTGCGCACGGCCACGACGGTGACGATGGCGCCTGCGGTCAAGTCGGGCACCGTCGTGACGGTGGACCCGACGCCGATGACCGCTACCGACCGGGCCGTTCGCCTGCCGATGCGCGCCGGCGACCTGCTCGGGGTGCGTGTCGCGAGCGCACCGATGCCCCAGGCGTGGAGGGGCACCACCCTGCTCGTCAGGGGCGTGATCGAGCCCGACGCCGACCACGACACCTACGGCGACGAGACCCAGGACGCCTGCCCGGCGGAGGCGTCGTTGCACGTCGCGCCGTGCACCGCCGACATCGTGCTCGCGATGTCGGGCCCCGCGTTCGGCGTCGTCGACCGCGACACGCCCTACGACGTGACCGTCGTCAACCGCGGCCCCAGCGCCGCCGCCGGCGTCGCCCTGACCGACGTCGTGCCGGCCGGTGCCCGGTTCGTGCGCACCGAGGGCGCCGGCACCTGCACGCCGGGCGCGACCCTGCGCTGCACGCTGCCGGCGATCCCGGCCGGCGCCAGCAGCACGGTCACCGTCGTCCTCGCGGGCATCACCGAGGGCGCCGCGTTCCGTCACGCCGTGAGCGTCGCGGCCAGCAGCACCGACCCGACGCCGGGCGACCACAGCGCGTCGGTCGACACCCTGGTGACGGGTGCGAGCGTGGCGCCGCCCGCGCTCACGCTGATCGGGGCGGCGTGCGTGAACCCCTCGTTCGGCGGGCGCGACGACGACGTGCTCTTCGGCAGCAGCTTCGGCGACCGGATGTTCGGCCGCCAGGGGCGCGACCTCCTGCGCGGCCGCGCGGGCAACGACTGCCTGTGGGGCGGCGAGGGCGCCGACGTGCTCGACGGCGACGGCGGCGACGATCAGCTCTGGGGCGGCGACGGGCGCGACCGGCTCTTCGGCGGTAGCGGCGTCGACCGGCTGCTTGGCGGCGCGAAGAGCGACGAGCTCCACGGCGACACCGGCAACGACCAGCTCTTCCCGGGCAGCGGCCGCGACCGCGCCTGGGGCGGGCCCGGAAACGACACGATCTCCGCGCGCGACGGCTCGCGCGACGTGATCGACTGCGGCGCGGGGCTCGACCGCGTCACCGCGGACCGCCGCGACCGTCTGCGCGCCTGTGAGCGGGTGACCCGGCGGTAGTGTTCGGCGCCGGATGACCCGCCTCGATCGCTACCTCCTGCCCACCGAGCGCGACGCCCCGGCCGACGCCGAGGCGCTGTCGCACAAGCTCGGCGTCCGCGCCGGGCTCATCCGCCAGGTCGGCTCGGGCCTGTGGAGCTGGCTGCCCGCCGGCTGGCGCGTGCACGAGAACGTCGCGCAGATCGTGCGCGAGGAGATGGACCGGATCGGCGGCCAGGAGATGCTCATGCCGGCCATCACTCCGGCCGAGCTGTGGAAGCGCAGCGGGCGCTACGACATCGACGAGGTGTTCAAGCTCAAGGATCGCCGCGGCGCCGACCTGGTCCTGGCGCTGAGCCACGAGGAGACGGTCACCTTCCACGTCGCGCAGGTGGTGCGCTCCTACCGCCAGCTGCCGATGCTGCTCTACCACTTCCAGACCAAGGGCCGCGACGAGGCGCGCCCGCGCGCTGGGGTGCTGCGCACGCGCGAGTTCATCATGAAGGACGCCTACTCCTTCGATCGCGACGCCGAAGGCCTGGACGCGTCCTACGCGAAGTTCGTGGAGGCCTACGACCGCATCTGCGACCGCGTCGGCCTGGAGTGGTACCGCGTGGAGTCCGACGTCGGGATGATGGGCGGCTCGGGCGCGCACGAGTACATGGCGCCGTGCCCGGCGGGCGAGAACGACGTCGCGCTCGCGCCCGGCTACGCCTCCAACATTGAGGTCGCGAGCGCCGATCCGCAGCCGGTGGCGCCCATGGACCTCGAGGGCGACCTGCACACGCCGGGCGCGACGACGATCGCCGCGGTGGTGGACGCACTCGGCGTTCACGCCGGCAATCTGCTCAAGGCCTATCCGGTGGTCACCGAGTCGCGCGGCCTCGTCATGGCCTTCGTGCGCGGCGACCACCGCGTCAACGACATCAAGCTCGCCAACGCGCTCGGCGAGGCCTTCCGGCCCGCGCGCGACGACGAGCTGCCGGGCCCCGGAGGCTTCCTGGGGCCTACGCCCGACGTCCCCGCCCTCTACGACGACGCGATCGTGGCCGGCCAGACGTACGTGACCGGTGCCAATCGCCCCGACTACCACCACGTGGTCAGCGTCGACGGCGGCGAGCGCGGCGACGTGCGCACGGTCGAGGTGGGCGACACCGTCAACGGCAATCCGGTCCGCATCGAGCCGGCCATCGAGATCGGCAACATCTTCAAGCTCGGCACGCGCTACTCCGAGCCTCTGGGGGCCACCTACCTCGACGAGAACGGCAAGGAGCAGCTGATCGTCATGGGCTCCTACGGGATCGGCCCGGCGCGCATGACGGCTGCGGCGATCGAGCAGTACGCCGACGAGAAGGGGATCTCGTGGCCGCGGGCGATCGCGCCGTGGGACGTGGAGATCGTGGCCATCGGCAAGCCGGGAACGCCCGAGCGCGAAGCCGCCGAGCAGCTCTACGAGGAGCTCCGGCAGGCGGGGCTCGACGTGCTCATCGACGATCGCGACGCCGGACCGGGCGAGAAGTTCGCCGACGCCGAGCTGCTGGGCGTGCCGCTGCGCCTGACGGTGGGCAAGCGATCGGTCGAGTCCGGCCGCGCGGAGGCGCAGGCCCGCCGCGGACGCACCGACCACGACGGCGGGGTGCCGTTGCAGGGGGCGGCCGAGGCCGTCCGGGACCTGTGGGCGAGTCTCCCGTAGAGCGGCGGCGCCTGACCTTCGGCCGGCTGGTGGGCGTCGATCGCTCGGGCCCACCGCCGCCTGAGACGCTGCCCGGCGCGCCACTGAACCTCTGGACGCTGCCCAACGCGATCGGGATGCTCCGCCTGGGGCTGCTGCCGGTCTTCCTGGCGGTCTCGTTCTCCAGCGACAGCGGGATCGGGGTGTGGCCCGCCGTGCTCTTCGGCGTCGCCGGCTGGTCGGACTACTTCGACGGCATCGCCGCGCGCGTGACCGGCCAGTACAGCCGCTTCGGCACGCTGCTGGACCCGATCGTCGACCGGCTGCTCGTCCTGTGCGGCGTCATCGCCTGCTGGTACCACGAGCTGCTGCCGCGCTGGGCGCTGGCCGTCCTCGTCGCCCGCGAGGTCTTCATGCTCGTGGCCGGGCGCGAGGCGTTGCGCCGGGGCATCGAGATCCGCGTCAACATGGTCGGGCGCCTTGCGATCTGGCCCGTGCTGTCGGCGCTCGAGTTCGCCTTCTGCGGTTTGGAGACCCTGAGCACCGTCCTCTTCTACATCGGCC
>Ga0307278_10001129_pt1 | contig 13255 bp, 14 predicted proteins | sample ER_DNA_117_FD_194482 | JGI IMG/M metagenome (GOLD analysis project Ga0307278, IMG submission 194482) | Bulk soil microbial communities from the East River watershed near Crested Butte, Colorado, United States - ER_DNA_117 | ecosystem: Environmental > Terrestrial > Soil > Floodplain | place... | reverse complement strand
TCGTGTGCCCTGGTGCGTGGAATGTCGGCGATTCGGGACAGCATCGGAAAGGCGGCGCTGTGGCGAGTATTGAGTTCATTGGCGCGCGAGAGATTCTCGATTCCCGCGGCAACCCGACCGTCGAGGTCGAAGTCATCCTGGATGACGGCTCGGAGGGCCGGGCCGCTGTTCCCTCGGGTGCGTCGACTGGCGCGTTCGAGGCGGTTGAGCTGCGTGATGGTGAGGCTCGCTATGGAGGAAAGGGTGTCAGTAAGGCCGTACTGGGCGTGATCGACCAGCTGGGGCCCGAGCTCATTGGATACGAGGCTAGCGAGCAGCGGCTGGTGGATCAGGCAATGCTGGATCTGGACGGTACGGACAACAAATCCAAGATCGGCGCCAACGCCATCCTCGGCGTGTCACTTGCCGTCGCGCATGCCGCTGCGCACTCCGCCGATCTGCCGCTCTACCGCTATGTCGGTGGCCCCAACGCGCACCTGCTGCCGGTGCCCATGATGAATATCGTCAACGGCGGAGCACATGCTGACTCCGATGTCGACGTGCAGGAATTCATGATCGCCCCGATCGGTGCCTCGACGTTCCGGGACGCCCTGGAGATGGGCGCAATTGTGTATCACTCGCTCAAGTCGGTGCTGAAGAAGCAGGGACTCGCGACTGGCCTTGGTGACGAGGGTGGCTTCGCCCCGAATCTGCCGGCCAATGTTGCCGCACTCGAGCTGATCTCAACGGCAGTCCAGTCTGCCGGCCTCACGCTGGGCAGCGATATCGCCCTTGCGCTGGACGTCGCTAGCACCGAGTTCTTCGACGCCGGGACCTACACCTTCGAGGGCAAGGCACTGTCCGCCGACGAGATGACCGGGATTTACGAGCAATGGATCGCCGACTTCCCGATCGTCTCGATCGAGGACCCGTTGGCCGAGGACGACTGGGCCGGCTGGAGCGCACTGGTCAGCCGGATCGGCGACAAGATTCAGGTGGTCGGGGACGACTTGTTCGTCACCAACGTGACCAGGTTGCAGCGCGGCATCACCGAGAAGGCGGCCAGCGCCCTGCTGGTCAAGGTCAACCAGATCGGCTCTCTGACCGAGACACTGGATGCGGTCGATCTGGCGCACCGGGCCGGCTTCCGGTGCATGATGAGTCACCGTTCTGGCGAGACCGAGGACACCACCATCGCCGATCTTGCTGTGGCGACCAACTGCGGCCAGATCAAATCGGGTGCTCCGGCGCGTACCGACCGGGTAGCCAAGTACAACCAGCTGCTACGGATCGAAGAAGATCTCGACGATGCAGCGCGCTACGCCGGCGCCTCGGCATTTCCGAGGTTCAAGGCCTGAGGCAGTGCCATCTGGTCCGCGGTCGACCTCACGCCCGGGCGCAGGTCCTGGGCGGGGAAAGCCGCGAGCCCGCAGTCAGGCACGCAAACCGTCCTCGTCCTCGCGTACGTCGAAGGCAGCGACACCACGACAAGAAGAATCCGCCGCTCCGCTGTTGCGCCGCGGATCGAGCGTGACCGCACGCGCCATAGCGCTGGCGGTTGTGCTGGTGATCTTGACGATCTCGTACGCGAGCTCGTTGCGGATCTACTTTGCCCAGGCTCACGAGATCGCTGCGACGAAAGCTGAGATTGCGGAGCGCGAACAGCGGATTCGTGAGCTGCAGGGCGACTTGGCTCGCTGGGACGATGAGGCATACCTGAGAACCCAGGCGAGGGAGCGGCTGGGCTGGGTCGTGCCAGGGGAGACCGGCTACATCGTCGTTGGTGCCGACGGCAGGCCGCTTGGTGGGGGAGCAGCGATCAGCGCAGAGGCGGCGCCGGATAAGCCGGCGCAGGACGCGTGGTGGTCCAAGCTGTGGGGCTCGGTGGAGGCCGCGGATCAGCCGGCGCCGGTCAAGACCAAGGCCGAGGACAAGACGATCACCGTCAAGACCAAGCCTCGTTGAGAATCTGCACTGAGCCTGTCAGAGGATCTGTCTTGAGCTTGTCGAAAGATCTGTCCTGGGCCTGTAGAAGGGCACGAGGCATCGCCTAGCTATCCGTAAGTGATCAGCGCTGGTCAGCGAGGAAGGCGTCGACAGCCTCAGCCGTGGGCAGGCTTGGGCTCGCTCCCCGCACAGTGACCGCCAGAGCGCCGGCAGCAAGGCCTCGTCGCAGCGCCTCGGGAAGCGAGGCACCACGAGCCAGGCTCGCGCCGAGCGCGCCGGTGAAAGCATCACCCGCCGCGGTAGTGTCCACCGGTGTTGCTGGGAACGCCGGATATTCCTCGATGCCATCCGTGTCGAGAACGATGGCGCCGTGCTCGCCGCGGGTGATCATTGCGATGGTGGCGCCGTGGTCAAGAAACCAGCGCGCTGCCTGTTCAGCCGAACTGAGATCTGTGACAGAAATGCCGGTCAGTACCTCCGCCTCGAGCTCGTTGGGCTTGATCACGGAGACACCCCGCCATACCGCGGAGGGAATGACTTGCGCAGGCGCTGGGTCCAGCACCAACCGCAGGTCGCATGCCTGACAGACCTCAGCCACCCGCTCGACGACCGAGAGCGGAATCTCCAGTTGCACGAGGACGACGGAAACCTGATCACGCAACGCTCTGAGCGAAGCCTCGACATCGTCAGGCTGCAGCCTGTGGTTGGCGTTTGGAATGATCATGATGTCGTTCTGGGCAGAGCGCGCATCGACGCGAATATGCGCGATGCCAGTCGAGCCGTCCATGATGCGTACCGCACTGACGTCGACACCCTCGTCGGCAAGCGTGCCCAATGTGAGGTCACCGAACATGTCCTCGCCCACCGCGCCGATCATGTAAGTGGGCGCACCCGCGCGTACGGCGGCGATCGCTTGATTCGCGCCCTTTCCGCCAAGTACAAGGGAAAAATCGCTGCCGATGACCGTCTCGCCTGGGCGCGGCAGCGGTGAACCGAAGGCCGCCAGGTCTGCGTTGATGCTGCCTACCACTGCCACACCGGTGCGGTCGTCCATGTCCGCGTAGCCTACTGGGGTGCTCGAGCCGATGACCGCTGCCGATGAGTCGATCGTCGCGGCGCAACTGCAGCGCCCGCCGCGGGGGGTCGTGCGCATTGCGTACCGCTGTCCATGCGGCAAGCCCGCGGTCGTGGTAACCCAACCCCGGCTGCCGGACGGCAGCCCCTTCCCGACGATGTACTACTTGACCTGTCCACGAGCGGTAGCAGCGTGCTCCTCGCTGGAGTCGCAGGGCCTGATGGCCGAGATGGAGCAACGGCTGAACCATGATCGTGATCTTGCACTCGCGTACCGCAGCGCACACGACCGGTACCTCGCCGACCGGGAACAGCTCGATTCGGTGCCCGAGATCGCGGGTACCAGTGCGGGAGGGATGCCCGATCGGGTGAAATGCCTCCATGCACTAGTGGCCCACTCGCTCGCCGCCGGTGAGGGAGTCAATCCGCTCGGTGACGAGGCGGTGCGCGCACTCGGCCCGTTCTGGGCTCGGCCTTGTTTGGAGGAGGCATGACGACCAGAGTTGCCGCGATCGACTGCGGGACGAATTCGATCCGTCTCTTGATCGCCGAACCCGACGATTCGGCCGGTTTGAGGGATCTGGAGCGGCGGCTGGAGATCGTACGGCTCGGCCAAGGGGTCGATGCCACAGGTGAGTTCCATCCCGACGCTTTGCAGCGCACGTTTGCGGTGGTTGAGGATTATGCCGAATTGATCAAGAAATCAGATGTGCCCGTCGAGAAGGTGCACTTTGTCGCAACCTCGGCCACTCGCGATGTCAAGAACCGCGAGACCTTCTTCTCTGGCATCAAGCAGCGCCTCGGAGTGTCGCCCGACGTGATAAGCGGTGAGACCGAGGCGCGGCTGTCCTTCATTGGAGCCCTCAGTCGAGTGACACCAGACGGCGAGCCGGTCCTTGTGATGGACATCGGAGGTGGTTCCACGGAATTGATCACCGGCAGCGCAAATGGCGACCTGCACCGCGCGATTTCACTCAACATCGGATCAGTACGGATCACCGAGCGGTTCCTGAAACAGAACCCGGTCGCCGATGACGATCTTGAGCGAGCCGCCGCGGACGTGGACGACCTGCTGGCGGGCAGTGGCGTCAATTTCGACTCCATCGGCAGCTGGATCGGGGTCGCTGGTACCGCGACCACGCTGGCGGGGGTGTATCTGGAGCTAGAACGCTACGACCGTGAGCGAGTGCACGGCGCCCGTATGCCGCTGCCGGCCATCGACCAGTTGCTCCACCGATTAGCTGCGCTGACGGTTGACGAGATCCGGGCACTGCCATCGATGCATCCTGGGCGGGCCGATGTGATCACCGGAGGCGCTCTGGTCGAGGCCCGAATCGCGGCGCGCTTGAACGTGGAGGAGCTGATCGTGAGCGAGTCGGACATTCTGGACGGGATTGCCTTGCAGCTCATCGACCGGTGACACAATGCCGCGATGACTTCTCTTGCCATCACGGTCGTCGGTCACGACCGGCCCGGCATCATCGCGCAGGCTGCCGAGGTGCTGTCGCAATGCGGCATGAACCTCGAGGACTCCTCGATGACGCTGTTGCGCGGTCACTTCGCGATGACCCTGATCTGCGCAGGTGAGGCCGACGCGGAACAGGTCGATGCTGCCCTGCAACCCCTCGTCAACGGCTCACTGGATGTCACCGTTCGCGAGGTGCCCGAGGAGCCGGACCTGCCACCGCTGGGGTCCACATACTTGGTGACCGTTCATGGTGCGGACCGCCTCGGGATTGTCGCGCGGCTGGCCAGCGTGATCGCCCAGGCTGGCGGCAACATCACCGATCTGACTACTCGCCTCTCGGGTGCCCTCTACGTGTTGCTGGCCGAGGTCGATCTACCACGCTCAGCCGATGTTGCGGCGCTGCAGGCTCGGCTCGCGGAGGTGTCCGCGGAGCTGGGGGTGGACACGAGCATGCGACTGATCGAAAACGACGAGCTGTGAGCCTGGCGCTGCCGACTTTGCCTGACGGCCGGGTGCTTGATGTGGTCAGAGCCCCGAGCCAGGTGCTCTCGGTTTCCGGACTGCCTGTCGACCCTGCCGATCCAGCAGTGGTCCAGCTTTGCGCCGATCTCGTGGCGACCATGCGCATCTCTCCGGGCTGTGTTGGGCTCGCCGCGCCTCAGGTCGGGGTCTCGGCACAAGTCTTCTGCGTCGACGTCTCTGCTCATCCGAAGACCCGAACCACGCACGGCCTGATCGCGCTGGTGAACGCTGAAGTCGTGGAGGCCAGCCGCAATGAGAAGGCCCGCGAGGGTTGTATGTCCGTACCCGATCTCACAGGGGATGTAAAGCGGCCGACCAAGATCACTGTGGCAGGTCTGTTGCCGCTGAGCGGCGAGCGAGTGCTGATCACCACCGATGCCTTCGAGGCTCGTGCGCTGCAACATGAGATCGATCACTGCGCCGGCATGCTGTTCCTCGACCGAGTCGTGGGTGCGCATGCCGTCTTCCCGCGGAAGGTCTATCTCAAGCTGCCCGAGTCGGGCGGCGATGTGCGCTGAGCTCGTAGAAGCGCGCCCTTCGACGAGCTCAGGGGCGCAATGACGCATTGAGGGTGGAGACCCGACTCTTGGACATGTAGCAATACGGCCAGCACAGGTAAGGTCGGGCATCGATGAACGGGCCGGCTTCTGGTCGCTGGCCGTTCCGGCCCGGCGCCAACCGGCCCAGAGCCCCGCGCGATGGCCGCGGCCCGGCCGAGAGCGGGCAGCGCCAAACCCTTACCAGTGCGCTCGCGCGGCAGGCCGCACGAACGCGCGCTAAGCGCACCCTGCTCGCGAGCGTCGGGAAAGCCTTGCTGCTCACCTTGCTGGCTGCACTGGCTGCGGCGCCGTTCGCGGCCATTTGGGGAATCAGCCACGCGCAAGTGGACGACTACCTCGGGCCGAATCGGGTGAACTTCGCAAGCAACTTCCGAGGCGAGATCGAGCTCAACCTCGGACCGATCGGCAATGCCTACCTGGCGAGTCCGGTACGTCCGATTGGCCTCCTGATCACCGTTGGCGGTGTCGGAACCGCTGCAGGGAATCTCAACTCGTTGTTCTCAGAGCAGACGCTGATCGCCTACACCAGCCTGTATACCGAGCCGGGAGAGGCCCTCTCCGGCATCGTCGAACGTTTGGCCGGTGATGCCGTGCGGGAGGGCCTCAAGGCTGAGGCAGTTCTGCTGATTGGTATCGCGATCTGGCAGCTCCGCCGGCAACTTGTGCCGCCGTCGACCGCGACGCAGGTAACGAGGCGACGCGCGGCGGCGATCTACGCAACCGTCGTCGCGCTGGTCATCGGATCCATTCTGGTACCTGAGAAACCGAAGGATCCGCGGTATCCCGTCGGTGTCGCAGACGGTGGGCGTTTCTCATCCCTGACAGTCGACAGCGTGCTGCTGGCCGACGTCCTGGACCGCGGGATCAAGGGGATCAGGTTGCTGAGCGCGCGTCAGCAGCGGGCGGTGCAGACCTACATTGGCTCGGCAGATGCGAGCTTGTCAGACCAGCTCGATGCGCTGCCGCGTCCCAGCTCAGCCGAAACAATGATCCTGGGTTTCGGTGATCTGCACTGCAACCAGGCGATGACGGAACTGATCAGTCGGCTGGCCAACGTGACTCAGCCGTCCTTGGTCTTGAGCTCTGGCGACGACACTGTGAATGGGACTGCCGCTGAGCGCGGGTGCGTACGCCGAGAGGCCGGCATCCCTCCTGCGGTTCCCTTTCTGGTCGCGACCGGAAATCATGACTCCGACGTGACGGAGGCCCAGATGAGAAGTGCCGGGATGACGGTGCTTGATGGCCAAGTCGTCAAGGCCGCTGGGCTGAGCGTGCTCGGCGACGACGACCCGGAGCACAACGTCCCCTTCAGCGTCGACCGCGTCAAAGATCGGACCGAAAGCGAGGAAGAGATGGCGCAACGGCTGATCGATGTCGCCCGCGACAAGCACACCGACGTGTTGCTGGTCCACCAGCCAGTCGCCGCTCGAGTGATCATGAACACCCCGAATCCGCCGGCACCACTGGTGCTGTGGGGTCACTACCATGCCCAAGCTGGCCCTAGGGTGATCATGCATGACGACGGATCGTGGACAGTCGGCATGCAGGAGGGCACCGCGGGTGGGGTCCGCGAGCCAACGTTCACCTCGTTCAGCACCCCGTTCTCCCCGCCACTGATCAGCGCCGACGTCTACTTCTACTTCCGCGACAACGCCACTGGCCTCATCACTGCGGTGCAGCCGGTGCACTTCCGACCTGATGCGAGGGTGGTGATCGAGGACCGCGTTGCTACTGGTGATCTGACCAACTTGCCGCCCGAAACCCGGATGAGGCTGGAGCGGACCTCCTCGGCTCCCAGCGCGGAAGCATCTCGCTGAGAGCCGGGCCCGCTGAGGCCCTTGACAGGCTCTTGGCCAAGAAGTGCTGAGAGAATGCCAGCATCTGGCCACAGGAATGCGATTCTTGCCAGCAGATCCGAGAGGATCGCGGCCCTGGTGCACTCAGGTGCGGTAGGCAAGCTGCGGGAGAGCGGCGCGCACTAGGATCACACCGGCCAGTCATCGCTGGCCCCCGTAGCCCAAATGGCAGAGGCAGGCGGCTTAAACCCGCTCCAGCATGGGTTCGAATCCCATCGGGGGCACTCTGTCCAATTGCTCGCTACCGCTCGCGCGGATCGCGCTCTGAATCCGCCGCCGTCGTCGTCGCGCGCAGAGGGAAGAACGCCTCTGCTCGCTCCTTCTCCGTGCGGCGGCGCGCGATCCGGAGGTTGGATTCTGCTCGCTCCGCTCGCTACGCGCGCTACCCGTCCCAGGACGGCGAACGTGGCTGCTTCGGCGTCCGACGCCCCCTGTTGGACGTCTAGGGACGGGAGACGCAGATCGGAGAGGCTGGCGCGGATCGTTGAGTCCGTGCAAAGCTCACAGCTGTTTTAAAAGCCGGAAGAAACGGCTGGTGCCCGGCGTTTCAGTAGACTGATTAGTGCGCCACCCGAGGCGCCTGACCAGGAGGACATATTCATGTTGCGCAGTTCGAACCCGATCCTGTCTAAGCAGGACGCGTTCACACCCGCAGCACCCCAGTACAACCAGAACCCTTATAATCAAACCCCAGCGAGCTACCCGCAGTACCCCGGCTCCCCACAGGCACCGGTTGGGTCGCTCGAAGGGCGCATGACCTTTGATGACGTCGTCACCAAGACCGCCGTCACGATGGGTGTGCTTATCATCGCAGCCGCCCTCGCTTGGAGGTTCGTACCTGACGCGCTGTATTTCCCGGCGCTCATCGGGTCCGGGCTGCTCGGCTTCATCCTTGTGATGGTCGTCTCGTTCCGGCACAAGGTCTCGCCCGGTCTCGTGCTGCTGTACGCCGGCCTCGAGGGCATCTTCATCGGCATGATCAGCAAGGTGTTCGAGAGTCTCTACGACGGCATCGTCGTTCAGGCTGTGATCGGCACATTTGCCGCAGCCGCTGTGACCTTGGCGGCGTACAAGTTCTTCAACATTCGCGTTACGCCGAAGTTCCGCAAGGTCGTGATCATCGCGACGATCTCCTTCGCGGTGGCCTTGCTGATCAACTTCGTGTTGAGCTTGTTTGGTGTCAACCTCGGTTTGGTTGACGGCGGTACCGGTGCCGTGAGCATGCTGGCTGTCGTCTTCTCCCTGATCGGCGCCACGCTCGCTGTGCTGAACCTGGTGCTTGACTTCGACTACATCGAGCAGGGTGTCGCGATGGGTGCGCCAGCGAGTGAGTCATGGCGCGGCGCGTTCGGTCTGACCGTGACCATGGTCTGGTTGTACATCGAGATCCTGCGCCTGCTGTCGTACATCCGCAGGTAGCCCCGCTGGTTTGCCAGCCGATCGCACATGATTTGAGGGCCGCGCTTCCGACGGGAAGCGGCGGCTCTCACTCGCTCCGCCAGTGGCACCCGTGGTCGAAGGGGATTGCGCCGTAAAGTCGTGCGCGTGGAGTACGTCAACTCGCTCATCGATCTCGTCGGGCATACGCCGTTGCTTCGGCTTTCCCGGGTCACTGATGGCGCCAAGCCGCTGATCCTGGCCAAAGTGGAGTACCTGAATCCTGGCGGCTCGGTCAAGGATCGCATCGCGCTCAAGATGATTGAGGCCGCGGAGCGGGAGGGCAAGATCAAGCCCGGCGGCACGATCGTCGAGCCCACAAGTGGCAATACCGGAGTGGGTTTAGCGATGGTCGCGCAGGCCAAAGGCTATGCATGTGTGTTTGTCTGCCCCGACAAGGTGAGCGAGGACAAGCGCAATGTCCTGACCGCGTACGGCGCACGGGTGGTCGTCTGCCCGACGGCCGTCGAGCCAGAACACCCCGACTCCTACTACTCGGTCTCGGACCGGCTCGTCCGCGAGATCGATGGCGCCTGGAAGCCTGACCAGTACAGCAACCCGAACAATCCGGCAAGTCACTACGAGACCACCGGTCCCGAGATCTGGGAGCAGACCGAGGGCAAGATCACACACTTCGTGACCGGGATCGGAACCGGTGGCACGATCAGCGGAGCCGGCCGCTACCTGAAGGAAGTTTCCGATGGCCGGGTCAAGATCATTGGCGCCGACCCATCCGGTTCGGTGTACTCCGGTGGCACGGGGCGGCCCTACCTGGTCGAAGGAGTAGGCGAGGACTTCTGGCCGACCAATTACGATCCCACCGTTAGCGACCGGGTAATCGAAGTGTCGGATGCCGACTCCTTCGCGATGGCACGACGGCTGGCGCGTGAGGAGGCGCTACTCGTCGGCGGATCCTCGGGGATGGCCGCCGCGGCCGCTATTCGCCTAGCGCAGGAACTCGACGATCCCGAGGCGGTGATCGTTGTCCTGTTGCCCGATTCCGGCCGTGGCTACCTCACCAAAGTCTTCAGCGACGCGTGGCTCACCCGATATGGCTTTGCCCCCCGACCCCACCAACCCGTACGAGTGGTCGGCGACGTGCTTCGCGAGAAGTCGGGCGACTTGCCATCGTTGGTCCACACGCATCCCAACGAGACCATCGCCGAAGCCGTCGCGATCATGCGGGAGTACGGCGTGAGTCAGATGCCCGTAGTGCGTGCGGAGCCACCGGTAATGGCCGCAGAAGTCGTTGGTTCGGTCAGCGAACGTGGGCTGTTAGGTGAACTTTTTGGTCACCGCGTGCGACCTGCGGATGCAGTCGCAGGCGTGATGGAGGAGCCGCTCCCGATGCTCGGGGTGACCGAGCCGGTCGCCGAGGCGGTCGCACTGCTGAGAACGTGCGATGCGTTGCTAGTTCTGGACGACGGCAAGCCCATAGGGGTACTGACCCGGCCCGATCTGCTGAGCGACGTCAATATCCGTTAGCCATCCCCGTACATCAGTTCGAAACTAACAGGAGTCCTCAAGTAGCTCCGAAAGCAGCACCCGCCAGTTCTGAGTCCAAGGCACCGACCGCCAGGATTCGAGCGGCACCCACTGGGCCGATTCGGTCGTACCGCCCTGGTCCATCACGACTGGCTCCGTGGGGTGAGGGCAGCTCGCCCGATAGATCAGGCGTACGGCGTGGAAGTCCTCGAGTGTCCCGTACGGGCTACGTCCCACCCAATGCGAGGTCTGCACCCTGACAAGCTCGCCCAAGATGATCTCCTGGGAGGTCTCCTCGGCAATCTCGCGGAGTACAGCCGAGGTCGGCGGCTCGTGATCATCAAGCCCGCCGCCTGGCATACCCCATCGCCCGGTGACGGCAGTTCGGCCGGAGTACTCGGTAGCGAGCAGCCCTCGGCTCGAGATCACCACTGCGTACGCCGCGAAGCGTTGCCTGACCATCGGTCGTATGCCGTCGCCGAGCACCAGCCCAGCGTCACGTCCTTGCCTGCCTACCCGGGGACGCTGCTCGTCGACGACCGGACGTACCAGCAAGCGGAGGATCAGCTCGCCCGAGCTGGCACGGGTGGCATCGATGGGACGGACGATTATGTATCCCCGATCAAATGCGAGCACGTCCGGATCGGCGCCGTGATCGAGGATCACCTCGAACGCGTGCGCACCATCCTCTGTGACACCGACGACTAGCACCTGGTCATCATTGCGCAAAAAGTTGCTGTTTCAGGTGCGGCCGTCGACGTAGCGCTGCACAGTCGGGCCTACTTCGGCTACCAGGTCCTCCGTATGGCGATCCACCAGGACCGGCAGCCGCAAGACGTAGCGGCCGACCACCAACCCGAGAATCTGGGAGGCGACCAAGCCAGCCCGCCTGTTTGCCTCCCCTGGTGGGAGGTCGTCGCGGCGGAGCACGTGACCGATGACTTCGAGGGTGAAGAACTCGCCAACCGATCGAGTCAGGGCGGGATCGGTCAGCGCGGTACGGATTGCCGCAACGAGTGAGGGCTGAAGTTCGGAATCCCAGACGCCCAGCACGGTCCGGACAAGTCGCTCGCCAAGATCATCCCTGTCCCCAGCTGCAACCTGCTCGAGCAGTCGTGGCAACTCGAGCGGCAGCGCGACCGTGGCGAGGAAGAGTTGCTGCTTGTTCTCGAAGTAGTGGTGGATCAACGCCGCATCCACTCCTGCCTCGGCTGCGATGGCACGCATCGACGCACCTGCGAAACCCTTTGCCGCAAACGCATGTCGGGCAGCAGTAATGATTTCGCCGCGAGTGTCCTGGTTGCCCGGGCGCCGGCCGACTCTGGGCTCTCGCTGGGCGGCCACTGTTCCTCCTCGACGCAGGTCTTCGGACACATCTCTGCGGGACTCCAAGTCTGACAGCCCCTCGGTAGGCTCCGGTAGCGTTGGGCGCCGTGCGGACCCAACGAGCGTCTCGATGATCGAGGCACTTGCATACGCTGTGATCGCGCTCGCCGGTGTGGCCGTGATCTGGGGCTTCGTGACCGCAGCGATCAACAAGCCGCCAGGTAAGGCGCAGCTGCTCTTCGCCGCAGGACTCGAGATTGTCACCGTTGTCCAGTCGATCATCGCCGCCGCCAAGCTAGCGGCCGGTTTCCGCCCGGTCGAGATGGCGACCACGATTGGCTATCTGATCGGCATCGTGATCTTGATCCCGATTGCGTGGTTTTGGGCCAACGCCGAGCGCAACCGTTTTTCGGGCATCGTGCTGGCGGTTGCAGCACTTGCGGTCCTCGCCATGACCCTTCGCCTGCTCGTGCTGTGGACGCCAGCTACATGACGGATGGTCCAACGCAGCCGACGGACTCCACGGTCCGCAAAACGAACAGCGGCGCAGGCCGCGTTCTGGTCGCCGTTTATGGCATTTTCGCTCTTGCCGCGACTGCCCGGGCGAGCGTGCAGCTGCTAACGAAGTTCGAGGAGGCCCCGCTGGCGTACCTGCTGTCCGCGCTTGCCGCACTGGTCTACATCGTCGCGACGATCACGCTCGCGCGCGGCACCCGCGCTTCCCGCCGAGTGGCTCTGGTCGCGATCATCATCGAGCTCGTCGGTGTGATTTCCGTCGGAACCCTCAGTGTCGTCGACGCAGAGGCCTTCCCCCGGGCCACGGTGTGGTCGGTGTACGGGATCGGCTACGGCTTCGTTCCCCTGGTGCTACCGATCTTGGGGCTGGCTTGGCTGTGGCATACACGGCCCGATATGCCCTGAGCCTGTCGAAGCGCACCGTTTGTCCTTAACCGTAAGATCATCGGGCGCGAAGACCCGCAGCTCGACGTCATTGGCAAAGTGCACCGGCCACATTGAGACACCAAGATTGTCGGCTGCCGCGGCGAGGCAACGGCCCCAACTGCGATCTGCATCATCCATGGGGTTCCGGCCAGGTCGCGTCAGCAGCATGGCGACGGATCCGCCCGCACCACTCCGACTAACGACGTGGCGGCACATTTCCAGCAGTGGACCGCACAGCTTGGAGTATGCCAATCGAGGGATGTCCTCGATCTGAGTGAGCTGTGCGCTCATCACGTTGTCGGGGCCGAGGAAGGCAATCCAGAGCCGGGGTTCGCCGAAACCTGGCGGGCCCATCAATGCCCGCCAACGTAGGCACAGCTCTTCGGAGTTGCGGATGGGAGGCATCTCGTGTGGATGCCGCAAGGTCGGGCGGTTTGTCATGGGCCCGACGGTGTCGCGGTCTAGTTGTTCGCGCATCAAACGCGCTGCGCTATCCCCAAAATCTGTGGATATCCAGCGCGCTTTCCTGCTGCTCCGCTCGGCCGCCAATCGCCCGGTGTCGCGACACTACTCGGCAGGACGGATCAGGTCGGAGTACTGAGGATGCCGTTCCATCCAGCCTCGGATGAACGGGCAGAGCGCACGTACATGCAGGCCGC
>Ga0307278_10001128_pt1 | contig 13256 bp, 10 predicted proteins | sample ER_DNA_117_FD_194482 | JGI IMG/M metagenome (GOLD analysis project Ga0307278, IMG submission 194482) | Bulk soil microbial communities from the East River watershed near Crested Butte, Colorado, United States - ER_DNA_117 | ecosystem: Environmental > Terrestrial > Soil > Floodplain | place... | reverse complement strand
GGCCCCGTCCGGTCACACCAGACACAGACGCCACGGCCCCGTCCGGTCACACCATCGGAGCGCACATGGGCATCCTTCGACTCTCCCACGTGGACGTGCGCGTCCCCGACCTCGACCTCGCCACCGCGTACTACACCGAGGTGCTCGGGCTGCTGGAGGTCGAGCGCACCGCCGGCGAGGTCTTCCTCAAATGCTGGGACGAGACCGACCACCACTCGCTCAAGCTCAGCTACGCGCCGCGCGTGGGCCTGGATCTGATCAGCTTCAAGGTCGAGCGGGACGAGGACCTCGCCTCCCTGGAGTCGCGGGTCGAGGCCTACGGCTTCCCGGTGCGCCGGATCTCGCGCGGCGAGGCGGTCGGCCAGGGCGAGTCGATCCGCTTCGAGACGCCCTCCGGGCAGCTCATGGAGCTGGTGCGCGAGGTCGAGAAGGTTGGCGGGCTGCTGCCGAAGGTGAACCCGCCGCCGTTCCCGCCCCAGGGCCTGCGCGGCATCGCCCCGCCCCGCATCGACCACGTCCTGGTCACCGCGGAGGAGGTGGGCGAGGCCACCCGGTTCTACATGGACCTGCTCGGGTTCCGGCTCACCGAGCAGCTGCTCGACGGCAACGGCCACCAGATCGGCGTCTGGCTGGAACGCTCGCACTCCCCCCACGACCTGGCCGTCATCACCGGAGCCAACGGCGGGCTGCACCACTTCGCCTTCTGGCTCGACGACTGGGACCACGTGCGCAAGGCGGCCGACATCCTCGCCTACAACGGCGTGCAGATCGACGTCGGCCCGACCCGCCACGGGATCACCCGCGGCAACACCATCTACTTCTTCGACCCGCTCGGGACGCGCAACGAGGTCTTCACCGGCGGCTACCGCCCAGACCCGGACTTCCCGACGATCACCTGGACCGAGGACAACATCGGGCGCGCGATCTTCTACTACGAGGGCGAGCTCAGCGAGCGCTTCATGAAGGTGCACACGTAGGAGGGAGCATGGGCGTCCTGCGCCTGTCGCACGTGGAGGTCCGGGTCCCCGACCTCGAGCTGGCTACGGCCTACTACACCGAGGTGCTCGGCCTGCTCGAGACCGGGCGAGAGGCGGAGCGGGTCTTCCTCAAGTGCTGGGACGAGCACGAGCACCACTCGGTGATGCTGCGCTACGCCCCGACCTACGGCCTGGAGCACATGGGCTTCAAGGTCGAAGACGCCGACGACCTCGAGGAGTGTGAGCGGGTGGTCGAGAAGTACGGCGGCCAGGTGACCCGCCACGCCCGCGGCGAGCTCGCCCCGGGGCACGGCGAGGCGATCCGCTTCGACACGCCCACCGGCCACCGCTGCGAGCTGGTGCACGGCATGGAGAAGGTGGGCAACCTGCTGCCCCGCACCAACCCGCCGCCGCGGCCCCTCGGCCTGGTCGGGATCGCGCCGCCGCGGCTGGACCACATCTTCGTCACCGCCGAGGACGTCGAGGAGGGCACACGGTTCTTCAAGCTGCTCGGCTTCCGGCTGACCGAGCAGATCCTCGCCGACGACGGGCACCAGCTGGCGACCTGGCTGGAGGTGTCCCACACCCCGCACGACATCGCGCTGGTGACCGGCCCCAACGGCGGGCTGCACCATTTCGCCTTCTGGCTGGACGACTGGAACGACGTGCGCTCCGCGGCGGACACGCTCGCCTACCATGGGGTGCCGATCGACGTCGGCCCCACCCGCCACGGCGCGACGCGCGGCTTCACCGTGTACTTCTTCGACCCGGCCGGCAACCGCAACGAGATGTTCACCGGCGGCTACTGGGTCGACCCCGACCACGAGCCGGTCACCTGGACCGAGGCCGAGATGGGCCGCGCGATCTTCTACTACGAGGGTGCCGTCAACCAGCGCTTCTTCACCGTGCACAGCTAGAGGGGACGACATGGCCTCCGACGACCCGCCCGCCCGCCCGGCGTTCCCCAGGACCGAGCGGCAGGACCCGCCGCTGTACCTCGCCCGCTACCTGGAGCGGCAGGCGCGCGGGAGCGGGGAGGGGGACGGGGACGACGACCCGGCGACCCCGCTGTACCTGCGCCGGTTCCGGGAGCGGCGGGCGCGCCCGGACGCCCTGCAGGCGCCGCCGCCGGTCATGGAGGGCGAGCCGCCCGGCGTGACCCGCTCGTGGGCGGACATCACCCGGACCAAGGAGATCGTCCCGCCGGCACCCGCGGACACCGTGCGGGTCGCGGCGCAGATCCACCTCATCCGGCACGGGGAGACGCAGGGCTACTCCACCGAGAGCGGGCTGACGCCGCTGGGCGGCTGGCAGGCGCACCGGCGCGGCTTCGACCTGTCCAAGGGGATCCGCGACGGCGAGCAGGTGCGGATCGTGTGCGCCGACACCAACCGCGCGCGCCAGACCGCCGAGCACCTTCACCGCGGCCTGCTCGACGGGCTGGACCTGTGGCGGCGCGACGCCAAGGTCGGCGAGCCCCAGCCGATGGCGGAGTTCCGCAACTTCCAGGTCGCCACCCCGGAAGGCCTGCGCGACGTCACCAGCGCCTTCCGGATCTACCAGGCGGTGATGGAGCGTTACGAGCGGGTCGCGCTCGGTGACCGCCCGATGTGGCTGGTCGAGCTGGACCGCTTCTGGAACGTGCAGCAGGGCGGCGCGGACCCCATCTACCACTGGCTGACGGTCCCGATGCTGCACTTCGAGCCGCCGGCGAGCTGCGTGCGCCGCTTCTGGGCCGGGTTCGGCCGCCTGGTCGACGAGGCGCCGGGCGCCCGCATCCTGTGCGCCACCCACTCCGGGCCGATCCGGGCGTTCGCCACCTGGGCGCTGGGCTACGACCCCGGCGAGCCCTACAACACCGAGGAAGTGCTGGTGAAGCTGAAGGAGGGCGGCCAGGAGGCGCTCGTCGCCTGCCGCAACCGGGTCCAGGAGGTCCACGTGCCGCCGCTGGCCGACCTGCCCGACTGGTGGCAGGGCATCGTCCTCGCCGGGAGGGAGTCGCCATGACCTTCGTCGTCTGGCTGCACGAGTACGACCCGGCGCAGCGGCCGCTCCTCGGCGGCAAGAACGCGAGCCTCGCCGAGCTGCTCTCCGCCGGGCTGCCCGTGCCGCCGGGCTTCGCCGTGACCGTCGGCGCCTACCACACGCTGCGCGACCACGCCGACCTGCGGCGGGAGGTCGGGCGGCTGCTCGCCGAGATGGACCTGGGCGACGCGGCCGGCCTCGAGCAGCTCAGCGCCACGATCCGCGGGCGCCTCGAGCAGGTCCCCATGCACGACGGCGTCGCGCGGGCGGTGCGCTCGGCCTACGAGGCGCTGTGCGAGCGCTGCCAGCTCGAGGCCGTGCCCGTGGCGGTCCGCTCCTCGGCCACCTCCGAGGACCTGCCGGACGCGAGCTTCGCGGGCGAGCACGACACCTACCTGTGGGTCCGCGGCGCCGCCGACGTCCTGCGCCAGGTGACCCGCTGCTGGTCGAGCCTGTTCACCGCAAGGGCCATCGCCTACCGGCGGGAGATGGGACACGACCACGACGTCGTCTCGATGTCGGTCGGGGTGCAGAAGATGGTCCACCCGCGAGCGTCCGGGGTGGCGTTCACCCTCAACCCGAGCGACGGCGACCGCTCCCAGGTCGCCGTCGAGTCGGCATGGGGGTTCGGTGAGGGCGTCGTGTCGGGCGAGGTGACGCCCGACAGCTTCCTGGTCGACAAGGTGCTGGGGACGATCGCGCGGCGCACGGTCTCCGACAAGGCATTCGAGTACCGCCTCACCGACGGCGACACGGTCGGGCGGGTGGCCGTGGAGGAGGCCAGGCGCACGGCCCCGAGCCTCACCGACGATGAGGTCTGCGCCGTCGCGCGCCTGGCCCGCCGGGCCGAGAAGCACTACGGCTGCGCGCAGGACGTCGAGTGGGCCGTGGACCGCGACCTGCCGGCGGGGGACAACGTGATCCTGCTGCAGGCCCGTCCCGAGACGGTCTGGAGCAGGCGGGAGCCGACCCCGGTGGCCGTGCCGGGGACCGACTTCATGTCCAGCATCGTCAGGACGCTGCTGTCGCCGCTGCACGCGCGCCCCACCCAGGAGCGGCCACCCTAAGGCGGCGCCGAGCCTCTCGCCACCAGCCTGCACGGAAAGGACACTGGCATGGCCGACAGGTTTCCCAGTCCCTTCGACATCGAGACCCCACCGGGTGCCGAGGGATGGCAGGAGCTGTACACCTACTCCCTGCCGTTCAGCGAGGACCGCCGCGAGTACGAGGACTCGATGTTCTGGTTCCAGGACGGCGTCCACTGGCCGGAGGCGCTGACGCCGTGGGATGCCACGTTCCTGGAGTACGCGCTCGCGTCGCTGTCGCAGTACAACACCCGCCACTACCTGATCCCGCCGGCGCTCGGCGTGGACTACCGGGTGCTCAACGGCTACACCTACCTGTCCCCGGTGGGTGTCGCGGACCCGGCGGAGGTCGAGGCGAGGGTTCCGCACTTCCTCGAGCGCGCCGGCTTCTACTTCCAGAACTGGGACACGCTGTACGAGCAGTGGATGACGAAGATCCGCGGGCTCATCGGCGAGATGGAGACGCTGCGCTTCGAGCCGCTGCCGGCCATGGAGGACCTCGCGGTCGTCACCGAGGGCCGCGGCGTCGGCTCGGGCTTCGAGATCCAGCGGAGCTACCACAAGCTGCTGGACCTGGCGCTGCAGCTGTGGCAGTACCACTTCGAGTTCCTCAACCTGGGCTACGCCGCCTACCTCGACTTCTTCGGCTTCTGCAAGCAGGTCTTCCCGAGCATCCCCGACCTGGCGATCGCCAAGATGGTCGCCGGCGTCGAGGTGGACCTGTTCAAGCCCGACGAGGAGCTGAAGAAGCTCGCCCGCCTGGCGGTCGAATCGGGCGTCGGCGACGCGTTCGGCGCGACCCCGCCCACGACGGTCATCGAGGCGCTGCGGGCCAGCGACGCTGGCCGGGCGTGGCTGGCGGAGTGGGAGGCGTCCGCGCAGCCGTGGTTCAACTTCTCCGCGGGCAGCGGCTTCTACCACACCGACGAGATCTGGCTCGAGCACCTGGAGATCCCGTTCGGGTTCGTGCGCGACTACATCGCCAAGCTCCGCTCCGGCGTGGACATCAGCCGGCCGATCGAAGCGATCCGCGCCGAGCGCGACCGCATCGTGGCCGAGTACGGCGAGCTGCTCGCGACCGACGAGGACCGGGCCGCGTTCGAGCAGAAGCTCGGGCTCGCGCGGGTGGTGTTCCCGTACGTGGAGAACCACAACTTCTACGTCGAGCACTGGAGCCACTCCGTGCTGTGGCGCAAGATGCGCCAGCTCGGCGGCGTGTTTGTCAAGGAAGGGTTCTTCGGCGACGAGAACGACGTGTTCTACCTCAAGCGCGACGAGGTCCCAGAGGCGCTGTGGGACATGTACAGCGCGTGGGCGGTCGGGGTGCAGCCGCGCGGCCCGAAGTACTGGGGGCGCGAGCTCGAACGGCGCAAGCGCATCCTCACCGCGCTCAGGAGCTGGTCGCCGCCGCCGGCACTCGGCGAGCCGCCCGAGGTGGTCACCGAACCGTTCACGATCATGCTGTGGGGCATCACCGGCGAGAGCGTCAAGCAGTGGCTGGGCGCCTCGGGGACCGACGGCGGCCTCAAGGGCTTCGCGGCCTCGCCGGGTGTCGCCGAAGGGGAGGCCCGGGTCATCTTCTCGGCCGACCAGATCGGCGAGGTGCGGGAAGGCGAGATCCTGGTGGCCCCGCTGACCGCGCCGAGCTGGGCGCCGATCTTCGGCAAGATCCGGGCGACCGTCACCGACGTCGGCGGCATGATGGCCCACGCCGCGATCGTGTGTCGAGAGTACGGGCTGCCGGCCGTCACCGGCACGGCCTTCGGCACCAAGACCATCAAGACCGGCCAGCGCATCCGCGTGGACGGCAACGCCGGCACGGTCACCCTCCTGGACTGAAGGAGATCCACCATGCTCACGGCCGACCAGAACGCCGAGCTGACCCGCGTGGGTCCCGGGACGCCGATGGGTGAGGTCCTGCGGCGCTACTGGTACCCGGTGGCGTTCACCCGCCAGCTCGACGAGTTCCCGGTCAGGCGGGTCCGCCTGCTCGGCGAGAACTGGACGGTATACCGCACCCCTGGCGGCGCGTACGGCGTGGTGGAGGAGCACTGTCCCCACCGGCGGGCCTCGCTCGGGTACGGCGTCGTCGAGGCCGACGGCATCCGCTGCGGCTACCACGGATGGCTGTTCGGCCTCGACGGCACCTGCCTCGACCAGCCGGCGGAGATGGACAAGACCTCGTTCAAGGACCGGGTCAAGGCCAGGGCGGGCGAGGCGCAGGAGCTCGGCGGCATGGTCTGGGTCTACGTCGGCCCGCAGCCGGCCCCCTTGCTGCCGCGCTACGACGTCTACCTCATGGACGGCCTGCGTGACGCCGGCCACGCGACCCTGCCCTGCAACTGGCTGCAGACCATGGAGAACGCGGTCGACCCACACCACGTCGAGTGGCTGCACGGCCGCTATTTCGACTTCCTCGGCAAGACGCTCGGCTTCGAGGCCCCGAAGTCCTTCCAGCGCCGGCACGTGAAGGTGGCCTTCGACGAGTTCGAGCACGGCATCATCAAGCGCCGGCTGCTCGAGGGCCATACCGAGCAGGACGACGACTGGGCGATCGGGCACCCGCTGGTCTTCCCGTACTGCATGCGGGTCGGCGGCGCCGGGATCGACCAGATGCAGATCCGCGTGCCGGTCGACGACACGGTCACCTGGTTCGTGCTCTACACGGTCCACCACCCCGACGGCGGCAGCTGGGAGCCGCAGGCGGCGATGGTGGACTACGAGCTGCCCTGGCTCGACGAGCGCGGCAACCACATCGTCGACTACGTCGAGGGGCAGGACATCATGGCCTGGGTGACCCAGGGGGCGATCACCGACCGGACGGTGGAGCACCTCGGGAAGTCCGACGTGGGCGTCGCGCTGATGCGCAAGATGTACAAGCAACAGCTCGTCGCGGTGGCCGAGGGCCGCGACCCGATCGCCGTCGTGCGCGACCCGGCCGCCAACGAGCGCATCGACCTGCCGTGCGAGAAGAACAAGTTCGGCGCGGGCAGCGAGTTCGCCATCCAGTGGATCAACCAGGGCTTCTCCCGCTACTCGCCACAGCTCAAGGAGCTGCTGCGCCTGCACGTCGACGCGGCCGCCGCCCGCACCGAGGCGCCAGCCGGTGCCTGAGGAGTGGGCTGGGGCCACCGCCTGGTTCGCCCCCGACGCCGAGCGCCACCTGCTCGACGCGCCCAGGCACTGCCCCCGCTGCGGCGCGCCGATCTCCGGCCGCGGCGGGCTGGTGGTGGAGTACTGGGCCGCCGAGGACCGCGTCTTCTACTGCTGGTGCGGTTCGTGCGACTGGACGGGGACCGTCGTCCAGGTCGAGCGGCACGTCGGGCACGAGGCGGCCGGGTAGCGCCGGTGTGGGGCGGCGAGGTCGAGGCGCCCGCGGCGGGTGTCGGTGTCCGTGCGGCGGGCGGGGCCCGGATGAGGGCGCTCGTGCTCGACTTCGGCGGGCCGGTGCTGCGGACACCATTCGAGCTGCTGCGGGCGACCGAGCGCCGGCTCGGGCTGCCGCCGCGGACCTTCGACTGGCGGGGCCCGTTCGATCCTGGCGCCGATCCGCTGTGGCGGAGCCTGGCGGCCGGCGCAGTCAGCGAGCCGGAGTACTGGACCGCCCGCGCCGCGGAGTTCGGCGCCGTGACCGGTGTGTCGGGGGTGCCGGCCATGATGCGGCAGGTCTATTCGGGCCCTGAGGACGAGATCGTGCGACCGGAGGCGACCGCGGCCATCCGCTCGGCCCGGGCGCGAGGTGTCCGGGTCGGCGTCCTGAGCAACGACCTGACGCTGTTCCACGACCCCGACTGGATCGACGGCGTTCGCGTGCTGTCGCAGCTGGACGCACTGGTGGACGCGGCGACCGTCGGCGTCCGGAAGCCTGAGCCGGCGGCCTACCGGACGGTTCTCGAGGCGCTCGCCGTGACCGCGCCGGATGCGGTGTTCGTCGACGACCAACCAGTCAACGTGGACGGCGCACGCGCCGCCGGCATGCGCGCCGTGCTGTTCGACCCGACTCGCCCCGCCGAGTCCTACGCCCGCGCCCTCGCACTGCTCGACGGCAGCCACGACAACGCCTCAGGTTGAGGCCATGAAGGTCGGCCGACCCAGGGCGCGGCAGTAGGTAGGTCACCGGGGCCGATCACCTCCGGCGCTGGGTAGACGACCGGCGGGAGGGCGGGCCAGACTTGCCCTGCCATGAACGTCACGTCGTTTGCGCTCGCCCTGCCCGACGGCCGGTCGCTCGAGGTCAGCGTCTCGGGTCCAGACGAGGGGACGCCGCTGGTGGTCCACCACGGTACGCCGTCGGCGCGGACCCAGTTTCCGCCCTTCGCGAAGGCCACGGCGGTGCGGGAGTTGCGGCTGGTCTCCTATGACCCGCAGCCCGTCGGACAACACCAGCACCCCGCGCAGTCCCGGCGCGACCAGCGCCCCTGCCAGTTCACGGCCCGCCCGCCGCGAGTCGGTCGGGGCCGCGACGTCCACCTCAGCGCGCCGTAGGGTGGTGTGCGTGAAGCGGGCGACGGCCACGCTCATGCCGCCGTCTGCCACCCGCCGGTCCAGGATCTCCCCGGCGGTCGAGCAGCCGGCCAGCTGCGCCTGCGGCAGCGCCGCCGCGAGCTCGGCAAGCCGCGCCGCCGCCACCTCCTGCGGTGGCGACCCGAACGCCAACACCAGCGTCGAGGGTCCGTCGAGCTCGCCGGGCAACGGGGCTGACCAGCCGGTCGACGGCTCCCATGCAAGCAACCGGACGTCCATGCACGAGCTCCTCCAGCAGGGCCGGGCCCAGTCACGGTCCGGCGTTCGTCTGGATCATCGACACGACCAGGCACGGACATGAAGATCCCGATGCGCTGGCCGCCGGCGGGTCAAGGCAGCTCCCGACCGTCACAAGTCCGCCGCGAGCTGCCTGGCCGGCTGGCTTGCGACCCCTCCACGGCACCAGACAGGGCCAAGGGTGGGTGGACAGGCTCAGCCCTCGCGAGGTCGGAGGTGCGGGCCTGAAGCTGGGGGCGGCAGCACCAGGCAGTCGTCGCCGACCGCCAAAGTCGAGGCGGCTGGTCGCCAGATGCAGCAGTGTCTCCGAACCTGCCTCATGGCGATCGCTTGGCCGTTGCGGAGCCGGCGAACACCTCCTTGGCAGTGCTCCTCGCGTGCTCGTCGAGCTTCATCGCCTGCGCACTGGCCTCGGCCAGCCCCTGGGGCGTCAACTGGATGACGTTGACCAACGCTTCCTTCTCCTGCTCGCCGCCGGAGTAATTGGGCTCGGTGGCGATGGCGCCCACACCAGCGGCGTAGTACTTGAACTCGCTGCCTGCCTCGAGGATGGCCAGCACATTCGAGAAGCACCGGAAGGGGACGCACTTGGACTTGCCAAGCTTCGCCACCTCGGCGGTGAGGATCTCGCGACCGGGAATGCGGGCCTGCACGTACGAGGGCATCCCCACCTTCGGGTCGGCCATCATGGCGATGCCCGCCGTGGCCCCCTTCACGCCGGCTAGCCAGGCGTCGTTGGCGTTCACGAACTGACCGCCCTCGTAGCTCTCGGTGTACGACCCGAGGTACCAGACGTTGCCGTGCTTGTCCTGGGCGTAGTAATCGAGTGCCTGCTCGGCGATCTGACCCGCGTCGATGTCCTGGTCGAGGACGAGCACCGTACGCACCCCGTTCACCTCCTTCAAGACGTCGGTGACGGTGTAGCGGCGCCGGTGATGAAGCTTCCTGTGGCCACGGAAGAGCGTACCGTCCCTCACTGACTGGTAGCCGGGGACCAACGGCAGCCAGGTATTGGCATCACCAACCGGCTTACCGAAGTCTTTCGGGTCGAACTTGTCGGGGTCGGCGTTGACCCGAGGCGCGGCCCTCGTGGTGGCCGTGGACGTCCCGGTCGGGGAAGACCTCGAAGATGTGGTCTCCTGGCGAGCAGCCGCGGTGGACGCCGGCGTCGACGACGTTCGGCTGTCACATCCGGCGACGGCCGCCGCGAGGCAGATCGCGGCCGCCAGGGCAACGATCGTGCCGCGCGGTCGTGGTTCCTCAGCCATACGCTCGACGGTAACACGTCGCTCCCTGAAGAGAACCTGAACGCGCCCTCACGAGGGTCACCTCACCTGACGGCGGCGAACGGCCAGGCCGGGAGCAGGCCCTTCATCGATGGCACAGTGATCGCCACGGGAGGAACACCGCTCGCGTTGGGAGTGCGCTCGGTGCTCACCGTCGCTCGCGGCGGGCCGTCGTCAGTGACCCCGAGATGCGCGGGGCGCCTGAACCACTCCGGAAACGCTCTCGCGGCTCATCGGTATCTGGGGCTACTCGTCGCGCAGGAGCTCCGTGGGAGGCAGGCGGTTGATCAGCGTGGTGGCCGCGAGCGATGCGACCAACGACACACCCAGGACGAGCGCCGTGAGGGTGGCGATCTCGGTTGCCGGGATCACGATCGGCGGGCGCAGCACGAACAGCGGGCGCAGCACGTTCACGAGGAAGTACGCCATGCCGCCACCGACGAGCAACCCAGCCACGCATCCGAAGACCACGACCCCACCCGCCTCCATGACGAGGAGGGATCGGATCTCGCCGGCATGCATCCCCTGGGCGCGCAGCGTGACATACTCCCTCCTCCGCTGGAGGAGCAGCCCGAACACGAAGACCGTGATCGCGGTCGCCGCCATGGCCAACGCGTAGGCAGAATCAAGCGTCAGCAGGCCGCGGATGTTCAGCGCCGCCAGGCTCGACTGGTCTTTGTCGAGTGTGGTTTCCCGCGTGTCGATCTGCAGCGCGTCGACGGACCCTGGGCCGTCGCGAAGGGCCGAGACCGCTCGCTCCAGCGTGACGGAATTGGGGTCGGTCGTCCGCGCCAGGAAGAAGCTTGCGTTGGTCGAGGGAATGAGGCTCACCTGTCGCTGGAGGTTGGCGAGCACATCGGCGCCTTCAGGGAAGCCGGGGAGACGCTCGAACAGCCCGATGACCTTCATATCCGACAGCTTCTGCTCCTTCGTCCCGCGGGCGAACAAGACCTGCACCGGGTCGCCGGGTCCGAGCGCGAGGAAGTCGGCGAGATCGGTACTGACGAAGACGCCGCCCGGGTCGCGCCTCAGGGCGTCCATCGCGCTCGCCGCCGTCCGGTCGACGAAGTTCGAATCGGCGAGCGCCGCGACACGTCCGAAGGTGGCGGGATCGACCGCGGCCATGTTGGCCGCGTCCTCGTTGAACTCGCTTTGCAGGACGGCGTTCTGCAGGCTGAACACCACCGGGGTCGCCGTCTGGACGCCGGGGACATCGAGCGCGTCGACATATCCCGGCGGATGCTCGACCGTGCTCGTCGGACTCGGCGTCACCCGCACGTCGGATCCGACGACGAATCTCGCGTCCGCCGCCTTGGCCCGGTTGTACGACGCGGTGAACGAGGCGACGCTCGTCCCGAGGGCGAAGATCAGCCCGACGATGATCACCCCGCCAGTGGCAGCCCAGGAGCGCCGGCGGACGCTGCGGGTCAGGATCCCCCAGAGCGGCCGGCCGAAGCGGGGCGGGGTCGGCAGCGGCAGGCGGGAGAAGAACCGCTCGACCACCCGCGCCGAGAGAAGGACGCCTGCGATCCAGACGCCGATCGGAACGACCACCAGATGCATCCGGAGGGACACGGACCGTCCGTTGTAGACCGAGCCAGCGGCGCCCTCGAAGGCGCCGGCGCGCAACGCGACCCCTTCGGCGACCGCTACGATCACCAGCGCTGCGACGTCGAGCCGGAGACGCCGCCAGGCGGGCGGGCGCGACGAGAGCTGGGCCCGTTCTTCGCTGATGTCCCGGTTGATGGCGCGACGGCCCGAGGCGTACAGCGCTGCGCCGGTGGCGAGGAATCCCCCGCCGGCACCCAGCAGCGCCGAGGCGACGAGGCTGGTGGTCGGGGCGCGGGCCAGCGCATCCGCGGAGAGGACGGCGATGGCGGAGGCCATCCCGAGGCCGAGACCGATTACCGAGCCGGCGCCGGCGAGGGCGAGCGTGCGCAGGGCGTGCATGCGGAGCAGGTGCCGGCGGTTGGCACCGCGGACACGCAGGATCGCTTGCTCGCGTCGTAGTGCGTTGGCCAGGACGCCGCCTGCGTACGCCGCGAGGATCGCGGCTAGGAGGGCGCCGGGCACGCCGAGGAACACGAACATGCGCTTGGCGACGCGGGCGTCGTCGCGTGCGACCTGAAGGGTGTTGGAGATGTTGTCGATCAGGTAGTCCTGGCCGGGCGCGATATCGGTGACGGCGCTGGCGGCCGCCTTGGTCTGCGCGAGCGCGGTTCCCGGATCGGCGTCGAGCCGCTCGCGCTCGACGCCGATGTCGACCTCGAGGATCGGATTGCTCTTGACGACGTCGCCGCTGGTCGTCGTCGCCTTCTGGAAGGCGGACACGATCGCCCTGGCGAACACCTCCGGTTCGATCACCACAGCGTTCGGGACGTAGAGGAACTGCTCGAGCTGCTGGCCCTGCCGGCTGTAGAAGAGGGACTTGGCCCGCGACAGATCGGTGATCCCGCTGATCGGGACGGACAGGGGCCTGTCGAGGCCGGGCACGTCGACGCGAACGACGTCGCCGGGCCTGACTGACAGCGCCTTGGCCGCCTCCGCGCTGAGCAGGCCGTGACCCGGTTGATACGACCCGCTGACGATCTGGATCGAGTCGTTGTGCTCGCGGTACAGGTCGTCGAAGCCGAAGACGCGCACCGCCCCGGCCGCCTGCTTCGAGCCCGATCGGAGCGAGCCGGGCGCGAGGTCGACGAAGGACAGCTGGTCGGCCGTGGCAACGCCGGGTACCTCGGCGATCCTGCGGGTAAGCTCGGCCAGCCCCACCGGACCGGGCGCGTTGGCCTGGACCGGTGCGTCGATCTCGCGGCTGGAGAAGGTCGCGCGGAGATCTAGTGACGTGACCGAGTTCACGGCCGACCTCGCCGTCGCGCTGTAGGCCACCGTCACGCTCGTCTTCGGGGGTACCGTGCCCAGGTTGAGGCCGAGCCTGGCCGCGCCTTGGGCGAGGGGACTGTCCCCCCCGCGGTCGGCGACGCGAGCCCCGTCGATCGTCGTCGAGCCGGGGACGTAGGTGAGGGGCGCCGGAGGCTCGTCCCGGATGACGACCTCGTTGGCGGGCCGTGCGCTGTCGTTGGCGAGGACGAGCTCGACACGCGCGGTGTCGCCGGGCTGGAGCC
>Ga0307278_10001127_pt1 | contig 13266 bp, 14 predicted proteins | sample ER_DNA_117_FD_194482 | JGI IMG/M metagenome (GOLD analysis project Ga0307278, IMG submission 194482) | Bulk soil microbial communities from the East River watershed near Crested Butte, Colorado, United States - ER_DNA_117 | ecosystem: Environmental > Terrestrial > Soil > Floodplain | place... | reverse complement strand
GCGATCGCGTGCTCGTGCGTTGCCGCCAACGCTCTATCGGTTTTCGCCGGCTTCGGCCTCGGCCAGGCGGCTGCGCCAGTCCTTGCGGCTGCGGATGAGCGACAGCGCCGCGAGCGCGAGCAGCACCGCGCACACGGCGATCAACGTGGCCGCGATCGGACGCTGGAAGAAGATCGCCCAGTTGCCGTTCGACATGATCAGCGACTGACGCAACGACATCTCGAAGGTCGGCGCGATCACCAGGCCAAGCACCAGCGGTGCCGGATCGAGCCCGAATTTGCGCAAGCCATAGCCGACGATGCCCATGATCAGCATGATCCACACATCGACGATCGAGTGGCTGACTTCGTAGACGCCGATGATGCAGAACATGATCACCAGCGGATAGAGATAGGCGTAGGGAATCCGCAACACATTCACGAAGATGCCGACAAGCGGCAGATTGAGCGCAAGCAGCATCAGGTTGCCGACATACATCGAGGCGACAAAACCCCAGAAGATGTTGGGGTGCTCGTTCACCAGCGTCGGCCCCGGCGGGACGCCGTGGATCATCAGCGCGGCGATCAGCACAGCGGTGATCGGGCCGGTGGGAAGGCCGAGCGCCAGCATGGGCACGAAGGCGCCGGTCGAGGCCGCGTTGTTGGCCGATTCGGGTCCGGCCACGCCCGCGACCGCGCCCTTGCCGAACTCCTCCGGGTGCTTGGAGAGCCGCCGCTCGATCCCGTAGGACAGGAAGCTCGAAATGATGTGAGCGGAGCCGGGGGTGAGGCCGATCAAAAAGCCGAGGACGGAACCGCGGGCGATGGGCATGGCCGATTGCCGCCATTCCCGGCGGCTGGGCAAGAGCTCGCGCAGTTTGGGTGCGATGACTTTGCGGACGACGTTGGCGGATGGCGTCGACAGGATCTCGCCGAGCCCGAATAGGCCGATCGCGACCGGGACGATGCCGATCCCGTCGCCGAGCTCGGCGATATCGAAGGAGTAGCGGAAGTGCCCGGTCATGTTGTCGATGCCGATGGTGCCGAGCAGGAGTCCGAAACACGCCATCAGCAGCGTGCGCGGCAGCGAGGTCGAGGACATGTAGGCGAGGAAGACGAGGCCGAGCACCAGCAGCGCGGTATATTCGGGCGGGCCGAAGCGCAGCGCGAACGTGGCGAGCGGCGGCGCGATCAATGTCAGCATGATGACACCAAACGTGCCGGCGATCCATGAGCCGACGGCGGCGATGCACAACGCCGCGCCCGCGCGCCCTTTCTGCGCCATGGCGTAGCCGTCGATGCAGGTCATGACCGAGGCGGCTTCGCCCGGGATCCGCATCAGGATCGAGGTGGTCGAGCCGCCATATTGCGAGCCGTAATAAATGCCGGCGAGCATCACGACAGACTTTGTGGTGTCGAGCCCGAAGGTCGCGGGCAGAAGAATGCTGATCCCCGAGAGTGGCCCGATGCCGGGCAATACGCCGACGATGGTGCCGACGAGGCATCCGATAAAGGCGTACCACAACACATCGGGCTGCAGCGCAACCGAGAAGCCGAGCAGCAGGCTTTCCATCGTGCCCATCGCTAAAATCCGAGTTCGCCGCGCTCGAGCGGCGTCTTGAGCACCACGGCGAACAAGAGATAGGTCAGCGCGACGACGCCGATGCTGAAAGCAGCGGCGGCAAGCGGATGGCGTCGCTCGGTGCCGAAAGTCAGCGCAAACAGCAGCAGCGCCATCGTGATGAGGAAACCGAGCGTCCGGTAGAGCGCGATGGCGGCGGCGGTGATCGCGACGACCCGCGCCGCGTGCGGCAGGTCGCCCCATGGAATGGTCGCAAGCGGCGCGCTCTCGTTCGCACGCAGAATGAGCAGCAGACCGAACAAGATGAGCAGTCCGGCCACGAGCTTGGGCATCATGCCCGCGCCGGGAAACGACAGCGTTCCGACGGGCAGATCGCCGCTGAGCGCAATCACGAGCACGCCGAAGGCGACAAAGACGCTGCCGGCGATGTGGTCGGTACGCAGAGTCACGGTCTCTCCGTTCCCTCCCGCCGCTCGCAAGCGCGTGCAGGGGAGTTCAACCGGCTCGATTTGTCGCGCTTTGCAATCGTGGGCCGGTCCAGTTCAGCCCTCGACCTTGCCGATGGAGCGGATCGCCGCTTCGATGCGCTTGCTATCGGCCTCCCAGAATGCCGCGAATTCCGGCTGATCCATGTAGGCGAGTTCCTGTCCGAGATTGGCGAGCGCTGTCTTGAATTGTTCGCTGTGCGCCGCCTTGTTGACCGCCTCCCGCAGATAGGTGACGACATCGGCCGGTGTGCCCTTGGGCGCGAACAGCCCGACCCAGAGGTAATATTCCACGTCGTAGCCGGCCTCCTTCATGGTCGGCACGTCGGGCAGCGCCTTCGAGCGTTGCGCGCCGAACAAGGCAAGCGGCCGCGCCTTCCCGGCCTTGATCTGGGAGAGACTCGCTGAAATCGATGACACCAGCACCTGCGAATTGTTGCCCAGAAACGCGGTCAATGCCGGGCCGCCGCCTTGGGTCGGCAAATGCCGGAGTTTCAAGCCGCCGGCCGCGGCGGCGAACAGCGCGGTCGGGATGTGGAGCGCGCCGTAGAGGCCCGACGAGCTGAAGATGATTTCGTTTGGACGTTTCTTGGCGTCGTCGATGAACTCGTTCAGGCTCTTGTACGGCTGCTGGTCGTTGACGATGAGCACGCAGGGATCAGCTACGAAACGAGCAAGCGGGATGAAGTCGGCATTGGTGAACTTCGGCTGCCGGCCGAACAGCCGGTCGACCTCGGCGAAGCCGGAAATCGAGGTCAGATGGGAGAGCAGCGTATAGCCGTCCGGCTTGGCATGGGCCGCGAACTGCGCGCCGACCTGGCCGGCGGCGCCGGCCTTGGTCTCGATCACCACCGGCTTCTGCACCATCGGCTCGACCACCGCGGCGAGCGGACGCATGACGACATCGACCGCGCCGCCCGGCGGAAACGGGTTGATGATAGTGATGGCACGGGTCGGATAGGCGTCTTGCGCGAAGGACGTCTTGAGGGCGGCCGCCGCGGCAGCGGAGCCGAAGACGAATCTGCGTCGATCCACCACTGTTCTCCCAGGGTTGAGCCGGGCTTGAGGCCGCACCGGTTTCGTGCGGGCCGCGATGCTAGGAGGCGCGCCCAGGAGGGTCAACCTCGCACTTCCGCGGCATAAGGCATCGCACGATTGCTACTCGATGATCGCCACGGCGCGCGTCCAGCCGGCGGAACCGCCGCGCACCTTGACCGGGAAGCAGCTCACCATGAAGCCCTTGGCCGGCAGGGCCTCGAGATTGTTGAGTTTCTCGATATGGCAATAGCCGATATCGCGGCCGGCTCTATGGCCTTCCCAGATCAGGCTCGCGTCGCGGGTGGCGAGATACTTCTCCTTGGTGTGGACGAACGGCGCGTCCCAGCTCCAGCCGTCGGTTCCGGTCACGCGCACGCCGCGCTCGAGTAGATAGAGGGTTGCCTCGCGGCCCATGCCGCAGCCCTTGGCGACATAGTCGGGACGCCCGTAGGCCGCGCCTGCGCTCGTGTTCACGAGCACGATTTCCAGCGGGGCGAGCTTGTGCCCGATGCGTTCGAGCGCGGATTCGACGTCGCGCGCGCTGGCGACATAGCCGTCGGGGAAATGACGGAAGTCGAGCTTGATACCGGGCTGAAAGCACCATTCGAGCGGCACCTCGTCGATGGTGATCGCGCGCTTGCCGCGATCCATGGTGGAGGCGAAATGCCACGGCGCATCGAGATGGGTGGTGTTGTGGGTCGAGAGCCGGATCCACTCGATCGCCCAGCCTTCGCGGTCGGGCAAATCCTCCTCGCGCAGGCCGGGAAAGAACTTGGCCACGTCCGCCACCGTTTGCCGATGGGTGAAGTAGTCGATCTTCGGCCCATAGCCCGGGGGATCGGCGGCGACATCGTTTTCCAGCGGCACGGAAATGTCGATCAGCTTGCGTGCCATGAGCAGCCCTCCTTATGCTTCAAATTCTGCAGTCGGCGTCCGCCCCCGTTGCCGCGGACGACAGGCAAGAGCACATGCGAGCGAGGACATCACCATGCCGGCCTATTGGGTTGCGCGATCGAAGATCAACGATCCGGTCGAATACAAGAAGTACACCGACCTCGTGCCGGGCATCATCGCCAAGTTCGGCGGCAAGGTGCTCGCGCGCGGCGGCCGCTATCAGATCATGGAAGGGCCGGCCACGTTTCACCGCTTCGTGGTGATCGAGTTCCCGACCTTCGAGCAGGGTGTCGCCTGCTTCACCTCGCCCGAATACGACCGCGCCGCGGCGTTCCGCCGCAACGGCGCGGGCGAGGTGGAGACCATCATGGTCGAAGGCGGCGACCCGACGCGCTAGCTTCCATTGATCGGCGGCGGCCACTAGCGCAGCCTCGCCCGTTGCCCATAAGATGGGCCCAGAAACGATCGTAGTGGGAGGATAACGATGCTGCATGATGCAACATTCCGGGCAGTGAGTTGCTTTGCCCGCGCCTTCGCGGCGCTCACGGCGTGCGCACTGTTGTTCGCAGGCGCAGCCTGGGCGCAATCCGGCGAGCCGATCAAGATCGGCTATGGCATATCTCAAACCGGCGGGCTTGCTCCCAACGGCAAGTCGGCGCTGCTTGCGCAGAAAATTTGGGAGGAGGACATCAACGCCAAGGGCGGGCTGCTCGGCCGCCCGGTCAAACTCGTCTATTACGACGACCAGACCAACCCGGCGACGGTGCCCGGCATCTATACCAAGCTGCTCGACGTTGACAGAGTCGATCTGATCATCGGCGGTTACGGCACCAACATGCTGGCGCCGGCGATGCCCGTCGTGATTCAGAAGAAGAAGATGCTGATCGGACTGTTCGGGCTCGCGGTCAACAGCGAGTTTCACTACCCCAACTACTTCGCGATGATTCCGTCTGGGCCGACCCCGAAGACGGCCTTCACTAAGGGCTTCTTCGACACCGCCATGGCGCAGAATCCGAAGCCGCAGACGGTGGCGATCGTCGCCGCCGATGCAGAGTTCTCCGTCAACGCCTCCGAGGGTGCCCGCGACAACGCCAAGGTGGCCGGGCTCAACGTCGTATACGACAAGCGCTATCCGCCATCGACCACCGACTTCGCGCCGATCGTTCGCGCCATCCAGGCGACCAATCCGGATATCGTGGTGATTTGCTCGTACCCGCCGGATTCGGTCGGCATGGTGAAGGCGATCAACGAGATCGGCTTCAAGCCGAAGATGATCGGCGGCGGCTTGGTTGGCCTGCAGGCCACCGCCATCAAGACCCAGCTCGGGCCGTTGCTCAACGGCTTCGTCAACTACGACTTCTGGGTGCCGGTTCCGAAGATGGATTTCCCCGGGGTGGCCGACTTCTTGAAGAAGTATCAGGCCAAGGCGGGCTCGGAGGGCGTCGACCCGCTCGGCTATTACATCGGGCCCTGGGGCTATGCGCAGATGGAGGTCCTAGCGCAGGCAATTGCTGCAACCAAGACTCTCAACGACGACAAGCTTGCTGACTACATCCGCGCCAACACGTTCAAGACCGTGGTCGGCGACGTGAAGTTCGGCAAGGACGGCGAATGGGCGCAATCGCGCGTGCTGCAGGTCCAATTCCAGAACGTCAAGGGCAACGACGTCGGGCAATTCAAGGACATCTCGACCCAGGTCGTGCTGACGCCGTCGGAGTATGCGTCCGGCAAGGTGATCTATCCCTACGAGAAGGCGAAGTAGTCCGAACCGTCAGCCTAAGGCGCGCAGCGCTGTCGGGCATGCCCGACAGCGGCGCGTGAGTGGGCAAGTCGGCCTCAACCGACTTGCGCTGCTCGACTACAGCCCGAGATAAAACTTCCGGATCAGCTCGTTATTGTTGAGCTCGTCGGCGGAGCGGCCTTCGAAGGCGATCTGGCCGTGGACGATGACGTAACCGCGGTCGGCGATGCGCAGCGCCTGGGGGAAGTTCTGCTCCGCCATCAGCACGGTGAGCTTGTACTGATCCTTGAGCTCCTTGATCTTGTCGATGGTGCGGCTGACCAGGACCGGCGCCAGCCCCACCGACGGCTCGTCGATCAAGAGGATGCGCGGCGCCAGCATCAACGCACGCGCGAGCGCGAGCATCTGCTGCTCGCCACCGCTCATGGAGCCGGCAAGCTGAGCGCGCCGCTCGGCCAGGCGCGGGAAGCATTCGAAGCAGAATTCCAGGTTTGATTTCAGCGCGATGCGCGCCTTGTGGCGGAAGGCGCCGAGCAGGAGATTTTCCTCGACGGTCAGGCGCGGAAACAGGCGGCGACCTTCCGGCACCAGCGCGATGCCGAGATCGACGATTTGCTCGGTGCTACGGCCGACGAGGTCGTGTCGTTCGCCGTCGATCTCGACCACGATGCGGCCGGCGCGCGGGCGCACGATTCCCATCACGCACTTCATCAGCGTCGACTTGCCATTGCCGTTGGTGCCGAGCAGCACCACCGTCTCGCCCGAATTGACGTTGAGCGACACGTCCTCGAGCACGCGCACGGCGCCGTAGGCGGCGTCGATCTTCTCGATGGTGAGGCTATTCGCCAATGTAAGCTCTCTCCACCTCGGGATCGCGGATCACTGCGTCGGGCCTGCCGTCCGCGATTTTCTTGCCGGAGACCAGCACGATCAGCCGCTGCGAGAATTTCATCACCGCGCGCATGATGTGCTCGATCAGGATGATGGTGATTCCGCGCTCATTGAGGCGGATGAGCAAGCCAACGATGTCATCGACCTCCGATTGCGAGAGCCCGGCCATCGACTCGTCGGCGATGAGGAGCTTCGGCTCGGCGGCCATGGCGCGCGCGAGCTCGAGCTTGCGCATCTCCACTTGCGTGAGGTCGCGCGGGAACTGCGTCGCCTTGTCCGCAAGGGCGACAAGCTGCAACAGCTCCGCGCAGCGGGCGTCGAGCGCGGCCGGCGAGAGTGCGCTCCCTGGCCGCGCGTTGACGGTGTAAAGCAGCGGCACCCGCAGATTGTCGGCGACCGTCAGCGTCGCGAACGGGCGCGGAAGCTGGAAGCTGCGCGCCATTCCGCGGCGCGTGCGCTCATGGGTGAGCAGGCCGTCGACCTTCTCGCCGGCGAAACGCACCGTGCCGGTCTCGTTCACGAGCGTGCCGCAGATGCAGTTGACCAAGGTCGACTTGCCCGAGCCGTTGGGGCCGATCAGGCCGACGCGCTCGCCCTCGGCGACGCTGAGATCGATGCCGTCGAGCGCGACGAAACCGCCGAAACGTTTGCTCAGACCCGTGACCTCGAGCAGCGCGCCAGCCATCACTTCGCCCTCCCGCGCATCCAGTCCTGCACCAGCCCGACGATACCGTTCGGAGCGATGATGACGAAGGCGACCAACAGCAGGCCGACGATGAGAAGGTTGACTGCCGAGGAAATGGTGACGGTCGCAATCTGCTGCAACGACCCGAGCAGGATAGCGCCGATCAACGGCCCGACCCAGCTGGTGGTGCCGCCGATCATCGGCATGGCGATGGAGTTGACCGCGTATTCGAGCCCGAAGGCGGACGAGGGCTGGAGATAGCCGATGTAATAGGGAAAGGGCGCTCCGGCCATGCCCATGAGCGCGCCCGAGAGCGTCGTGGCGACGAGCTTGAGGCGTAGCGTCGGCACGCCCGAGGCTTCCGCCGCGAGCTCATCGTCGCGGATGGTGGCGAAGCCGTAGCCGAGCTGCGAGCGCTCGATGCCACGCGCGATGGCCAGCGAGATGACCACGAGCGCGAGCATCAGCAGAAACAGATACTGGATATAGGGGCCGATCAGCGCGATCTCGTTCGGGCGGATGATGTAGGCGCCGCGCGACCCGCCGACATAGTCCCAGTTGACGACGAAGGTTTGCAGCACGACGGCGAGCGCGAGCGTGGCGATGGCGAAGAAAGCGCCGCGCAGCCGTAACGTCAGATAGCCCGTGCCGAACCCGACGATGCCCGACACGATGCCCCCGATCACGATCAGGATCGGGATCGGCAACGGATAGAACTTGTGCCAGAACACCGTCGCATACGCGCCGAGCGCGAAGAATGCGGCCGAACCGAAATTGACGTAACCGGTGTAGCCGCCGAGGATGTTCCAGGCCGTCGCCAGCACGATGAATTGTAGCACCGTATAGCCGGCGAAGAACACATAATCGTTGTTCACCATGCGCGCGCCGAAGAACACGACAGCCGCCACTGCGATCAAGATCAGCAGGAAGACCCGAGTCCGCACGATGGACAATCCTATCGTCCGAGAAGACCCGCCGGCCGGAACGCGAGGGTGAGGAGGAGCACGCCGAATGCCACCGCCGGAGCCCAGGACGGCCCGTAGAACGTGGCGGTAAAGCTCTCGATGATGCCGAGCAGCATCGCGCCGATCACCGTGCCGGGAAGGCTGCCGAGCCCGCCGAGCACGCAGATCGCGAAGACCCGGCCGATATATTCACGCCCGACCGAGGGTTCGACCGGCTGGATGATGATCAGCAGCGCACCGGCGACCGCCGTAGTTGCAATGGAGATGCCGAAGGCGATGCGCTTGATGCGGATTGGAGAGGCGCCCATGAGCCGCAAGGCAAGCTGGTCCTGCGCCACCGCGGAGATCGCGCGCCCGATGAACGTATACGACAGAAAGAGCTGGAGCGCACCGAACAGCACGAGCGCGACCACGCACGGCACCAGCATGCGCAGCGGAAAATCCATCACGCCTATGCGCCAGCTCGGCCCGATATAGGGCGCTTCGACGTAGCGGTAGTCGACACCGAAAACGAGAATGAGCATCACCTCGGTGACGAAAAGCAAGCCGAAGAAGAAGGAAAGGCCGCGCAGCGCTTCCTGCCCGCGCCTCTCGAATGACTCGTAGTAGACTTGATAAACTCCGGCCCCGAGGAGATAGAACACCGGCAGCATGGCGATGCTGACCACGATCGGATCAATACCGAGTCGGCTGTTGACGATGTAGGCGATATACGAGCCGAGGATGATGAAGGCGGGATGCGCGATGTTGACGATGTCGAGGATGCCGAATGAGATCGATACACCGATCGTGACGGCGGCATAGAACCCGCCGAGCAGGATGCCGGCAATCAAGGCGTTGATCAGCAAATCGAAGCTGAGGCCCACCTATTCCCCCCAAAGCCCTTTTCCCGCCAAAACGTGCTCATTCGCGCGGGCGAGCCTATTTTGCTTGCGTGCCAGTGTGCAGGAAGGGTGCCGCCTTGGCTAGTCCGTTTGACCGCACGGCCAGGCACCGACGCACAATTGTCGTGATGCCCGGCAGTCAGTCCAGCTTGCCCCGACCGCGTAAACATGTGCGCGTGCGGGCATCCACGTCTTGGCGCAGGCGCGCGTGAGGCGTGGATCGGATTACCGACGCTTACGCTGCGGCCTGCTGCCGCACGCCTTCGGGGAGCGGCATCGGCTTGTTGGCGCTTTGCAGGAACTCGATGGTCATGAAGACCATCTCCTTGTCGCCGAGATTTTCGAGATCGTGGACCTTGAATTCGCCGGCTCCATACGTCTCGTGCCGCGTCTCGCCGGGCGCGTAGGTGTATTCGACGGTGGTGCCGTCATGCACGTGCTGGCGTCCGCGGCCGCCCGTCACCGCGGTCCAGAAATAGTCGAGCACGTGGCGGTGGAAGCCGATCCGCTCACCGGGCTTGAGGCGGATCGTCCACACCCGGACGCGATCGCTCTCCGACACCAGCGCGTTGCCGACGCACGGGTTGGGATTGTTCTTCTCCCGCTCAAACTCCGCTGCGATCTCCGGCGGCCACGCCGATTTCACTGAGCTCTCCGCTTGTTTGTCAAACATCGTCAGGGCCATGGCATTCCTCCAGGTTTGGCACGATATATAGCAACTTTTGCACGGCAGGAAATGGCGGGATCGAGCGAAAAGGCGAGCAAGCGGCGCGCGCTCATCGTCGGCGGCTCCATGAGTGGCCTCTTGGCCGCGCTGCTGTTGCGGCGCGCCGGATGGGACGTCGACGTCTTCGAGCGGGTCGAAAGCGAGCTCGCGGGCCGGGGCGCAGGGATTGTCGCGCAGCCCGACCTGATCGAGACGCTGCGCCGACTCGGAATCGATCCGACCGATCTCGGCGTCGAGATCACCACCCGAAAGATCCTGGAGGCGTCCGGTCGGCTGGCCGGCGAGTTCGCATGTCCCCAGGTTCTCACCGCCTGGGAGCGCGTCTACCGAGTGCTGCGGGACGCGCTTCCCTCGGAGCACTACCACCGCGGCCGAGGCGTCAGCGGTTTTGCGCAGACCGCGAGTTCCGTGATCGCGCATTTTAGCGATGGCGGCGCGGCGGAGGGTGAACTGCTGGTGGGTGCGGACGGCCTTCGCTCTACCATCCGGCAGCAATGCCTGCCGCAGCTGGCGCCCCTCTATGTCGGTTACGTAGCCTGGCGCGCGCTCATTGCCGAGGCGGCGTTCGCGCCAGCAATTCATCGCGAGCTGTTCAACTACATGACGTTCTGCCTGCCGCCGGGCGAGCAGTGTTTGGGTTATCCGGTCGCCGGCCCCGACAACGATTTGCGTCCCGGCCACCGCCGCTACAACGTGGTCTGGTATCGGCCGGCGGACGAGCGCGCCGAACTCAAGCCCCTGCTCACCGACGAGACCGGCACAACTCACACGATATCGATCCCGCCGCCGCTGATCCGACGCGAGTCGATTGCACAAATGCGCGCGGCGGCCGAGCGACTGCTCGCACCGCAGTTCCGCGAAGTGGTGCGAATGATCGACGAACCCATCCTGCAGCCGATCTACGATCTCGAAACGCCGCGCATGGCGTTCGGCCGGGTCGCGATCATCGGCGATGCGGCCTTCGTCGCGCGACCGCATGTCGCGGCCGGCGTCGCCAAGGCGGCCGACGATGCAGCGGCATTGGCCGCGGCGCTCGAGGCCGACGAGGTCGAGCCGGCGCTGCGGCGCTTCGAGGCGGCGCGGGTCCCGGTCGGACAGCGCATCATCGAACGTGCGCGCCACCTCGGCGCCTATCTGCAGGCCACGCAGACGGCCGAAGAGCGTGCCCGTTCGCGGCGCCACAGCATTCCCGAAGCCGTGCTGGCCGAAACCGCGGTGCTCGACTTTTTGCGGCAGTGACCCCGCGGCCTTCGCGTGGAAGGGGAATCGCGCTTGCCTAATGCCGCTTTGCTCGCTGCGGCGGTGCCTTTCTCCGCGTCACGCCCGCCATCTTTTCCAGCACCGCGCAGACCGCGGCGGTGTCGTGCTCGCCGTGCCCGCTTCGCATCGCCTGGTCGTAGACCGGCACCGTGGCGTCGAACATCGGCGTCGGACAGCCGAGGCGGCGGGCGAATTCGCCGATCACCGCCATGTCCTTCTGCCAGACCGACATTTTCATGCTGGCGCCATCGTATCGGTCCTTCACCATCATGGGCGCCCGCAATTCGAACACGCGCGAATTGGCGGCGCCCAATGTGACCATATCGAACACGGTCTGCGCGTCGAGGCCGGCCTTGAGGCCGAGTACCATCGCCTCGGCGCTCGCGACGTTGTTGATGGCAACCAGAAGGTTTGCGACGTACTTCATGCGGCTGCCGTTGCCGAATGCTCCGAGGTCGTGCATCGCGCGCGAGAATCCGGCAAACAGCGGGCGCAGCCTGCGGATCGCCTTGCGCTCGCCGCTCGCATAGATCACCAAGTCCTTCACCTTGGCCTGGGCGCCGGTGCCGCTCACCGGGCAGTCCAGCATGGCGTGCCCCGCCTTGCGCAGGGCGCGCTCGGCCTTGAGCTTGTCGTCGAGGGTGAAGGTGCTGGCTTCGATGATGATCCGCGGGCGGACGCGGGCGTCGATGATGGCCTTCACCGTCGCATCGAGTGCGGCGGGCTTGGGCAGGCTGGTGATGATGGTCTCAACCTCGGCGGCGAGCGTCTTCGCATCGGGTACGATTTCGACGCCGGCGCGCGCCATAGCGCGACGGCGGGTTTCATCGATGTCGTAGCCTACCACACGCCAGCCGGCCGCGACCAAGTTGCGCGCGAACGCGCCTCCCATGATGCCGAGGCCGACGATGCCGACTTTCCCTTTCGCCACTGCCAGCCTCCGTTGTCGATCGATGCGGCGGCGGACGCTACACGGCTGCTGCTGCTGCGTTCAAGCGCAATGTGCCGGCCGGTGTGCGGCAAGAGCATCTTTCTCGCACAGGCATAATCCCCTATCGTCGCCACCGACTGCGAGAACGATACGGCAGAGCGGGGAAAATCCATAGGGAGGGCACGTCCGATGCAGATCGGGATTGCCGGGATCGGCAAAATGGGAGCGGCCATCGCGCAGCGGCTCACGGAGGTCGGACACCAGGTAACGGTGTGGAACCGCTCCGCCGACAAATTGAAGCCGGTTACAGCCGCTGGCGCGGGGATGGCCGCCACGCCGGCCGAGCTTGCCAGCAATACTGAGGCCATCATCACCATCCTCACCGATGCCGCCGCCATCGACGCGGTCTACACCGGCGCATCCGGGCTGCTTGCGGGCGATGTGCGTGGCAAGCTGTTCATCGAGATGAGCACGGTGCAACCGCAGACCGAGGTCGCGCTCGCCGCAAAGGTGCGTGGGAAGGGCGCCGCCTTCGTCGAGTGCCCGGTGGGCGGCTCGACCGGGCCCGCGCGACAGGGCAAGCTGATCGGGTTGATGGGCGCCGAACCTGCCGACGCCGCGCGCGCCAGACCGATCCTCGAACAGCTCTGCCGTCGGCTCGAACATTGTGGGCCGGTCGGCTCCGGCGCGGTAATGAAGCTCACCATCAACATGCCGCTGATGATCTATTGGCAGGCGCTCGGCGAGGCGCTCGCGCTCTGCCGTCCCCTCGGGCTCGACCCGGCGCGGATCATGGATCTGCTGGCGGACACCTCGGGCGGTCCGAACGTGCTCAAGGTGCGTGGGGCGGGCGTAGCTCAAATGCTCAAGGGCGGCGACGGCGGGCCGGTGACCTTCGATGTCGACAGCGCGGTCAAGGATCTGCGCACCATGCTGGCCGAGGGCAAGGCGCGCGGCGTCGAGCTGCCGCTGGTCGAGAAGACGCTCGCTTGCTACGAGGAGACCAAACGAAACGTCTCGGGCGCGGCGGAAGTGTCGGCGGTATCGGTCTATTGGGCGAACCGCGCGAAGCAGTGACACAAGACCATCTGCGCCAATAAACGCCCGTCCCGATAACCCTTTGGAGCCGATATGTCTGTTACTCTTGCTCAAGCTTCGACGATCGTCGACGTCGCCCTCAAGAAAGGCCGCGACACCAACTGCGC
>Ga0307278_10001126_pt1 | contig 13272 bp, 15 predicted proteins | sample ER_DNA_117_FD_194482 | JGI IMG/M metagenome (GOLD analysis project Ga0307278, IMG submission 194482) | Bulk soil microbial communities from the East River watershed near Crested Butte, Colorado, United States - ER_DNA_117 | ecosystem: Environmental > Terrestrial > Soil > Floodplain | place... | reverse complement strand
GGCCCGCAAGGCCCGGCCGGTCCGCAGGGACCAGCGGGGCCGCAGGGGCCGGCGGGTCCCACCGGCGCGACCGGCGCCACTGGCCCACAGGGCCCGCAAGGGCCGGCCGGCCCCTCCGGCGCGACCCTCGTGACGGGAACGCCGGTCACGTCAAGCAACGCGGCCGCGGCAGGGACGCTCGTCACGGCCACCGCGACCTGTGCGGCGGGGAAGGTAGCCCTGGGAGGCGGCGGCCGGGTCACCGTCTCGAACCCGCTCGCCGAAGGCTTTGTCGCGATGCGGTCGTCGTATCCGAGCGCGGCCGACACGTGGACGGCGGTAGCCGTCGTCACTGCCTCCCTGCCGCTCCTCACGTCGGCGACGGTGACGCCGTACGTCCTCTGCAGCTTGTAGACGCTGCTACCAGGGAGCGCGGCTACAGCTGTCGAGCGCGGACGCGCGCTCCTTGTCGTAGGCGACCTTCAGCGGGCCGGTCTGCTCGCCGGAGAACGCCGACACCGCGATCGGTGGATACCGCGCGGCGGCCTCCTCGACGCAGCCGCGGAAGTGCGCCTCGCCCGCAGACCACAGCAACGCCAGTGCCCCGACGGCGAGAGCGACAGCCGCGACGGTCGCGGCAACCGAGCGCCGAGTTCCGGCTGGCTCCACGGCGCCGAGGGTAGGGCGGCGGCCGGACGACGAACGGCTAGGCCGTGTGCACGGCCTGCGCGACGAGCACGCGGGCCGCGGCGGCGATGTGCTCCGCATCGATGCCCGCCACGGCGAGGAGCTCCTCCGGCTTCCCCGACGTCGGCATGTCGCGGACGGCGAGCTTCACCACGCGCACCGGATCCTCGGCATCGGCGAGCGCGGCGAGCACCGCGTCACCGAGCCCGCCCTCGGCCCAGTGGTCCTCGATCGTGACGAGCCGGCCGTGCGTCGCCTCGGCCGCCGCGCGCAGCGTGTCCGCGTCGATGGGCTTGATCGAGTAGAGGTCGACGACGCGTGCCGCGACCCCCTCGTCGGCGAGGGCGTCCGCCGCCTTCAACGCCTCGTGGACGGTGATCCCTGCACCGATCAGGGCGACGTCGTCTTCCTCGCTCGAGCGGAGCACGCGGCTGCTGCCGATCTCGAACTCCTCGTCAGGCCCGTAGAGCACGGGCGTCGCGGGCCGAAGCGTGCGCAGGTACGAGATGCCCTCGATCTCGGTCATCGCGGCGACGAGATGTGCCGTCTGGTTCGCGTCACAGGGGTGCAGCACTGTGCTCCCGTGGATCGCGCGGAACGACGCGATGTCCTCGAGGCCCATCTGCGAGGGCCCGTCTTCACCGATCGAGACGCCCGCATGGGAGCCGCACAGCGAGAGCGTCGCGCGGCTCACCGCGGCCATGCGCACGAAGTCGTACGCGCGCGAGAAGAAGGCGGCGAACGTCGACGCGAACGGGCGCCAGCCGACCGCTTGGAGCCCGACCGCGGCCGCGACCATCTGCTGCTCGGCAATGAACATCTCGAAGTACCGCTCGGGATGCGCCTTCGCGAAGGTCTCCGCGAACGTCGAATTGGACACCTCGCCGTCGAGGACGACGACGTCGGGGCGGGCCGTCCCGATTGCGGCGAGCGCGTCCCCGTACGCCTTGCGCGTCGCGACTTCGTCGCCAAGCTCGTAGCGCGGGAGCTCGAGCGTCGTGGCCTTCGGCCGGCGATGCGGGGTTGCGGTGGGCGCGGCGACCTCGACGTGGATGTCACGGAGGCCGCCGAGCTCCGCGATCGCGGCCTCGGGGTCGTCGAGGGGCTTGCCGTGGAACCCGTTCTGATTCTCGACCGCCGCGACGCCCTTGCCCTTCTTCGTCCGGGCGACGACGACCGTCGGCTTGCCCGTCGTCGAGATCGCCTCCGCGAAGGCCTGGTCGATCGTCTCGACGTCATGACCGTCGATCGCGATCGCGTGCCAGCCGAACGCCTCGGCGCGCGCGACGTAGACGTCGAGGTCCCAGCCGACCATCGTCTCGCCGCGCTGGCCGAGCCGGTTGACGTCGAGGATCGCAGTGAGGTTGTCGAGCCCGAAGTGCGCCGCGTGCTCGAATGCCTCCCAGATCGAGCCCTCGGCCATCTCGCTGTCGCCGCAGAGGACCCACACGCGCGTGTCGAGGCGCTCGAGGTCCCTCGCCGCGAGCGCCATCCCGACGCCGATGGGAAGGCCCTGGCCGAGCGAGCCCGTCGCCACGTCGACCCACGGCAGGATCGGGGTGGGATGGCCCTCGAGGGGGCTCTCGAGCGCGCGGTAGCGCATGAGCTCGTCGTCCGAGACGACGCCTGCCGCGCGGTAGATCGCGTACAGGAGCGTGGAGGCGTGGCCCTTCGAGAACACGAGCCGATCGTTCACCGGGCTCTTCGGCTGCGAGAAGTCGTAGCGCAGGTACCCGTCGACGAGGACGGCGAGCAGGTCCGCCGCGGACATCGCAGACGTCGGGTGCCCCGACTTCGCGGCCGCGGCCATGCGGACCGAGTCGACGCGGAACTGCTGGCCCAGCTCGCGACGGCGCTCCACGACGTTCATGGGCGCCATTCTAGGTTCCAGTTTCTCGCAGCCGTCGCAGCGCCGGCCCGAGCGACTGCCCACCGCGAAGCACCGGCTCGAACAGGTCGCCGTGCCGCTGCACACGCTCGAGCGCCTCGCGCATCCCGAAGTCGCGCGGACGCACCTTCTTGCCGAGCTCCTCCCAGCGCAGCGGCGTCGAGACCGGCGCGCCCGGCTTCGGACGCACGGAGTAGGCGGACGCAACCGTCTTGCCGTGCCCGTTCTGGCGGTGGTCGACGAGCACGCCGCGACGCTTCTTCTTCAGCCACTCGGTGGTGACCAGGCCCGGGTTCCCGGCCTCCAGCCCGCGCGAGATGCGCTCCGCGAGCTCGTACGTCTCCGCGTACGACGAGCGCCGCGTGATCGGCACCAGCACGTGGATCCCATCCGCTCCGCTCGTCTTCACGTACGGCCGCAGCTCGAGATGCTCCAAGGCCTCGCGGACGAGGTGCGCAACCCGAACCGCCTGCGCGAAGCCAGTGCGCGACTCCGGCGGGTCGAGGTCGAAGACGACGTAGTCCGGCCGCTCAGGCCTGTCGACGCGCGAGTACCAAGCGTTCATGTCGACGCAGTTCATCTGCACCATCCAGGCGACCGCGGCCGGCTCGTTCAGGAGCACGAAGTCGACGAGCCGCGGGCCGCCCTCGCGCGGCAACGTCCGGAACGGCCGAGTCGGAATCCACGACGGCAGCCCCTGCGGCGCTTGCTTCTGGAAGTACGGCCTGTCACGGATGCCGTGGGGGTAGCGCTTGAGCGTAAAGGGCCGGTTGCGCAGGTGCGGCACGAGCGCGGGGCCGATCTCGACGTAGTACTCGACGAGGTCGCGCTTCGTGACGCCATCCCGCGGGAACATGACCCGGTCGGGGCTCGTGAGCCGAAACCGGCGGCGGCCGATGCGAAGCTCCTCGGTCATTTTCCGCGACAAGGTAACGTTGGAGCGTGAGCAGTCGACTGCACGAGCTGTCGGCTCACGGCGTGAGCGTCTGGGTGGACTCGCTGTCGCGGGAGATGCTCGAGACCGGGCACCTGAAACGGCTGATGGACGAGGACGCCGTCGTCGGCGTGACGTCGAATCCGACGATCTTCGAGAAGGCGCTCTCCACCGGCGAATGGTACGACGAGCAGCTCCGCGAGGAGCTCGAGCGGACCGACGACATCAGAGAGGTGTTCTTCGCGCTCGCGATCGAGGACATCAAGCGCGCGTGCGATCTCATGCGGCCCGTCTGGGAGCGGACGAACGGCGTCGACGGGTACGTCTCCATCGAGGTCGACCCGGACCTCGCGTACGAACGGGACGAGTCGTACGAGCAGGCGAAGCTCCTGACCGAGCTCGTCGACCGTCAGAACGTCTTCGTGAAGATCCCGGCGACGGTGCCCGGGCTCGGCGCGATCGAGGACTCGATCGCCGCCGGTCGCTCGATCAACATCACGCTGATCTTCTCGCTCGACCGTCACGCTGCCGTCGCCGAGGCGTATCTCCGCGGGCTCGAGCGGCTTGTCGAGACCGGAGGCGATCCGACCCACGTCGTGTCCGTCGCGAGCTTCTTCGTGTCGCGGGTCGACACGGAGGCGGACCGCCGGCTGGCCGAGATCGGCCGCGAGGACCTCCAGGGGAGGCTTGCGGTGGCCAACGCCAAGCTCGCCTACGAGCACTACCTCGATGTCTTCTCCGGGCCGCGCTGGGAGGCGCTCGCCGCGGCGGGGGCTCGCCCGCAGCGCTGCTTGTGGGCGTCGACGTCGACGAAGAACCCCGCGTACCGCGACGTCCTCTACGTGGAGGAGCTCGTCGGGCCGAATACCGTGAACACCATGCCGTTCGAGACGATCGACGCGTTCCAGGACCACGGCGTCGTCCGCGAGACGCTCACGGAGGGGGTGGACGAGGCTCGTGCGCTCCTGAAGGAGCTCGAAGCTGCCGGGATCGACTACGACGACGTCACGGACACGCTCGAGCGGGAAGGCGTGCAGAAGTTCTCCGACTCGTTTGCCTCCTTGCTCGAGGGCATCGACACGAAGCGCACTGCTCTCACGGTCTGAGCGTTCTTGCGCGTACATATGTAAGTCACATATAGTAGGGCCATGCGTTCAGGCCGTCGGCGCCGCGCACGTGGGAGGACCCGCCTCCCGGATGGGACCTGGGAAGTTCGCGCTCGCATCGAGCGCTTCGGGGAGCCCGCCCTGCTCGTGCTCCTCTCGAACGGCCCGACCCACGGGTACGAGCTGCTCGAGAGGCTCCCCGAGCTCGTCGGCGACGACCGCGTCGACGTCGGCAATGTGTACCGGGCGCTTAGGACCCTCGAGGACGAGGGGCTCGTCGTCTCCGAGTGGCGGGCCGACCTTCCGGGGCCGACGAAGCGGACGTACACCCTCACCGATGAGGGTCGAGCGGTTCTCGACTCGTGGCTGCGCTCCCTCGACGAGCTTCGCGACGCATTGACGGCCTTTCTCGATCGCACGCAGAGGGGAGGTGACCATGTGTCGAACGCACAGCCGACGGATGCGCCACTGGCGAGCTCCGAGCACTGAGGAGCTGAGATCGGCGCTCGAGGAGCGCCAGAAGGACCTCGAGCAGGAGATCGCCGACATCCACGACCTTCTGCGCCGCCTTCGCGACGACGAAGCGGCAGCGCCGGCCGAGCCCGCACCCGCCACCTAGCTCCGTGTCGTCGGCGGCCGGGCAGGCTGGACCTCTACGCCTGCCCGGCCAGCGCGGCGAGCAGCTCGTCGTGCAGGAGCCCGTTCGACGTGATCGCGCTGCCAGAGTCGATGCGGGGCTGCCCGGCGGCGTCCGAAAACCGGCCGCCTGCCTCCTCGACGATCACCTGCACGGCCGCGAGGTCCCACTCGCTCACGCCGGGCGCGTCGACTGCGCCGTCGACGACGCCCTCCGCGACGAGCATGTGCGCCCAGAAGTCGCCGAAGCCGCGCGTGTGCCAAGCTCGCCGGGCAAGCACCGGCAGCTCGCGTTCGAGCGGGAACGAGAGCACCGCCTCCTCGACGGCCGCGATCGCCGACACGCGGATCCCGTCCCCGTTCGCGAATGCGCCCTCGCCGCGCATCGCCCACCAGCGACGTCCGAGCGCGGGCGCAGAGGCGACTCCGACCTCGACCTCGCCGTCGACCTCGAGCGCGACGAGCGTCGCCCACACGGGGATCCCGCGTGCGTAGTTGCGCGTGCCGTCGATCGGGTCGACGATCCAGCGTCGCGCCCCGGCGCCGGCCGCGCCCGCCTCCTCGCCGAGGATTGCATCGTCGGGCCGCGCGCCCGCGAGGAGTCGCCTGATCTCGGCCTCCACGGCACGGTCCGCCTCGGTGACGGGCGTGAGATCAGCCTTCGTCTCGATCGCGAGGCCGGAGCGAAAGCGCGGCATCGCGATCGCGTCGGCCGCGTCCGCAAGTGACAGGGCGAGCTCGAGGTCGCCGTTCACAACTCGAGCGGGGTCAGACCCCTCACAGAAGGCTCAATCCAGCTGCAGGTAGAGAACGGCCACGATCGCCGTGCCGGCGAAGATCAGCCAGAAGAGGGCGAATAGCGCCCAGCCGAAGCGGAGGTTGCGGCGCGCCAGCTCCGGGTCCATCACACGAGCACCGGGTCGAGGGCGGCCGCGACGAAGAGGAGCGCGAGGTAGAGGAGCGAGTAGTGGAAGAGGACCTTCGCCCGTGCGCGCGAGAGGTCGCGGCGCAGGAGCAGCGCGAGACCGACGAACACGGCGCCGAGCACGATCGCCGCGACCGTGTAGAGCGGCCCGAGCCAGATGCCGACGACGACGGTGAACGCCACCATCGCGATCGAGTAGAGGACGATCTGCCGCGCCGTCTCGCGGTCGCCCCGGACGACCGGGAGCATCGGCACCCCGGCCGCCGCGTACGCGTTCTTGATCATGAGGGCGAGCGCCCAGAAGTGGGGCGGTGTCCACAGGAAGACGATGAGGAAGAGCCACAGCGCCGGCAGCGCGAGCGAGCCGGTCGCCGCCGCGTAGCCGACGAGCGGCGGCACGGCGCCGGCGGCACCCCCGATCACGATGTTCTGCGGCGTCGAGCGCTTGAGCCAGCGCGTGTAGACGAGGACGTAGAAGAGGTTTCCCACGAGGGCGAGCACCGCGGTCAGGACGTTCACCGCCGAGGCGAGGAGCGCGAACGACGTGGCGGACAGCAGGATTCCGAACTCGAGCGCCTGCTCCGGCGTCACGCGACCGGCGGCGACCGGCCGCTGCTCGGTCCGGCTGCCCATGAGCGCGTCGATGTCACGGTCCAGGAGGTGGTTGAGCGCCGAGGCGCCGCCGCAGGCGAGCGCGAGACCGAGCATCGTCACGGCCAGCAGCGCGAGCGCCGGAACGCCCTGCGCGCCCACGAACATGCCGCCGGCTCCGGTCAGGAGGAGCAGAGTCATGATCCTCGGCTTCGTCAGCGTGAGGTAGTCGCGGAGGGAGGCGAGTGGGGCAGGCGCTCCGCGCGCGGCGCCGGCGAGCACGAGGAGCGCGAGGCCGAACGCGACCGCCGCCGCCCCGACGTGGAGCGCGACTGCCCATGTCGCGTCTCCCGTCCACGCGACGACGCCGCCGAGCGCGATCGCGCCGAGGAACACAGCGAGCGCCCCGACGGCGCGCCGCAGCAGCGCCGGATATGCGACGCGCGCGAGGACGACGTCGGCGACCAGGAACGGCAACGCGAGGAGCGCCAGGCCCCAGTGCGCCGTCCCGAGCTCGAGTGTCGCGCTCACGACGACGAGCGCCACCGCGACGACGCTCGCGGCCGCCGACAGCCGGAAGGCGGCGCCCGGCGCCCCCGCGCTAGGCAGGCGCTCGCTCGCCGCGCTCTCCACGCAACCTCCTTCGCAGGTCGTACAGGGGCCTCGCGCTGGTGATCGGAGGCAGGTCGTCGAAGTTGTGCGGCGGCGGCGGCGACGTCGCGTACCACTCGAGCGTGTTCGCCTGCCACGGGTCGTTGCCGACGCGTACACCCCGTCTCGACGTCCGGAAGACGTTCACGACGAAGAGCAGTATCGCGATTCCCATCACGTAGGAGCCGATCGTGGACGCGAGGTTGTAGCCCTCCCAGCTCTCGTTCGTGTACGTGTACACGCGCCGCGGCATCCCCTCGAGCCCGACGAAGAACTGCGGGAGGAAGGCGAGGTTGAACCCGACGAACAGGAACCAGAACTGCCACTTGCCGATGCGCTCCGAGAGCGTCCGACCGAACATCTTCGGCCACCAGTAGAAGAGGCCCGCGAAGATCGCGAACATCACGCCGCCGAAGAGCGTGTAGTGGAAATGCGCGACGACGAAGTAGCTGTCGTGGACCTGCCAGTCGATGGGGAAGGCCGCGAGGTAGATCCCGGTCAGCCCGCCGATCACGAAGATCGAGAGGAAGCCGAGCGCGAACAGGAGCGGCGTGTCGAAGTGGAGGTTCCCGCGCCAGAGCGTCGCCAGCCAGTTGAAGATCTTGATCCCGGTCGGGACCGCGATGACCATCGACGCGATCATGAAGAACGCCTGCAGGGCGTAGGGGAGCCCCACCGTGAACATGTGGTGCGCCCACACGAGCATCGAGAAGAAGCCGATTGCGACGGTCGAGGCCGCGATCGCCTTGTAGCCGAAGACCGGCTTGCGCGCGAACACCGGGATGACCTCCGAGATGATCCCGAAGGCCGGGAGGACGATGACGTACACCTCCGGGTGCCCGAAGAACCAGAAAGCGTGCTGGTAGAGGAGCGGCGCGCCACCGTGCGCGGGGTCGAAGAAGTGCGTCTGCACGTCCCAGGGGCCAAATGAGATCCCGCGGTCGAGCAGCAGGAGCGTGAGGCCCGCGGCGAGCACGGGGAGGATCGCCATCAGCATGACGGCGAAGATCTCGATCGACCACACGAAGAGCGGCATCCGCATCCAGGTCATGCCGGGCGCCCGCATGTTGTGGATCGTCACGAGGAAGTTGATCGCCCCCGCGAGCGACGACAGTGTCAGCACGTGGATCGAGAGGATCCAGAGGTCCTGCCCCGACCCGGGCGTCTGCTCCGAGAGCGGCGGGTACGCCGTCCAGCCGGCCTGCGCCGCACCGCCGTTCGCGAAGAAGCTGAGCATGAGGATCGCGCCTCCGAGCACGAATAGCCAGTACGAGAGCGCGTTGAGGCGGGGGAAGGCGACGTCGGCGGCGCCGATCATCAGGGGCACGAGGTAGTTCGCGAACCCGGCGAGAAGCGGGACGGAGACGAGGAAGATCATCGCCGTGCCGTGGATCGTGATGAGCTCGTTGTAGTGCTGCGCGCTCAGCACGCCGGCGTCCGCCTGGGAGAGCTGGAGCCGGAACACGAGCGCCATGAGGCCCGCGAGGCAGAAGAAGACGAGCGAGGTCGAGATGTAGAGGATCCCGATCCGCTTGTGGTCGGTCGTTACGAGCCAGCTCGCGACCTTGCCGCGCTGCCAGCCGGGTACCGTCTCCGCCCTAACTGCCACTCGGTGGGCTCTCTTTCAGATAGGCGACGAGCGCAGCGACCTGCTGGTCCGTCCAGCCGGCGCCGACCGCGGGCATGGCTCGCCGGCCGTTCCGGACGAGCTCGGCGAGCTCCGCGGGGTCGGCGAGTGTGGGCGCGCCTGTGATCCGCGGCCCGATGCCGCCCTGTCCGCCGAGGCCGTGACACTTCGCGCACACGCCCTGCCACTCCTCCTTGCCGAGCTCCCCGGAGCCGGCGATCTGCTCGGACTTGCGCTGTGCGAGCCACGCGGTGAACGCGTCTCGGGGCATGACCTCGACCGTCGCGAGCATGCGTGCGTGCTCGAGGCCGCACAGCTCCGCGCACTGGCCGGAGTAGGTCCCTGCCTTCTCGGCCTTGAACCACGTCTCGTTCGTCGTACCGGGGATCGCGTCGATCTTGCCCCCGAGCGCCGGGATCCACCACGAGTGGATGACGTCCGTGTCCGGGGACTTCACCTCGAGGCGGACGGGAACGCCCGCCGGGGCGCGCATGTGGTCGATCGCGATTGCGCCGTTCGCGTACTCGTATTGCCAGTAGAACTGGCGCCCCGTGACCGTGATGTCGATCTCCTCCTCCCCCGCGGTCGCCTGGGGGATGTCCTTGATCCCGGGGAGCTCGACGAACACGAACGCGGCAATGAGGAAGAGCACGATGACGGGCCCTGCGGTCCAGGCGAGCTCGACCTTCGTCGCGCCGTGGACGTCCGCGCCGTCCTCGAAGCGCGGCCGCTTGCGACGGCGATACCGGAAGACGAAGACGAGGAGCAGCGCCTCGACGAGCACGAAGATCGCGAACGTGAAGGCCGTGACGAAGAGGTAGCTCGAGCGAATCCCGTCCGCGTTCGGCGACTCGGGCGTCACCGGAGCGAACTGTGCGAGTGCCGAAGGCGCGACGATCGCGGATACGAGCGCGAGGCCGGCTGGGGCGAGGAGACGGCGCACCGGGTGCCATTCTATGAACGTGCTGGAGGATCCGTATCGGGGAACTCGCGTACGGCTTCCCGCGGACGTCGTGCGCCCCTTCGACGTCTACGTGAACGGGATCGCGCAGGAGGAGGGCTCGGATTACCAGGTCGAAGGACGCACGCTCGTCTTCGAGCGCCGCCTGAAGACGGAAGGCAAGCTCGGCTTCTGGCGCTGGCTCTCCCTCTGGATCGGCCTCGCCGGCACCTACCGCCAGAACGACTCGGTCGACGTCACGTACACGCGAGGCGGGCAGCCCGTCGTCGCGACCAGGCTCCCGCTGGAGCCCCTCTAGCCCGTCTTCGCCGGGGTCTTCCCCGACCGCGCATTGTGCTCGAGCTTGGCGAGGAGCTTCCTGAGCTCCTCGATCTCGTCGGCGCTCAATCCCGCGAGCAGGCGGCGGTTGAACGACTGGACGGCCCGCAGCAGCTCGGCGTGCTTCGCCTTTCCGAGCTCGGTGAGCTCGACGCTGACCGCGCGACGGTCGTTCGCGTCGCGGCGACGCACGACGAGCCCCTCCTCCTCGAGTCCGTCGAGGTGCCGCGTGAGCGTCGGGCCCTCGATGCGAAGCGCGCGCGCGAGCTCGTGCTGCGTCCGCCACGCCTCACCCTTGAGATTCGTGAGGATGAACCACATCGGCATCGAGCCGCCGACCTCGGCGAGCGCATCGTTGAAGGCGCGTCCCACGCGCTTCGCCGAGTGGGCGAGCTGGAGGCCGATGGGGGTGCCGGCTGCATGCACGAGGGGAGTGTACCCGATTTGATAGCCTGCTAACGGTTAGATGGCTAACGAACACGAGAACGGCATCGAGATCCGTGGGCTCGTACGTGAGTACCGCAAGGGCCCTCGCGCGGTCGACGGAATCGACCTGTCGGTCGCAGCGGGCGAGATCTACGGCTTCCTCGGCCCCAACGGCGCGGGGAAGTCCACGACGGTCCATGTCCTGACGACGCTCCTCCCGCCGACGGCGGGGACGGCGCTCGTCGGCGGCTACGACGTCGTGAAGGACGGGCCGAAGATCCGCGGGCTCATCGGCGTCGCGCTGCAGGAGGCCGCGCTCGACCCGCTCCTCACCGCACGCGACCACCTGCGCCTGCAGTCGACGCTGCAGAGCGTGCCCAAGGAGGAGCGCGGACCCCGCGCCGACGAGCTGCTCGAGCGGGTCGGGCTCGTGGACGCTGCCGACCGCAAGGTCGCGGGCTACTCGGGCGGGATGAAGCGCAGGCTCGACCTCGCGCTGGCGCTCGTCCACCGCCCGCGGATCCTCTTCCTCGACGAGCCGACGACCGGCCTCGACCCGCAGAGCCGCACGGCGCTCTGGGAGGAGGTCGCACGCCTGCGCCGCGAGGACGGCGTCACCGTGTTCCTCACGACGCAGTACCTCGAGGAGGCAGACGTCCTCGCCGACCGCGTCGGGATCATCGACAGTGGCAAGATCGTCGCGGAGGGGACGCCCGCCGCGCTGAAGGCCGAGATCGGCCGCCCGAGCATCCACGCGCTGCCGCGGCGCGAGGAGGACCGCGCCCACGTCGCGGAGTTCCTCACCCAGTTCGGCGAACCGCTCGACTCGACCCGTGACGTCGCCGTGCGACTGCGCGACGGCCTCGGGCTGACCGACATCGTGCGCGCGGTCGACGCGAACGGCGTGGACATCGGCGATCTCGAGCTCCACGCGCCCACGCTCGACGACGTCTTCCTCGCGAAGACGGGCCGCACGCTCGAAGGCGCCGCGGAGGAGGCCGAGAGCGCGGGACAGGAGTCGCAGCGGCGGTGAGCGCCATGCTCCCGCAGGTCGGGGCGATCGCGCGGCGCTCGGTCGTCAGGACGTCTCGCCAGCCCGCGAGCGTCATCCCGCCGCTCATCTTCCCGATCGCCCTGATGTTCGTGAACGCCGGCGGGCTGCGCTCGTCGACGCATCTGCCCGGCTTTCCGACCGACTCGTTCCTCGCCTTCGCGCTCGCAGTGCCGTTCATCCAGGGCGCGCTCTTCTCGACGATGAATGCGGGCACCGACCTCGCGCGCGACGTCCAGACGGGGTTCGTGAACCGGCTCTCGCTGACGGCCCTTCGAGACTGGGCGCTCCTCACGGGGCAGCTTGCGGGAGTCGTCGCGCTGGGGGTCTTCCAGGTGATCTTCTACATCGCCGTCGGGCTCATCGCGGGCGTGCACTTCGCGTCTGGCCCGGCCGGGATCGCCGTCCTGCTCCTGTACGGCGCGGTCGTCTCGCTGTCGTTCGGTGCCCTCGGCGCCTTCCTCGCGTTTCGCACGGGCTCCGGGGAAATGATCCAGGCGCTGTTCCCGGTCCTCTTCGTCTTCCTCTTCATCTCCTCGATGAACGCCCCGCGCAACCTCATCGGCGTCGGCTGGTTCCGCACCGCGGCGACGCTGAACCCGGTCTCGTACATGATCGAGTGCGTTCGCAGTCTCATCATCACCGGGTGGGACTGGCAGGCGCTCGCGCTGGGGTTCGGCTTCGTGATCGTGCTCGGCGTGGTCTCCCTGATGCTCGCCTCGCGCGCCCTCCGTCTGCGGATGACGAGGACGTGAGGAAGTGACGACCTGGAACGTCATAAAGGGCGTCGCGTGGAGGACGCTGAAGAACGCACTCACGAACCCGCAGATCCTGCTGCCGACGATGGCCTTCCCGCTCTTCTTCTTCACCGCCTTCGCGGGAGGGCTGTCGCAGGTGTCGCGCATTCCCGGGTTCGACTTCGCGCCCGGCTACACGGCGTTCCAGTTCGTGTTCGTCCTCCTGCAGTCGGCGGCGTTCAGCGGTGTCTTCACCGGCTTTGGCATCGCGCGCGATTTCGAGGGCGGCTTCGCGAAGCGGCTCATGCTCGCCGCTCCGAGGAGGGGCGGCATCGTTCTCGGCTATGGACTCGCGGCTCTTGTCCGCTGGTCGATCGTCGCGACGGTGCTGACCGTCGTCGCTCTCCTCGTCGGGATGGACATCCAGGGCGGTGCCGTCGACCTCGTCGGCCTGTACACGCTCGCCGCGCTCGTGAACTTCTGCGGCTTCTTCTGGGCCGGTGGCATCGCGATGCGCTTCCGCACGATCCAGGCGGCGCCGCTCATGCAGATGCCGGTCTTCCTCATCCTCTTCTTCGCGCCGGTGTACGTGCCTCTCGACCTGCTGCAGGGGTGGATCGCCGGCGTGGCGACCGTCAACCCGCTCACCTACCTCCTCGAGACCGGTCGCGGGTTCGTCGCCGGTGATGCGCCGCATGTCCTGGCCGCGTTCGCGATCGCGATCGGGCTCGGCCTCCTCTTCTGGATCTGGGCGT
>Ga0307278_10001125_pt1 | contig 13279 bp, 12 predicted proteins | sample ER_DNA_117_FD_194482 | JGI IMG/M metagenome (GOLD analysis project Ga0307278, IMG submission 194482) | Bulk soil microbial communities from the East River watershed near Crested Butte, Colorado, United States - ER_DNA_117 | ecosystem: Environmental > Terrestrial > Soil > Floodplain | place... | reverse complement strand
GCGTACGGCGCGCAGCAGCTCCGCCGGCTCGGTGTCCTTGAGCAGGAACCCGCTGGCGCCGTCCCGCAGCGCCTCGAAGACGTACTCGTCCAGCTCGAAGGTCGTCAGCACGATGACCCGAGTGCCGGTCAGCGCAGGGTCGGCCACGATCGCCCGCAGCGCCTGGAGCCCGTCCATGACCGGCATCCGCACGTCCAGCAGCACCACGTCCGGGCGGGTGCGCCGGACCAGCTCGACCGTAGCCCGCCCGTCGTTCGCCTCACCGACCAGCGTGATGTCGTCCTCGGTCTCCAGCAGCACCCGCAGGCCGAGCCGGACCAGGGCCTGGTCGTCGGCGGTCACCACCCGGATCATCTGCGACCCTGCCCGAGCGGCAGGCGGGCACACACCAGAAACCCGCCCTCGGCGCGCGGGCCGGCCTCCAGCGTCCCGCCCGCCGCAGCCGCGCGTTCGCGCATCCCGGCGATGCCATGCCCGCCCGGCCGCGTGCCCGCCCACGCCCGGCCCCTGCCGGTGTCGGTGATCTCCAGGACCACCGCGCCGGGCTCATAGCCGACCCGCACGGTGGCGGTGGCGGGGCCGGCGTGGCGCACCACGTTGGTGAGCGACTCCTGCACGATCCGGTAGGCGGCCAGGTCCACGGCCGCGGGCAGGCTGGCCCGCTCCCCGGTGACGGCCAGGTCGACCGGCAGGCCGCCCTCGGCCATGGCAGCCACCAGCGTGTGGAGCTGGCCGAGCCCGGGCATCGGCCGCCACGCCCCGTCCCCGTCCTTGTCCTCGTCTCCGTCCTCGTCCCCGTCCCCGTCTCTGTCTCTGTCTCTGTCTCTGTCTCTGTCCTCGGGCTCGGGCTCGGGCTCGGGCCGCCGGAACATCGCCAGCGTTCCCCGCAGCTCCTCCAGCGCGTCCTTGCTGGACTGCTTGATCGCCTCCAGCGCCACCTCGGCCTGCTCGGGGCGCCTGCCCAGGACGTGGAGCGCCACCCCGGCCTGCATGTTGATCACGGCCAGGCCGTGCCCCACCACGTCGTGGACCTCCCGTGCGATCCGCAGCCGCTCCTCATAGGTGCGCCGCCGGGTCTCATCCTCGCGGGCACGGCGTTCGGCCTCCCGGCCGAGCCGCACGACCGTCCCGATCGCCCACGGCGGCAGCAGCAGCCCGGACAGCACCGCCAGCAGCAACGGCGCCTCGACGAGCAGCCGCTCCGGGTCGATGACCAACAGCTCTGGCATGACCACGGCCGCCAGGGTGATGCCGCAGGCGACCAGGGACGGCGCCGCCGGCAGCCTGATCGCGACCGAGTACATCGCCACGCTCATCGCTAGCAGGATCGGCCCGTGCGGGTACTCGAACGCCAGGTAGACGATGCTCGCCGCGGCCGTGACCGCCAGCACCACCAGCGGCCGCCGCCGCCGCCCCGAGAGCACGGCCGCCGCAGCCCCTATGAGCACGTACGCCAGCGCATCGAGGGGACGGCGCGGCGGGACCTCCCCGCTCGCCGCCGGTCCCGACCCGAACACCATCACCGACCCTGCGGCCACGGCCGGAACCACGTCGGCCACCACGGCACGGCCGACCCCCCGCCAACGGGCGACATCCATGCCGACAACGATAGGACCCGCCGGGATCGCTGGAATCCGCCCCGGGAGGTACTCGGTCCTACCACGCTGGACGTAGCCGGAGTGGACACGTCCTGGGGGCTGCGCCGGTGGCACACCGGCCCGGCCAGCTCCGCGGGCGTGACCAGTCAGTCGTCGAGGCGCATCGGGACCCGGTGCTCGACCGACCGGCCGGCCAGCAGGAGCAGGGTGGCAAGGCCGTAGCGGGCGGCGTCGCGCAGGGGCGGCTTGGGCCCGGGCGGGCGGACGACCTCGACCTCGACCTTACCGTCGGGGACGGCCAGGCCGGTCCGGGCCCGCAAGGTGCGGAGCTGGGCGAGCAGCGTGGCGCTCGACCCCACCTCGACCGCCTGCCCGGCAGCGTCCCGGGTGCGGAAGGTGAACCCGAACCGGCAGGGGAGCCACAGGTCGGGAAGCAGGAGCTGGTCGTAGCGGGAGCCGGTCCCGGCGGCGACCGCCGTCTGGTAGGCGACGTCGTCGGGCCAGTCCGCCGAGACCGTGGCCGGGGCCTCCAGCTCGGGATGCTCGTCGTGGGCGGCGAGCACCAGCACGGCGCCGTAGCTGTCCCAGCCGGGCCGGCCCGCAAACGACGGCGCCTCGGGGGACTCGTCCCACTCCAGCGGGTGCTCGAGCCGGTCGCCGAGCCCCCGGCGCAGCTCGTCGCGCCAGGCCAGCACGGCGGCGCGGATCACGTCGTGCTCGGTCTGCCCGCCCGACCGCCGCTCGCCGCGGATGACCATGTAGGGGACCCGCTGCTGCCACGCCAGGCGCTCGACCGCGGTCGGCGGCCCGCTGGCGTAGTAGCTGGTCAGGGAGCCGACATAGACGTCGAGGCCCATGCTGCCCCCTTCCAGGGCCGAGAGGTTCCGGCCAGATCGAACGTTCCTGTCATGGCGGTCGGCGAAGCAGGTGAGTGGTCCAGGGCGGCTCGTCAGGAGGCGACGTCGATCGCGATGCCTGAGGGCTTGTCGACCTCGATCACCCGGAATCCCACGCGGTGGTCGACGCCGAGCCCGAACACGGTCCGCTCGCCGTCGCCGGTCCCGGTACCGGCCAGGGTGACCTGCCGCAACGACGGGTAGCGGGGGTGGATGGTGGCTGGCCCCGGCCAGGTGAGCCGGCCCGAACGGTCGCGGCTCAGGGCGTCGAAGCTGACCTGGAGGTCGGCGAACCCGTCCAGCGGCACCGGCTTGTCCGACCCCGTGGTGCGGACGTTGCGGACGTAGCCGGTCCGGGAGGCGGGCAGGGGACCGGCGAAGGTGAAGACGACGCGGTCGTAGATGCCGTGCCTCGAGGTCCGCACCGAGACGAGCTTGGGCGGCTTCTGGCTGCGGTGCGCCTTGACCACCGGGTCGGTCCGGGTCGGCGCATCGAGCGTGGCACCCGCCCGCGCGCCCGGGGCGTGAGTCTTGTACACGCCGAACAGGAACGCGCCGACCAGGACCAGGACGAACCCTCTCCCGAGCGAACGCACCGCCTGGGTCTCCCTTCCGGTACGGCCGGCTCCCCTCCAGTGTAGAGAGCATGCCGAGCCAATCATGCAGGTCCAGGGTCACAAGATGGTGACAGCTTCGTCGTTTGCGTAGGCGGTCGTCGTGTTCTGCGCGGAACCGGGGGCTCGGGGGCTTCGGCGGCCGCTCCGGCGCGCTCCTACAATAGGGGGGTTCCTGGCCCCATCTGGGGGTTCCTGGCCCCAGCTAGGGGTTCCGACCCCGATCGCGGGAGGCGGCATGGCGACCACACCCGTCCGGCTCCCCGAGGCCGGCGGCAGCTTCCTGCAGGAGGCCGGGCTCGGCCCGCTGCTGTCGCGATCCGCCGTGGACCGGGTCGGCGTCGAGGAGCGCGCTGCCTCGCTGGCCAAGCGGAGCATCAAGAAGGACGCCAAGGTGGCCGCCTTGCGCCTGGCGGTGGCTGTGATGGACCTCACCACCCTGGAAGGGGCCGACACCCCGGGCAAGGTCGAGGCCTTGTGCTCCAAGGCCCGGCGGCCCGACACCGCCGACCCGGCCGTCCCCCCCGTCGCGGCCGTCTGCGTGTACCCCACCCTCGTGGCCACCGCCAAGCGCGCCCTGGCCGGCTCGCCGGTCAAGGTCGCCTCGGTGGCGACCGCGTTCCCGAGCGGGCAGGCGTCGCTCGCGGTCCGCCTGGCCGACGTCGCCGACGCCGTCGAGGCCGGGGCCGACGAGGTCGACATGGTGATCAGCCGGGGCGTGTTCCTGGCCGGCCGCTACCGGGAGGTGTTCGAGGAGATCCTGATCGTCAAGGACACCTGCGGCCCCGCCCGCCTCAAGGTCATCCTCGAGACCGGCGAGCTCGGCACCTACGACGACGTGCGCCGGGCCAGCATGCTCGCGATGGCGGCCGGGGCCGACTTCATCAAGACCTCCACCGGCAAGGTCCAGCCAGCCGCCACCCTGCCGGTCGCCCTGGTCATGCTCGAGGCGATCCGCGACTTCCACGACCGCACCGGCCGGGTCGTGGGGTTCAAGCCGGCCGGCGGCGTGCGCACCGCCAAGCAGGCCGTCCAGCACCTGGTGCTGGTGAACGAGACCCTGGGCCCGGACTGGCTCACCCCCGACCGCTACCGGATCGGGGCGTCCAGCCTGCTCAACGACTGCCTCATGCAGCTCGCCAAGGAGCGCACCGGCCGCTACCAGTCACCCGACCACTTCACCATCGACTGAAGGGGTCGTCCGGGGCGCCGTCTCGGCGGTTCCCTTGGAGGATCGTAGGGTCGTCCGAGGTGCCGCCTCGGCGGTTCATCGAGGTGAGGTCCTCGGCGCTACCCTGATCGCAGCTCGCCGATCGACAGCTTCACCCACCCATCCGACGGGAGGCCGACGATGGCCGACGAGATCACCGCGGCGCCGGGCCGGGCGCCGGCGCGGCTGGACTGGAGCTACGCGCCCGCGCCCGAGGCCACCGACCACGTCAAGGTCCGCGAGAGCTACGGCCTGCTCATCGGCGGGAAGTGGGTCGCGCCGCTGTCCGGCTCGCACTTCAAGACCATCAACCCGGCCACCGAGGAGGTCCTCGCCTCGGTCGCCGAGGCGGGGGAGGAGGACGTCGACGCGGCGGTCAAGGCGGCCCGGGCCGCCTACACCAAGACGTGGTCGAAGACGTCAGGGGCCGAGCGGGCCAAGTACCTGTACCGGATCGCCCGCGTCCTGCAGGAGCGGGCCCGGGAGTTCGCGGTCCTCGAGACCATGAACGGCGGCAAGCCGATCAAGGAGTCCCGCGACGTCGACGTCCCGCTGGCCGCGGCCCACTTCTTCTACCACGCCGGCTGGGCCGACAAGCTCGACTACGCCTTTCCCGGCGCGCCCGGTCCGCGCCCCCTCGGCGTCGCCGCCCAGGTCATCCCCTGGAACTTCCCGCTGCTGATGGCGGCCTGGAAGCTCGCGCCGGCGCTCGCCGCCGGCAATACCGTGGTGCTCAAGCCGGCCGAGACCACGCCGCTCACCGCCCTGCTCCTCGGCGAGGTGCTGCAGCAGGCCGAGCTGCCGCCCGGGGTGGTCAACATCGTCACCGGCGCGGGACAGACCGGCGCCGCCCTGGTCGCCCACCCGGGCGTCGACAAGGTCGCGTTCACCGGGTCGACCGAGGTGGGCAAGGCGATCCAGCGCACCCTGGCCGGCTCCGGCAAGCGGCTCACCCTCGAGCTGGGCGGCAAGGCGGCCAACATCGTGCTCGACGACGCCCCGGTCGACCAGGCCGTCGAGGGCATCATCAACGGCATCTACTTCAACCAGGGGCACGTGTGCTGCGCTGGGTCGCGCCTGCTGGTACAGGAGTCGATCGCCGAGCTGCTGGTCGGCAAGCTGAAGCGGCGCATGGCCACCCTGCGGGTGGGCGACCCGCTCGACAAGAACACCGACGTGGGCGCGATCAACTCCCGCGCCCAGCTCGACAGGATCGAGGAGCTGGTGGCCTCGGGCGAGGCCGACGGAGCCGAGGTGTACCAGCCCCCGTGCGACCTGCCCGAGCGCGGCTTCTGGTTCCGGCCCACGGTGTTCACCGGGGTCGCCCAGTCCTACCGCATCGCCCAGGAGGAGATCTTCGGCCCGGTGCTCTCGGTGCTGACCTTCCGCACTCCCGACGAGGCGGTCGAGAAGGCCAACAACACCCCCTACGGGCTGTCGGCCGGCGTGTGGACCGACAAGGGCAGCCGTATCCTCGACCTGGCCGGCCGCTTGCGGGCCGGGGTGGTGTGGGCCAACACGTTCAACCGCTTCGACCCCACCTCGCCGTTCGGCGGCTACAAGGAGTCCGGTTTCGGCCGCGAAGGCGGCCGGCACGGGCTGGCCGCCTACCTCGACCTCACCTGAGGACCTCACCTGGATGGAGGCGTCAGTGGCCGACGGTGACCGTCTCGACGTCCGCAAGACCTACAAGCTCTACATCGGTGGCAGGTTCCCGCGCACCGAGTCGGGGCGCTCGTACCTGGTGACCGAGGCCAAGGGCAAGGCATGGGCCAACGCCTGCCGGGCCTCGCGCAAGGACGTCCGCGACGCGGTGGTCGCCGCCCGCAAGGCGTTCCCGGGCTGGGCCGGCCTGACCGCCTACAACCGGGGCCAGGTCCTGTACCGGGTGGCCGAGATGCTCGAGGGCAGGCGCGAGCAGTTCGTCGACGAGGTCGCCCGGTCCGAGGGCACCACCCACCGCCAGGCCGCCGACGCGGTCGCCAAGGCGGTGGACCGCTGGGTGTGGTACGCGGGCTGGGCCGACAAGCTGGCCCAGGTGTTCGGCTCGGCCAACCCCGTGGCCGGCCCCTACTTCAACTTCTCGGTTCCCGAGCCGACCGGGGTGGTCGGCCTGGTCGCCCCGGCTGAGTCGTCGCTGCTCGGGCTGGTCTCCCGGCTCGCGCCGATCGTGGTCTCGGGCAACACCGCGGTCGTGCTGGCCGCCGAGGCCCGCCCGCTGCCCGCCGTCACCCTGGCCGAAGTGCTGGCGACCAGCGACGTGCCCGGCGGGGTGGTCAACGTCCTCACCGGCTTCACCGCCGAGCTGGTCGGCCCCCTGGCCGCCCACATGGACGTGAACGCGCTCGACCTGGCCGGGCTCGACCTCGCCCTGTACAAGGAGGCCGAGCTGGCCGCGGCCGAGAGCGTCAAGCGGGTCGCCGCGCCGGTCAGGCTCTCGGGCCGGGACTGGCTCGAAGACGCTCGCGGGCAGGACCCCTACTGGATCGCGGCCTTCCTGGAGACCAAGACGGTCTGGCACCCGACCGGGGGGTAGCGGCGGTCAGGCTTCGGCCGCGAGCGCGCCGGGGTCAGCCTCCGCCCTGCGCACCGGCGCCGGGCGCGGGCGGTCCGAGAGCAGCCCGGCCAGCCCCGTGCTCGACAGCTCGAGCGAGGTGTCGACCAGGGCGGGCAGCGACTCCCGGCGGTCGCCGAGCGCCCACGCCTGCACCGCCTCGCGCAGCGCGGTCGCCGCGATCCCGGCCACCAGCCTGACCCGCAGGTCCCCGACGGGGTCGGCACCGCAGCGGCGCGCCACCGCCTCGGCGATCGCCTCCTGGAACAGGCTGTAGACCTCGAGGGCGCGCCCGTGCAGCGATCGGGTCGTGACCACGATCCGGGCGCGGGTCAGGACCTGCTCCTGCTCCTCCTCGAGTGTCGCAGCCAGCGCGACCAGCCCCGCCCGGACGGCGGCGAGCACGGGCTCGCCGGCCGGCCGCCCGTCCAGCCCGAGCTCGAGCTCGCGCAGGTGCCTGGCGTGGTCGGCGAACAGGACGTCCTCTTTGCAGGCGTAGTAGCGGAAGAACGTCCGCTTCGACACCTCGGCGGCGTCGGTGATCTCCTCCACGGTGACAGCGTCGAAGCCACGCTCGGAGAACAGCCGCAGCGCGGCCGCTTCCAGCTCGCAGCGGGTCTTGCGCTTCTTGCGCTCCCGCAGCGGCACACGGCCCTCAGGCTCCATGCCAGGGGACGATAGTGGAATGCACCCTGGATGTCATCGGACGGGCCGGTCCGTCGGGGTCGGCCGAGCCTCTCCACGACCGGCAGCGAGCACCAGATAGCAGAATGCACACCTTGACAAATGGCATCACGTGCCTAAGGTTTGCCCGGGGCTCGTACCGTCGGCGGGGTGAAAGGTCAGGTCATGGGAGTACCGCGGATGAACGCCCGCTTCAGCCGGTCGGTGCTGGCCTCGGCGTTCGCCTGGCAGGAGCGGGCCGCCTGCCGGGAGACCGACGGCTCGGCGTTCTTCTCGCGCGACGGCGAGCGCGGCCCGACCAAGCGCCGCCGGGAGCTCGAGGCCAAGCGGATCTGCCTGGTCTGCCCGGTCCGGGCCCCGTGCGCGGCCTACGCGCTGGCCCACCGGGAGCCGTACGGCGTCTGGGGCGGCCTCTCCGAGGATGACCGCGAGCGCATCCTGCGCACGCATCCGGACGGCGACGCCACCGCAGCCCTCGAGCGGCTCGCCCGCTGAGCGCCCGTTCGAGCCGGGCAACCCGGCTCCGGTCGCACGATCCCGCGGTCGCAGGTTGCGCGCTGCACTGCCGTTCCCTGGGCCGAACTGCTTAGAGAAATACGGCATCGGTAGTTTGTCCGTTGTCTCGTTCGACCGCATCGTCTGAGTTCCAAGACAAGCTCCCCAGGGAGGGATGCCCATGCGGTCTCGTCCGGTCAGCATCGTGGCTGGCATCGGCCTCGTCGCCGTCAGCGTGCTCGGCTCCACGGCGGTCGCCGCCGAGCCGGGCGGCGCCACCGTCCGCCCGCGCGCCGCCGCGGTCGGGCGCGTCGCCCCCCGCCCCAGCGCGCGCCTGCTTGCGCGCAGGCACTGGCAGGCCCCGCCGACCACCGCACAGTGCCAGGCGAGCACCGGGGTTTCCTGCTACGCGCCGTCCCAGCTCCAGCGCGCCTACAACCTCAAGCCCCTCTACAAGCGTGGCCTCACCGGGCGCGGGCGGACCATCGTGATCGTGGTCCCGTTCGGCTCGCCAACGATCCGGCAGGACCTGAAGCAGTTCAACCGGGCCTTCGGCCTGCCCGACCCGCCGGGCTTCCGCATCATCGCGCCGGCCGGGAAGGTGCCGGCGTTCGACCCCAGGGACCCCGAGATGGCCGCCTGGGCGGAGGAGACCACCCTCGACGTGCAGTGGGCCCATGCCGTCGCCCCGGGCGCCGACATCCTGCTGGTCGTCACCCCCGTGTCGGAGACCCAGGGTGTCCAGGGCTTCCCCGAGATCGTCAAGGCCGAGAACCATGTGATCGACCACGACCTCGGTGACGTCATCTCGCAGAGCTTCGGGGCGACCGAGGAGACCTTCCCGACCGCCCAGTCGCTGCTGCGGCTCCGCAGCGCGTTCAAGAACGCCCGGGAGCATGACGTGACCGTGCTGGCCGCATCGGGCGACACCGGCGCGACCGGCTTCAAGCGCAACCTGACCGACCTGTACACCAGCCGGGCCAACTCCTGGCCGTCGTCCGACCCACTGGTCACCTCGGTCGGTGGCACCCAGCTCCACCTCGACGCCAAGGGCCGGCGGACCGCGCCCGACAACGTCTGGAACGACCAGAAGCTGTTCGGCACCGCAGCCGCCAGCGGCGGCGGCCGGTCCAGGATCTTCGCCCGGCCCAGCTACCAGGACGGCGTGCGGCGGGTCGTGGGCGAGCACCGCGGCACCCCCGACGTCGCCATGAGCGCTGCGGTCGACGGCGGCGTGCTCGTCCGCATCGGGTTCAGCGGCGGCGACGGCATCACGCCCGGCTGGTACATCTTCGGCGGCACCAGCGCGGCAACCCCCGAGCTGGCCGGCGTCGTCGCCGTCGCCGCCCAGGCCGCCGGCAGGCGCCTCGGACTGCTCAACCCGCGCCTGTACGAGCTGGCCAGGCGCGGCTCGCCCGGCGTCGTCGACGTCACCCGGGGCGACAACACCGTCACGTTCACGCAGCACGGCCGGACCTTCACGGTCACGGGCTTCCCGGCCCGCCCCGGCTACGACCTGTCGAGCGGCCTCGGCACGATCGACGCGGCCAGGCTGGTGCCCGAGCTGGCCCGCTCCGACGACTGAGCCCCCCGCCCGGCCCGGCCGCCCGCCCGCCCCCACGGGCGGCCGGCCGGGCCGCCCCCACCGACCCGAGCAGGCCCGGGACCGGGTGCGCGGTGCACCACAGCCACGTGTGGTGCCGCCTGCCACCTCCACCAGGCGAAGCAGGCCCGGGACGGGGTCCGCCGACGGGGACGGGGTCCGCCGCCCGGGACGGGGTCCGCCGGGGACCGGGTCCGCCGCTCCGGTAGGATGAGGTCGACCAACCCGACCGCCGGCAAGCCGTGCCGGCGGCATTCAGGAGGCTGCCGCCCGTGCCCACCGACCCGATGGACGCCATCGTCAACCTGGCCAAGCGCCGGGGCTTCGTCTTCCAGTCGAGCGAGATCTACGGTGGTCTGCGCTCGAGCTACGACTACGGTCCGCTGGGGGTCGAGCTCAAGAACAACGTGAAGCGGGCCTGGTGGCGCTCGATGGTGCAGCTCCGCGAGGACATCGTCGGCCAGGACGCGGCCATCATCATGTCGCCCAGGGTCTGGGAGGCCTCCGGCCACCTGCAGTCGTTCTCCGACCCGCTGGTCGAGTGCACCAACTGCCACATGCGCTTCCGCGAGGACCACCTGCAGGAGGCGTTCCAGGCCAAGCACGGCCGGCCGCCCGAGCCCGGCGAGCTGACCTGCCCGAACTGCGGCAAGGGGCCGTTCACCGACCCGCGCAACTTCAACCTCATGTTCAAGACGTTCATGGGCCCGGTCGAGGACGCCTCCGCGGTGGTGTGGCTGCGTCCCGAGACCGCCCAGGGCATCTTCGTCGACTTCCCGTTCGTGCAGGCCGCCAGCCGCAAGAAGGTCCCGTTCGGCGTCGCCCAGATCGGCAAGTCGTTCCGCAACGAGATCACCCCCGGGAACTTCATCTTCCGCACCCGCGAGTTCGAGCAGATGGAGATGGAGTTCTTCGTCGAGCCGGGCACCGACGAGGACTGGCACGAGCGCTGGATCGCCGAGCGCCAGGACTGGTTCCTCGACCTCGGCATCCGCAAGGAGAACCTGCGCCTGCGCGAGCACGGCCCCGACGAGCTCGCCCACTACGCCAAGCGGGCGGTCGACATCGAGTACAAGTTCCCGTTCGGCTGGTCGGAGCTGGAGGGCGTCGCCAACCGGGCCGACTACGACCTGACCCAGCACCAGAACTACTCGGGCCACGACATGTCGTACTACGACCCGGAGCGTGACACCCGCTACATCCCCTACGTGGTCGAGCCGGCCGTCGGGGTCGACCGGGCCGCGCTGGTGTTCCTGATCGACGCCTGGCGGGAGGAGGAGGCGCCGACCGCCGCGGGCGGGACCGAGCTGCGCACCGTGCTCAAGCTCGACCCCCGCCTGGCTCCGTACAAGGTCGCGGTGCTGCCGCTGTCCCGCAACGAGAGGCTCTCGCCCATGGCACAGGACGTGGCCGCCATGCTGCGGGACCGGTGGATGGTCGACTTCGACGACGCCCGCGGGATCGGCCGCCGCTACCGGCGGCAGGACGAGGTCGGCACCCCGTACTGCGTGACGGTCGACTTCGACTCGCTGGAGGACCGCGCGGTCACCGTGCGCGACCGCGACACGATGGGCCAGGACCGGGTCGCCCTCGACCGGCTCGTCGGCTACCTCGAAGAGCGGCTGCCGCGCTGACCGTGGCGGCGCCCCGGGTCCTGCGCGTCCTCGCCACCGGGCCGGGCGTGGTCCAGGGCGGCGGGCAGGGTGTGTCCCCGCTCGACCTGGCCCTGCTCCGGGGTGAGGCGGTCTTCGAGACGATGCGGGCCTACCAGGGCCGGCCGTTCCGGCTCGGCGCCCACCTGGACCGGCTGGCCGCGTCGGCGGCCGCCCTCCAGATCACCCTGCCCCACGGGCTCGACGAGCTGGTCGGCGAGGCGGCCGGTGCGTGCGACGGCGGCGACGGGGTGATCCGCCTGGTCTGCACCCGCGGCACCGAGGCCGAGCTGGTCTCCAGCGCCTTCGCGGTCGTCACCGAGGTGCCCGGCGAGCATGAGGAGGCCCGGCGCCGCGGCCTGCGCATCGCCCTGCTCACCCTCGCGGTCGACCCGCTGGTCCGCGCGGCCGCGCCCTGGCTGCTGGCCGGGGCCAAGACCACCAGCTACGCGGTGAACATGGCCGCGCAGCGGGCGGCCCAGGCCCGCGGCGCCGACGACGCCGTCTTCGTCGGCTTGGGCGGCGAGCTGCTCGAGGCGCCCACCGCCACCGTCTGGTGGCGCTCCGGGCAGGTCCTCTACACGCCAGCGCTCGACCTCGGCATCCTCGCCGGGGTGACCCGGGGTGCGCTCGTCGAGCTGGCCCCGAGGGCCGGCTACCGGGTCGTCGAGGGCGTGTTCAGCGCCGACGACCTCGTCGCCGCCGACGAGGCGTTCATGACCAGCACGGTCCGCGAGGTCATGCCGGTGGTCGGAGTCGACGGCGTGCGCATCGGCGACGGCCGCCCCGGGTCGGCCGCCGCCGCCCTGCAGACCGCCCTGCGCGAGACCGCCCGCTCAGCTGGCGGCTGAGGCCGCAGTCGCCTGCGCCTCCGCCTCGTTCGCCTCCGCCGCCTGTGCCGCGGCCGTCTGTGCCTCGGCCGCCTCCGCCTCCGCCGCCTGTGCCGCGGCCGTCTGTGCCTCGGCCTTGATCTTGGCCAGCTCGGCCAGGCGCTCCCTGCTCAACCGCTCGAGCTCCCGCTGCCACTGCTTGCGGTGGCCGCGCAACGCCTCGACCAGCGCCTCGGCCACGGCCAGGTTGCGGTACCACTTCCGGTTGGCCGGGATGAGGTGCCACGGGGCCTCCTCGGTGCCGCACCGCCGCAGCGCGTCCTGGTAGGCGGCCATGTAGTCGTCCCAGCGCTCGCGCTCGCGCCAGTCGCCGGGGGAGAGCTTGTAGGCCTTGGCCACGTCCTGCTCGCGGGCGAGCAGGCGCCGCCGCCGCTCGTCCTGGGAGATGTGCAGGAAGAACTTGCAGACGATGGTGCCGTCCTTGCCGCTGGTGTCCATGCCCTGCAGGACCACCAGCACGCTGTTGCAGCCGGCCGCGTACAGCTCCTGCTGCAGCTCGGCCAGCTGCTTCCGCAGGGCGGCCAGGGCCTCCCGTCCGGCCTGCTTGTCCAGGCCGCCGTCCGCGTCCGGGTCGTGGTCGGCGAGCCGCACCTTCTGGCCCGGCTGCAGGCGGACGTGGTAGGCCATGGCTGGCTCCCTCTCGCGACGCCGGCTCCCGGCGGTGACGGCCGAGCATACCCGGACTTGCGCTCCCGGGCGCCCGCAAGCGGCCGGGCCGTCGTACCGTGGAGCGATGCACTGGTCTGCACGCTCCCGATGGTCGTGGCGCTGGCTCGTGGTGCTCGCCGGCGTGGCCGTGCTCGCCTCGGTGCCGGCGCTGGTCGCGGCCGTGCCCGTCCCCGGCCGTGAGGTCGCCGCCTTGGACCTGCTGGCCAGGGTGCGGGCGTCGGGGTCGGTCGCCTACCGGGGGTACGCCGAGAGCCGGGCGGGGCTCGGCCTGCCCGACGTGCCCCGCGCGGGCCAGGTGGTGGCCCTGCTCGGGGAGACGACCCGCATGCGAGCCTGGGTGCGCGGCCCCACCGCCTGGCGGGTCGACGAGCTCACCCTGGCCGGCGAGCGCGACACCTACCAGGACGAGTTCGG
>Ga0307278_10001123_pt1 | contig 13301 bp, 10 predicted proteins | sample ER_DNA_117_FD_194482 | JGI IMG/M metagenome (GOLD analysis project Ga0307278, IMG submission 194482) | Bulk soil microbial communities from the East River watershed near Crested Butte, Colorado, United States - ER_DNA_117 | ecosystem: Environmental > Terrestrial > Soil > Floodplain | place... | reverse complement strand
TGCTTCCGTTGCATCGTGCGGCGGGATTTTGCCCAGACTTCTGCAAATCTCTGTTTTGAGTCGTGCGTGCAAATTTCTAATGCGAGTGCGCGTGGTATCGGCCAGATCTTCGGAGCTCACCAGCGCTTGGCTGCGAAAGCCGGGGAACATCAAGCTCATCAGCTCTGTGCAGGCCGCTTCGATGGCAAGACGCGAAGGAAGAGTGGCGGCGGCATCGAGATAATTTATGCCGCCGGTTTCGCCATAGGTCTGCAGCAGTTCCTCAACCGCGTGGCGGTTCGTCGAATCCATCGCAGGAAATATGCGCCCGGTCGGAGATGAAAAAAAGGGAAAGTGTCGGGCGATGCCACACACCTCCACACAAGAAATCAAAGCAGACGCTTGACCAGGTTCTAGCCCCGGGCGCTGAGCCATTGCAGGGCGAACCGCGCGACTTCCCGCGAATTTTTTAAATCAAGTTTGTCTTTGATATGCGCCCGGTGCGTTTCCACTGTCTTAGGGCTGAGATGCAAGAGTTTTGCAATCTGACGCACTTCATGGCCTTTGCCGATCAGTTCCAGGATTTCAAGTTCGCGGTCGCTCAGTTTCTCAGTAGGATCCGTTTCACCTTCAGCCTGGCCATGCGCGAACTTTGTGATCACCTGCGCCGCCATGGCTGGGCTGAGGTAAGGACGTCCGTTAAAAACTTCGCGGATTGCCTGGATCACATTGGCCATGGCTTCATGTTTCATGACGTAGCCGTCCGCTCCGGCGCGGAGTGCGCGCACCGCGTAGAGCGATTCGTCATGCATCGAGAGCACTAGAACCGGCAGCTTCGAAAACTCTGCGCGGATGTTTTTGATCAACTCAATGCCGTTGGCGCCCGGCAAACTAAGATCGACAATCGCCAGGTCGGGATTCAGCTTACGAATCACGTCCATCGCTTCCGATGCGTTGTTGGCTTCGCCGCAAACTGCGAAGGCCCCGTCGGAATGAATCAATTGCTCGAGACCTTTTCGGAACAACGGATGATCATCGACGATCACGATCCGTTTCGCCTCGGGCAGGTCGCATTTCGGATTCTTATTAGTCGATCTGACGTGTGTCATTTATCTGCCACCGCTTTCGGATCACATCGGAATCTTGCAAAGCCGATCTCGGCTTTGTCGAGATGTCTGCGCTACGTGTCATTTAAGCCTTCCTATTAAAGGATACGCCGCTCGGCAGATTGTCCGATGCAGGAAAATTAGATCAATACGCTAATGCTTTGGTGAGTTTCGCAGGGAATCGCGTCTTCCGGCCGTTGTCTTTCTTAAGAGGTTGATGTGGCTGTCCTGCGCTGTTCGGCAAATAACAAGAAACACAAGTGCCGCCTCGTTTTGGAGAGTCGATTTCCAAACGTCCACCGATCATTTGAGCCCGGTACTTCATGATGTGAAAACCGAGGCCGTGCTTCAATTTCGGCTCAGCTGGGAATCCAACCCCGTCGTCGGTTACGCGTAAAACCATTCCCTGTTGTGATCGTTCCAGTTTGATCACAATTTCCCGAGCCTGAGCATGTTTGTTTGCGTTGATGACCGCTTCGCGAGCGATGCGATAGAGCTGCGCTGCGGCGACGTCATCCTCGATATGAAATGACGGTTTGATTTCCAGCCGGCAGGGTATCTTCCAGATTTCCCGGTCCACCAAATCTTGCAACGCATTGACCAGCCCGGCCGCATCGACGTCGACCCGGTGCAAGGCGCGGGAAAGATTGCGCGTATCGGTGGCAGCATCGTTCACCAGCTCTGCAATTTTTTCGATATCACCTGCATCGATAACACGATGGTCCTTTAGCCGCAGCGCGACTGAGCGTGCCATGAATGCGACCGCGGTCAGGTGCTGGCAAAGTCCGTCATGCAACTCCTGACCCAACCGCTGTTGCTCACGATCGCTCACGGCGAGAATCTCTCCCTCCAATCCTTTGCGCCGCTCGATCTCATCCTTTAATTCCTTATTGGCCGCGTGTAACTCGCGTGTACGTTCACGCACTCGCTCTTCCAGCATTTCCTTCGATTTTTGCAATGCGGCTTCCGCTCGTTTCCGTGCTGTTGTGTCGACGACCACGACGGCGACCGATTGCACTTTGCCTGCTGCATCAAGGATAGGTGATGCGCTCGTCGTTGCCCAAACATACGAACCGCCTTTACGGATAAAACGTTTTTCCAAATAATACGAGGCACCTTGTCTGACGAGTCGGCGAAAAAGCCTCATGTTTTCGTCAATATCATCGGCATATGTTAATTCCCGAATTGTCTTGCCAATCAACTCCGATTCTTCATAGCCGAGCATTTGGCAAAAGTTGTGGTTAACGAAGGTCAACCGCCCGGTTAGATCCCAATTTACTATCCCGGCGGCGCTCTGGCTGACGATCGCTCGATTGCGCTCTTCGGATTCCCGCAGCGCTTCTTCGTCGTGCCTAAGTTGAATCGCCTGGGCGAGTTGCCGGGCAACTGTTGTCGCCAGTTTCAGCTCGTCATCGGTGAACACGTGTGGCGCGCTGTAATAACTCATGAATTTTCCGATCAATATTCCGCTGCTAACCAGCGGGATGAATGCAACCGCCCGGATGCCTTCGCTCCGAATAGTTGATTGCAGTGGCTTTGGAATATCGGCAAGATCGACGTCCGTGATACAGACCGGCTGCGGATTTTTCGCGTCCGGCTTCCACGGCGAATGACCTTCCACCGCTTTGCGATACTTTTTAGATAAACCGCGCCAGGCCACGAAACGCATCACCTGCTGCTGATCGTAGAGTAAAATCGAGGCCCGGTCGGACGGTACCGCTATTAGGATTGCATCCAGCGCTGCTTCATAAATCTCCTCCAAGCTTTTCGCCTCTTGGTGGCACTGAGATAGTTCGTACAGTGCAGCTCGTTGTCGCGCTGTCTCGGCCAAAGCCTGCTCGGCTTTCTTCCGCTCGACGAACTGGCCAATCTGGCTACCCACCGACGCGAACATTTGGAGCAGGCCATTGTCCGGCTCGCGGATCTCCCGACTGAAACATTCCACCACGCCCAGCAACCGGTTCCCGAGTTTGACCGGGAAACACAGACCGGCGTGAAGTCCATCCTTCACTGCATAGCGCGCGCGTAGGAAATTATCGTCGCGCGTCACGTCCGGCACCCAAACAGGCTTACCACTGAGCCAGACCCGGCCCGGCAGGCCAATGCCCCGTCGGCAAGTAAGCTGCCGGGAAGCCGCCTCGAACGCCGGAACCCTGAATGAAGGCCGATGCCAAAAATCAACGCAGTACAATTCATCAGTCGCGTGGTTGACGTCCCACAGGGCACCGGCTTCCCAACCAGCCACGTCGCAGACGGCTTGGATGATTCGAGGCGCGGCCTCTTTAACCGAGCCGGACTGGGCCAGCGCGCGGCTGACGGCGTCGCGGACGAAAAGGTGTTGCTCTGCGCGCTTACGCTCGGTGATGTCGTAAAAGCAATTGATTGCTCCGGTGACTTCTCCCCGGTCGTTCTTTAGCGGACGGATATTGACAAGGACGGTGACATGCGAGCCGTCGGGCCGTTCGATGAGCACTTCTCCGTTATGGACTGCGGATATTTTGCCCAAGACCACCTCGGCCGTGGGACACTGGTCGTGGGGCATAAAACTGCCGTCCGGCCGAAACATTTTGAACGAGCCGCAAAACTGCTGGTCGGTATCCCCCAATGCTGGCTCGCGTCCCCACAGCTCGGCGGCGTGGCGGTTAAAGTCCTGAATCACGCCCGAGGTATCAATGGTATAGACGGCCATGGGACCCAAATTGAACAAGGTGCGATAACGCTCCTCCGACTGGCGGATCGCTTCTTCCGCTCGCTTCCGTTGGGTTAGATCTACAATCGCCGTCTGATAAAGGAGCGCCCCGTCCCTCATCGCCGAAGTCATCGGCGAACTGGCAAGATGCGCGAGAATGATTTCGCCGTTTCGTTTCTTCAGGTGCAGTTCGGTTTCGACGCGACGGCCCGAAGAGCGACAGCGAAGCAGATGATTCAGAAAGAGCACCCCGTCATTTTTCGCCACGTGAAGCGCAAATGGCTCGCCCATCAATCGAGCGCGCGAGCCACCGAGAAGTTGGACCGCGGCGAGGTTAATCTCTTCGATTCGACCGACGCGGTCGAAGCTGACATAAGGGATCGGTGCGAACTCGAAAAGATCGACATAGCGTTGAATTGCCGCTTCCAGTTCCGTCTTTGGATACTTGAAGACTGGCGCGCTCGCCGACCGCGTCATCGCGCCATCTTTCCTTACCTCTCCATTATCTGAAAGTTCCAAGGGCCCATCGGGCGCCGGTTTCATTTTCTTCATGCCGCCCCAAATTAATTCGCGCGCGGCGGCCCCCGTCGATGCCGCGATTTTACGGTCATCCACTCGGCCTTGCTCTTTACTTGTGCGACAAGACTTGCTTCGCGCGGTTCGGCGTTTTACCGGCATGGCTCTTTTTCGCTGCGGACCGGTCTTGCGGTTGCGAATCCCGATAGCGCCGCGCTTTTTTTTCTTCGGTTGCGCGGCAGCACTTTGACGTCTTGCTCGTGGGGCCACTTCCTAAATCATCACTCGCAGCTGGTTAGAGTTCAAGCTGCGATTACCTCGTGAAAGGGAGTTGCTCGACCGGAAAGAACCTAACACAGGCGAAGACGATGAGGCGCCCTTGGAGAGTCCGTTGTTACGGCAAAAACGGTTGCAAGCTCCTGCGCGAAATTCTTGAGCGGATTTAAATGGTAGCTATGCCGCGCTCCAATGTGTGTTCATCGCGCGCCGACCTTGCCCACAATCGCAACTGACGTCGCTTCTTTACAATGAAACGCTCAGCAGCCTCGTGCTGCCATGCGTTCTTCGATTAGATCGCGTGTAACTTCCCAGTAGCGCAGCGACGAAAGCAGGAGCCTGTCAGTTTCTTCAGCCCCGGCGGATTCGTCACCATCGATTACTTCCGGCTGCCATGCTTCCGAACGTTTGCTCGATTGTCGCGATCTGCGTCTGGATGTCGACGTTCGCCAGCGTCTGCGTCCCGGTCGTGCTGCTCCCATTAATATTCCCCCCTCATAATTCCTCTCGTTGGTTACTTCGCATCAGGATGTGAGGGCGGTTGTTAGAATCGTTCGGCAACTCGCCCTTGTATCTTTCCACCTGAATTGAACTCTCGAATTGGAGAATCGGCTCGAATAATCTGCTACGACGGGCAGGTAACATCCGAAACTCCTGCGCGAGATTTTGGACGAGCCTTAGGATTTCCTACCCACAGGCTCAACCATTGGACGCAGCCCAGCAGGGTATTGCGTATCGAACGCGCGGAGGGCTGCCGCGACAGTAGGGCCGATCCCAACAATCCCTTCTTCCATGCTTGGCCCGAGCAATGCGATCCACAGGTCGCTGCGAAGAAAAAGTCGAGGACGGCGGACGGCCGAAGGACTGCCTGCATGTCCGGTACAGTAAAGCTCCATTTGCTCCATCGCTGTGGCTGCATAATCCATGGCGTGGTGCTCACGCGAAGCTTGACCATTGTTCTTCTTCATTTGCGTGTAGAACGCATGCCTGTGCGGAATTGGATGTCGTCTTTTATGCTATAGCCGGGGTTAAGGACGCAGTACGTCCACGCATTGGCTGAAGGCGTTCGGAGTCGGCGCAACGCGCCGACCCCGAACTCTAAGATTTTCACCGATAGGACAATCCGTCGCGCGCCCGATTGTGCTGTCACTCGCAGGGGCATATATGTTTCAAACGTGGCGTTATCTCCTCCAGTTAAATTGTCCGACGCAGATAAGCTGGATGCGCTGCGCCGGGTCGATCAGTTCCGCCACTGGCACTCGCTGGATGACAAACGTTACTGTCTGGCCTGTGGCAAGATTATTACTGGGCGGCAAATCGAGGTAGCTGGTGGAACACGCGGCAACGGATCACTACGGCTGAGTTGTCCGACAGAGCGCTGTAATTCAATTCCGATGGATTGGGTGCTGCCTACGGATGAAATCCTCGCCAGGGTGGAAATGATGGCAGCCGAAGAACGCAAAACTGCGGCGCCGACAGCAAGCAATAACGGCAACGGGGGAACTGAGCGCCCCAAAAGAGCACACAACGGAATCACATCGCGATTGCTAAGCTTCGCGTTCCACTTGAAACGGGCTTCTTAAAGCTGTCCCCTCCAACTCCTGCGGGTCTGAGTCCTGGGCCGGACCCGCAGCCTGTATCCGCCGCCCCCTTAGTTCCGGCCGCGACGGGTACCGTTAGACCGCCTCGACATAGCAAGGCGGCTACCATGTTATGAGGTGTCTTCTAGGATTTTACCCGATCACACAATCATCCAGCGGCCCGATTGTGCTCGTCGATGCAATGAGCAGACTGCCTTTTGCACTATGGTTGCCCATCTCAAACTCGACGATCGGCTCTCGGTGCTGCGTGCCGAAGATCGATTTAGAAACTGGAGATCGCTCGATGACGAGCGTCTTTGCATAATCTGCAAGAGAAAATTTAACGGACGCCAGGTGGAAATCCGGCGTCCGGGTAATCGTAAATATGAATTGCACTGTCCAACCGAAGGCTGCAATTCGAGGCCACATCTGTGGATCTATCCAGCAACGCCACTGGTCGCTCACGTGATTAAATCAGACTGGTGGCGTGCCGGTGGTAAAACACAGGAGGGCCGCGCCCCTGCGTTCCCGCTGCGGGCAGAGGGTCATAGGGTATGATTGGCTCTACCCTTGATGAGCCTGCAGCTGCATCAGTGCCAGACGAGGCGCTAATGAAAGACATTTCGCGTCGGCGTCACGACGCCCTTGCCGAGTTGTATGGCCGGCACAGCAAGAGATTGCGAGCGACGATTGATGGCGTGGTTCATGAACAGGCCGAGGCTGACGATGTTTTACAGGAAATTTTTCTTCAGGTTTGGGAGGAGGCAAGTCGTTATTCGCCAAAGGAAGGCAAGCCACTTGGGTGGATGGTTACTATCGCGCGCCGGCGCGCTATCGACCGATTGCGCCGGCGGCAGGCTTATTCTCGCGCGAGAGAGCGATATGAGAAACGGGTTTTGCAAGATTCACAAAGTCCGCGTCGGGACGCGGCTGAAGGATTCATTTTGAATGACCTTCGCCATTTCTTGAAGAAAAGCATCCGGGCGTTGCCTCAATTTCAACGCGAGGCGGTCGAATTGGCTTTCTTCAAGGGACTGAGTCACAGGGAAATTGCCGCCGCGACGCGTGCTCCGCTTGGAACAGTGAAGACGCGACTGGAGCTAGGGTTGCAAAAACTAACTCACGCGTTACGACCGTTGCGGCACAAAGTGTGACGCGCGAGAAAGAATCTGAGGGTCATTAATACCCTGCTTCGGCGGGTGATGTGTGCCAAGAAATACTTCGTAACCGCTTGCATGGACGTCACACTCATCCAGTAGTGCAGACTTTGCCAGATGGAGTGAGGTCGCGTTCTACGGCGAAGGCGACGTGTTGATGTTTATGTCAGTTTTCTCCTGCTTGGTTGCAGCGGCTGGAGATTCTTTTATCACGGTCGTACTTTCTTTCTTCTCTGCAGGCGGATTAGTCACGGTGGTTTCCTTTTGTTCGCAAGCAGCTAACAGCGCCACGCCGGCAAGCAGACAAATGTATTTTTTCATACTAACGATTCGTATTTCAGTCCGAAGTGGCCGTCTGTCTGCGTGTTGTTCCACAAGTTCGCTAGTTAAATTGGGGCGTGTCCTGAGCCTATTTATGTCCCGCCGACGCGTGCATCATTTTGCTCTAAAGAGGCAACTGATTCAGGCTCGGTGCGCGAACCATTTATCAGTATGACCAAACTACAATTGAAAGGCAGTTGGAACGAAGCGAAAGGCAAGCTGAAGCAGAAATACGCACAGTTGACTGATAACGACCTCGCATTCGCGGAAGGTAAAGATGATGAGTTGCTCGGGCGACTTCAGCAAAAACTTGGGAGATCGAAGGAAGACTTGCGAAGGGAAATCGAAAATCTGTAGATCCGGCTTAGATCCGCGAGCACGGCGCTGTAGCCATGTTTATCACCGCGCTCGAGCGGCGTGCCAGGTCTGGGAAGATTACAACTTCCGAAGTTGTGATATATTCTGCTAATGCAAACTCCTGAGATTACCGCTTATTTGAAAACCTATTGTGGCTGGAGCGCCGGTGTCCGCGCCGTACTGGCCAAATATAATCTTCCATATACAGAAAAGGATATCATCCAGAATCCGGCGTTCCGCTGGGAGATGGAAACCAAAAGTGGACAACCACTTTCGCCCTGTGTCGAAATTAACGGGCAGATGCTTGCCGACGTTAGCGGTGAGGAAGTCGAACAGTACTTGATCGAGAACAAGCTCGTCCAGCCGAGCGACGCGACGACTGATGTTCCAACCAATGCGCCTTGTGCAACCGAGGAACACGAGGGCGTCGTGAAACTTAATTTGTGATTGGTTAAAAGGGTTACAACGTTAAGAAGTTGAATAGTTGAACCGCTGAGAGGTCAAAGAGTCAGAAAGGTTAAGCCGATTTTAACCTTGTAACTCTTTTAACTGTTTTAACCTTTCAGCGATGAAGTTCTTCGCTCGTCTCCGGTCGCGAAAAAAGAAAAGCGGGAACATTCTTTTCCGCTACGGCTGGAAGATCACGCTGCTCATTTTACTCGCAGCTGCCGGCTTCGCCGTTTTCCTGTTTTACGGGACGTGGGCACAAACGTTCGACATGAAGAACGTCGGCGAAATGCCGGAGCGTAACACGGTTTATGACGTCGACGGAAAAATTTACAGCCGCCTGGCTGGCGCGAACCGTCTCAAGGTTTCCCTAAGCGAAGTCTCCCCTTTTTTTATCAACGCGGTGCTGGCACGCGAGGATGCTCGATTCTATGAGCACAAAGGGATCGATTGGCGCGGGATTCTGCGCGCTTTGGTCCGCAATATCATGAGCGGTTCAGCCAAGGAAGGCGCCAGCAGTATCACTCAGCAGCTTGCCCGAAACAGCCTGCCACTCGGCGGTCGCACGCTCAGTCGGAAGTTACTGGAAGCAATGGTCGCGCTGCGGATCGAACGCCAGTTTACCAAACAGCAGATTCTGGAGCTTTACGTGAACCGAATTTATTTCGGCAATGGTTGTTATGGGGTTGAGACTGCCTCACAAGCTTATTTTGGCAAGAGCGCCTCGCAGCTGAGCCTGCCCGAAGCTGCGGTTCTGGCCGGCTTGATCCGCAGCCCCAATCGGTTTTCGCCGTTGAAAAACCCGGAGGGCGCGCGGATTCAACGCAACGTTGTCCTAGATCGCATGGTGGCATTAAAAAAACTTTCACCAACTGAAGCCGAGGACGCCAAGCGAGCGAAAATTACGCCGCATCCCAAGCGTCTGCCTTTTATTCAGGAGAATTATGCGATGGACGCGGTGCAACGTGATTTGAATCTCTTGTTAACCCAGGACCAGATTGATAACGGCGGCCTGTCGATTTACACGACCCTCGATCCGGCCGTGCAAAACGCTGCGCAGGATGCACTCGAGAAGCAGCTCACGAAAATCGAACATCAATCCAATTTCCATCATCCGCTCAAAGCAAATTACAAACCGCCTGAGAATGGAGAAGGGGATTCCGCCATGCCTTATCTGGAGGGGGCGGTGGTCGTGATCGACAATGCCAGCGGCGGCATTCGCGGACTCGTCGGCGGCCGCGATTACGCGCAAAGCAAGTTCAACCGGGCGCTGGCTCCGGCAAACCGGCAGGTCGGTTCAGCATTCAAACCTTTCGTGTACACGATCGCATTCAGTCACGGGCTATTGCCAGGGGCTGCGATCAGCGACGGCCCGATTCAGCCCGGTGAAATCGAGGGTGCGGGAAGTTGGTCGCCCGGAAATTCCGACGGCACCTACGGCGGTACCATGCCCTGCTCCTATGGTCTAATCCATTCACGCAACACCATGAGTGTGCGGGTAGGACAATTCGCCGGGCTCGACGCAGTGCAAAAGGTTGCTAACGAGCTCGGCGTTTCTCAAAACGTTCCGCATGGACCGGCGATCTTCATCGGCTCGTTCGAGACGGACCTGAAAGATCTTACTGCTGCGTATTCTGTTTTTCCCAATGCCGGAGTGCGCAAGCAGGCTTACATCATCGAGCGCATCGACAATCAGCGTCACAAGCCAATTTACCTCGCCGCGCATATCTCTGCGCCGACGCTGGACCCAAGCGCAGCCTGGATGGCTTCGGAGTTGATGGAACAGGTTTTGACCAAGGGCACCGCCGCGAGCGCACGGTCACTCGGCTTCAAATTGCCGGCGGCAGGCAAGACAGGCACAACCAACGATTACAAGGATGCGTGGTTTCTCGGTTACACGAGCACGTTGACTTGTGGCGTTTGGGTGGGATTCGATCAGCCAACAACGATCATTCCACATGGTTACGGCGCCGCTCTCGCACTGCCAGTTTGGACACAAGTGATGAACAAAGCGTCGCAGCATTATCCGGCCGAGCCTTTGCAACCGACGATGCCACTCCAGCATGCCACGGTGTGTTCGATTTCCAATCAACTCGCCACCACCGGATGCATGGCGGCCGGAAGCGCGTATGACATTGATTTGCCCGCCGACAAGGTGCCAAACGCCGCGTGCCAGGTGCATGGCGGTGCGCAATGGCCGTTTGCTCAGCAGGCCCCGGGGCTGCCTCAAAAAGCCTCAGCTTTCCCCGGTCGTTTATTCAAATCGTTCCGGAGACTTTTCGGCGGACGCTGAATGTCATGTCGGCGTAGTTCGCTAAATTTTTACAGTCACTCGAATAGTCGGCCGTTCGTGCAGCATGATCAAACTGGCAGCCGCGGCTCAAGTTTTAGAATTTCGCCGAGAAGCGCTTCGCGAAATCCGGGGCAGCTATCATTTGTCGGCCTGCGCCATCCACATCCAACTAGCCGTCATACTGGCCTTGCTCAATGACATACGACTAAAGTCCTAATAGACTGTTTGACTGTTGTTCGTAGACTCCACGCCTTAAAAGGTTCTGGATCCGGCATAGGACGCTTCTCCCGCGAGCTTTGTCTCGTTTTCAGACCTGCGGGCAACTAGGGTCAACCAGCGGGAAAAAAGAAGAAAGTCCATCGCGCCAGTGGATGCCAGCGGAAACAAAGTCGGAACCGTTAGCGGTTCATTCGCCTTCTCCTGAAAGCATTAATGTCATGTAGGCGAAAGCCCTACAACAAAATTAGGCACTGGCCTACATGGTTTTGTCTCGTCATTCGTTAGGCTTGTCGAGTAGCATAACTGGCTAGAGTCGAATAGGCCAAGCCGTCCCGGCGTTTCATGCGCAGTCGGGGGCGAGCGTTGTGATGACTTCCCCCATTCGGCCGCGAAAGCAATCACAATGATTATTCGCTGTTCAAAACTTACGCGGATCGGAATGGTTCCTGGTTCCGCACGGAACTGGATTGCAGTTAATGCAGTTAAACAATTCAACCTCAACAAAACCGAACAGAAAGAACAAATATGCAAACAATTCATCATAATCCACCCCGCAGGAAATTTGATGGGCGGGTCGCGCCTTTGCGACGCGCTCTCCTTCTCATTGCACCGGCGCTGGTTATCATCTCCGTGTTGACATCCGTGCCGGCCCGAGCAACGCCCGCCTGCGGGCTTAGTACCGTAATACTGGCGTTGGAACACTTTCCGTCTGGCTCGCTCGACTTGATGTGCAACGAGTTTGACCAGTATGGGTGGTTCCTCAAGACGATCGTCAAGGGAGATTCGGACGTCTATATCGTCCAAAACACGTTTCCCTCGGGAGCTCACACCGGGTGGCACACGCATCCGGGTCCCAGCCTGGTCACGGTCACTGCGGGCACGATTACCGCATATGAGGCCGCCGACCCCAACTGCACTCCCCACGTTTATCACACAGGCGACAGCTTCACCGACCTAGGCTGCGGGGACGTACACCTGCTGCGTAACGAGGGGCCGGTCTGCGCGGTAACTATCGCAGTCCAGATTATTCCGGCAGGCCAGCCGCGAAGACTCGACCGGGATCAGCCAGCTAATTGCCCAACATTTACTTGTCCTTCGCCTACGCCTTGTCCTCAATAATTGCCCATCTCAGAACGACCCCGCTGTGATCGCAGTTGTTGGAGTGGGTACGCTGGCGAGTAACACTACTGCCGTCGCCGATTCGTGTGCCAGCTCGTAACAATGAGTGGAGTTGGCAAACCAACATTGTCACAACAAAGAAGCGACAACATCACCGGCGCCGTTGACGCGCAACGTCGCGCAGCCGCGTACTGCTCACAAACACCAGCGCCGCCGTTGCGATGATTTCGTCGCATCGACGCGATACGTCGCGATTCAGGCAATCGCAGCGAGTCAGCCTAACAAGTAACTCTCGCGTGAATTACTGGGAGATCATCGCCGACAACCTCAGCAAAGCCGGTTGGAGTTGGGGCTGCGTCTCAGCCGTTGATTCTCAGGGGCGAACGATCTGGATTGCAGACGCACATCGCGCCGACGGCGCAGGCCCCCCCGATGCTCAACTCAGCGCGCCGGCATTGCACCTCCCCACGCCGAGGGCGACGGGTTAAGTGGAGTGACCAGCGACGGGGAGACGTTCGCCTTCATTTCCGTTCCCGCCGGAGTTGCCGGCGGTGTGCCTGTGACGCGAGCTAGGAATCCGTGGGCAATGCCGGAAGCATCGACGTAACGACCACAGATAAGTCCCTGCGCATTGATTCCGTTAAGCGATGTAAAGGTTGATCCGGGATAATCGAAAGTGAAAAATTGGTTTGGCGGGACAAAGAAGAGTCCATGAGTCGCGCCTGAGCTGTCCCCATATCTGCCCACCACCCAGTTCTTATCGTTAAGGCCAAACAGGACTGTCGCAGTGGAGCCCGAAGGATCGATCGGGAAGTGCAGCGCCCCATTGGCATCCCGGAAGTAGCCGTGAAGGATTCCTGAACTGTCTATATAGTATCCCACCACCAACTGTTTTGAATTATTCATCTCGTAAGCAAAGGTCGAGATAGCTGCCGGGATGCTAAACGACGTTATGGTTCCGCCAATGCTGACGAACCCCTGAAAGATCCCGCTGCCGTCAGGATCAAACCCGCCTGTAAAGTCGGCGGCATCGTTTATCGAAAGCAGATTGGTTTGGACCGCGCCGGGAACATCGTATTCTGTGAAGGTGCCGCCCGACAAGAAGAACGAGTGAATGGTACCATCGCTGATGGCGTAGTCACCGTTGACTGTGCGTGAGTTATTGATGCCTCGTCCCTCGGTAAATCCCACGGTATCGTTAGGGTCGACGATCGGCTCGCTAAAGCTACCATCGCTGAACCG
>Ga0307278_10001122_pt1 | contig 13303 bp, 13 predicted proteins | sample ER_DNA_117_FD_194482 | JGI IMG/M metagenome (GOLD analysis project Ga0307278, IMG submission 194482) | Bulk soil microbial communities from the East River watershed near Crested Butte, Colorado, United States - ER_DNA_117 | ecosystem: Environmental > Terrestrial > Soil > Floodplain | place... | reverse complement strand
CAATCCCTCCCAGGTGCCGCGGGTCGGCCTGGCCCGAGCAAGCGTCGCTCGCACCGGCTCGGATTGCCTCTCGAAGGAGGGTGCGTGACCGGGCATTCACCGAAGCAGTCCTCATTCCGACGTGAGCAGCTCGCGGCCTCGGCCGGTCGCTGAGCTACAGTCGGCGGCTGTGAAGCTACCGCGTTCTCGGTCCGACGTTGTGCGGATCGGGCTCGCGCTTGCCTCGGCCGGAGCCGGAGCCATCCACCTCGCCGTCCTGCCGGAGCACGCGCGCGAGTGGTGGCTCTTCGGACTCTTCTTCCTCGGCACGGGCGTCCTCCAGCCGGTTTGGGCTCTGCTGATCCTGCTCCGCCCGTCGCCGCGGCTGCTCCTTGCCGGCGCACTCGGAAATGCTGTCGTGATCGCGCTCTGGGTCGTCACGCGCGCTGTAGGACTGCCGTTCGGGCCGGAGCTCGGCGAGCGCGAGCCGGCGGAGTTCATCGACGTTCTTGCGACCGCCTATGAGTTCCTGATCGTGGTTGGCTCGCTTGCGCTCCTCCTCGGCGAGCCGGCCGGAGACCGCCCTCTTCGCCCCGCTATGCGCACGCTCGCACCCTCTCTGCTCGCCGCGTGTGCGCTCGCCCTTACGGGCGCTGCGGTCGGTGCCTCCGCGACGGGTGACGGTCACCACCACACGCACGGCGCCCATTCGACGACCGGCCACGAGGAGCAGTCGGACATCTACCTTCTCCGAATATCGCGCCGGACGACAGCGCGGTTGACCTCGAACGACGACGAGCAGTTTGCGTTCAGCCCGGCCTGGTCGCCCGACGGCCGTCGGCTCGCGTTTACCCAGATTCCCTGTGACGACTGCACACCTGAGATCGGCGTCCTCGAAGTCGGCCGGACAATCGCCGCGCGTCGCGTCAGTCGCGTCGTAGCCGGATCGGAACCGTCGTACTCGCCCGACGGTCGCTGGCTCGCATTCGTCGGGCCATCCGGCTCTCTGAACGCTGCTCGCGTTGACGGGGGCGGCCGTCGTCGCCTCCTTGCCACGATCTCGGGCTCCGGGCCAGTCTGGTCACCGGCCGGGACGGAGATCGCATTCACTGCAACCGGGAACGATCAGCTCACGCATGTGTTCGCCGTCTCTTCACGAGGTGCGGTTCTACGGCAGCTCACCCACGGTGACACGTCGGAGATCGATCCCGCCTGGTCACCCGACGCGGACAGGCTCGCGTTCGCGCGCCAAGAGCCGAACGGACGCTGGAAGATCTACATCCTGCGTCTTGCGGCCAAGACCGCGACGAGGGTGACCCGCGGAGCGGGGAGTGATACCTCGCCGACCTGGTCTCCCGGCGGAACGGAGATTGCGTTCGTCCGTCAGACGCCTCGAGACGGAGGTTCGATGTACGTCGCTTCGGTTGCGACGGGGAAAGCGCGGCGCGTCGCCGGTGGCCAGTTCGTCGTCGTCGCGCCGGCCTGGTCGCCACGCGCTGACGTGATCGCGGTCGTGGAGCGACCCCGTTAAGGCCGCCGTGGACGTCGGCCAGGAACGCTAGCTCCCCGCTGACACTGAGCGGGCATTCACCGAGGCGGTCGAGTGGGACGCTTTCTGGTTGAATCGGGTCGGGCCGCTCTTGACCGCGCTCTACCGCAAATATCGTCCCCAGGGCTTCGACGAAGTGGTCGGTCAGGAGCCTGTCGTCCGCACGCTGAAGAATGCGATCTCGGCCGGCAACGTGCGCCAGGCATACCTCTTCGCCGGCCCTCGCGGCACCGGGAAGACATCGCTCGCGCGCATCCTCGCGAAGGCGCTCAACTGCGCGCAGGGCCCCACTCCCGACCCCGACGGGACCTGCCACGCCTGCACCGCTATCGCAGCCGGGACCTCACTCGACGTCGTCGAGATGGACGCCGCATCGCAGCGCGGGATCGACGACATCCGCGAGATCCGCGAGCGCGTCGTCCTCCAGCCCGTCGAGGGGCGCTACAAGGTCTACATCCTCGACGAGGCGCACCAGCTGACGGATGCCGCTTTCAACGCCCTCTTGAAGCTGATCGAGGAGCCCCCGCCCCACCTCGTCTTCGTCTTCTGCACGACCGAGCTCCAGAAGATGCTGCCGACGGTCCGCTCACGCTGCCAGACGTTCGTGCTCGCGCGCCCGCGGCTGCCTGAGATCGTCCGCTATCTGAAGGGCGTCGCCGAGGGCGAAGCGATCGAAGCCCCGGAAGCGGCGCTCGCGCTGGTCGCGCGCTCGGCGCGTGGGAGCTTCCGGGATGCCGTCTCTACTCTTGACCAGCTGTCCTCGGCGACCGAGGGGAAGGTGACCGTACAGGCGGTGCTCCAGCTGCTCGGCGCGGTGGAAGAGGAGGCCCTGTTCCGGCTCTGCGACTTCGTCGTCGATGGTGACACGGCCGGGGCGCTCACCTTCCTCGAGGAGCTCGCCGACCAGGGCCAGGATCTCGGCCGCCTCGTCACCGACCTGCTCGAGCACCTGCGGCACATCCTGCTCGTGCAGCACATGGGCGAGGTACCCGACTCGCTGCCGTTGACCGAGGAGATGCGAGAGCGCCTGCGGGCGCAGTCCAATCAGCTCGGGGAGCCGACGGTGCTGCGCCTGTGCGACCTGCTGGCGGTCGCCGTCGACGACCTGCGCCAAGGGGGCGATCCCCGGCTTCCGCTCGAGCTCGCGCTCGTCAAGGTGACGAGGCCCGCCGCTGACCTGAGCCGCGAGTCCGTCGCCTATCGGCTCGAGCAACTAGAGAGCCGTGCCCCCTCCAGCCACGTCTCGGTGCCAGGCACCGAGCCACGGCCGGAAGAGCCACCGACGGACGAGCCCAGCGAGCCGCCGTCGATCGAGCTCGCGCAGCTCCAGGAGGCCTGGCAGCGGACGATCCTGCCCGCCGTCGAGCAGCGCTCGATCCCGACCGCCTCCATGCTCCGCGAAGCCCATCCGGCGCAGCTCGCCGGCGACACGCTCACCGTCGAGTTCCCGTCGGCGGCGTCCTTCCATCGGCAGCTGGCCGAAGAGCCGAAGAACGCGACACTCCTCGCCGAGGCGCTCTACGAGGTCACCGGCCGGCGGCTCGCCCTCGACTTTGCCGTCGGCGAGAACGGAGGCGAGGACCCGGCCGAGGAGGAGCAGCCGGCGAGCGAGGACGAGATCGTCCAGCTGATGAAGGACACATTCGATGCCCACGAAGTCGAGGAGAGCCCGTAATGGACATGAACAAGATGCTCGAGCAGGTCCAGCAGATGCAGGCGCAGATGGCGAAGGTGCAGGAGGAGCTCGCGAACGAGACCGTCGAGGCCTCCGCCGGGGGCGGGATGGTGACGGTGAAGGCGACCGGGGCCCTCGAGATCAAGGAGATCAAGATCTCGCCCGAGGCGATCGATCCCGACGATCCCGAGCTGCTGGCGGACATGGTGCTCGCGGCAGTCAACGAAGCGCTCCGCTCCGCGCAGTCACTCGCCCAGTCCAAGCTCGGCGGCGCGGCTGGGTTGGGCGATCTCGGGAGCCTCGGCCTCCCGGGCCTCTAAGAGGCGGTTTCGTAACGAGCTCGGCTTGGATCGACCGGTCATTTCAGACGGGCACGCGCTGAGGCGCCGCTCGCGGTGCCGCTTAGAGGCCATGCGGGCTTTGCCCGCGTGGCCGTCCTACCCGCCGCGCATCCTGATGGTCGGCACCGCAAGCGGCGCCTAAGCCTGCCGGCGGAGAGCCTCTTCCCACTCGCGGCGCATGGACTCGAGCTCACCGCGGCGGGTCCGCTCGAGTACCTTCGATACGGTCTCGGTCAAGGCCACGGGGTCGAAGGGTTTCGTCACATAGCCGACGCCGCCGAGCTCGTGGCCGCGCGAGATGTCTGTGCGCTCCGAGCGCGCCGTCAGGAACAGGATCGGGATCTCGCGCGTGTCCGGGTCGGCCGCCATTTCCTCGGCGACGGCCCAACCGTCCACCTCGGGCAGCATGACGTCGAGCAGGACGAGATCCGGATGCTCGGCCCGCGCGAGCTCGAGCGCAGTGGCGCCGTCACCCGCCTCCAGGGTGTCGAAGCCGGCAGTCTGGAGGTTGAGCCGGCAGATGAGCCGGATCGCGTTCTCGTCGTCGACGACGAGGATGCGGCCGGAGTTTGTGCTCCGGGCCCGACCGGCCGACCCCGCGGCCTCGGATCGCTCCTCAGGCTCGGCGAACCAGCGGAGCTGCTCGCAGCGCACACCTCTCTCGTGTCGGCGAGAGCGCGGCTCACGCGTGCGCTCGCCAAGGGGCCGTGACGGTCTCGTCCGTTGCGGCCGACGGAGTGGGACCTGCTCGCGGTTCACTACCTCTGACACTACAGCGTCGTTTCCGCCCCGCATAGAGTCAGCGCGAAACCGGCGAGCGACGAACCTCGGGCTCGGCGTCCCCGTCGGCCGTAGCCGAGACGACGACTAACCTGAAACCGTGTTTTCCCCTGCTGTCGAGAATCTCGTCGCGCAACTGACACGCCTGCCGGGCGTCGGCAGCCGCACCGCGCACCGCCTGGCCTTCCATCTGCTGCGCGTGCCGGCAGACGAAGCGCTCGCGCTTGCGTCTTCGATCGAGGAGGTGAAGGAGCGGGTCCGGTTCTGCTCCGAGTGTGGCAACTTGACCGAGGAAGAGCGTTGCGCGATCTGCAGCGACGAGCGTCGTGACCGCGCCCTCGTCTGCGTCGTCGAGCAGCCGGCCGACCTCGTCTCCCTCGAGCGGACGCACGAGTACCGTGGTCTCTACCACGTGCTCGGCGGCTCCCTCTCCCCGATCGACGGCGTCGAGCCCGAGCACCTCCGGATCGACGAGCTGATGAGGCGCGTGGAGCGCAACGGCGTCCAAGAGGTCGTCCTGGCGACGAATCCGAACATGACCGGTGAGGCGACCGCCGCCTATCTCGCCGACCGGCTGCGCGGCCGCGTCCGGGTCACGCGCCTGGCGAGCGGACTTCCGGTCGGAGGAGACCTCGAGTATGCCGACGAAGTCACGCTCGGTCGCGCGCTCAGCGGCCGCCGAGAAATGTAGACCCGCCGCCGTAGACTTCCGCCCATGGTGACGACCGAGTACGAGGTTCTCCCCGCCCTCGCGGACGAGGCTCCAGCCCACCGCGCCGGCACCGTCGTCATGAAGTTCGGCGGGACGTCGGTCGCCGACGCCGAGCGCCTGAAGGCGGTTGCCCGGCGTCTCGTCGCCGCGCGGGAAGGCGGCACCCGCGTCGTCGCCGTCCTCTCCGCGATGGGCGACACGACGGACGAGCTAGTCCGGCTCGCCCATGAGATCTCCGCACGGCCCAAGGCACGCGAGCTCGACATGCTGATCTCCGTCGGCGAGCGGATCTCCTGCTCCCTCTGCGCGATGGCGATCCACGACCTCGGGCACGAAGCGATCTCGCTGACGGGCTCCCAGGCGGGCATCGTTACCGACACCGCCCACGGGAAGGCGAAAATCGTCGACATCCGCGCGCGCCGAATTCATGAGGCACTCGACGCGGAGAAGATCGTGCTCGTCGCCGGCTTCCAGGGCGTCTCCACCGACTACGACATCACGACGCTCGGTCGCGGCGGCTCCGATACGACCGCGGTCGCGCTGGCCGCCGCGCTCGGCGCTGAAGCCTGCGAGATCTACACAGACGTCGAGGGCGTCCATACCGCCGATCCGCGCATCGTGTCGGGGGCGAAGAAGCTGCACGCGGTCAGCTACGAGGAGATGCTGGAGATGGCTGCGTCGGGGGCCCGCGTGCTCCAGCTGCGGTCGGTCGAGTTCGCGCGCAATCACGATGTCAAGCTGCACGTGCGGTCGAGCTTCTCGGAGGCCGGCGGCACCTGGATCCGCGAGGAGGACGAGAGGATGCTCGAGAAGGCTCTGATCTCAGGAGTGACCCATCGGGTCGAAGAGATCGTCTACCGGGTCGAGGGCATCGGCACCGCCCGGTTGTTCGAAGCCCTGGCCGAGGCTGGTATCAACGTCGACACGGTCGTGCAGACAGGACCGGAGATCGTCCTCTCGGCACCCGACCGCGCTGAGACTGAGGCTGCCCTCGAGGCGCTCGGCGTCCAGTGGTCGGCCCGCGAGGACCTCGGCCAGGTGAGCATCGTCGGTGCCGGCATGAAGAGCCATCCCGGGGTAGCGGCGAAGGCGTTTTCGACGCTCGAGACGCTTGGGATCCAGCCGCAGATCGTCACCACCTCGCCGATCAAGATCACGTGCTTCATCGCGCGCGAGCAGGTCGAGCCCGCCGTTGAGGCACTGCACGCGGCGTTCGAGCTCGACAGCGCGGAGGCCGTCAGGGCGCATGGCTGAGCCCCGCGTTGGAGTCGTGGGCGCAACCGGAGCAGTCGGCCGGGTGACGCTCGCGCTCCTAGCCGAGCGTAGCTTCGGACAGGTACGGGCCTTCGCCTCGGCTCGTTCCGCGGGCTCGAGGTTGCCGTACGGCGCCGGGGAGCTGGCGGTCGAGGAGGCGACGCCCGAGGCGCTCGCGGCCGGGGAGCTCGATCTCTGCTTCTTCTCAGTCGGGACGAGCCCGAGCAGTGAGCTGGTCCCCGCCGCCGTGCGCGGAGGCGCCCTCTGCATCGACAAGTCCTCGGCCTTCCGGCTCGTGGACGGCGTGCCGCTCGTGGTGCCCGAGGTGAACGGGGAGCGCACCAGCGCTCACGACGGGATCGTCGCCAATCCGAACTGCTCGACGATCCAGCTCGTCTGCGCGCTCGCGCCTCTCCGCGATGCCGCGGGGCTGCGGCGCGTTCGGGTCGCCACGTACCAGTCGGTCTCGGGAGCCGGCGTCGAGCGGATGGAGGAGCTGCGGGCGCAGACGCCTGAGGAGGGTGATGTGGTCATGGACTGGGAGTTCGACGGCGACGATTCCGACGAGGAGTCGAAGCTGCGCGCCGAGACGCGCAAGATCCTCGAGTTGCCGGAGCTGCCACTGAGCGCCACCTGTGCGCGCGTGCCGGTGCTCGTCGGCCACTCGCAGGCGGTCTGGATCGAGACCGAGGAGTCACTGCCGCCCGGCCGCGCACGTGAGGTGCTCGAGGCGGCGCCGGGGGTTCGCGTGGCCGAGCGGCCGACCGCGCGCGAGGCGGCCGGGGGCGACGAGGTTCTCGTCGGGCGGATCCGAGCCGACACCGCCGGCGACGGCCTCGCGCTCTGGATCGTCTGCGACAACCTCCGCAAGGGAGCGGCTCTGAATGCGATCCAGATCGCCGAGCTCTTGCTGGAGCGGCGCGCGGTCGCTGCATAGTTTTCGTTCGCGAGGCGCGGGAACAGAAGCCGCATGACACTTACTCCACGTTGGATCGCGATCGGCCTGCTCCTCGCCACGGTCGTGGCCGCGATCGTCATCTACGCGATCGCCGGCGGCGGTGACAGCGGCGGCGGTGGCGGCGGCGGTTACTAGCTCTTCGCTTCGCGGCCCTAAAATCCGCCTCTATTGAAGGTGCACCCAGCCTCCTCCCCGCGGCGAGCGTAGCGACGAAAAGCGCACGCGAGGGTCACCGAAGTGGGTCAGAAGCGTGACGAAGGACCAGAAAACGCTAGGGACTTGGCGGAACCGGAGCCGGCGCCGGCGAGAACGCCTCCTTCACGACCCTCAAAACCTTCGCCCGCGAGCCCTCCGCTACCGGCTGGAGACCGCCGAGCTCGAGCCGCACGAGCTCGACCGACCCGAGCGCGCGCACCGTCTCGAACCCGAAATCCGACAGGAAGTCCCGCGGAAACACCGTTCGGTGCACGAGAAACCGTTCGTGGGCGGACTCGCCCTCGGGATAGCGGTAGGCGAAGGTCTCCAGCGCCTTCGCCCTTTTGTCGCGCGCGTCTCCGATCGCGGCGAGGAAGAGCGACTGCATGACCCACGGGCTCGCGCGGTCGAGGAGATAGGCGCACGTGACGAGTAGGGCGTCCTCGGACGGCGGCCCCGCCGGCAATTCCCACGCGCGCGGAAAGAGTGTCGCCGGCCCGTACTGCATCGAGCCGATGACGGTCCCGTCGTCGTCGCGGTAGACGGCGCCCCACGCGCCCCAATCCGTCTCGGCGCGCTCGATCCAGCGGCGCTTGTCGACGCCGCGACCGCGCTTCGATTGCCACCACACGCACCGATGGCACACCGTCGGCGCCTCCTGCAGCGTGACGCCGGTCAAGCCGGCGAGTCGCGTGCTCACGACACGGAGTGTAGGACGAGTTCGGTCGCTTCAGGCCGGGCGAAGAACCGAAACGGAACGAACGTCGTGCCCAGCCCAGGCGACACGTGCAGGACGCCCCCGGGGCGGCGGTACAGCCCTTCGGCGTAGGTCCAGCGCAAGTGAGCGAGCCGCAGCTTCCGGCCGCGCCCGTACGGCAGGCAGATCTGGCCTCCGTGGAGATGCCCCGCGAGTACGAGGTCGAAGGCTCCCGCGGGCAGCTTGTCGATCACGTTGGGGAAGTGGCAGAGCAGGATGCGAAGATTGGCGTCGGGATCGGCCAGCCGCTCGGGCCGCGAAGCGCGCCGTCGGTAGGTGCGTGGGTCGACGCCTACGATCTGAACGCGGCGGCCAAGCACCTCGACCGTGCGCGACTCGTCGAGGAGCAGCTCTGTCGCCCCGAGCCCGAAGACAGGACTCGGCTTCGAGAATGGATCGCGAGACGTTGCGAAGTCGTGGTTCCCGAGCACCGCGTACGCATTCGGCAGTATTGCAAGCAGCCTCCGCAGCCTCGGCTCGGCGCTCGGGCGAGAGAGGAGGTCGCCGGTGATGAGAGTCAGATCGGGTTGACGAGCGGCCGCCCAGTGCACTGCGCGGTGAACAGCGTGCTCCCCGCGGGACGGAAAGCCGAGGTGGAAGTCCGACAGGTGGACGATGCGGATCCCGACGAGCTCGCGCGGCAAGCCCGGCACGGGCACTTCGAGCATCCGCAACCGCACCCAGCCGGCCTCGAAGTGACCCCAGGTTGCCGCCGTGAGGCCGACGCCTCCGAGTGTGACGAGCTCCCTCTTCATCAGACTCCATTCTCGTGTCTGCCTTCACGACGCCGACGGATTCCCTCTCACGTACCGAAAGCTCGGTGACGACTCACGGTCCTTGGGCCACTTGCCCTGGATCGAGAAGCCGGACGGCTTCCGAAAGGAGCTGGTCGAGTTCTCGCAGTGAGGCGGTCGAACGCCGTACGAACCGCGCGACGTCCCGGAATACGATGGCTCCGTGGCCAGCACGATCCGCCGCTTCCGAGCCTTTCGCCGGCCGCGAGGCGGGTTGTGGCGAAACGGCGACTTTTTGCGACTGTGGTCGGCGCAGACGATCAGCGAGTTCGGCAGCCAGATAACGGCGCTGGCGCTGCCGCTAGCCGCGATCGTCGTGCTGGGGGCAAGCGCGTTCGAGGTCGCGGCCCTGAGCACGATCGAGTTCGCTCCCTACCTGCTCTTCAGCATCCCGGCCGGGGTCTGGGTCGATCGCCTGCCTCATCGTCCACTGTTGATAATGGCCGACCTCGGTCGGGCTGTCGCGCTCGCCTCTATCCCGATCGCCTACGCCTTCGACGCGCTGACGCTCTCGCAGCTCTATGTCGTCGGCTTCCTCGCCGGGTCGCTGACGGTCGTCTTCTCGCTCGCCTACGCCGCCTATCTCCCCGGTCTCGTGGAGCACGAACGACTTGTCGACGCCAATGCGAAGCTCCAGGCGAGCAGCAGCGTGGCCCAGTTGGGTGGGCCGGGAACGGGCGGCGGCCTCGTCGCCGCCACGTCTGCGCCGGTCGCAATCATCACCGACGCTCTCAGCTTCATCGCGTCCGCTCTCTTACTCTCATCGATGAGGCACCGCGAGCCGCGGAAGAGCGAAGCGGCTTCCCCCGAGCCGAGAGAGAGTTGGCGACGCGAGTTGAGCCGAGGCGCGCGGTATGCGCTCGGCAATCCTTACGTGCGCCCGATCCTACTGGCGAGCGCGCTGGCGAACTTCGGGCTCAACCTGATCTGGGCGATCCTGATCTTCTACGCCGTACGCGTCCTCGACCTCCACGCCGGCCTGGTCGGAGCGATCCTGTCGCTCGGACAGGCGGGCGGGCTGCTGGGAGCTCTTTCAGCCACCCGCATCTCGAGAGCCGTCGGAGTTGGCCGATCGATGATCGGCGCGGCGGCGCTGTTCGGTCTCTCGTCGCTGCTCATCGCGGCCGCCCCGCGCAGCTTCCCGATCCCGGTCCTCGCGCTCGGTTGGGGGATTGGGAGCTTCGTGATCGTCATCTTCAACGTCCTCGGCGTGAGCCTCCGCCAGGCGATCGTTCCCCAGCGCCTGCAAGGCCGGGTGCTCGGCTTCAACCGCTTCTTCGTCCTGGGCGTCATACCGCTCGGCTCGCTCACCGGCGGTGCCTTGGCCGCAAGCATCGGATTGCGCCCGGCGATCGCAGTCGGCGCGATCGTCGCGGGGTGCGCCTTCGTGCCGCTTCTCGCGTCGCGAGTGCGCACCCTCGACACGCTCCCGGCGAAGGTCGAAGAAGGCCGGATGGCACCCGAGACAGCCTCACCGGTCGTTCCTTGACAGTGGCTGGCTAGATCTAGACCTCGAGCTTGTCGAGCACGGGCTGCACCGAGACGACGTGCCGCTTGAACTTGAGCTCGGAGTCCTCGAGCCCGGCCGCAACGCCGATCAGCTGTGAGAGATGAAGGATCGGCATGTGGAAGTCGCGACCGGTCGCCTCGCGCAGCTTCGACTGCCAGGCGTCGAGTGAGAGGTGGCAGAGCGGGCAGGGTGTGACCATCGCGTCTGCCCCCGCCTCGGTCGCCTGCTCGATCGGTTGCAGAAGCTCGCCGAGGGCGGTCGCCTCCCGGGCCTGGATGATCGGAAAGCCACAGCACTTGATCTTCGCCGGGTAGTCGATCGCCTCACCGCCGCACGCATCGATGATCGCCTCGAGCGAATGCGGCTTGTCGGGATCTTCGAACCCGAGGAGCTTCGAGGGCCGCAGGATCTGGCAGCCGTAGAACGGCGCGACCTTGAGCCCCTTGAGCCCCTTGTGCGCGACCTGCTTCAGCTTCTCGTAGCCGTCGCCCTCGGCGATCAGCCAGAGGAAGTGCTTGACCTCGATGTCTCCGTCGTAGGCCGGAACGCCTACGGTCTCGAGGTTCTTGTTGACCCGCTCGCGCAGCTCCTCGTCGTTTTTCAGCTGCCAGTTCGCCTGTCGCAGGTTGAGCGTGCAGACGTTGCAGATCGTCATCAGCGTGTCCGCGCCGGTCTGCGCCCCATAGGCGAGGATGCGCGCGTTCAGGTGCAGGTAGTAGTCGGGCTCGGCCTCGTGGATGTCTCCGGCGCCGCAGCAGGTGACCGCCTCGAGCTCGTCCAGCTCGATGTCGAGCTTCGGCGCGAGCGCCTGCGTCGAGGAGTCGAGCTCCTTCGCCGAGAGCGAGGCGAGGCAGCCCTTGTAGTACGCGACCTTCATCAGCCTTCCGCCGGTGGTGGAGTCTCGCCCGGTGTGACCTCGGGGACGTCTCGATGCGCCCCCTCGGCCTCGACGTGCTCGATACGCGCGAGCGCGCGCTCGCCCTGCACGATGCCGAGCGCTCCGTCACGACCCTGCGCCTTCACGAGGTCGTAGAGCGCCCGCGCCTCGTCGACCTCGGCTGCGACGTGGACCGGCCCCGGCGGTGGCAGCTTGCCGTGGCGCAGCAGAGTCAGAGCGAGCTTCGTCTCCTTGATCGCCGCGAGGATTCCCTGTGTCTTGGGGACGAGCTCGGCTTCCCGTAGCCAGCCCGTCGTCTTCGAGGAGACCACGAACCACTTGGCGTGCTTCGCGCCCAGATCGTGGTCGATGCCCTGCTTGACCGACTCGGCGCCGAGCTTCGCGATCGCGTCGCGCGGGTCGACCCCCTTCGGACAGCGTTCGTTGCAGAAGTAGCACCGGGTGCAGTCCCAGACCCCGTGCTCGTCGTTGACCGTGTTCAGTCTCGGGACGTCGTCGCGGTCGCGGGCATCACCGACGAAACGCATCTCCTTCGCAAGCGCCGCCGGGCCCCGGAAGTCCGGGTCGGCCTCCATCGCGTTGCACTCGGAGACGCAGCAGCCGCACATGATGCAGAGCGACTCCTTGGCGATCACGTTCATCTCCTTCTGCGAGACGATCCGCTCGCGCTCGGGCGCCTCGTCGTAGCCCGGGTCGAGCCAGGGCTTGATCGCGCGGATCTTGTCCCAGAAGGGGTCCATCGAGACGACGAGGTCCTTGACGATCGGCAGATTGCCCATCGAGGAGATGACCGGGACGTGCCCGCGCTCGACGATCGGCTTCATGCGTTCCTTGCAGGCGAGGATCGCGCGGCCGTCCATGCGCATCCCGCAGGAGCCGCAGATCATCATCCGGCAGCTCTTGCGGTAGGCGAGCGTCCCGTCGTGGCGGTCTTTGATGATGTCGAGCACGTCGAGCAGGCACGCCCACTCAGGGGCCTCGACCTCGTAGGTCTTCAACTCGCGCTCGCCCGTGTCGCCGTCGACGCGCCAGATCTTGAGCGCGACGTCCATCGTCGGCCCTTCCCACGTGTGCACTGCTGCTTCGGTCATGATGAGAGCTTAGGGAGGATGAGGGCGACCATTCGGCGCATCAGTACTTTCTCTCCTCGGGCTGCCACTTCGTAATCGTCACCGGCTTCCAGTCGAGGACGGGGCGATCGCCGGTCCAGCGCACGATCGTGTGCTTCAGGTAGTTCTCGTCATCGCGGTCCGGATAGTCGTAGGGCCGCGCATGGGCGCCGCGGCTCTCCTTGCGCGCGAGCCCGGAGACGAGCATGCAGTCCGCGAGCTCGAGCAGGAAGCCGAGCTCGAGCGCCTGCGTGAGGTCGTTGTTGAAGACCTCACCCTTGTCCTCGACAACGATGTTCTCGTAGCGCTCGCGGAGATAGCCGACGATCTGTTCCTGCTCCTTCATCTGCTTCTCGCGCCGGAAGACGCCGAAGTTCTCGTGCATCGTCTTCGCCAGCTCGTCCCGGATGCGCCAGGGCCGCTCACCGTCGCTTCGGTCGAGGAGCGTCTTCAGCTCGCGCTGAGCATCCGACTCGACCGAGGGCGGAACAGCGACGGTCGTGTGCGTCAGCGCCCAGTCAGCAGCGACGGCGCCAGAGCGCTTGCCGTAGGTAATCGTCTCCATCAGCGCGTTCCCACCGAGGCGATTCGCGCCGTGCACCGAGACGCACGCGCACTCGCCGGCCGCGTAGAGCCCCTCGAGCTCGGTCTTCCCGTCGACGTCCGTGTCGATGCCGCCCATGTGGTAGTGCGCGCCGGGCCGGACGGGGATCGGCTCGTGGATCGGGTCGACGAGCGCGAAGGTCATCGCGAGCTCGCGCGTGCCGTGCAGCCGCTCGAGAATCTTCTCGG
>Ga0307278_10001121_pt1 | contig 13307 bp, 13 predicted proteins | sample ER_DNA_117_FD_194482 | JGI IMG/M metagenome (GOLD analysis project Ga0307278, IMG submission 194482) | Bulk soil microbial communities from the East River watershed near Crested Butte, Colorado, United States - ER_DNA_117 | ecosystem: Environmental > Terrestrial > Soil > Floodplain | place... | reverse complement strand
ATGACGTCGAGGCTGCGGAGGAAGGAATAAAGTTCCTGCGCGTCGGGAGGATTGAATGCTGCGGCATAAATGGAAGCCGCTTCGGCATCGGCTTTGCCTTCGATCTCGAGCGCATTTTTGGTGGCGGTAGAACTGATCGCGGCAATGTCGCTTTCTTTTTGGCCGCTGATATTCGCGGCTTCGCCACGGCCTTCGGAACGGAATCGCGCCGCGATCTGATGTCGCTCGCTCGACATACGTTCGATGATTTTCTCCGCGACCGCTGGATTGTATTTGCTGCGCTTGAAACGTTCGTCGAGCAATTCGATTCCGAAATCGGCGATCTTTTGCCGGGTGCGTTCGGTGATCTGCTTTTCGATTTCGCCGCGGCCAAACTCGACGTCAGGAATGGAGCTGGGCAGAACCGTGCCACTTTTCTCAAGCTCCTCGTCGCGCAACGGCTTTCGTCCTTTGGTCACCCGAATAATCTCCACGAGATCGTGCGCCGCCACAGCAGTGCGCGTTTCGCTGCCCAGAATATCATCCAGGCGCGAGAGCGCACTGCGCTCGTCATTGAGGCGATTGTAATAGAGAAATGGATCGCTAATGCGCCACCGCGCGAAGCAATCGACGATGATGTAGAGCTTGTCTTTGGTGGGACATTCGGTTGGCGGTCCGTCCCAGGCGAGGATGCGTTTGTCGAAGCGCTCCAGTTTGTCGATGATCGGAAGTTTTAACTTCAGCCCAGGCGTGGTGACGGTGCGAATGATTTTGCCAAAACGCGTGACGATCGCCGTTTCGTATTGATGGACAATGAAGAGCAATGTTCCCCATTTTAGCGCGGTCAAAATGAAAAGAACGCCGAGGATCGACATCAACCGGCTCTGCAAAAATCGCACAATGGCCGAGAGGGCCGCAGGTCGTGGAGTCACATCGATTACGTTCATGGGGACGTCTTGGGCTGCTCCGTTGGCAGCAGTGGCAATGTCTGGAGAATGCTTTTCAAGCTGTCATCGATGATGATTTTCTTTTGCAAACTGGGAAGGATCGCTTGCATCGCTTCGAGATAGAGACGTCGACGAGTCACCTCGGGCGCTTTGCGATATTCGGCGAGCAACAGCGAAAACTTTTGCGCCTCGCCTCTGGCTTCGTTTACGCGGCGGAAGGCATACGCTTCGGCTTGCTTCTCGCGCTCTTTCGCCTGACCGCGCGCGTTCGGAACGGCATCGTTATAGACTGCCCACGCCTGGTTAATCGCAGTTTGCTTTTCCTGTTGTGCCTGATTGACCTCGTTGAATGCGGCCTGGACCACAGGCGGCGGTCGCACCGTTGCCAGTTGCACTTGTTGAATCTGAATTCCCAAGCCGTACTGCGAACACAGGTCGGCCAGGCGTTTCAAAGTTGACGTCTCAATGTCGTGTCGCCCAATCGTGAGCACTTCGTCCACGGTGCGATCGCCGATCACCTCGCGCATCACGCTTTCCGAAAGATCGCGCAACGTTTTCTCCGGCTCGCGCGCGCCGAAGAGATACGTTTTCGGATCGGTGACGCGGTACTGCACCACCCACGGCACGAGCGCGGTGTTGAGATCGCCCGTGATCATCGTCTCGGTCTCTGCCGGTTCAACGTCGCCCTGGTAGATGTTGGTCGCATTCGGCGCGGTAAAACCGAATTCGAGTTTCAACAATCGCTGCGTGGGCACGATGTGAATCTCATCGATGTACGGAACCGCATAGGCGAGCCCGGGATTCACGAGTGCATGGTACGCACCAAACCGCGTCCTTACCCCAACGGAGTTTGCCGGCACCGAGATGAAGCCGAGCAGCAGCGTGAAGAATGTGACGGCAAGTCCGATGCAGGCAATCAAGCCAAGCAGCAGACGCACCGGTTTAATCTGAAGATTCTCGGCAACCATCGGTCTTTGCATAAGCGAGCCTTTATTGACTCGAACTTGTCGCTGAGCGCAAGCTTTCAATTAACGTGCATTATCGTCGCAGTCGAGGGGAGCGAGCATCAGCCTTGCGATTTAATCTTACTGAAGCGCGCCCCGCGCCGGCCGCCCTAACTTGGCTCGTCGCAAATCACTGCTAACATCTCAGAAACTGGAGAACTCAAAGATGAACAAAATATTCTTATCTGGAACTGTTGGGCTGATTACATTGGCATTGATGCAAGCAGCTGAGACGCAAAAACAACCTGCCGCCGGAACGCCGGCGCCGGATTTCAGTCTGACCACCAGCGATGGTAGCCAGGTCAGTCTCAAAGATTATCGCGGCAAATGGATCGTGCTCTACTTTTACCCAAAAGATTTCACGAGTGGTTGCACGATGGAGGCGAGAAATTTCCAGCGCGACCTTGGGAAGTACGAGGAGGCGGGCGCAGTCGTCCTCGGTGTGAGTGTGGACACGGCGCAATCGCACAAGGATTTTTGCACAAAAGAAGGACTCAATTTCAAATTGTTGGCCGATCCCGACGCGAAAGTGTCGACCGAATATGGATCGGTCATGGATTACAAAGGAACAGCCCTCGCGGCGCGCAATACCTTCATCGTTAATCCGAAAGGCGAGATCGCCAAGGTTTACACCGGCGTGAAACCAGCCGACCACAGCGAGCAAGTGCTCAAGGACTTGGCCGAGCTGAAGAAAAGCTGAATATCAGCTCCTAACCACGAATTGACACGAATGAACACGAAGACGGAGTTTTCTTCGCTGACAAAAAGTTGAGCGAATCGCATGAGAACATTGATCGACACCGCGCATAGCGCTTCTTTTCGCGACGGCAACATCGTGATCGTCATGCAAAGCGGACGAGAGCTTCGCTTTCCCGTGTCGGCGAATCCGCGTCTGGCGAAAGGCACACCGGAGCAATTGAATCACGTTGAGCTTTCGCCGTCTGGCATTCATTGGCCCGATCTGGATGAAGACCTTTCTTTTCGTGGAATAGCCAAGGGAGACCACGGGCAACCTCGAGCAAAACAACCAAACTGAATTCAAATCATATGGCAGCCCAAAGAAAATCGATCGATTGCAGGGATTACCCGAGTGAGAAAAACTGCTCGCTGAAAATTTCGGGCGCGGAAGAAGAAGTTCTCGATGCTGCGGTGCAGCATGCGGTCTCTGCCCACCGGCATCAGAACACGCCGGAGTTGCGCGAGCAAATCAAGTCGATGCTCAAGGACGAGAGCGATTGAGTTCGCAGAGGCGAACGTCGCGATCCAACTGGCTGGCGAGATTTTTGATATCGTCTAAAAACGTCGCAGCCGAGTCGGAGAGTTCGCTGCTCCAAAGCGCCGCAATCGCCAGCGACGCGCGCGGATCGATTCGAAGACATGCTGGTTTTTCGAGATGCGCACGCGCGCCGCGCGGAAAAGCTTTTGCCGTTACATTTCTTGCCGACTTGCATCGGTTATTCCAAAAGATGGGCGTGCACGGCGCCGCGACAGATGGCTAATGGGACAATATGAAGCTGAGGATTTTCCCTCCGCCCTGGCGCTTAATCGCAATCGGAGTTGTTTATTTCGCTGTGATCTTTTTTGCGCACCTGCCCGATCATCTGATTCTTTTTCCGACAAGGGTGCCAATCGATGCAGGCGGGGCTGTCCGAAAAGCGATTCCCTTCCAGAACGGTGAATTGGAATTATGGACGGCAATATCGCGTCGAGCGCAACAAAACGGCCGCGTGGACATATACGTGTTGCGCTTCTACGGCAACGCGGACCGCGCGGAACGCTGGGTAGCTGCGGAAGCCGAAGAATGGAATGATCGCGCAGTCGAAATCTGGGGAATGAATTATCCCGGCTTCGGCGGCAGCACCGGGCCGGCGCGGCTTTCGCAGATCGGGCCGGCTGCGCTGACAGCGTTCGACGAATTGCAACACCACGCGAATAGCAACCCAATTGCGCTCTACGGCGCGAGTCTCGGCGCATGCGCCGCGCTCCATGTTGCGGCGCATCGGCCGGTCGCCGGGCTGATCCTGCATAATCCTGTACCGCTGCGCCAAATGATCTTGCGCCAGTTCGGCTGGTGGAATCTCTGGCTGCTGGCGGGTCCTGTTGCGCTTCAAATTCCGCGAGACCTCGACAGTATCGCAAATGCAAAAGCGATTCACGCGCCCGCAATGTTTCTGCTCGCGGAAAAAGATGAAATAGTCGCGCCTCGCTATCACCGCCTGGTGGTTGAGGCTTACGCTGGTGAAAAGCGCGTGATCGCATTGCGCGGTGCTTATCATAACACCCCAATCGAAGGCACAGCGGTGGCGGACTTCTATCGCGCGCTAGATTGGCTATTCGCGAGAGAGAAGAATTAAGACGTTCCCCACGGTGCAGAGCTCTCGGGTAGCGCATGCGTCTCGTGTGTTGGTTGCGGTGTCTCGCCGCAACAATCTTTGTTGTGCTACACCATGGGATCCGCACGACGCTCGTCGAAAAGTTTGCGATGGCGGGACACCATCGCCAGCACGCGAGACGCCCGTTCGACTATGCTCAGGGCAGGCAGTGCGCTACCCGATCATGACCTGCGCGCGCTCCGTTTTGCGCGGGCCGCCAGCCGGGATCAACGATCCCGGCTACAGTTTGTCGAGTCCTTCGATCACTTTCTGCATGCCGCTGACGACAAGCGCGAAGCGATCGTAATCGAGTTTATCGGGCGTATCGGTAGCACTGTGATAATGCGGATAACGAAATGGCGCCGTGTCAGTGATCATGATCCCGGGATAGCCATGCTGCCAGAAAGCCCATTGATCCGACCAACTCACACCCGGTATGAACGACGGAAGCGCCGCGCCTTCGGAAGGAATCTTTGCATGTTTCCGAAAGAGAGCGATCGAGCGTCGCAGCAGCGCGCGTGAATGAACGTTGCTGACGAACCCGATGAAGTTACCAACCGTGGGATAAAAAACTCTGAGTCCCGGCGCCGGATAAGTTTGTGAATGTGGCGCGTCAGAGAAATAGCCGATGGTTTCCAAACTGATCATGGCCGAGATCCGATCACCGCGGTCTTTGCAGCGGCTCGCATAGACGAAGCTTCCCATTTGCTCACTGAGAAAATAAGGCGGCTCTTCGTTCACAAACGCGACGAAGCGCAGCGTTTGTTGTGCCGGTTTACCAGCGAAATGCCGCGCCAGCGCGAGAAGCGCAGCGACCCCGCTGCCGTTGTCATTCGCACCGGGCGACCCGAGGACCGAATCGTAATGTGCGCCGATCAGAACGACATCGGGCCGAGTGCCGGGAATTTCCGCCTCGATATTGTGACAAGCTTGCCCACGCAGCTCATAACTGTCTCGTCGCGGATGTAGCCCGGCACGCGAAAAAGAATCTTCGATGAAGTCGGCGGCGGCATTTAGTTGCGCGTAGTGCCATATGTTGCGCTCGCCGATTTCGCAGGCCAGCCTTTGCACATCCGATTTCAATTCGGCGCGAAGATCGATGTCTTCCGGCGACAAAGGCGCTGCCCTTGAAATATTTTTACCAGGCATCCTCACTCCAAACCACCAGAGTAATGCAAATACTGCGACGACCGCGATGGTAATGCGCAGAGCGCTGAAGAGAATTCTTAAGAGCACGTCGCCACGAAGTTACAGCGAGGTCTCACAACCGGAAGCGTGTTCGCGTGACTTCCGGGTAGCGCACGCGTCTCGCGTGTTGGCGACGGCGTCCTCGCCGTCGCGAACTTTCTTAACGGCACGCACGGATTCGATATGACACTGCAAGAAAAGATTATTGCGGGCGGGCGCCGCAACCAGCACCAGATTCGCCACCTCACGAGCAAGCTACGCGATCTTCTTCCGGAATCGCAGTGCGCAGAAAACGAAAAGCAGGATCGACATCAAAATGAGAATGGCGAGGTTCGGCCAGTATTCGAAGAGATTTGCTCCGCGCAAAATGATCCCGCGCATGAGCGCGATGAAGTAAGTGGTCGGAAAGAGCGCACCGAGTGCGTAAAAAATCCACGGCATGGTTTCCCGCGGGAAAATGAAGCCGGAGAAGAACACGCTCGGCAACAGAAAGACCATCGACATCTGGAGTGCTTGCATTTGGTTTTCGGCTTTGGTTCCAACCAGCAGGCCGAGGCTTAGCAACGCGAAAACGTAAACGAGCGTGGAAAACATCATCGCCACCACATTGCCCACGATGGGGACGAAAAACACAAACCGCATGATGGCGAACAGGACCACCGCCATGGCCATTCCGATACACAAATACGGAACGAGCTTGCCGAGCATGAGACCACTGCGGCTCAAGGGACTGACCAGTAATTGCTCGAGCGTGCCGCGTTCCCGTTCGCGTACCAGGGCCATCGCTGTAGCGACTGTCGTCCCGATTTGCAAAACGACGCCAATCACCCCCGGCACGAAAAAATTCGGAGCGCGCATTGCCGGGTTGTAAAGCATCTGTGGGCGAATATCGATCGGCATCCCGTGTCGGCCGGTTTCACGTAAAAGCGACTCCATTGACTGGGTCAAAGCCACGCCGAGTCCAGTGTTGAGAGCTTGCAGCGCCGTGGTGGAATTGGATCCATCGACCAGCAATTGCACCTGCGCAGAGTGACCTGCCAACAGTTCGCGAGTAAAGTTCGGCGGGATCTCCAACGCGGCGTAGGCGCGACCTTTGCGCATTTCGCTTTTGAGCTGCTCCAAATTTTGCACCTCGCCCACGACGCGAAACGTCTCCGTATTGACGAATCGATCGATCAACTGACGGCTCTCGACAGTGCGATCTTCGTTCAGAATAATCATCGCCATGTGCTTCACGTCGTTGTCGAGAGCGTAGCCGAACGCAACCATCTCGATCAGCGGTGGGAAAAACATGAAGAAGAGCGTCATCGGATCGCGCCAGACGACGATGAATTCCTTGAAGAGAATTGCGCCCAGCCCGCGAAAAAGTTTGTGCTTCATAAAACTTCCCACTCGCTGTCATCCCGAGTCGCGAAGACGACGAGGGACCTCACATAGACACCGAAAACCTTCGCACGAAATTGGACCACCTTTCCTCCGTTGATCTCCACGCAATTGCAGAAAGAAATCATTCCAGTTGTGAGGTGTTTCGCTTCGCTCAGCATGACACGCCTATTTCTCTACGTCCCCCCGATCCCGCATTAGCGGGAGAGGGACCTCGCATATACTGAAAAAGCATCGGGGATAAGTTCGCCCACTTCGGATTCTTTGTTTTCACCAACCCGTTTTTCTTACTGCGTCTCCAGCCTTTGAGCTCCTTCTCGCGTGAGATTGCGTCCCGTGGATTGTTGAAATTCTCGTAATAAACCAATCGATTTACTCTGTATTTCTTTGTGAAGCCTTCTATTTCGCCGTTTTGATGTTGCCAGACTCGCCGCATTAAACTGTTTGTTATTCCAGTATAGAGAACGCCTCGGCTTCGATTGGTCATCATGTAAACGTAGAAGGTCTTCGTCATTTGGTGAGGTCCTTCGCTTCGCTCAAGATGACAGTTGGGATCATGCCGCTTTCTGTTGTTCCGTCGCGTGCTTGGCCGAAAGCTCGACAAACACGTCTTCGAGCGAAGGGCCGATTTCGTGAATCTCCGCGTGACTGACGCCGACTTTGCGCAGTTGTTCGTCGATCTGGTCGCGCTTGACGCTTTCATCGACCAGCAAATGCATCGATTGGCCAAAGACCGTTGCATTGCGCACTCCACGCATCTTATGCATGGCTTGCAGAGCCGTAGTCACGTGATCGCAAGTTACGTCGAGCCGGCGCGTCCCAGACGGATTTACCTCCGGCATCTTTTTCAACTCGTCCGGCTCGCCGCACACAATCAATTTCGACATATAAATATAGCCGACATGATCGCAGCGTTCCGCTTCGTCCATGTAATGAGTCGTGACGAACAGTGTCATGCCCCCGCCTGCGAACTCGAACAGTAAATCCCACAGCTCACGTCGCGCGACCGGATCGATACCAGCGGTCGGTTCATCGAGAAAAAGCACAGTTGGTTTGTGCATGAGCGAGCACGCCATGGCCAGACGTTGCCGCCAGCCGCCAGAAAGCTGCGAAGCACGCCTGTCGATGTACTGCTCAAGATGCGTCGTTGCGATCATTTCCTCGCGTCGCTGATTCAATTCGCGACCGCGCAAACCATAAAGTTTTCCTGCAAAAATGAGGTTCTCATTCACCGTCAGCTCGTCATAAAGAGAAAATTGTTGCGACATATAACCGATCATTTCCTTGATCGGTTCTCCTTCGCGGATGATATCGTGCCCACCGATTCGCGCCGTTCCTTCCGTCGGCTCCAGAATCCCACACAGCATGCGGATGACGGTCGATTTGCCCGAACCGTTGGGGCCAAGGAAACCAAAAATCGATCCCTTGCCAACCGAAAACGAGACATGATCGACCGCAGTGAATGCGCCGAAGCGTTTCGTCAGCCCTTCACATTCGATCATTGCTTCGCTCATGGCAGAACTAGCCTGAATCTCTTCCCCGACGTCGGACGGAAGATCGAGAACCCACGCCGATCGAGGGTGCAAATATCGAAAACGCCCAGCGTTTCCGCTGCCCACACAAGAGTTGCATCCGCAAAATCCATAGGCGTATCGAAATAGCGTCGCATCAGACGCGCACATACGTCCAGCGCACGCAGCTCGCTCAGATCCACAACCTGCGTCTGCGTGGCATGGAGAAGACCAATCAGGCGATCCGGTCCGTCGGGTGCTCTGCGGACAAAGTACATCACTTCGGTGATCACCGCGGTTGTTGTGATGAATTGCCCGCGAAAAGTGTCGATGACGGAAGAGGTCCGAGCGTGCGCAGGATCACGCGCAAGGAGGTACGCCACCATCGGCCCGGTGTCGAGAAGCCAGCTTTCAATCACGCCAGTTGTGTTTGCGAATTAGTTTCCGCCACGGATCGTTGTCTTTGGGCAAGACCAAGCTTCCCTTTAAGTGCTTTAGCCGTTCGCCCATTGGCCGATCGTCCAATTCTCGATCAAGCATCTCGCGCACAAATTCCGCTTCAGATTTTTGAAAGAGCTTGGCGCGGCGACGCAATTTCGCTCGTTGCTTTGCGCTCATTCTAAAAGTGAATGTGGTATCCATGCTTACGTTGTAACACGGGAGTAAGACAAGTGTCAATCCGGGATCGGCATCGCGTTACTTGTCTTGTCATATTGAGCGGAGCGAAACGAAGTGCAGCGCAGCGAAAGATCTCTCACTGTTGCTTTCCTTTTGAAAATCATGGATTCCCCAACGGAGGCTGTCCCTGAGCGAAAGTCTTGCCCTGAGCGGAGCCGAACGGGTCGAACGGCTTGGAATGACAAAGGCGTTTTGTTGGGCGCAAATTCGTGCCATTCTTGGCTATTCGGCTCATTTCACATTGGGAAAATAAACGTCAGCCGCCATTCCCGCCCGCAATCGATTGTCGTTAGCGGGTAAACGGATCTTTACACCAAAGACTTGTTTGATCCGGTCCGCGACGGTTTGCACATTGCGCGGAGTAAATTCGGCCTGCCGGTTTATCTGCTCGACGGTCCCATCGAAATCCTTGCCCGGAAACGAATCGACACGCACGCGGACATGCTCGCCCAACTGGATTAAACCGAGCCAGGATTCGGGAACATAAACCCGGACCCAGAGATGCCCTGTCAAGAGCAGGGTGGCGGCTTCGCGATTGGCCGGCAACACATCGCCCACTTTCACGCTCAGCACCTCCAGAATGGAATCGCTGGGCGCGACCACTTGCATCTCGGCCAACTGCGCATCGATGTCGGCAAGCTGGGCGCGTGCCTGCGCGACACGCATTTTCGCAGCTGCGAGATTTTTCTCCTGTGTTTTGGCTGAGCTGTCCGCACGCTCTGCGTCGTTGGGAGAAACGACTTTGCGCTTCAGGAGGTCCTGCTGACGCCGTGCGTCGTCCCGCAAGAACTGCAACTGCGCTTCCTGCGCGTCCGCGTCGTGGATTGCCGTATCGATTTGCGCGGCCGCAAGGTCGCGCCGCGCTCGCAGCTCGGAAGCATCCAGTTGCGCGATCAATTGGCCTTCGTGCAAATGATCGCCCTCCCAGGCAAGAATCTTTTCTACGCGCCCTCCGGCGCGCGGTCCCACGTGCGCCTCGTCCACTTCGATCGTTCCCGAAACCGCGTGGCCTCGATTCCCGCAAGCCGCCAGACAGATCGACAATATTGCCAGGATTATCCCGACGAGCCGGGACCGATTGTCGATTTTATTTCGCACGGACACCGGGAAGGAAACTGGATTTCAGGTTGTTGCGCAAGCAATTGAACCCCGAAAGCGTTCGGGGCTGCGTGTTGTAGCCGGCATCGGTGATGCCGGTTTTCGTTGCTGGGGAGCGCAGGCTGCCAGCCTGCAGGTCTCGGCGGCTTGCCGAGACTGGGAAATGGCGTCACCTCGGAATTACGTTTGCAAAGATGTTGCCGGCAGGGCTGCCGGCAACTACAGGCTGGCAGCCTGTGCTCCCCTTGAGCTTTCCTCTCGCCTGTTGATTGGTCTTATGTACGTTTCCGTTCAATTGCCAATCACAAGATGAAAACGCGTTGCTTTGATCACATTGATTTACGGGTGAAAGACATGGAAATCGCAAGAGAGTTTTACGGGAAATTTCTACCTCAGCTCGGATTTGTTCACGAACGTCCAGGCGACGATTTCCATACCTTTTATTCCGCTGGAGGCGATAAGCCGTCGGAATTCTTTGGTTTCACCCAAGATAGAAATCATCAACCAAACGGCACAAGAATCGCATTCTGGGCGGACACGCGTGAGGAGGTCGATCGGATGGCGAAACTGGTGCGCGAAGCGGGCGGAAAAACGTTGGAAGGGCCGGAAGTTTGTGCCGATTACAGCCCCGGCTACTACGCATTTTTCTTCGAAGACCCGGACGGTAACAAACTGGAAATTTGCTGTCGGGAAAGTCCGATCATTGCTGAATAAGGGACGACAACGCCCTGCAGACTGGAGGGAAGTCGTCAACTGCGGGCGCATCCAAAAGCGGCAGAGCACTGGCCGCACTCCAAAACGTGGCCGTGAATTGGACGCCATTACGCGCTTTGCGTCTTGCGGCGGTGCTGCGCCGCTCTTGTTTCTCACCGAACTGCCACATTCCCCGGCACCGGAGCAAAAACCTGGATACTTAGCGGATCACATTTTGAAGCTGTTGCAGAATAAGGAAAGTCGACGAACAGTTGGGATCAATGAGTAATCCGGCGCACGTTCCGGCGATTTTGCAGGAGCCGCGTCGCCATCGCTATCTTAAGCTCATCGCGCTCTTCAAAATCGGTAAAGGCGTGCTGTTGCTTTTGCTTGGCGTTTCGCTGCTTTTCCTGAACGCGCGCACCCGCTGGATGGATTTGCTTTCGAATTGGGCCGCGGACGAAATCCTGTTGGAGCACAGCAAGCCAGTGGCCTTTTTGCTCCACAAACTGCAAGTCGTGCTCGCGGGTGGGACATTGCGCGCCACCGGTTTTTTGGCGCTGTTTTATACGGCGATTCTTTTTACCGAAGGAATTGGTGTCTATATGGAGCAGCGATGGGCGGAATTACTGATGATATTTGCAACCGCGGCCTTGATCCCGCTCGAAGTGCGTCACATCTGGCATCATCCGGGAGCCGTAGGCGCGCTCATTCTGCTGGTGAACTGTTTCATCGTTTGGTTCCTGTATCGTGTGCTCAAGCGCGACAAAGCGAAACCGCCCGCCCTGCAACCGCGCGAATTAGCCGAGACGCGCTGAGCAAATCTTCTCTGGGGAGCATAGGCTGCTAGCCTGTCGCGTTCGGCAGCTTGCCGAATGGTTCCCCTGTTGCGTTCGATGTTCGGCGTTGGGCTTTCGGCATTTGCTGACTCCCGGGAAGCGCACGGCCCCTCGCGATCACGAACTCTTCAATCCAGCGGGCTCTTCCGCGTAAAAGCCCGCCGCGTTCTACGCGGCTACGCTCACGCGGCTTCGCCTGAGATTCCATGAGGCAAGCCAGCAGGGTCGAAGTTCTTTACCTGGATCTAATCGGATTCTTTCTCAAATAGTGCGCAAGCTGTGTTCTTACAAACCTTCTGCCTGCACCACTCTTGAGGTAGCGTTCCCTTCCGAGGGCATGGCTTGTTCCAGATAAGCCTCGTAATAGATCAGTTTCCATGGACCGTGATAGGAAGTTGCGAACGCATCGCCTTTGGCATGCTGCTCGAATCGCTTCCGCAGGTTCGCCGAATAACCAATGTAAAACCCATCGTCACTAGCTGACCGCAACACGTAAACGTAGTGCATGGTGAAAAGAAACGCCGGATCTTTAGCGCGTCGGCGCAGCCTTTACGCGCCAGCCCACGTACGCCTCTTCCGTCCGCACCGAATAATGATTTACCCGCAGCACATCGCGGACGTGATCGAGCAACTTGCGCGGCTGCGGTGCCGACCCGGAAAATTGCTTCCCTTCCCTTGGGAAAGCGTCTATTTTGGCCGCACGAACCCCCGAAAAATGCCGACTCCTCTTCTGCATTTGCAGCCGATATTAGAGGGAACCTCAAGAAATAGGCAGAAAAAATTCTGCTTATTACGATGTTAGGTGAATCGAGGCGCGCATGTCGAAGCTCACGTTCCGACTCATTCTGATCGCCTGGCTAATTATCGAAGTCGCCGCATCGCGCGTGCGCACGCACACGCCGACCAGCATCGTTCGCCAGCTGCAGGAGGTATTCGGCCCATCGGCCGCAGTTCCGCAGTCATTGCTCGTCGCGCTGGCGCTCGTCAGTATTCTGTTCTTTTTCTGGGCGCTACTTGGTTTGTTTCTTTTCTGGCGGGGTTCTCGTTTAGTGTTTGTCCTCGTGCTTATCGCTTTTGCTCTCGCCGAGCCGCTGCAGTCGTTTTACATCGTCACCGGATGGAATCAGCTTTTGATTCATGTCCGGCTCGCATTGCACGGCTTTATTATCGCGCTCATTTACTTTGGTCCACCGCGACAGTTCTTTGTCACCAAATTCACCTAACCAATCGATGAAGCCAACGGCCCCATCCCGATATAAGCTCAACGTGCTTGCGACGACACCCTGCCGTGGCTTATCTCTTTCTCGTTAGGCGATACATGAGCCATAAACTTTCACCTGAAGAACAGCATCAGCTAGATTTGCTGCGGGAGTTTCAAAACGTCGTTTGGGCATGGCATCATAGCGATAGCGAAAATCCACGCGAGCTACGTTCCTCGATAAACCAGAATCTGCGAAAGGTTAAGCAGATCGTTGCCGATGCGGGCTGCGGAATGACGCTGACCATCAGCCCCCCTCCTGCGGTCGGAGGCATGATAATGCGTGGAGTAGACCCGTTCGATACCATTTTTAATCCGCCATATCTTCAAAGTTTGATTCCAGTCATATCGGACGTT
>Ga0307278_10001120_pt1 | contig 13317 bp, 11 predicted proteins | sample ER_DNA_117_FD_194482 | JGI IMG/M metagenome (GOLD analysis project Ga0307278, IMG submission 194482) | Bulk soil microbial communities from the East River watershed near Crested Butte, Colorado, United States - ER_DNA_117 | ecosystem: Environmental > Terrestrial > Soil > Floodplain | place... | reverse complement strand
GGCCGGCAGCCCGGTCACGCCCGCGGTCTCGGTCGGCGGCGAGGGGAGAGGCGCCACCGTGGTCGTGCCCGCGCCCAGGACGAAGCGTCCCGCGAGCAGGATCAGCGCGAGCGAGCCCGCGGCGGCTAGGAGCAGCCGCCGCCGCTGGAGGAGGAACTCCGGCATGCCCTGACCGTGCCGGTCAAAGCGTCACGTGTGGGTGACGCCTCTGTGCCGAAAGTGTGACTTAGACGACGAGGTTGACGAGCTTGCCCGGCACGACGATCGCCTGGCGGACCTCCTGGCCGTCGAGCTGCGCCTGCACCTTCTCCGAGGCCTTCGCGCGCGCGATCAACTCCTCGTCTGATTCCTCAGCCGAGGCCTCGACCCGGTCGCGCACCTTGCCATTCACCTGGATCACCAGCTCGAAGGTCTCGCGCTCCAACTGCGACTCGTCCGCCACCGGCCAGGGCTGCTCCCAGAGCCTCTCGTGCCCCAGCCGCGACCACAGCTCTTCCGCGATGTGCGGGGCGTACGGCTGGATCAGCGAGACCGCCGTCTCCGCCGCGAAGCGCGCCCCCGGCGCCGCCGGATCCCGGCCGAGCTCGTTGACCAGCTCCATCACCGCCGCGATCGGCGTGTTGAAGACGAAGCGCCGGCCGATGTCGTCGGTCACCCGCGCGATCGTCTCATGCGCCTTGCGGGAGAGCAGAGACGGCTCAGGGTCCAGTTGTGGATCCGGGGACGCGTAGCGTGCCTCGCCGACGATCCGCCAGAGCCGGCGCAGGAAGCGGGCGATCCCCTCCACCCCCTCCTCGGTCCAGTCCATGTCCTGATCCGCCGGGCCGACGAAGAGGATGTACAGGCGCACTGCGTCCGCGCCGTACATGTCGGCCAGCTCGTCGGGCGCGGTCACATTCCCGCGCGACTTGGACATCTTCGAGCCGCCCTGGCGCACCCAGCCCTGGTGGAAGAGCCGCTGGAAGGGCTCGCGGAAGCCCACCAGCCCAAGCTCGTTCAGCACCTTGACGAAGAAGCGCGAGTAGAGCAGGTGCCCCGTCGCGTGGTCAATGCCGCCCACGTACTGGTCGACCGGCAGCCAGTAGTCGACCAGCCAGCGCTCGAATGGCGCCTGGTCGTTGTGCGGATCGACGTAGCGCAGGAAGTACCAGGACGAGTCGACGAAGGTGTCCATCGTGTCGGCCTCCCGCACGGCCGGGCCGCCGCAGCTCGGGCACGGCACGTTGAGCCACTCCTCGTTCGAGGCGAGCGGCGGCTTGCCCTTCGGGCGGTAGTCCTCGACCTCCGGCAGAACCACCGGCAGGTCCTCCTCCGGCACGGGCACGACCCCGCATTGCTCGCAGTAGACGATCGGGATCGGGCAGCCCCAGTAGCGCTGGCGGGAGAAGCCCCAGTCGCGTAGGCGGAAGCTGACCGCCGGGCGGCCGCGGCCGCGCTCGCCGAGCCACTCGACGATCGCCTGCTGCGCCTCTTCGCCCGGCAGGCCGCTGAACTGCCCCGAGTTCACAAGCACGCCGTCCTCGTCCACGACCGCTCGGATCGGCAGGCCGTGGCGCTGCGCGAACTCGCCGTCGCGCTCGTCGTGGCCGGGCACGGCCATGATCGCGCCGGTGCCGTAGTCCATCAGCACGTAGTCGGCCACCCAGACGGGAATCGGCTCGTCCGTGGCGGGGTTGACGGCGTAGAGGCCGGTGAAGACGCCGGTCTTCTCTCCGGCCGCAGCTCGCTCCTCACCGCGCTTGGACATCGTCTTGCGCACGTACTCGCGGACGTCGTCCGCGTGCGGCGAGCGCTCGACGAGGGTGTCCACCAGCGGGTGCTCGGGAGCGAGCAGGAAGAACGTCGCGCCGAAGACCGTGTCTGGCCGCGTGGTGAAGACGGGAACGTCCAAGTCGAGCTCGTCGATCCGGAACAGGAGCTCCGCGCCCTCGGAACGGCCGATCCAGTTGCGCTGGATCGCCTTCGTGCGCTCGGGCCACTCGATCAGCTCGTGGTCTTTCAGCAGCGCGTCCGCGTAGGCCGTGATCAGGAAGAACCACTGCTCCATCTTGCGAGACTCGACCACCGCGCCGCAGCGCTCGCAGCGCCCGTTGATCACCTGCTCGTTGGCCAGGACGGTCTGGTCGTTCGGGCACCAGTTGACCGGCGCTTCCTTGCGGTAGGCCAGCCCCTTCTCGAAGAACTTGAGGAAGAGCCATTGCGTCCAGCGGTAGTACCCGGGCTCGTGCGCGGCGATCACGCGATCCCAGTCGATCGCCCATCCCAGCCGCCGCATCTGGGTTCCGATGCGAGCGATGTTCGCCTCCACGATCTCGCGCGGGTGACCGCCCTCCTTGATCGCCGCGTTCTCGGCAGGCAGGCCGAAGGAGTCGTAGCCCATCGGCCGCAGGACCTGCAGCCCCTGGCGGCGCTTGAAGTGCGTGACGACGTCGCCCAGCGTGTAGTTGAGGACGTGCCCCATGTGCAGGTGGCCCGAGGGGTACGGGAGCATCTCGAGCATGTAGAAGTCGTCGCCCGGCTCCTCGCCCGGCTCGGGGTTGTCGACGTAGAAGGCCCGCTCGTCCTCCCAGACGCGCTGCCACTTCGCCTCGATCGTCTTCGGGTCGTACTTCTCCAACCTGCCTCCAGATACGAAAAAGCCTCTCGAACGAGAGGCCTGGGGAAGCTAGCGCGGCGGCGCCGCGTTCGCTTCCTGCACTACTCGAGAAGCTGCATCATCGCTCGGACTTTACCATCGCTCTCCCCGAACCAGGAGGCACGAATGGCCGACTACACCAAGGTGAACCTGAAGGAAGACGTCGACGACCAGGCTCCGAACTTCGGCCTCGCGCCGAACCTGGAGGCTCGGATGGCGCGGGTGCCGCTCGAGCTCGAGCACTCCGGGATCAGCTACCAGCGGCTGGCGCCGAACTTCCGCGTGCCGTTCGGGCACAAGCACAAGACGCAGGAGGAGGTCTACGTCGTCGTCAGCGGGAGCCTTCGCGTGAAGCTGGAGGACGAGGTCCTCGAGCTGAAGGAGTGGGACGCGATCCGGGTTCCCAAGGAAACGACGCGGGGCTTCGAAGCCGGTCCCAACGGAGTGGAGATCATCGCGATCGGCGCGCCCAGCACCGGCCCCGGCGATGCGGAAGTGGAGCAGGGTTGGTGGGGCGACTGAGCTGAGTGGCTAGTCTCGATCCGGTGCAGCGCCGGCTCGATACCGTCCCGGGAGTCGTCCTGGTCAGCCTCGCCGCGGCGATGTGGGGCCTCGACGGGCTGATCAGGAAACCGCTCTCGGACTCGACCTCCGCCTACACGATCGTGTTCGGCGAGCACGTCGTGCTCGTCGCCCTGACGTTGCCGCTGCTCATCCCTGCGCTCCGCGCGCTCTACCGGGCCGGGCCCGCCTACGTCGCAGCCGGGGTCGCGGTCGGGGCTGGTGCTTCTGCGATCGCCACGATCCTCTTCACCAAGGCGCTCTTTCACGGCGACTTCATCACCGTCGTCGTCCTCCAGAAGGTGCAGCCGCTGATCGCCGTGCTGGGTGCGTGGCTGGTGCTCAGGGAGCAACCGCGGCCCGGCTTCGCGTGGTTCCTGCTGCCGGGGCTCGCCGGGATCTGGCTGATTGCGCTTCCGTACCCGCTCGAGCCGCACCTGCACGGGATGATCCCGATCGCCGAGACGCTCGGCGCCGCGACCTTGTGGGCGATGGGCACCGTGTTCGGGCGCTTCCTGAGCAGGCGGCTCGCCTTCGAGCACGTGACCACCGTCCGCTTCGCCTTCGGCCTGATCGCGAGCGCGTTGGCCCTGCCGATCGTCGGCGCCTCCGCCTTCTCGAGCCTGCATGACAGCCTCTGGATCGCGGTGCTCGCCCTCGTCACCGGGCTGTTCGCGCTCGGCCTCTACTACTACGGGCTGCAGAAGACCCCCGCGCTGCTCGCAACGCTCGGCGAGCTGGCGTTCCCGGTCACCGCGACGCTTGTCGGGATCTACGTCTTCGACAGCACGCTGCGCTGGACGCAGTGGCTCGGCGTGGCGATCACCGTGGGCGTGGTCTGCCTGCTCCCGGTTCGCCGGCGCGAGATCGTGAGGCTGCCGCCGGGCGAGCCTGCGCTCGCAACCTGAGCCTCAGCGAACCCTGAAGAGGCCGCCGAAGACGACCCAGTGGCCGTTCACGTAGCGCTCGAGCTTCGCCTGGTCGAGCGGGAAGTGGTCACCGGGGCCCGTCTTGACCGTCATCCCCGGCAGCAGGAACGGGTCGTTCTTGATGTTCAGGCTGTTGGCCGCCTTCATGATGCTCGCGCGCGTCGGGTTCTTGCCCGCCTTCTTCAGCGCCTCGACGAACGTGTGGGCCGCCGACATGCCGTAGACCGCGTAGACGTCGTTCGGGTTCCCGCCCTTGTAGCGCTTCATGATCGAGCGGTAGAGCTTCACCCCGGGGTCCTTCGCCCAGTGTGTGTCGGTCGGGTCCTTGAGGAAGACGATGCTGAGCGAGCCGTTCGTCTGCTTCTTGCTCGTTCCCACGGTTGAGAGCCCCATGATGTTGGCCGCGCTCGAGACCGCGTTCACGTAGACCGTCGGCTTCCAGCCGAGCTTGTGCGCATACACGTACGACTGGATCGCGAACTTCGGCGTGGCGAAGAGCATCAGCGTGTTCACCCGCGCGGCCTTCAGGCGCGCGATCTGCGACTGGACGTCGGCGTCGGTGACGTCGTAGTTCTGCTTGGAGACGACGAGCTTTGCCTTCGAGCCGAGGCCATTGGACAGGCCCTTCACCAGGTCCTTGCCGTAATCGTCGTTCTGGTAGAGCACGCCGATGCGCGCCTTCGGGCTCGTCTTGGCCACATAGCGCCCGTAGATCGTGCCTTCCGCCTGGTAGTTCGGCTGGTAGCCGATCGTCCACGGGTAGGTCTTGTAGTCCTTGCCCCAGGTCGTCGCGCCGCTCGCCACGAAGAGCTGCGGCACCTTGATCGCGTTCAGGTAGGCGCGCGTCGCCTGGTTCTGCTCGGTGCCGAGGCTGTTGAAGATCGCGAAGACCTTGTCCTGCTGGACGAGCTCACGCGTCTTCTCGCTCGTCTTGGCAGGATCGTACGCGTCGTCCTTGTAGAGGTACTTGATCTTGCGCTTGTTCACGCCGCCCTTGGCGTTCACGTACTTGAAGTACGCCGCCGCGCCCTTCGCCACCGACTGGTAGGCGGAGGCCGGACCGCTCAGCGGCGTGGTGCCGCCGATCAGCACCTCGGTCGAGGTCACTCCGGGCGTGCCTGCACCCGACGCGACCGCCGCGAGCCCGAGCGCCACGACCGCGCCCAGGAGTACGTGAAGCTTCCTGCCCATCGCCTTAGGGACGAGTGTACAACCGGGTTGTTAGTGGTCTGGCAAGGCGGCGCAAGAGCCCGCCCGCGCCACTCGGGAGCAGGATCATCACGAGAATGATCGCGGCGCCGTAGACGAAGTCGGGCACGCCCTGCGCATCGGACACACGCGTCGAGATGTCCGGCAGGTACTGGACGAAGAGCGCGCCGAGCACCATTCCGGGCAGCGAACCAAGCCCGCCGACGACGGTGCCGACGAGGATCAGGATCGAGAGCAGGAACGTGAACGTGAGCGGGTTGACGATCTCGTCCTGGATCGCGAGCAGCGCGCCCGCGACTCCGGCGTAGACACCGCTGATCGCGAACGCAAGGGTCTTGTAGCGGGCGAGGTTGACCCCGGCGGAGGCGGCCGCGATCTCACTGTCGCGCACTGCGCGGAAGACGCGGCCGAGCCGTCCACGAACGATCAGCCACGCGAGTAGGAAGCCGACGAGGCCGACCGCCCAGGTCAGGTAGTAGAGGAAGTGGTTCTGGGTCATCGAGTGGCCGAAGATCGTGACCGTGCCGCTGATCCCCGTCACCTGCTCGGGCGCGGACTCGAGCAGGCGCAGGCCCTGGCCGCCGCCCGTAAGGCCGGAGAACTTCTTCAGCAGCGAGGGCATCGCGACCGCGAAGGCGAAGGTGGCGAGCGCGAGATAGAGCCCGGAGAGGCGCAGGGCCGGGAGGCCAATCACGAATCCCACGATCCCCGCCGCCAGGCCGGCGAGCGGAATCGTCCAGACGTCGCGCCAGTGCTCGTGCACGACCAGCGCGGCGGTCGTGTAGCCGCCGATCGCCATCAGCGCCCCGTGGCCGAGCGAGATCTGGCCCGTGTAACCGGTGAGCAGGTTCAGCCCGCAGATCGCGATGAAGAAGACGCCCGCGTGCGCGAGGTCGCGCGAGTGGAAGTCGCTGACGAAGGTCGGCGCGAAGAGGTAGACGACCAGCGCCACCCCGACGACGAGCAGCCAGAGACCGCTGCCGAGCACGCGCTGCCGCATCAGACTCTCCTCACGCTCTCCCGGCCGAAGAGGCCGGTCGGCTTGATGAGCAGCACGCCGAGGATCACGGCAAGGGCGACGGGAAGCTGCAGCTCGGTGCCCACCCAGTCGACGTAGGTGCCTACCAGGTTGACGAGCACGCCGAGCAGCATCGTCCCGACGACGGCGCCGAGCGGGCTGTCGATCCCGCCCAGCACCGCGCCCGCGAAGGCGTACAGGAGCACGGGCTGCATCAGGTTCTGGTCGAAGCTCGCCAGCGCCGGCGCGGTCAGCATCCCGGAGACCGCGCCCATCGCCGCCGCCAGGCCCCATCCGAGCGCGAGCATCCAGCTCACGCGCACACCGAGGAGGCGACTCGCCTCCGGGTTGACGGCCGCGGCGCGCGAGGCGAGGCCGAGCTTCGTGAAGCGGTAGAAGACCCACAGCAGCCCGACAGCGGCGAGCGAGACGGCGATGTTCCCGAGGTCCTGGATCGAGAAGGCGACGCCGCCGACGTCGATCGGCCGGGTCGAGAAGGCGTTCGGGAGGCTGCGCACCTCAGGCGTCCAGATCCAGCGGGCCGCGCCGTTGACGAGGAAGAAGAGGCCCAGGGTGACGATCACCACCGTCAGCACCGGCGCGCTCTCGACCGGCCGGATCACAACCCGCTCGACGGCCACGCCGGCAACGAACGAGATCGCCACGGTGAGGAAGAAAGCGGCCCAGTAGGAGAGCCCGTGGTTGACGAGCGACCAGGCAATGAAGGTCGAGAACATCGCCATCTCGCCCTGCGCGAAGTTGACCACACCCGTCGAGCGGTAGATCAGCACGAGTGCGACGGCCAGCGTTGCCCAGACGCCGCCGGAGGCCAGGCCGATCACGATCTGCTGGGCGAGCTGGGTCCAGTCGAAGGCGAAGATCATCAATAACCCAGGTACGAGCGTCGGACCGATTCGTTGCGGCGCAGCTCGTCGCTCGAGCCCTCGACCGCGACCTTGCCCGCCTCGAGCACGTAGGCGCGGGAGGAGGCCTCGAAGGCGAGTGCGGCGTTCTGCTCGACCACAAGCACCGCGAGGCCTTCCTTCTCATTCAGCTCGCCGACGATGCGGAAGATCTCAGCGGTGACCATCGGGGCGAGCCCCAGCGACGGTTCGTCGAGGAGCACGAGCCTCGGCCGCAGCATCAGCGCGCGCGCCAGCGCGAGCATCTGCTGCTCGCCGCCGCTGAGGGTCCCGGCGCGCTGGCCCGCCCGCTGCTCGAGCCAGGGGAAGTACCCGAGGATGCGCTGCTCGTCCTCGCGCACTCCGGCGCGGTCGCGCCGCACGTAGGCGCCGAGGCGGAGGTTCTCGCGCACGCTCAGATCGGTCAGCGTGCCGCGGCCCTCCGGCACGTGGGCCACGCCAAGCCGGGCGAGCGCCTCCGGCGAGCTGCGCGAGATGCGCTTACCGGCGAAGACGATCTCGCCGCTGCGCCGCACCATCCCGGAGACAGCGCGGAGGGTCGTCGTCTTGCCCGCGCCATTCGCGCCGAGGACGGCGACGACCTCGCCCTCGTCCACCTTGAGCGAGATCCCGTGCAGCGCCACAAGAGGCCCGTAGCGCGCCTCTACCTCCTGGAGCTCCAGGAGCGCTTCAGGCATCGACGGTCCCGAGGTACGCCTCGATCACGGCCTGGTCGCCCTGCACCTCGGCGGGCGTGCCGCTTGCGATCAGCTGGCCGAAGTCGAGCACGTGCACGCGGTCGGCAATGCTCATCACGAGGCCCATGTGGTGCTCGACCAGCAGCAGCGTGAGATCGAAGTCGTGGCGCAGGCCGCGGAGCAACGACCCGAGCTCCTCGACCTCCTCGTGGTTGAGGCCGCCGGCCGGCTCGTCGAGCAGGAGCAGCCTGGGGCCAGAGGCGAGCGCCCGCGCCAGCTCGACCCGCTTCTGGGTCCCGTACGGAAGCCCGGCCGCCTGATGGTGCGCGAGGCCGGTCAGACCGACGTACTCCACGAGCTCGCGCGCGCCCCGGCCGCGGCGCGCGTGCCTGCCGACGAGCACGTGCTCGAGCACCGTCATCGAGCTGAACAGCTCGACGTTCTGGAAGGTGCGGGCGATCCCGCGCTTCACGATGCCGTGCGGCGGCGTCTTCAGGAGCGACTCCCCCTCGAAGGCGATGTCGCCCTCGTCCGGCCCGTAGAGCCGCGTGATCAGGTTGAACATCGTCGTCTTGCCGGCGCCGTTCGGGCCGATCAGGCCGACGATCTCCCCCTCGTTCACGTCAAGCGATACGTCGTCCACCGCGACGATGCCGCCGAACCTTCGCGTCACGTGCTCGACCGAGAGCATCGCCATCGGCGGAGGACTCTACGGCGGGAGCGGTGGCGGGGTCTAGCGGACGGCTTGCAGTTCGGCCGCCTCCGTGACCGGCTGGCGGCAGGCGAAGCGCTCGCAGACGTAGACCGCCGGCTTGCCGTCCACGAGCGCCTTGCCCTCGAGCAGCGGCACGCCTTCGGCCGGGCCGAAGGCGATGACCGCGTTCGGGTCGAAGGGCTCCAGGGCGGCCCGTGCGACCTCGCTCTCGACCGGGCCGACGATCGCGATCTCCTTCGGTGTGGCCAGGTAGAGGTCGAGCGCGTTCAGCGCGTGGGCCAGCTCCGTCGGCGCCCGGGCGAGACTCGCCCCGAACAGGCGCAGCACGCCGACGGCGTGACGCTCCAGCTCGTCATCGCCGTAGATGCGAGCCAGCCGCAGCAGCACGTAGGCGAGCATCGAGTTGCCCGACGGGATCGGGTGGTCGAGGAGGTCCTTCTTGCGCGCGACCAGGCGCTCGCCCTCCGCCGGGGCCAGGTAGAAGCCGCCGTGCTCCTCGTCTGCGAAGAGCTCGACCGCCAGCAGGGCCAGCCGGCGCGCCTCCTCGAGCCAACGCAGTTCGCCGGTGGCGACGTGCAGCTCGCAGAGGCCGTTCGCGACGTTGGCGTAGTCGTCGAGGAAGCCGGGCCCGGAGTTGCGGCCCGCGCGGCGGCTGCGCAGGAGGCGGCCCTGCTCGTCGGAGAGCGACCGGAGCAGGAATTCCCCGAGAGCCCGCGCCTCGGCCACGAGGTCGTCCCGGTCGAGGCGCCGGCCCGCCTCGGCCAGCGCCGCCAGCGCGAGCCCGTTCCAGGAGGCGATCGCCTTGTCGTCCCGTGCGGGCTGCGGGCGCCCCGCGCGGATCTCCAGCAGCCGGGCTCTCGTCTCGTCGTCCAGCTCGCCACGGAGCACGAAACGGCCGTCCTCGAAGGGCTCGAACAGCTCCTCCGGCGCGCCCTCGCCGGGCGCCCACGAGTAGGTCAGCCCCTCGACGCCGTCGGTGTCCGCGTCCTGGGAGGAGGCGAAGCCGCCCCCGGCGAGCCGGAGCTCGCGCACCATGTAGTCCAGCGTCTGCTCGGCCACCTCGCGGTAGCGCTCGTTCCCGGTCACGAGCCAGCCATGCAGATAGGCGGGGACGAGCAGCGCGTTGTCGTAGAGCATCTTCTCGAAGTGCGGCACGAGCCAGCGCTCGTCCACCGAGTAGCGATGGAAGCCGCCGCCGACGAGGTCGTACATGCCGCCCGCGGCCATGCCGTTGAGCGCTTTCGTCGCCAGCTCGGTCTCTCCCCGCCGCAGCAGGAGCTCGATCGCCGAGGACGGCGGGAACTTCGGCGCGCCCCCGAACCCGCCCCACTCCGGGTCGGCCAGCTCGCCGAGCCGCCGCGTCGCCTGGAAGAGGATCGACTCGGTCAGCGGCTCCGACGAGGGCGCGGCCGCCGCCGCCTGCTCCAGCGCGTCGAGCAGCACGCTCGCGCGGTGGGCGACCTCGTCGCGACGCTCGCGGTAGAGGTCAGAGATCGCCACGAGCACCTGCCGGAACGCCGGCATCCCATGCCGCGGCTCGGGGGGAAAGTAGGTGCCGCCGAGAAACGGCTCGCCCTCGGGCGTGAGGAAGACCGTCAGCGGCCAGCCGCCGTGGCCGGTCATCGCGACCACCGCGTCCATGTAGATCCCATCCACGTCGGGCCGCTCCTCGCGATCGACCTTCACGTTGACGAAGCGCTCGTTCATCAGCGCCGCGGTGTCCGCTTCCTCGAACGACTCGTGCGCCATCACGTGGCACCAGTGGCAGGCCGCGTAGCCGACCGAGAGGAGGATCGGCTTGTCCTCTTGACGCGCACGCGCGAGGGCTTGCTCGCCCCACGGGTACCAGTCGACGGGGTTCTCCGCGTGCTGCAGGAGGTACGGGCTCGTTTCCTCGGACAGACGGTTCATGCGCGACTAGGCTAGCTCCCGATGCTGGAGCTGCAGACGGAGCGGCTGATCCTCCGCGCGCCCGTGCCCGAGGACGCGGAGGCGCTCGCGCCGATGTACGCCGACCCGGAGGTGATGCGCTACGTGGGCGACGGGCGCACCCTCACGCGGGCCGACACCGAGCTCTCCGTGCGCCGCATGATCGAGCGCTGGAACGAGGACGGGTTCGGGCTCTACACCACCATCCGCAAGGACGACGGCGCCGTGATCGGTCGCGTCGGGATCCTGATCTGGAACAGCGAGACGTGGGAGCCAACGACGCGCGCCCAGGCGTCGGGGCCGACCGAGGTCGAGGTCGGCTACACGCTCGGCCGCGACTTCTGGGGCCAGGGCTACGCGACCGAGGCTGCCGGTGCGGTGCGCGACTTCGCGCTAAATGGGCTCGGGGCAGAGCGCGTGATCGCGCTGATCATCCACGGCAACACCGCCTCCGAGAACGTGGCGCACAAGCTCGGGCTCGAGTACGAGCGCGACATCAAGCTTGGCCGGCGGGACGCGCAGTTGTTCGCACTGGACGCATGAGCGACGCGCGCGACCTGCTGCGGCGAACCGCCGAGATCGCTGCCGACTACCTCGAGAGCCTCGGCGAGCGACCGGTCTTCCCGCAGGTCACTCCGGAGGAGCTTCGTGCCGCCCTTGGCGGGCCACTGCCCGAGGAGCCGATCGATCCCGCGCAGGTGCTGGAAGACCTCGCAACCGGTGCCGAGCCCGGAGTCGTCGCGATGGGGAGCGGCCGCTACTTCGGCTTTGTGATCGGCGGTGCGCTGCCAGCCGCATTGGCCGCCGACTGGCTCACCTCGGCCTGGGACCAGAACGCCGGCCTCTACGTCGGCGGCCCCTCCGCTTCGGTGGTCGAGCAGGTGACGCGGGAATGGCTCGTCCAGCTGCTCGGGCTCCCGGCGGAGGCCTCGATCGGCTTCGTCACCGGTACCCAGATGGCGCACGTCACGGGGCTCGCGGCGGCTCGCTTCCACGTGCTCGATGCCGCCGGGTGGGACGTGGGCGCCGACGGCCTCACCGGCGCGCCGCCGGTGCGCGTGCTCGTGGGCGAGAAACGCCACGTCACGGTTGACCGAGCGCTGCGACTGCTCGGGCTCGGGGCGCCCACGGTGGTTGCCGCAGACGATCAGGGCCGGCTGCTGGTCGACCCGCTCCGAGAGGCGCTCGGTGAGGGCCCGACGATCGTCTGCGCCCAGGCCGGCGAGGTGAACACGGGCGCCTTCGACCCGCTGCCGGAGATCGCCGACGCGTGCGAGGAGGCGGGCGCGTGGCTACACGTGGACGGCGCCTTCGGCCTCTGGGCCGCGGTCGCCCCGGGCCGGAGGCACCTAGTCGAGGGCATGGAGCGCGCCGACTCGTGGACGACCGACGCGCACAAGTGGCTGAACGTGCCCTACGACTCCGGAATCGTCCTCTGCGCGCACGCGGAGTCGCACCGCGCCGCGATGACGATCACGGCCTCGTATCTGATCCAGGACGAGGGCGCCCGTCGCACGCGTGACCAGGTGGACTGGGTGCCAGAGTTCTCGCGTCGCGCCCGCGGATTCCCGGTCTACGCGGCGCTGCGCTCGCTCGGCCGCAGCGGGATCGCGGAGCTGGTCGAACGCTGCTGCGAGGGCGCAACCCGTTTCGCAGCGGCGATCGCCAAGCTGCCGGATGTCGAGCTCCTGAACGAGGTTGTCTTGAACCAGGTGCTCTTCCGCTTCGATTCCGATGAGCGCACGGACGACGTGCTGCGGCGCGTCCAGGAGAGCGGTTCCGTCTGGATGAGCGGCACCACCTGGGACAGGCGGAAGGCGATCCGTGTCTCGGTCTCGAACTGGCAGACCGGCGAGGAGGAGATCGCACTCGCAGTGAAGGCGTTTGAGAGCGCCTTACAAGCGGTCGCGTAGATCTTCCAACGCGGTCGACCGGTCATTTCGGACGGACGACCGGGCAAAGCCCGCCCGTCCTGAGGCCGGCACCGCAAGCGGCGCCTCAGGGCCAGGCGCCGGCGCGGTAGACCTGGCCCTCGAGCTTCCGGCCGAAGATCCCCTCCAGCCAAACGGAGATCCCGATCAACCCATCGAGGTCGACGCCGGTCGGGATCCCCTCTCGCTCGAGCAGGTAGACCAGATCTTCGGTCGCCACGTTGCCGCTGGCGCGCGGCGCGTACGGGCAGCCGCCGAGGCCGCCGATCGAAGCGTCCAGCACCTCCGCGCCGGCCTCCAGGGCCGCGAGCGCGTTCGCGTAGCCGGTGTTGCGCGTGTTGTGCCCGTGGAAGCCGGTGCGCTTGCCGAGCCCGTGGACGCGTTCGACCAGGCGCCGCACCTGGGCCGGAGCGGCGACACCGATCGTATCGGCCAGGACGACCTCGTTCGCGCCTACCCGCTCCGCAAGCGACACGACCTGGCCCTCGTCCACCTCGCCCTCGAAGGGGCAGCCGAATGCGACCGAGATCGTCACCGTCGCCGGCTCGGTCGCGGTCGCCAGGATGGCCTCGAGCTGCGCCAGCGCCTCGTCGCGCGACATCTCGCCGTTTCGTTGGTTGAAGCTCTCGGTCGCGCCTAGTGTGACGTTGACGCGGTCGAGCTCGGAGGCCGCGAAGCGCTCGTAGCCCTTCGCGTTCAGGACGAGCCCGGAATACTCGGTGCCGTCCCGGCGCTCGATCGCCGCGGCCACCTCCTCGGCGCCCGCCATCTGCGGCACGCGCTCGGCGCG
>Ga0307278_10001119_pt1 | contig 13317 bp, 13 predicted proteins | sample ER_DNA_117_FD_194482 | JGI IMG/M metagenome (GOLD analysis project Ga0307278, IMG submission 194482) | Bulk soil microbial communities from the East River watershed near Crested Butte, Colorado, United States - ER_DNA_117 | ecosystem: Environmental > Terrestrial > Soil > Floodplain | place... | reverse complement strand
CCGCGCGCACGAGACCCTCGCCCTCCTCGCCGTCGGCGGCGAGGAAGACCAGCAGCGGGCGCAGGCGCTTGCCGCCGGCGGCGATCGTCGACCCGGCGTGCTCGGCGAGCAGCGCGCCGTGGCCGGCGGCCACCTCACCCAGCCGCTGCTCGACGCGGTCGAGCAGGTCGGGGATGTGCGACCCCCCGGCCCGCATGACCTCGGTCACCGGCCCGGTCACGGCCATCTAGCGTTTCGTCCCAACATGTAGAGCGATGATCCCACCGGCTGTAAGAATCCAGCGGATCTCGCCCAATCCGGCGCGCTGCATCGCCGCTGCGAGCCCCTCCGGTCCGGGGAAGCGCCTGACAGAGCTCGGCAGGTACGTGTAGGCCTCCTCCTCGCCGGTGAGGCGCCCGATGAGCGGCACGACGCGGTCGAACCACACCGAGTAGAAGGTCGACAGCGGCGGCCGGCGCGGCGTGGTGATCTCGAGCACGACGACGCGCCCGCCGGGCCTGACCACGCGGGCCATCTCGGCCAGGCCGCGGTCGAGGTCTGAGAAGTTGCGCGCGCCGAAGCCGACCGTCGCCGCGTGGAAGCGTCCGGTCGCATAGGGCAGGTCGAGCGCGTTGCCCCACTCCCACGCGAGCCCAGGCGCCTTCACGCGGGCCCGTTCGAGCATCTCCTCGGAGAAGTCGGAGCCGATGACCTCGCCCCCGGTCCCCACGCGCCGCGCGAGCTCGATGGCCAGATCGCCGGTGCCGCAGGCGACGTCGAGCGCGCTGTCCCCGGGCGCGAGCGCCGCCAGGTCGGCGGCGCGCGCGCGCCAGCGATGGTGCAGCCCGGCCGTCATGACCGAGTTCATGACGTCGTAGAAGCCGGCGATGCGGTCGAACATCGCCCGCACCTGCGGCTCGGACATCGTCCCCGACCGCGGCGTGCCGCCGCTCACGCCCACGCCGGCGTCAGCCGTCTTCCTTCAGCTGCGAGACGTAGGTCACCAGCGCCTTGAACTTGTCCGGTGAGTTCTTCTCGAGCCCGCTAAAGGACGGCATGGGCGCGGTGGGGTTGATGAGCGTGCGTGCGATCGCCTGCGAAGGGAGCCGATCGCCGACCTCGGTGAGAGCGGGTCCCGGGCCGCTGTTGCCGTTCTCGCCGATCTTGTGGCAAGCGAGGCAGCCCGACTGGGCCACCACCTGCTTGCCCTTCTCGTACTCGGCCAGCATCTGCGGTCCCATGGCCTTGATGCGCGCCGGAGTGGGCTCGTCGATCTGCGTCGGCGGGCCGGCCGCGGCGCCGAGGTAGGTCAGGTAGCCCATCGCGGCGATGGTGAAGATGGCCGCCGCCATGGCGATCGGCCGGCGCTCGGGACGGCGCTCAGGCCCGCGGTCGTAGAACGGCAGCAGGAAGAGCAGGATCATGCAGATCGTCGGGATCCCGATCGTCGCCAGCGCGACGAGGCTCGCCGGCTTGATGACCCGCAGCAGCTCGAAGAGGAAGAAGAAGTACCACTCGGGCCGCGGCGTGTAGGTCGTCGTCGTCGGGTCCGCCTTGGGCCCGAGCTCGGCGCCGAGGGTCAGCGACAGCAGGATGATGACGAGCATCACCACGCAGGCCATGACCGAGTCCTTGGCCACCGCGTAGGGGAAGAACGGCTTCCCCTGGGCCTTCAGGATCGAGTACTCGCGGAGGTAGGCCTCCTTCTCGGCCTTGTTCACTTGCGCTCCTCCAGGAGCTCCTCGTCGACGTCGGCGCGCAGCCACGGGGGCGCCGTGGTGCCGAGCTTGGCCACGAGATAGAGGTGCGCGCCGATGAGCGCGATGATCGCGCCCGGGATCAGGAGCATGTGAATCGAGTAGAAGCGCGACAGCGTCGTCGCCCCGAACTCCGGCCCGGCGCGCAGGAAGTCGCCCAGATAGGGCCCGACGAGCGGGCCGCTGGCGGTGATGTTGTTGGCCACCACCGTTGCCCACAGCGAGCGCTGGTCGAAGGGCAGCAGGTAGCCCGTCAGCGCCATGACGAAGGTGAGGATGATCAGCACCACGCCGATGACCCAGTTGAGCTCGCGCGGATACTTGTAGGCGCCGAAGAAGAAGGTCCGCGCCATGTGCAGGAAGATGAGGATCACCATCACCGACGAGCCCCACTTGTGCATGCCGCGCACGAACTCGCCGAGGAAGGCCTCGTTGGTGATGTAGCGCGTCGACTCGTAGGCCCGCGTGGGCGACGGGTCGTAGTACATGGCCAGGAAGACGCCGGTGACCGCCTGGTTGAGGAAGGCGAACAGGGTCGCCGTGCCCAGCGTGTAGAACCAGTTGGTCCCCTTGGGGACCTTGCGGAACATCATCCAGCGCGCGGCCCCCGACAGCTGCGTGCGCTCGTCGATCCAGTCGACGGCGGAGATCCCCGCTTCGGCGGCGGTGTCGAGCGGGCCGACCTCGCCGTTGCCCTCGCCCGGGCGCTTGGGGCGCGGGTTGAGCTTCGGGGGAGGGGGGAATGGGAGCTTCGGCATGGCCTAGCTGTCGGGCATCTTGCGGATGGTGGGCCGCGAGGGATAGAGGTACTGCCCGATGCCGTCCAGCGGCTCAGCCGGGTCGCGCGGCGAGAAGCGCTTGAGCTCCTCGTTGACCGAGTAGCGCGGCCCGATCTCGACCTGGCCGTTGCGCACGCGGGTGTAGAAGCGGTCCAGCGGGCGCACCGGCGGGCCGCCGTCGACCTTGCCGGTGAAGCCGTAGACGCCGCCGTGGCACGGGCAGATGAAGCGCTCGGCCGCCTCCACGAAGCGCACCGGGCAGCCGAGGTGCATGCAGCGCGTGGAGATCGCGATGAACTGGTTGTACTGATCGGGCTTGTCGGTGTCGACCTTGTCGTCGCGCTTGCGGATGTAGGTCGTCGTCTTGCCGGCCTGCCCGATGCCGTCGACGATCGTGATGACCTTGGGCACGTAGGTGGTCGTGGGGAAGTCGTCGGGCGCGCCGACCGCCTGCCAGCGCTGCTCGTGCTTCTCGAACACCGGGCCCAGCGCGAATCCGAGCGCCGGAAGGAGGAAGGCCGACGCCGCGACCGCCCCCGCGACGTTCGCCGTACCGGTCAACAGCCGCCGCCGGGTGATCGTCTCACCCTCGAAGGCGCCCGGAATCATCCGGTCGGCCGTGTACTTGCTCTTGGTCTTTCGGCGGTCGTCAGCCATGTGCGGGCGGCGAACCTTATCGCCCGGTAAGTCTATTGGCCGGTGACCTGGTGCGCCGCGACTGCGAGCGCCTGCGCGGCGCTCGGATCGCCCGCGCGGGCCGCCGCCTTGGCAGCCTCCAGGGCATCCGACGCCCCCCAGCCGACCGCCGCCACCCCCGCCTGCCAGACGGCATCGGCCAGCTCCGGGCGTTCCTCGGCGCGCGCCTGGGCGCACAGCGCGATGACGTCGGCCAGCTCGCTGACCGCCTCGACGTCGCCCATCTCGGCCAGCCGCGCGAGCCCGAGCGCGTAGAGCCGGTCGCCCGCCAGGAGCGCGAGATCGGGCTCGATGCCCGCGAAGATGCGCGAAGCGCCGTAGTGCAGCAGCTCGCCCTCGCGGATGGCCTCGATCACGAAGGCGACGTCGGCCTCGCGGCCGGTCGAGCGCGGGCCGGCCGCGGCGGCTGCCCCAAGCGCGCCGTCTTCGATGGGTACGGGGCCCAGGGCCTCGGCGAGCAGGCCGCCCTCCGCCAGCAGGGCGCCGTGCACGGCGGCCAGCGCCGTGGTCAGAACGCCTCCCGGAAGGCCGCGGCGGCGGCATCGACCGTGCGCTCGACGTGCTCGGCGTCGTGCGCGAGCGACGGGAACCACGCCTCGTACTGCGACGGCGGCGCGTACACGCCGCGGGCCAGCAGGCCGCGGCACCACGCGGCGAAGGCGGCGTGGTCGCAGGCCTGGGCGTCGGCGTAGTCGTGGACCGGCGTGGCCGAGAAGAAGACGGTGAGCAGGCCGGGGGCGGTGACGACGTGCACAGGCAGGTCGCCCGCGGCCTCGCGCAGGCCGGCGGCCAGCGTCTCGGTCCTCGCCGTCAGGCACGCGTAGGCGGCCTCGTCGAGCAGCTGAAGCGTGGTCAGCCCCGCGGCGACCGCGAGCGGGTTGCCCGAAAGGGTGCCCGCCTGGTAGACGTCGCCGGCGGGAGCGACGAGCTCCATGAGCTCGCGCGGGCCGCCGTAGGCCGCGGCGGGCAGGCCGCCGCCCATGACCTTGCCCATCACTGTCAGGTCCGGCATGACGCCCGCGAGCTCCTGGGCGCCGCCGCGCGCCACCCGGAAGCCGGTGATGACCTCGTCGAAGACGAGCAGGGCGCCCGTGGCGCTCGCGCGCTCGCGCAGCAGGTCGAGGAAGCCCTCGGCGGGCGCGACGAGGCCCATGTTGGCCGCGAAGGGCTCGGCCAGGATCGCGGCGAAGTCGTGCTCCTCGGTGGCCTGCAGGACCGCCTCGGGGTCGTTCCAAGGCACGACGACGGTCGCGGCCGTGGCGGCCTCGGTGACGCCCGGGCTGGCCGGGATCGCGCCGGTGGCGAGGCCCGAGCCCGCCTGGGCGAGCAGGCCGTCGACGTGGCCGTGGTAGGCGCCGGCGAACTTCAGGAGCTTCTCGCGCCCGGTGGCCGCGCGCGCCAGGCGGATCGCGCTCATGGTCGCCTCGGTTCCCGAGGAGGTCATGCGGACCATCTCGACCGAGGGCACACGCCGGGAGATCTCCTCGGCCAGGTCGACCTCGCCCTGCGTCGGCGCGCCGAACGTCGTCCCGCGCTCGGCCGCCGCTATGACCGCGGCGAGCACCTGGGGATGGGCGTGGCCGAGGATCAGCGGCCCCCACGAGCACACGTAGTCGACGTAGTGGTTGCCGTCGACGTCGACCAGCTCGGCGCCGCGGCCGCGCTCGACGAAGACCGGGTCGCGGCCGATGGCCCCCATCGCGCGCACGGGCGAGTTCACGCCGCCGGGAAGGCGCTGCAGCGCGCGTGCGTAGAGCTCGGTCGACCGCGCGTCGGTGAGCGAGACGGTCATGAGATGGTCGAGACCTCGGCCATCAAACGCCGGCGTGGTCGCGCTCCCAGCGCTTGAAGTCCTCGGTGAAGTAGAGCAGGCGGACCTTCTTGAACTCGGTCGAGCTGTAGAGCGTCGCGCGCCCCTGGATCTCGGGGTTCTCGGCGGCGATCGCGTCGAGGATCGCGTCGCACTCCTCCTTCGAGCGCCCGTGGGCCATCGTGAAGATCGAATAGCGCCAGTCGGCATAGGTCGGACGCTGGTAGCAGTGCGAGATCCCGCGGTAGGCGGCCATGCGCGGGCCGACCTCGGCGATGCGGTCGTCGGGCACCTGCCACACGCCCATCCCGTTGGCGCTGAAGCCGGCGCGGCGATGGAAGAGGATCGCCGCCACGCGGCGCAGCAGCCCGCGATCGACCATCGCGGTCAGGTGCTCGACCAGCGCGTCGACGCTCATCCCGAGCTCGGCCGCGGCCGCCGTGTACGGCTCGGCGACCACCGGCAGGTCGCCCTGCGTGGCGCGGATGACCGCCCGGTCGAGCTCGTCGTAAGGCTGCTTGTCGAGCTCGATCGGATCCTCGGCCACGGCCGACTTCGCCAGCTCGTCTGTGCCGCCCACGAGCTCGAGGTCCATCCGGATCTTGAACAGCTTGAGCGTGGGGAGCTGGCGGATCGACTCGGCGCCGGTGAGCTCCTGCAGCACGTCGAGGGTGCCGTCGAGACCGAGCGCGGAGTCCTCCTCCACGGCGAGCGTGAACCACATGTTGAAGTCGTGGTTGCGCAGGTAGTTGTGGCTCACGCCCGGATGCGAGTTGATGACCCGTGCGGCGCGCCACGGATGCTCGGGGTCGACCTTCGCCGCGACGAGCATCGAGCCGTAGCCGAGCGCGCGGGTGTCGAAGATCGGCGTGATCTGGCGGATGATGCGCTCGTCGACCAGCTCCCGGACGCGGGCGAGCACGCGCTCCTCGGGGACCTCGAGTGCCGCGGCGACGGACGCGTAGGGGCGCGGCTCGATGGGGAAGGCGCCCTGCATCGCGTTGAGCAGGCGCTTGTCGAACTCGTCGAGCGGGATCGCCGCGCCGTGCTTGCGGGAGCGAAGCTTGGGCGTCACTGAAGCCATCGGGCGGCGTCCTTGGCGTGGTAGGTGATGACGATGTCGGCGCCCGCGCGGCGGATCGAGGTCAGCGCCTCGAGGACGGCGGCGCGTTCGTCGAGATAGCCGGCGGCGGCGGCCGCCTTCACCATCGCATACTCGCCGCTGACGTTGTACGCGGCGACCGGCAGGTGCGTGGCGTCCTTGACGCGCCGCACGACGTCGAGGTAGGGCAGTGCGGGCTTGACCATGACCATGTCCGCGCCCTCCTGCACGTCGAGCAGCGCCTCGCGCAGGGCCTCGTCGCCATTGGCGGGATCCATCTGGTACCCGCGGCGGTCGCCGAACGCGGGCGTCGAGTCGGCCGCCTCGCGAAACGGCCCGTAGAAGGCGGAGGCGAACTTCGCGCTGTAGGCCAGGATCGGCGTGTCGCTGCGCCCGTCCTCGTCGAGCGCCGCGCGGATGGCGCCCACGCGCCCGTCCATCATGTCGCTCGGCGCGATCACGTCGGCGCCGGCTTGAGCCTGCGAGATCGCGGTCCGCGCCAGCAGCTCGACGCTGGCGTCGTTGTCGACCGAGCCGTCGCCGCGCAGCAGCCCGCAATGCCCGTGGCTCGTGTACTCGCACAGGCACAGGTCGGCGATGACGAGCACGTCGGGGTGGGCGTCCTTGATCGCCCGCGTGGCGAGCTGGACGGCGCCCTCGTCGTCCCAGGCGCCCGATCCCTCCTCGTCCTTGTGCGCGGGGATGCCGAAGAGCAGCACGGCCGGGATGCCCAGCGCGGCGGCCTCGCCCGCCTCGGCGACGGCGGCAGAGATCGACAAGCGGTCCACGCCGGGCATCGCAGAGATCGGCGCGCGACCGTCGAGCCCCTCCTCCACGAAGAGCGGCAGCACGAAGTCGCCCGGGTCCAGCCGCGTCTCGCGCACGAGGTCGCGCAGCACCGGCGTGGCACGCAGGCGGCGCAGGCGCGTTTGCGGGAAGGGCACGCCTACATCGTAGGCGGAAACCTAGAGCTGCCCCATCGCCTCCCAGTCCTCGACCGTGAGGGCGTAGACGTCGTGGTCCTCCCAGAGGCCGTTGATCTTCAGGTAGCGCAGCGCGCGGCCCTCCAAGCGGAAGCCGACCTTCTCGGCCATCCGCACCGAGCGGGCGTTGCGGGGGATGATCGCGGGCTGCACGCGATGCAGGCCGGCGTGCTCGAAGGCGAAGCGCAGCACGAGCTGGACGGCGCGCGTGGCGTGGCCGCGGCCGAGCGCGTCCTTGTCGATCCAGTAGCCCAGCGTCGCGTTCTGCCATGGGCCGCGCACGACGTTGGACAGCGCGACGCGCCCGATGAGACGGTCGCCCAGCTCCGTGTCGAGGACGGCGAAGGCGTAAGCGCTCCCGGCGGCCCACGAGCGCTGGTCGAGGTCGAGCTCCAGGCGCTGGCCGGCCTCGGTGTAGAAGCTCTCGTCGCGCACGGGGTCCCACGGCCCGGTGTGCCCGCGGTTGGAGAGCCGCAGCGCGAGCTGGGCCGGCGCGTCGTCGGGAGCGGTCGGGCGGATCGCCGTCGGGGGAGCCTCCAGGCGCATGCGCGTCGCGGTCATCGAAAGCGCGCGAGCGCCACGCGGGCGAGCGCGAGGTAGGCGACGGCGAGGGCGGCGAGGTGCGCCAGCGTCGGCCCGAGGCCGGGCTCGGCGTCGTTGAGCGCCGCGTCGACCGCCTGCAGCGCAGGGCGGAAGGGGAACAGAGCCGAGACGGCGCGGATCACGTCGTAGAGCCAGACGGCGACGGTCCCGGAGGGCACGAGGGCCAGGAAGGCGATCGGCAGGGTGAGCAGGAAGGCCAGCAGCGAGGCGGCGCGCACCTCCCGCGCCAGCGCCCCGATCGCCACCCCGAGCGCGCCGAACCCGATCGCCCCGCCCGCCAGGGCGGCCAGCCAGAGGGCGAAACGCCCCCAGTCGAGGTGCACGAAGATCCCGATGCCGCAGAGCATGACGAGGGTGACCACGAAGGCGCACGTCGCGGCCAGCGCCACCTTCTCACCCAGCAGCGCCAAGCGCGAGACGAGCCCGCGCACCAGCCGTCCGAAGGCATGCTCCTCGCGCTCGAGCGCGAGCATGCCCGAGGCCAACAGCACGGTGACGAACATGAGCGAGATGGTCACCGACACCGACACCGCGAAGGCGTCCAAGGGCGTGCGATGGCCCGCGATCACGGTTCGCTTGACCGCGAGCGGCTGCCCCACCGCGGCCAGCACCTTGTCGGAGAGGCCGAGGTTCTCGATGGCGATCTGCGCGAAGTCGATGACCTGGCGCACGTTGCGCGCCTGCTCGGAGTCGGGCGGCAGCGTGCGCAGCGTGCGCTCGAGCGCGGCCTTCGAGCGCTCGAGGCCGAGGACGTCGAACTTCTGACCCAGCAGCGAGAACTGCCCGCCCTTGCGCAGGATGCCCAGGTAGCGCGCCGCCAGCTCCGTGAGCTTGTCGCTGAGCGCCTTGTTGGCGTCGGCCAGGCGCGCCTTGATCGTCGACTCGGCCAGCTGCGCCCTGATCGGGTCGTCGGCGTTGTAGAGCACCTCCACGGTGGGCGGCGAGGTGCCGGCGAGGTTGATCGCGTCCTGCAGCTTGCGGGTGGCGTCGGGCGGGACGACGAGCGCGCCGAGAACCTCCCCCGAGCGCACCTTGTCGATGGCCTGCGCACGCGTGTCGACCACGACCGGATCGACGGACTTGAACAGCTCCTTGGCGAAGCGCGTGACGTCCAGGCGCTGGCTGCCGACCGAGAAGCTGGTCTGCCCGGCGGGCAGCTCATTGACGATCGCCACCTTCGGCTTGTCCGGGCCGCGCGACAGGGCCAGGCCGATGAGGACCGAGATGATCACCGGGTAGGCGACCAGCACCGCCACCAGGAAGGGCGAGCGGCGCAGGATCTGCAGGTCCTTCAGCAGCAGCCAACGCATCAATGACCCCGGTCGTGCAGGAAGCGCACGAAGGCGGCTTCGAAGTCCCGCGGGTCGCCGCCGACGAGCGCCTCCAGGTCGGCCGGCGAGCCCGTGAACAGGACCTCGCCGTCGGCCAGCACGAGCACGCGGTCGGCGTAGCGCTCGGCCTCGCCGACGTTGTGCGTGGAGAAGACGACCGCCGTCCCGGCCGCCGCCAGGAGGCCGATGAACTTCCACAGGCGCTCGCGCTGGCGCGGATCCAGCGAGGAGGAGGGCTCGTCGAGCGCCAGGACCGGTGGATCGGCCAGCAGCCCGACGGCGATGTTGACCCGCTGGCGGTTGCCGCCCGAGAGGGTTCCCAGCTCGTCGTCGGCGCGGGCGCCCAGGCCGGTCTGCTCGAGCATCCGCGCGACGACCGCATCGGGATCGCCGACGCGCTCCAGGCGCGCGAACAGCCGCAGGTTCTCGGCCACGCTGAGCTTGGCGTAGACCGCGGGGTGCTGCGGCACCCAGCCGACCTCGCGCGGCGTGCGGCTCACGGTCCCGCTGGTCGGCGGCTGGAGCCCCGCGAGGATCGAGAGCAGCGTCGTCTTGCCCGCTCCGTTGGGGCCGATGACGGCGACCACCTCGCCGGCATGCGCCTCGAAGCTCACGTCGCGCAGCGCGTCGCGCTGGCCATAGCGCTTCGTCACGGCCGCGGCCGCGATGGCCGCGCCGCTGCTGGTGGCCGTCCTCACCTACCGGACGGTACTTGCGGGCGCGCGAGGTCGGCGCCGCAGGCCGGGCAGTACGCGTCGCCGGCCGCGCAGCGTCCGCCGCACTCGGGGCAGCGTAATCTCGACGAGCGCCCCTCGATCACCTCCATCGGGCTCATGGTGCCCCACGGCTCGAGGATCAGGTGCTGGCGCAGGTAGACGACCGTCTCGCGCACGACCGCCGCCGCGGGCAGCGCGACGAGCGCGCCGATGATCCCGAACAGCTCGGCCCCGAACAGCAGCGCGAAGATGACCAGCAGCGGATTGATGCGCAGCGCGATGCCGAAGATCAGCGGCGACGCGATATGGCCCTCGATCTGCTGCAGGCCGATGAAGAGCAGGGCGACCCACACGGCCGTGATCGGATCCTGGAACAGCGCCACCAGCAGCGGCGGGACGGCCCCTAGGAACGGCCCCACGTACGGCACGAGCTCCATGAGCCCGAACCACACCCCGAAGGCCAGCGCGTAGGTCTTGCCGTCGGGGAAGATCCCCGTGATGCCGTAGATCCACAGGCCGATGCCCGCGCCCGCGCCCATGGCGAGGCTGAACAGGAGCTGGCCGCGCACGTAGCCGTTGACCGCGCGGACCACGCGCGAGGGGTAGTCGTCCTCGCGCGTGCCGTCGCCGGGCGGCATCACGCCACGCACGAGCGCCCCTATCCGCTCGCCGTGGATGAGCATGTAGACCGAGAGGACGAAGACGAGGATCAGCCCGAAGCTCGCGGTGACGAGCTTCGTGAGCAGGTCGGTGCCGAACGAGACGATCGAGTCGGTGCCGCCGACGACCTTGTCCTGCAGGGTCTCGAGCGCCGTCTGGCCCTGCTTCTTGATCTCGACGTTGATGCCCTTGCGATCGAAGTAGTCCTGGACGTCGGCCAGGCGCTCGTTGGCGGACCTGGTGATCGACGGCACGTCGTCGCGCAGCGTCGTGACCTGATCGGAGATCGGGTTGGCCAGCAGCACGCCCGCCGCGACCAGCGCGACGATGAAGCCCAGGTAGACACAGACGATGGCGACGCCACGGGGCAGGTGGAAGCGCTGCAGGCCGGCCACGAGCGGATTGAGGATCAGCGCGATGACGGCGGCGGTGACGAAGAGCAGCACGACCGTGCCCGCCGCCTTGACGATCGCGAAGGTCAGCAGCAGCAGCAGCGGGAGCCCGACGAGCTGGATCCAGCGCGGGACGACGACCGGCTCGGCGGACGGCGGCGGCGCCTGCGCGTCCAGCGGATCCTGATCGTCGAAGTCCTCGTCGCGATGGCGCGGCGGCGCTTCGTCCGGAAGCAGGTCGTGGTCTGGCTGGTGCTCGCTCATCGCCCCGTTGCGCGAGAGTATGCGCCGTGCCCGACGCCCCCGCGAGCATCCTGTTCATCGGAGACCTGGTCGGCGGCCTCGGCCGCCGCACGCTCCTCGCCCTGCTGCCCGAGCTCGTCGAGCGCCATCGGCCGACGTTCGTCGTGGTCAACGCAGAGAACGTCGCCGGCGGCCTGGGCATCACGCCGAAGATCGCCGACGAGCTGCTGGGCGCGGGCGTCGACGTCATCACCCTGGGCAACCACGCTTACCATCGCAAGGAGATCTACCCGTACCTGGACGCCCAGGAGCGCATCATTCGCCCCGCCAACTACCTGCGCTCTCAGCCCGGGCGCGGCTGGGCGGTCGTCGAGCACGACGGCGTGCGCCTGGGGGTCGTCAACCTCAGCGGCAATCTCTACCTGCGCGCCGGGCGCCCGGCCTTCGTCGAGATCGACGCCGTGCTCGGCCAGCTGGAGGGCAAGGTCGATCACGTCCTGGTCGACATGCACGCCGAGGCCACGAGCGAGAAGGTCGGGATGGGGTGGTTCCTCGACGGCCGCGCGACCGCCGTGGTGGGCACGCACACCCACATCCCCACCGCCGACGCCCGCGTCCTGCCCGGCGGCACCGCCTACATCACCGACGTCGGGATGACAGGCCCGCGCGGCGGCGTCATCGGCGTGCGCAAGGAGCAGGCCATCGAGTCGCTGCGCACGCACATGTCCGTGCGCTTCGAGACGTCCGACGAGGACCCGTGGCTCATGGGCGTGCTGGTGCGCTGTGGCGAGGAGCCGCTGCACGCGGCCTCGATCGAGCAGCTGATGCTGCCGTGGGATCCCGGCCAGGGCTCCTAGGCGGTCCCAGACGACCCTGAGCGATCTCGGGCAGCCGCCAGCACCGCCGGCCTGAGCCCCGATTGGGCCCGCGGCAGCGCGCGCTCGAGACGCTCGAGTCCCCCGGCGCGCCCGACCAACGGGAATCAACCGATCGGCCCGAGCAGCTCGCTCGGCACCGGTGCGCCACCGGCGCCACGATCGTGGTCGACGACTGCCAGCAGGCGCCACTCGCCGGGGACGCCGGCGAGCGCCCGGCTGCCGCGGTCGGCGAATTCGAGCCCGGAGCCGGCGACGATGTCGTTGACGGTTTGCGACACGAGCACCTCGCCGGGTTCGGCCTCGGCGGCGACACGGGCCGCGATGTGGACCGCGACGCCTCGAACGCGATCCCCGTCCACTTCCACCTCTCCCGTGTGCACCCCGGCCCGGATGCTGAGACCGAGCGGCCGCAGCGCGCTGAGGATCGCCGTCGCGCAGCGGACCGCGCGCGCCGGGCCGTCGAAGGTGGCGAGGGTCCCGTCGCCTGACGCGTCGACCTCATGACCGCGGAACCTGCTCACCTCGGTGCGGACAACCGCGTGGTGTCGCTCGATGAGGTCGAGCCAGGCACGGTCGCCGAGCTCGCCGACCGCTTGCGTCGAACCGACGATCTCGGTGACGAGCAGCGTCATCAGGGCTCGATCCTCGAGGGCGGGGGTGCGTGCCGCGCCGCATTCGGCGAGGAACGGCTCGACGGCGTCGAGGATCTGATCCGCGTCGACGGCAATGAAATGATCTGCTCCGGGCAACTCGACGAAGCGCGCGCCCGGGATGCGCTCGGCGACGTAGCGCCCCTCCTCGACCTTGACGTCGAAGTCGGTGCCCCGGTGGACGACGAGAGTTGGGACGTGGATGGTCGGCAGCAACGCGCGGACGTCGATCAGCGAGTTCATCTCGACCAGCGCTCTGATCGCGCCAGGGCTTGCGGCGGCACGCGAGCGCTCGCCCCACCAGCGCGCCATCGCCTCGTCGGCGGACGGGCACATGATCTTCATGTCGGACTCGATGCCCCAGTCGGATTGGAGCTGCTCGGCGTAGGCGCCGCGGGCGTCCCTGGTCGGTGCCCACGGATAGTCGTCGTCGGGATCGAGCCGTTTCGCGTATGCGCCATACAGAACGAGCGCTCGTACGCGATCGGGGTAGGTGCCCGCAAACAGGATCGCCATCGGAGCACCTTCGGAGTAGCCGAACAGAACGGCGCGCTCGCTGCCTGCCGCGTCCATGACGGCGCGGACGTCATCCATCCGCGATTCGAGGTCGGCCGCGCCGGGCGGCCGGTCAGAGAGTCCGGTACCGCGCTTGTCGAACCGGATCAGGCGTGCGACCGAGCCGAGCCGGTCGAGGAAACGTTCGTGGCGTGGCTCCTCCCAGTCCTTCTCGAGATGGGA